>Ga0070731_10001615_pt1 | contig 22915 bp, 24 predicted proteins | sample Coa_R1_2_FD_66448 | JGI IMG/M metagenome (GOLD analysis project Ga0070731, IMG submission 66448) | Surface soil microbial communities from Centralia Pennsylvania, which are recovering from an underground coalmine fire - Coalmine... | ecosystem: Environmental > Terrestrial > Soil > Unclassified ... | reverse complement strand
GGGGGATCGCTCCGGCTGCGACCGTTCGCGACCATTCGACGCGGGATGCTGGCGAGCATTCAAGAGGCCGGGACGTTCGCACGCTCCGAGCCCGATGGGGGGATAGCAAGATGACCATGAACTTGAAGAAGCCCGCGTATCGCTCATTGCCGGTCGGTGCAGCGCTGTTGCCTACAGCGCTCGGCGAAGTCTTCCGCATTTTCGCCCTCGCCTTTGTCGTCATCGTCGCTACGTCGCTCGCGCGTGATGTCACCGCGGCGACCATCCATGTCACCTACCTGAAAGAGAAAGTTGCGGGACAGGGCACCGGAGGCTGCTCGCTCCAGGAGGCGATCGATTCATCGGTGCTCCATAACACGATCGACGGGGTCCACGGGCTCGCGATCGATGCAACCGATCCCGATCACGTCATTACGACGGACTGCGAGGTCGGCGATGGCACCGACACGATCGTGTTGCCGACAAAGGCGGTGCTGACGATGAACCAGGACCTTTCCTGGGATGCGCACAATCCCTACGGACCGACGGCCACGCGGCTCGTTTCGTCGAACGTTACGATCGAGGGCAACGGCACCACCATCAAGTGGAAATGGGGAGGTGTCGACAATCCGAATACCCGCCTGTTCGCAGTCGGGCCCGCGACGATCACGATCGATCAGCCTGCCGACGGCATCGGCTTCACCGTCTCGGGCACCGGCAGCCTCACGCTTCGCGATGTCCGCATCACGAGCTTCCACGCCAAGGGCGGCGACGGCAGAAGCGGAGGCGGCGGAGGCCTCGGCGCGGGCGGAGCGATCTTCTTGCAGTTCGGAACGCTCACCGTGCTGAACAGCACCTTCGACAACAACGGCGCAGCGGGCGGCAACGGCGGGTCCGGTAATTTCGGCGGTGGCGGAGGCATTGGCGGCAACGGGGGGCACGCCGGCCCCGGCGCGACCAACGGCGGAGGCGGCGGCGCCCGGGGTAACGGCGGCAATGGATCGGGCAACACCTGCCCGCTGGACTCGGAGTGCGGGGTGGGCGGAGGCGGCGGTGGAACCGTGTTTGACGGCGGTACGGACACGTTCCTCCCCGGTAGTTCGATATCTGGCGGTTATCTGTGCGGCGGTGCCGGCGGCGATCCGCAGGGGAGCGTGCTGCCTCACTCCGAGGATGGGCACGACGCCACCTGCCCCGGTGGCGGCGGGGGAGGTGCGGCGCTCAATGAACTTCAACCGCAGCAGCCGGACGGTGATGGCGCGGCCGGCGCCTACGGAGGTGGCGGCGGCGGCGGGACCGCGAACGGCGGCCCGGGCGGTTTCGGCGGTGGCGGCGGTTACGGTGACGCCTGCTTGATCGGTCCGTGCGGAGGCGGGGGTGGATTCGGCGGCGGCGGCGGCGCCCAGGCCGGACGAGGCGGCCATTTCGGCGGAAACGCCGACCCGAACGACGACTATGGCGGCGGCGGCGGCGCGCTCGGCGGCGCGATCTTCAACGACAGCGGCACAGTCGTCGCTCGCAACAGCACGTTCTATGACAACTACGTTTCGCGCGGGGCCGCCGGCGGAGGTCGCGCCGATAACGGCGGCGACGGCGGCGGCGCGATCTTTTCGCGCAATGGCTCGACCACGATCATCAATTCGACCATTGCCTACAACCAGAGTACCGGTTCCGGGGCCGGCGTTCTCGTCTACGGCGAGAACTCGGCCACTTTCGTGCTCGACGACACGATCGTTTCCAACAGCTCGCCCGGATCGAACGAATGTATGTGGACCGGCAATGTGAGCCATAGCGGCGTGGGCAACCTGATCATGAACAACGGATCGGGCAAGCAGCCGTTCGGCGCCTGCGATGGCGTGGCGACGACCACTGATCCGCAACTCGGTCCGCTGCAGGACAACGGCGGCCCCACGTACACGATGGCGATTCCGCTGTTCAGCTCCGCGATGAGCGCCGCCGTCGCCGATCTGGTCGATGTCGATCAACGCTATGCAGATCGGCCGCAAGCGGGCGGCTTCGACATCGGTGCCTACGAGATCTGCCGCGTTCGGCTCGGTACGCTCATTCAACCCTTCTTTTGCAGCGAGACGCATGCGCCGCCGCCGCCTACGACCCTCACGCTCACGATGCAGGTTTCCCCTGCCGGCGCTGGAATCACGAGCCCGGGGCTTGGCGTGACCGACGTGTCAGTGGGCTCGGTGCAGCCCGTCGTGGCCACGGCCAGTCCGGGTTATCGGTTCAGCGGTTGGAGCTCGAATGTCACGGATCCGTCTGCGTCGACGTCGACGATCGTCATGGGTTCGAGCCAAACGGTGACCGCGAACTTCGCCTCGTGCGGTTGCGCCGCCGATGTAACGAACGTGTTCGCCGTGACGCCGGGCGGCCTGACGCTGAACCCGGTGACCCGACGCTACGCGCAGACGGTGACGTTGACCAACAACTCGGCCAATACGATCACCGGCCCGATCTCGCTGGTGCTCGACAACCTGAGCAGCAACGCCACGCTGTTCAATCTGACCGGGGCGACCGATGCGCTCGAACCGCCGGCCGGCAGCCCGTACGTCAACGTCACCGGCGGCAATCTGGCGCCGGGCGGAAGCGTCTCGTTCGCACTGCAATTCACCGATCCGACGCATGCTGCCATCACGTACACCACGCGCGTGCTGGCCGGTCCGGGATCGCGTTGATGGGACATCCTGAAAACCGAGGAGCGGAGATGCGAATGAAGCTGACAACTCGATTCACGCTTTTGGTGATGCTGGCGCTGACTTGCGGCGGTGCAAACGCAGATCAGTTCGACATCAGCCTCGATACATCATCCCTGACAGGAACGCAGATACTCGGATTTGAATTGACCGATGACGGTGACGGTACCGGGAACAATACCGCGATTCTCTCCAACTTTGCCTTTGGCGGCGGCAGCGCCTTAGCCGGCACCGAGGATTGCACTCTGGGTGGTCTGCTCGGCGGTACGGGCTGCAGCGGCAACCTGAGCAGCGGTGTGACGCTGACCGATACGCTCGATGCCTTCTTCACCCAGCAGGTCACCGTCGGATCATCGCTTTCCTTTACGCTGGCCACGACGAACAACTTCACCGGGTTCGGCTCTCCGGACCAGTTCGCCATGTTCGTCTGCGATACCGGATTGAATTGTTATTCGAACGACACGGCTACCGAGGCGATGCTCACCTTGGATCTGACCGGCACTCCGTTGACGCCGACTTCTCCTCCTTTCGTGCTGAACGCCGCGAGCGCGCAAAAGCTGCCGGCGCCGCAGGTCATGCCCGCATCGAGTGTTCCGGAGCCGTCAAGCCCGCTGCTGCTGGGGACGGGGCTGGCAGCCGCGGCCGCGCGGATGCGGCGTAAGAGGCGATAGCTGATCAGACGGACCGTGGAAATACGCGAATGGCAACGACCAATTTCGTGCGTTTGTGGCGGGACGGAGAGCGTCTTTTTGTGGACGTGAATGGCGCCACGATCGAGGCGTGCTCGCTGAAGTTCGATGGGCGCGTCGTGACGCTCGAGTTCCAGGGGATCGTCGCATCGCTCTGCGGCGAACAACGGTTGTTGCTGTCAACGCCACCTCGGCTCGCCGCTTGACCTGATCGCTTTGCTGCGCACGCTCTAGCCTTCGCGGCTCCTGTCGTTGCCCTGCTAAACTCCGGCGAGGGCAGCGACAGGAGCACGCACATGATGAAGCAGGCCGTTCAGAGCGCCGACGCGCCAGCCGCGATCGGTCCGTACTCGCAGGCGATTCGCGCCGGCGACACGCTCTACATGTCGGGGCAGATTCCGCTCGATCCGAAGACGATGCAGATCGTCGACGGCGGCATCGAGGCGCAGGCGAATCAGGTGTTTCGCAATTTGCGGGCAGTCGCCGCTGCGTCGGGGGCGAAGCTCGACGACATCGTCAAGCTGTCGATATTGCTCGCGGACCTGGGCGAATTCGCCAAGGTCAACGACATCATGTCGTCGTACTTCCATGCACCGTATCCGGCGCGCGCGACGTATCAGGTGGCAGCGTTGCCGCGGGGCGCGCAAATCGAGGTGGAGGCGATTCTCGTCGTTCCCGGTGGTTGACGACGATTGCCGCGCGACAAGTGGATGACGCGCGGACGGAAATGACCGATCCACCGGGCGCAGTCGCGCGCGCGAAGCGGACGGCGTCGCGACCGGATTCGCCGTCGAAAAGCAACGCCATCGCCGACAAGCTCGCGCGCATCGGCGTATCGCGCGACGAAGACCTCGTGCTGCACTTGCCGCTGCGCTACGAGGACCACACGCGGATCGTCCCGCTGCGCGACGTCCGTGTCGGCAAAACCGTCCAGAGCGAAGGGATCGTTGCGAAGGCGGAGATCCAGTACCGGCCCCGGCGCCAATTCGTCTGCGCGATCCGCGATCCCGAAAGTGGCGCATCGCTCATCCTGCGCTTCTTCTCGTTCTATCCGAGCTACCAGAAATCGCTTGCGCGCGGTGCGCGCGTGCGCGTGTTCGGCGACGTCCGCGAAGGCTATTACGGACCCGAGATCGTGCATCCGCAATTCAAGGTCGTGACCGACGATACGCCGCTGCCCGATCGGCTGACGCCCGTCTATCCGACGACAGCCGGACTCTCGCAGGAAACGCTCCGCAAGCTCACCTCGCGTGCGCTGACCACCGATCCATCGCGACTCGCCGATACGCTTCCCGACGAAATCGTGAAAGCGCGCCGACTGTGGAAGTTCGGCGATGCGGTACGTTTCCTGCATGCGCCGCCGACTCGGCTATCGGGACCGGCGCAACGGGCGCTCGACGAGCGGACGCATCCCGCGTGGACGCGGCTCAAATTCGACGAGCTCCTTGCGCAGCAGCTTTCGCTCAAGGCGCATCGAAAGGCGCGTGCAAGCCGACGCGCGCCCATTCTTCGCGGCAGCGGCGAGCTCGCGCGTACGCTTCTCTCGCGCGTGCCGTTCAAGCTGACCGCCGCGCAGCAACGTGTCTGGCGCGAGATCGCGCGCGACCTCGCGCGCGCGACGCCGATGCAGCGGCTGCTGCAGGGCGACGTCGGTTCGGGCAAGACGATCGTCGCGGCGCTCGCCGCGCTGCATGCGATCGAAAGCGGCCGGCAGGTGGCGTTCATGGCGCCGACCGAAATTCTCGCCGAGCAACATTTTCGCAAATTGCAAGCATGGCTTTCAGGCGTCGGCGTCGAGGTCGCGTGGCTTTCGGGATCGCTGCCTGCCAAAAAGCGTCGCAAGGCGATCGAAGCGCTCGAAAGCGGCGCGGCGCCGTTCGCGGTCGGCACGCACGCGCTCTTTCAGGAAGGCGTCGCGATGCCGCGGCTCGCGCTGGCGATTGTCGACGAGCAGCATCGCTTCGGCGTCGCCCAGCGCCTCGCGCTGCGCGACAAGGGGCTTGTCGATGCGCACCAGCTCATGATGAGCGCGACACCCATACCGCGCACGCTCGCGATGACGTTCTACGCGGACCTCGATGTGTCGGTGCTCGACGAGATGCCGCCGGGCCGCACTCCGGTCGCGACGCGCCTCGTAAGCGAGAGGCGCCGCGGCGAGATCATCCGCTGGGTCGGAAAGATGTGCGCCGAGGGGCGGCAGGCTTATTGGGTCTGTCCGCTGATCGAGGAATCCGAGAAGCTCGAATTGCAGACGGCCGTTGCGCTTCATGCCGAGTTGAGGCAGGCGCTCACGCCATCGGGCATCATCGTGAGCTTGCTGCACGGGCGCATGAAGCCCGACGAGAAGGCGGCGACGATGGACGCGTTCGTGCGCGGCGAAGTGCATGTGCTCGTCGCGACGACCGTCATCGAAGTGGGCGTGGACGTGCCGAACGCGTCGATCATGGCGATCGAGCACGCGGAGCGTTTCGGGCTTGCCCAACTGCATCAATTGCGCGGCCGCATCGGGCGTGGCGCGGCCGAGAGCACCTGCGTGCTGCTGTTCGAAGAGCCGCTCTCCGATACGGCGAAGCACCGGCTCAAGGTGATCTACGAGACGACCGACGGCTTCGAGATCGCGCGCCAGGATCTTCTGATTCGCGGACCGGGCGAGTTTCTCGGCGCGCGCCAATCCGGAGTGCCGCTCCTGCGCTTCGCCGATCTCGAGCGCGACGTCGCGCTGATCGAGCAGGCGCGCGACGCGGCCGATGCGCTTTTGCGAACCGATCCTGCGGCCGCGGCGCGGCATCTCGATCGCTGGCTCGGCGGCAAGCAGGCGTTCATCAAGGCTTGACTCCGATCGATCATCCGCGGAAATCAACGGATTGCACCGCGTCCATCAGCGCGGCTGCGATAAAATGCGCGGCGAACCCACAGGCGACGAGCGGGGCGCAACTTGCGAGCGCCTCGCACGGTCGCACGCTTCGATGATGTCGCTCTATACGCTCGGCCTCAATCACACGACGGCGCCAGTCGGCGTGCGCGAGCGCGTCGCTTTCGCGCCCGACCAACTCTCGGTCGCGCTGCGCGAGCTCACGTCGACGCGGATGGTCAAGGAGGCGGCGATCCTGTCGACCTGCAACCGCACGGAAGTCTACTTCCACGGCGGCGAGCCGACGCCTGTCGCGCGCTGGCTCGAGAGCGCCCACGCGCTCGCGCCGGCGACGCTTGCGCCCTATGTCTACATGTTGAACGCCGATCGCGCGGTGTCGCATGCGTTTCGCGTCGCGAGCGGTCTGGATTCGCAGGTGCTTGGCGAGCCGCAGATCCTTGGGCAGATGAAACAAGCGGTGCGACAGGCCGAAGCGGCGGGCTCGCTCGGGCTCGTGCTGAATCGTCTCTTCCAGCGCACGTTCGCCGTCGCCAAGGATGTGCGCACGCATACCGACATTGGCAGCGCGTCGATCTCGATGGCGGCGGCCGCGGTCAAGCTCGCCGAGCGCATCTTCCCCTCGCTTTCGGAGCAGCGGCTGTTGCTGGTTGGCGCCGGCGAGATGATCGAACTGGCCGCGACGCATTTCGCCGCGCGCAAGCCGCGCTCGATCACGGTCGCGAATCGAACGCTCGAACGCGGGCACAAACTCGCGCATCGCTTCGGCGCGCAAGCGATGACGCTGACCGAGATGAACGAGCGCCTCGCGCAATTCGACGCGATCGTCACGTGCACGGCGAGCACGCTGCCGATCATCGGCAAGGGAACGCTCGAGCGCGTCGTCAAGGCGCGCAAGCACGCGCCGATCCTGATCGTCGATCTCGGCGTGCCGCGCGACGTCGAGGCCGAAGCGGCCGCGCTCGACGATGTGTTCCTCTACAGCGTCGACGATCTTGCGGAGATCGTGAAGGACAACCTGTCGATCCGCCGCGAGGCGGTCGTCCAGGCCGAGCAAATGATCGCCGAGCAGACCACGCACTTCCTGCGCTGGCTTTCGGGCCGAAGCGTCGTGCCGACGATCTCGACGCTATCGATTCATCACGAAGCACTGCGTGAGCGCGAGCTCGAGCGCGCGCGTCGCATGCTCGCTTCGGGCGTGCCCGCCGCCGACGTTCTCGAATCGCTCGCTCGCTCGCTGACCAGCAAGTTCCTGCATCCGCCGCTTGCCGCGCTCAACGAAGCCGGCGAAGCAGAACGCGCCGAGCTGATCTCGCTCCTCTCGCGCGTCTACGGCTGCGCCGAGCCGCCGACCGAAGAAGGGTAGCTGCCCTTCTCGCACGCCGCGCATCGCGCGGCTTGATATTGCCCGCGATGCGGGCACCCGCGGCGTACGACGTTCACGACTTCGAGCCCGATCTCGCTTTCATGTAATGAAACCTTCGCTCCGCACCCGGCTCGACCAATTGAGCGCACGGCTCGCCGAGATCGACGCACTGCTCGCCTCGGAGGACGCGACGCGCGATCTCGAGCGCTTTCGCAATCTCTCGCGCGAGCGCGCCGAAATCGATCCGATCGTCGGGCGCTTTTCGCAATTCGCGCGCGCCGAAGCCGACTTAGCGACGGCAATCGAGCTTTCGCATGATCCGCAGATGCGCGATTACGCGCAGGAGGAGCGTGACACCGCGCAGGCACGGCTCGCATCGCTCGAAGGCGAGCTCTCGGCGATGCTGCTGCCGAAGGATCCGAACGACGAGCGCAACGTCTTCATCGAGATCCGCGCAGGCACCGGCGGCGACGAGTCGGCGCTCTTCGCCGCGGATCTCTTCCGCATGTACGCACGCTATGCGGAGCGACAGGGCTTTCGCGTCGAGATCGTGTCCGAATCGCCATCCGATCTGGGCGGCTATCGCGAGATCGTCGCGCGCATCGTCGGCGAAGGCGCGTACGCGAAGCTCAAGTTCGAATCCGGCGGACACCGTGTGCAACGCGTACCGGAGACCGAGGCGCAGGGCCGCATCCATACGTCGGCCTGCACCGTGGCCGTGCTTGCCGAAGCCGATCCGGTCGCCGACATCGAAATCAATCCGGCCGATCTTCGGATCGACACGTTTCGCGCTTCGGGCGCCGGTGGACAACACGTCAACAAGACCGATTCGGCGGTGCGGATCACGCACCTTCCCACCGGCATCGTCGTCGAATGCCAGGACGATCGCTCGCAGCATCGCAATCGCGCGCAGGCGATGTCGGTGCTCGCGTCACGCCTCGTCGACAAGGAACGGCGCGAGCGCGAGCAGAAGGAAGCCGCGCATCGCAAGAGCCTCATCGGATCGGGCGATCGGAGCGAACGCATCCGCACGTACAACTTTCCACAAGGGCGCGTCACCGACCACCGGATCAACCTGACGCTCTACCGGATCGACGCGATCATGCAGGGCGACCTCGACGAGCTCATCGCCACGCTCGCGCGCGAATTCAAGGCGGAGCAGCTCGCCGAGCTTTCGAATCTGTGATGAGTGCGGCGACGCAAAACGTAAACCTGATGCCGCGGCGGTTCGCGGACGATGAATGGGTCGATGCGCCGCCGTGGTGCGTGACGAAGCGCCTCGCATTTTCGGAAATCGCCGAGCGCCACGCGAACGAGCTTCACGAGCTCGACTCCGACCCGCGCGTGATGCAGTACATCGGCAGCGGGCGCGTCTCGACGCGCGAGCAGATCGGCGATGCGGTTCGCCGCATCCCGCGCGCGTATGCGGTGTATCCGGGACTCGGCACGTGGCGCGCGACGCGGCTCGACAACGGCGACTTCGTCGGATGGTTCGCGCTCAAGTACATCCCCGGCACCATCGAGATCGAGGTCGGCTATCGATTGCGGCACGCCGAATGGGGGCGCGGCTATGCGACCGAAGGCACGCGGGCGCTGCTGCGGCATGGTCTCGATGACCTCGGTCTTTATCGGATCATCGGAATTACGCATCCCGACAACTCGGCGTCGCAGCGCGTCCTGGTGAAGTCGGGACTCGTCGACGCCGGCTGGGGTCACTACTATGGGCGCCCGGTGCGCGTCTTCGAATGCGTTCGTGCTGCCGCGTGGCGCCCGGTATGGGAATGAGCGGTGGCCGCCGCCTTCACTCGGTCGGCGCCGCGCGCCTCGCACCCTCTCCCGCCACGCGGGAGAGGGCAGGGTGAGGGTGCCGACCCTGACCATCCGCCACGCGCTCGCACAAGCGGGCCTTGCGCCCATTGACGCGCAGGTGCTGCTCGCGCACGTCCTGCGCACCGATCGGGCGTGGCTCGCGGCACACTCGACCGATCCGCTGTCGCATGACGACGCCGACGCGTTCTTCGCGCTCGCGAGGCGGCGGCGCGGCGGCGAGCCCGTTGCCTACCTCACGGGACGGCGCGAATTCCACGGCCTCTCGTTCGACGTCGGTCCTTCTGTGCTGATTCCGCGCCCCGAAACCGAGACGCTGGTCGAGCATGCGCTTCGCGCGCTTTCTCGCGACCGCCCGGTACGCGTGCTCGACCTCGGCACGGGTTGCGGCGCCATCGCCCTCGCGATCGCCCACGCGCGTCCGATGGCGGAGGTCATCGCGACCGATGCATCGCCATCGGCGCTCGGTGTTACACGCGGAAACATCGAGCGCATGAAACTTGCAAACGTCCGCCTGCTCCAATCGGACTGGTACGACGAGCTTCGGCACGACGCGCAGCGCTTCGACCTGATCGCCAGCAACCCGCCGTACGTCGCCGACAATGATCCGCACCTCGCCGAAGGCGACGTGCGATTCGAGCCGCGGGCGGCGCTTCGCGCAGGGCCTGCCGGGCTCGATGCGCTTCGCATCGTCATCGGCGGCGCGGCCGGGCGGCTCGTCGCCGGCGGCACACTGGCCGTCGAGCACGGGTACGACCAGGCGGAAGCGGTGCACGCCATGCTGCATGAGGCCGGGTTCGTCGGCATCGCATCGTTTCGCGACCTGTCGGGCATCCGGCGAGCCGCGGTCGGAAAAACACGCGCATCACCATGAGGATTCCGCGCATTCACGAGCGCACGTTTCCGTCCCCGCGCGACATGCTCCGCGACCCGGCCCTTTGGGCATGGATCGCGGTCGCGTTGCTCGCGATCATTCCCGCGCGAAGCGTCATCGCCGGCGGCTGACGAGCACCGATCGTCCGGGAACGCGCTTCGTCGATTCGTATCGCGTCTTATCCGATCGTGCGGGGATTATGACCGCGCTTCGATACACTTGCGTGCTTCCGCGCACCGCGAACGCGGCGCCGCGCACCGACAGGAGGCCGCTCGTGCCGAACCGTTACCTATCGCTGATTCTCGCGCTGCTTCTCTGCGCCGGGACGAGCGCCTTCGCCCAGTCGAAGCCGCGGATCACCAAGGCGGCCGACCTGCCGCGTTTCACCTATGCGATCGAGGGCCGCGTCGACGAGGTCATTACCGACGATGCAAAATTCCGCCATTTTGCCGACGCGGTGCGTCACGATGCCGAGTCGGTCCTCGCGGGCTACGAGATCGACGATCACGCGACGGTGCGCCAGCTCGAAGGCGAGCTTGCGCAGCTCGATTATCTCGAAGGCGACGACGACAGCGCGCTGCGGCGCGCCGATCGCGTCCGCGAGTTGCAGGACAAGCCCGCCGACAAGCTGATGTCCGGGCTGCAGCTCCGCGCGATGATCGGCGCCGAGCGCAAGGTCGGCAATCGCACGTCGGACGCGTACAAAAGCGAGACCGACCGCCTGATCGCCCAGGCGCTCGCAGCGATGCCGTACGAAGTCGTGCAAAACGAGGTACGCGAAGCGAAGGCATCCGCCGAGATCATGAGCGAGGCGTTGACGCTCGGCTATGTGCGCAATGTCATTCAGCCCACGGTCGACAAGGCCGGGTCGGTGAGCTCCGAGCTTGCGCCGGCGATCATCAACGCGAAATACCGGCTCGCCGCGACGCTGCCGCTCAAGTCGACTCTCGTCGACACGTACTCGACCTACCTCGCAGCGCACAAGGTCGAAAAGCCGGACATCTGGGCTTCGCGCGAAGTCGTGCTGCCACCGGGCAAGCCTTACGCGACGGTGAACGTCGCGATCTGGGACAGCGGCGTCGATACGAGGCTTTTCGATCATCGCGTCGTCGAGGACAACGGCAAGCCCGCGCTGATGGCGTTCGACCGTTATGCGGAACCGGCGAGGGGCACGCTGCAGCCGATTCCGGCAAACCTCGAGGATCGCATTCCGCAGATGAAATCGCGGCTCAAGGGCTTCTCCGACCTGCAGTCGAACATCGACAGCCCCGAGGCGAGCGAGGTGAAGAAGTGGCTGTCGACGCTGAAGCCCGATGAATACAAATCAGCAGTCGAGGAACTCGAGCTGGCCGGCAACTGGATGCACGGCACGCACGTCGCGGGGATAACGATGGCCGGCAATCCGTACGTCCGACTCGTCGTCGGGCGCATCGAGTTCGACTGGCATCTTCTGCCCGATCCGTGCCCGACGAAGGAGCTCGCATTGCGCGACGCGAAGAACCAGCAGGCTTACGTCGACTTCTTCAAGCGCCACCATGTGCGCGTGGTCAATATGAGCTGGGGCGGCAGCGTCAAGGGCGAGGAGGAGCAGCTCGAGCTCTGCAACATCGGCAAGACGCCCGATGAGCGCAAGAAGATCGCGCGCGACTATTTCGACATTCAGAAGGACGCGCTGACGAAGGCGTTCGCGAGCGCGCCGGGCATTCTTTTCGTGACCGCGGCGGGCAACAGCAACGAGAATGCGTCGTTCATCGAGGACATTCCGGCCGGCATCTCGGCGCCCAACCTGATCACCGTCGGCGCCGTCGACGAGGCGGGCGACGAAGCGTCGTTCACGAGCTACGGTCCGACCGTCGTCGTCGATGCGAATGGATACCAGGTCGAGAGCGTCATCCCAGGCGGCGAGAAGCTCGCCGAATCGGGAACGTCGATGGCGTCGCCGCAGGTCGCCAATCTCGCGGCAAAGATGCTCGCGGTGAACCCGAAGCTCACGCCGGCGCAAGTGATCGCGATCATTCGCGACACGTCGACGAAGACGCCCGACGGACGCCGGAACCTCATCGATCCGAAGAAGGCGGTGCAGTCGGCGGAGGAGAAGCAGTCGTCGTGACGGACTATAGCGGCGTCACGCCAAGCTTCACCGCCCACTCCGCAAGCGCCGGCATGATCTCCGGATAGAGCACGACACCGTTCGCAAGCTGATCGCGATAAAGACGAAGCGCCCGCTCGCCGGGGAGTCGCACGGACTCGCCTCCGGGGCGCGGTGTCGCGCTGTGGCACGCATCCACGAGCCAACCCATCTGGCGGCGAAAGGCATCGAGACCGCCGAACGCCATTGGATCGAGCACCTGCACGAAGACGCTCGCGCCCCATCCTTCGGCGGGATCGACGCGACCGTGACCCGCCAATCCGGCGGTGATCGCCTCGATCAGGAGCGCGAGCGCGTAGCCTTTGTGGCCGGCCTCGAGTCCGCCGAGCGGAAGTAACGTCCCCTTCGGCTCGGTGAACAACACGGCCGGATCGCGCGTCGGATTGCCGTCGGCATCCTGAAGCCACGGATGCGCGAGCGTTTCGCCGCGCTTGTGAAGCCGCATCGTCATGCCGTTCGTCGTATAGCTCGCCGAGATGTCGAGGATGATTGGATCGCCTGACGTCGGAATGCCGGCCGCGAGCGGGTTCGGCGTGAACACCGACGTGATTGCCCCGAACGGGGCGACGCTGTGCGTTGCCGGATCGATGCAGCAGACGATCGCCATCACGCCGCGCTCGGCCGCGCGCTTCGCATATGAGGCGAGACAGCCGATGTGATGCGAGCGGCGGATCGCAACCGTCCCGCTTCCCTGGGTGCGCGCCATTGCGCATGCATGGTCGAGCGCGCGCAGCGTGAGCCACGGCCCGGGCAAACGCCGTCCGTCCCATGTCGCCGTCGCCGGCGTCGAATGCAGCGTTGACGGTTCGCCTTGCTTGCGCATCGAGCCATCGACGAGCGCGTGCAGATAGCCGGGCAGCAACGCGAGGCCGTGCGTCGTATGACCCATCAAGTCGCCGTCGAGCAACACGATGGCGACGTCGCGCGCCATCTCGTCCCGCGTGCCGGCCGCGCGCAGCAGGGCTTCGGCATGGCGCAAAAGCGCGTCGGCCGGGTAGCGCGCGCCCTCGTGTTGCGCGAGCGCGATTGTGTCCTGCGTCCGATGCGTGCTCATCCCCCTTCCCGACGAATGGCGGCGAGTCGAGACTGTATGCTGTGCCGGTCGCGAACGCCATCCAAAAAGCGCCCGTGCTGCCTTCGTCGCTGCAGATCAGCATCGTCACCTACCAGCCCGATTTGCCGCTTCTGACGCGCACGCTCGACACGCTTGCGATCGCGATCGAGGGTGCGCAGGAAGCCGAGGTGCTGAAGACCGTTCATCTCGCGCTGATCGACAACAGTGCCGACCGCGGCACCGCCGAGCGCGTAATCGAGCTCACCCGCGCGCGTTTCGAGGACACGACGGTGCATTGCATGTACGTGCACGGCCACGCGAACATCGGCTTCGGCGCTGCGCACAATCTCGTGCTGCACGGCACGGGCGCCGACTATCACCTCGTGCTGAATCCCGACGCCGAGCTCGCGCCCGACGCGCTCGTCAATGCGATCCGCTGGCTCGACGCGCATCCGGAGGCTGGCGCGCTCGCACCGTCGATCAGCGATGGCAACGGCAACCGGCAATATTCGTGCAGGCGCTATCCGGCGGTATTCGACTTGTGGCTGCGCGGTTTCGCGCCGCGCGCGGTGCAGCGAATGTTCGAGCGGAGGCTCGCGCGTTACGAGATGCGCGACGTCGCCGAAGCCGATCCACCGCGCGAGGAAGTCGGCGTCGACGTCATGTCGGGCGCGTTCCTGCTCGCGCGGCGCGACGCGATCGATCGCACCGGCGGTTTCGACCCGCGCTTTTTCCTGTACTTCGAGGACTACGACTGGAGCGTCCGGCTCGGTGCGGTCACGAAGAATGCGTTCGTTCCGAGCGTCAACATCGTGCACCACGGCGGCGGCGCCGCGCGAAAGGGCTTTCGGCACGTCGGCTGGTTCGTGGCAAGCGGCGTTCGCTTCTACTCGAAGCACGGCTGGAAGTGGTTCTAGAGAAAAAGCTCGTCGCCGTCACCGGCGCGAACGGCTTCATCGGCAGTGCATACTGCCGACGCATCGAGGAGCGAGGCGGCGACGTGCGAAGGCTGGTGCGCGATCGCCCATCACAGCGCGGCGATGTCGTTGCGCTCGATCTCGCGCGCGCACCGAGCGGGGAGCTCGAGCGCGCACTCGAAGGCGTACATGCGCTCGTCCATCTCGCGGGGCGCGCGCATGCGATGAGTGGAACGGAACGAGATGCCGACGCGACGTACAGAGCCGCGAACGTCGATATCACCGAGCGCATCGCGCTTGCGGCGATCGCATCCGGCGTGCGTCGATTCGTGCTCGCGAGCACGATCAAGGTAAATGGCGAAGCGACGCTTCGCGGAAAGCCGTTCAAGTGTGGCGATGAGCCGGCGCCGCAGGATGCGTATGCGCGAAGCAAGCTCGCCGCCGAGCGTACGCTCGCGCAAGTCGCGGGCGGCACGTCGATGATCGCGACGAGCCTGCGCCTGCCGCTCGTTTACGGACCCAATGCACGCGGCAACTTCCGCCGCCTGGTCGATGCCGTCGCAGCGCAACGACCGTTGCCGCTCGGCGCGATCGAGAACCGGCGCTCGCTTCTTTCGCTCGACAATCTGATGGACGCTTTCGATGCCGCGATCGATGCGCCGCACGCGCCCATCGGCACCTATCTCGTCGCCGACGCGGACAGCGTATCGACGCCGACGCTCGTCCGCGCGATCGCGTCGGCGCTCGGCGTCGCGCCGCGGCTTCTCGCCGTTCCAGTGCCCCTATTGCGCATGGCCGGCGCCCTGTGCAGAAAGGGCGATGCGATTGCGCGCCTGACGCGATCGCTCGAAGTCGACACCTCGTCGTTTTCGCGCGCCACCGGATGGCGACCGCGACCGTTCGCCATTGACCCCGCGTACGTCGCCGGCGCGGCGCGCGACCTATAATTGACGATGGCCCCCATTGCCGCCGACGCCATCGAAACGACGCCACAGCATCGTGTCCGAGCCAATGGCCGGCGGTTCGACGAGCTGCGCCCGGTTCGCATCGCACGCAAGTTCACGCGCCATGCGGAAGGCTCGGTGCTGATCGAGATGGGCGACACGCGCGTGCTTTGCACGGCAAGCGTCGAGGAAGGCGTGCCCGCTTTTCTCAAGGGCAAAGGGCAGGCGTGGCTCACCGCGGAATACGGGATGCTGCCGCGGGCGACGAACACCCGCGTTCGGCGGGAGGCATCCGAGGGCCGGCAGTCGGGTCGCACCCAGGAGATCCAGCGACTGATCGGCCGCTCGCTTCGCGCAGTCGTCGATCTTGCGCCCCTCGGCGAACGCACGATCCGCATCGATTGCGATGTGCTGCAGGCCGATGGCGGAACGCGCTGCGCGTCGATCACCGGCGCATACGTCGCGCTTGTCGATGCGATCGCGTGGTGCAAGGCGCGACGGCTCGTCGCCAGCGAAGTGTTGCACGAGCAGGTCGCCGCGGTATCGGTCGGCATCGTCGATGGCGCGATGCTTCTCGACCTCGATTACGCCGAGGATTCGTCCTGCGACACCGATATGAACGTCGTGATGACCGGCGCGGGCGGCTTCGTCGAAGTGCAGGGCACTGCCGAGGGCGCGCCGTTCTCCCGCGCGCAGTTCGATGCCCTGCTCGCGCTTGCGCAGCGAGGCATCGAGCAACTGCATCGCGCGCAGCGCGAGGCGTTTCGCGGATGATGGAACGGCTGGTGCTGGCTTCCGGAAATGTCGGGAAGCTTCGCGAATTCCGGCGATTGCTCGATCCGCTGGGACTCGACGTCGTGCCGCAGTCGGAGCTCGGGATTGATCCTGCCGAAGAGCCGCATGCGACGTTCATCGAGAACGCGTTCGCGAAGGCGCGGCATGCCAGCGCGCATAGCGGGCTCGCCGCGCTGGCTGACGACTCCGGCGTCTGCGTCGACGCGCTTGGCGGCGCGCCGGGGGTCAGGAGCGCGCGTTTCGCGGGCGAACCTCTGTCCGACGTACGGAACAACGAGGCGCTCGTCGCTGCGCTGCGCGGCGTCGACAATCGGCGCGCGCATTACTACTGCGTGCTCGTCTTGCTGCGCCATGCCGAGGATCCCGAACCGATCGTCGCCGAAGGCATCTGGCGCGGGACGATCGTCGATACGCCACGCGGCAGCGGCGGCTTCGGATATGACCCGCACTTTCAGGACGATCTCACCGGCTTGACGGGCGCCGAGTTGCCGCTTGCGCGGAAGAACGCGCTTTCCCATCGCGGCAAGGCGATGCGCAGGCTGATTGCGCGGCTGGCGGCGGCACGCAGCGAATGAACGGTGAATCGCGATCGGAAGTGACGAGCATCGACGCAGCCATGCTCTCGGCGCTGCGCTTCGCGGCACTGCCGCCGCTGTCGCTGTACGTGCACATGCCATGGTGCGTGCGCAAATGTCCATACTGCGATTTCAATTCGCATGAATGGCGTCCGTCGCGCGGGCGCGATGCGGCGATCGATCGCGAGACCGACGGCTTGCCGGAGGAGGCCTACGTCGACGCGCTCATCGCCGACGTCGAAGCCGCACTTCCGTCGATCTGGGGACGCAAGGTCACGAGCGTGTTCATCGGCGGGGGCACGCCAAGCCTGTTTTCGGCGGCGTCGATCGACCGGCTGCTGTCCGCGCTTCGTGCACGGCTTCCATTTCAGCCGGATTGCGAAATCACGATCGAAGCCAATCCCGGCACGTTCGAGCGCGAGAAGTTCGCGGGATTCTTCGCCGCGGGTGTGAATCGCCTGTCGCTCGGTATCCAGAGCTTCGACGACGCGATGCTTCGCGCGCTCGGACGCATTCACGACGCTGGCGAAGCGCGGAGCGCGATCGAGTCGGCGTTGATGATCTTCGGCAACGTCAACCTCGACCTGATGTTCGCGTTGCCGGGGCAGACGATCGACGCCGCACGGCGCGACGCGGCGACCGCGCTTTCGTTCGCGCCGCCGCATCTCTCGTTCTATCAAATGACGCTCGAGCCGAACACGCTCTTTTGCAAGCATCCACCGTCGCTCCCCGACGAGGACGAGGCGGCGGACATCGAGGAGGCGGTGCTCGGGATGCTCGCGCAGGCAGGCTACGAGCATTACGAAACGTCGGCGCACGCGAAGCCGGGCTACGCATGCCGGCACAACGTCAACTACTGGCGCTTCGGCGATTACCTCGGCATTGGCGCCGGCGCGCATTCGAAGATCTCGTTTCCCGATCGCGTCGTTCGCGAAATGCGGTGGAAGCAGCCGAAGCAGTATCTCGCGCAGGCCGTCCAGGGACGCGCGATCCAGGAGACGACGACCGTTGCGCCACGCGATCTTCCGTTCGAGTTCATGCTGAACGCGTTACGCTTGACCGACGGCGTCCCGACATCGCTATTCGCCGAACGCACGGGACTTCCGCTCGCGGTCGTTGCCGAGGCGATCGCGGAAGCGACCCATCGCGGGTTGCTCGATAGCGATCCGATGGTCCTCAAACCGACGTCGCTCGGGCGCAGGTTCCTGAATGATCTGCAGGCGATGTTCCTCGCGAAGCCTTCTTTAAAAGCGGGTCGCGCGATCTCGCGACAAGGTGCGATCGAGCATCGGTCAGCGCGACCATGAAGCGCGCGAAGCAGCACGCGTTGCCGAAGCCGCGCAATCCGGTCGCGCGCTCGCCGCTCCTGCGCAAGGGCGGGCCGCACGGCAAATCGCGCCGCGCGCTTCGGCGCGAGGCGAATGTCGAGATGAAAAAGCTCGCACGCGATCCGGGCGCGCTCGACGAATCGTGAGGGGACCGTGATGCTTTCGCGCCGCGACCTCGAGGAAGGCCGGATGCGCGAGGTCTACGTCGAGGCACTCGCCGAAGGTCATGCGTTGACCGACGGGGAGATGTCCGCATCGCTTGCGCAGACTTTGCGAACGAAGCCAAAGGGCGCGGGCTGGTGGGTGTTCGCGTACGGGTCGTTGCTTTGGAACCCGCTTTTCCCGTTCGCCGAAGCGCGTCGCGCGTCGGTGCACGGGCTGCATCGCCGCTTCTGCCTGTGGTCGCTCGCATCGCGCGGCACGCCGAACGCGCCAGGCCTCGTGCTCGGCCTCGACCGCGGCGGATCGTGCCGCGGCGTCGTCTATCGGTTGCCGCCGCCGTGCGCGCTGGAAGAATTGCGGCTGCTGTGGCGTCGCGAGATGGTGACGGGCGCCTACGCGCCACGGTGGCTCCACGTCGAATGCGAGGGACGGCGGATCATCGCGCTCGGCTTCGTCGTCAAACGCGCGCATGCGCAGTACGCCGGTCACCTGACGATCCAGGCGCAGGCCAACGTGATCGCGCATGCGTGCGGCGCGTTCGGCTCGTCGGCCGACTATCTCGAGCGCACGCGCGTTTCGCTCGCGACGCACGGCGTCATCGACATCTACCTCGAACGGCTCGCCGCGCGCGTCGGCGCGAAGGTCGGCGCGCGCGCGGCCGATTGACGCGGGTTGTCGATTTCAGCAACCAGGGCCTGTGAACAGGCCCTAAAGCGCGACGTGGCGACCGCCATCGACATTGATCGTCTCGCCGGTGACGTAGGGTGCATGGGCGAGAAGGAATTCGACCGCTTTCGCGACGTCGTCGGGTGCGCCCTCGCGACGAAGCGGCGTGTGCGAAATGATGCGCTGGCGCGCGAGTTCGTCGAACACTTCCTCGTCGGGCCACATGATCGGTCCCGGCGCAACCGCGTTGACGCGCACGTCGGGGGCAAGCTCGCGCGCGAGCGAGCGCGTGAGTCCCACGAGTCCGGCTTTTGCCACCGAGTAGACGACGTAGCTCTTGAGCGGTCGCTCCGCGTGGATGTCGGTGATGTTGACGATCGCACCCTGCGCCTTGCGCAGCGCCGGCGCCGCGGCTTGCGACAGGAACAGCGGCGCCTGCAGATTGGTGCCGATCAGGTTCGTCCAATCGTCGATGCCGATCTCGCCGACGGCCGTCTGGTAGAACGTCGAGGCGTTGTTGACGAGCGCATCGAGCCGCCCGAACGTCTGCACGGTCTGATCGACGAGCGAAGGCAGTTTCGCGACGTCGAGAAGATCCGCCTGGATCAGCGCGACCGATTTGGGTCTTATGTGGTTGAGCTCGGCCTGCAACAGGCGCGCTTCGCCGGCCGATGCGCGATAGTGCAGCATGATCGACGCGCCCGCCTTGTGCAGGCGCCGGCAGATCGTCGCGCCGACCCGCTTCGCACCGCCGGTGACCAGTACGATCCTGCCTTCCAAGCAAAGCCCTGGCGGTTCTTTGAACCGCGGCAATCTAGCACAGACGAAGGCAGACGCGAATGTCATTCACGCCGTGACTCCGATGATCGACGCGTCGCTGCCGACCCCCGACAAGGATGCGCGCGCGCACAGCGCACGCGTCGCCGAACGCGTGCGCGACGAGATCGAGCGCATGCACGGGTTCATTTCGTTCACGCGCTACATGGAGATCGTGCTGTACGCCCCGGCGCTCGGCTACTACGTTGCCGGCACGAAGAAGTTCGGCGAGGCGGGCGACTTTGTCACGGGTCCGGAACTGACGCCGCTCTACGGCGCGGCAATCGCGCGCCAGCTCGCGCCGATTCTCGCGACCACGCACGAGCGCACGATCGTTGAGCTCGGGGCGGGCAGTGGCGCGCTTGCCGCATCGGTTCTCGAAGTTCTCGGCGCATCGGACGCTGCACCGCTTCGCTACACGATTATCGAAGTGAGTCCGCAGCTTCGCGACGTGCAGCGCGCGACGATCGCCGCGCGCGCGCCTTCGCACCTCGATCGGGTCGCATGGATCGACGTCCTGCCCGACGCGATCGACGGCGTGGTCGTGATGAACGAAGTGCTCGACGCGATACCTCCGCGCATCGTGTCGCACCAGGCGGGAACCTGGTTCGAGCGCGGCGTCACCGTCGCGAACAGCGCGCTTGCCTGGGCCGAGCGTCCGCTCGACGATCCGCGCATCGAGGCACTCGCGCGCGAACGGTTTCCGGCCGGCGTCGATTACACGAGCGAGGTGAACCCCGCAGCCGAGGCGCTCGTGACGACGATCGGCCGACGCCTCGCGCGCGGCGCGCTTCTCGTCGTCGACTACGGTTTCGCGCGTCGCGAGTACTACCATCCGCAGCGAAATGCGGGAACGCTCGTCGGACACTACCGGCATCGCGCGCACGATGACCCGTTTCTCTGGCCGGGACTCTCCGACCTGACGACGCACGTCGATTTCTCGGCAATCGCGGAAGCGGGCGAGCGGGCGGGACTTCGCGTCGCGGGATTCGCGACGCAGGCGTCGTTCCTGCTCGGTTGCCGCATCCTCGACCTGCTGCAAAACGTCGGCGCGCCGGAGAGCGCCGCCTATCTTCGCGCAGCGAGCGCCGTTCAGACGCTCTTGTCGCCCGCCGAGATGGGCGAGCTCTTCAAGGTGCTGCTATTGACGCGCGGCGATCCGCAGTGGCGCTTCCTTGCGCTCTCGGATCGGGGCGATCGGCTTTAGCCACTACTCGACGACGAGCTCGCCCTTCATGATAGGGTGCAGCGTGCAGATGTACTGGAAGCTGCCCTTCTTCCTGACGGTGACGCGATAGTTGCCGTTGGCGGGTATGTCGCCCGAACCGAGGCCGGCGTCCTTCGACGTGACGGTGTGCGGCAGTGGATCGGCGTTGTGCCACACGATCGTGTCGCCTTGCTTCACCGTCAGCGTCGACGGCTTGAACGCGAAGCCATCGATCTGAACGGTGTGAACGGTCGCGCCGGCGACTTCGCTCGCCACCGCAAGGAGCGCAACGCCTGCGGCGACGAGGCGCACGAAAGCGCGCATGCGATGCGCCGGCGCGACCTGCATGCTACTTCCCGTGTTCGCCCTGCAGCGCCTTCGCCTTGTCGAGATGCGCGACGAACGCCGGCCGCACCTTTTCGAGCAACGCCTTGAGCTCGGGGTTCTGCGCGCTCGGGATCAGCGTCTTGTCCATCGCGTCGATGACCTGCTGGTGGTACACGACCTCGTGATCGATGTACGCCTTGTCGAAGGCGCTCCCTTTCAGCGTCTTCAGGTGCGCGACGTTCTCCTGGCCGCCCTTCTTGAGGCTCTCGGCCGTCGGATTGTCCTCGGGCTTGACGTGCAGCTTGGTGACGAGCGCCTTCGCCTGCTTGTTGACGCCCGTATGGTCGGTCACCATCATCTTGCCGAAGTCGCGGACGTCCTTCTCCCTGGCCTTTTGTTCCGCGAGCCTGCCGGCGTCGATGTCGACCTGGTTCGCCGTCACGACGATCGCGGCGATCTGCGCGTCATTCGGGGCTTGGGCATACGCGACGAACGTGGCGGAGAAGAGGGCGGCCGCCACCGCCATGGGGATGCGTTTCATTCGTTGACTCCTTTCTTTGGGTGGGTACAACAGTCAAATACGCGCGATTCACGTCCTTGGATGCGCAGGATCGTCGATCCGCGCGAGGACCGTGCGGACGATCCGGTCGCAACGCTCGCCGTCGAAGCCGAACGCTTCCTGCGTCACCGTGTCGAGCTCCTCGGCCAGCGCTTCACGCAGCCGCGCCTTGGCGCGGAAGAGGCGGCTTCGGACCGTCGCCGGCGGAATGTCGAGGGCGCTCGCGACGTCCTCGACGGTCATGTCCTCGACCTCGCGCAGCATGAACACGGTTCGGTAGGCTGCGGGCAGCGCGTCGATCTTGCTTTCGATCAGGCGGCGCATCTCGGCGCGCAACATCGTCTTCTCCGGCGATCCGGGCGTGAGTGATTCGGCGATCGCATCGTCCGGATTGCGTTCGTCGGGCGGCTCGTCGAACAGGACGACAACCTGCTCGCGGCGGCTCTTCCGCAGCGCCTGCAGCGCCTGGTTCACGACGATGCGGGTGAGCCACGTGGCGACCTGCGCATCGCCCCGGAAGTCGCCGGCGTGCCGGTAGGCCGCGATGTAGCCTTCCTGCACCGCGTCTTCGGCTGCGGCGTCGTCCTTCAGGATGGCGCGCGCCGTTCGGTAGAAGCGACGGTTGTAGCGGCGCATCAGCACGGCGAATGCGTTCGTGTCAGCGCGCTGGATGCGCGACATCAGACCGGCGTCGTCGAGGGCTTCGAGTGGTTTGGCGAGGGCGGTCATCGCTTCGTCCTGGTCAAGGCGCGCATTGGATGCAGCGGGGAGGGGCCGCGTTCCCGGCGGTGCGTCAGCGGCTGGCGTTCGCCGAATCGACACGTACGCTTTGCAACCGGCTCGGTGCCGGCGATGGCTACACGTGGACCGCGATCGACCCGGACACGAGGCTCAGCCCCTGCTGGCTCGGAAGTCGGCGCCATTCATGGCTGCACGTTGTTTCATCGGATCTCGCTCCGCTCCCTGCGAGCCGCGTGCAGCTCACAACGGACACAAGCTCCGAGCGACTGACGAGTGGATTTTCGAAATACCCAGAGAATCCTATGGGGCGATCAGACTGAACTTCATCGCCGAGATAACCACGGCCCAAATGTCGCACCAGTCCTA
>Ga0070731_10001614_pt1 | contig 22917 bp, 16 predicted proteins | sample Coa_R1_2_FD_66448 | JGI IMG/M metagenome (GOLD analysis project Ga0070731, IMG submission 66448) | Surface soil microbial communities from Centralia Pennsylvania, which are recovering from an underground coalmine fire - Coalmine... | ecosystem: Environmental > Terrestrial > Soil > Unclassified ... | reverse complement strand
CAGTTACGAAGTAGGGCGTTCGCTCGGAATCACTCAGAAGTCCGCGTGGTTCGTCATGCATCGTTTGCGCCTCGCTCTGCGCGAGGGCATCGTGGCAAAATTCGGCGGCCCGAATGGCGAAGTAGAGGCCGACGAAACCTTCGTGGGCGGTAAGATGAAAAACATGCACGAACATCGCCGGGCCGCCATACGCAAGCTACGGGATGAAACCTTCGACAACGGCCAGCTAATCAACAAGGCGGCCGTAATGGGCATATTGGACAGACAACAGCGCAAGGTCCGCGCAGCCGTGGTTCCGAATGTCAACCGAGAAGTATTGCAACGGGAAATCCTCAGTCAGATCGAGCATGGCTCCAAGGTCTATACAGACGAAGCGCGGCTCTATCGCGGTCTGCATAAGGAATATGTCCACAGCTTCGTCAACCATGTCGAACGCTACGTAAACGGGCGCGTTCACACCAACGGACTAGAAAACTTTTGGAGCTTGCTCAAACGCGGGCTCGGCGGAACCTATGTTGCGGTCGAGCCATTCCACCTGTTCCGCTATATCGACGAGCAAACATTCCGGTACAATAACCGCCTTGATGCCACTGGTCGAAAGCTCAAGGATGGCGAGCGATTTGATCTAGCCTTATCGCAGATTGCGGGAAAGCGGTTGACCTTTGCAGAGGTCACTGGCAAGGTGGGAGAAACGACGGAAAGCTAATCTTTATCGCGGAAAACGCGGGAGGAAGGTTTGCTCCGTCGTGGTTTCCGCGCTCGCTTCTCGGCGTCAAGCGTAGCAACAATTTTCGAGCGCGGAACGCTCAAAACTCGTTTCAGGGCGCTGGCAAACGTCGCATATTCGTCCTGCTCATTCTTGCCGGAAGGTTCAGGGCGATGCGATCTTTCCGCCATCGTAGTCGTAGTGTATCACGGCTACGGCGGAAAGACATGTATGCAGCCATGCGTGGTATTGCGCCCACTTGGGGAAACTGAAATGCAAAGAGTGAACGAATTTGTCTTTTATGAGTTGGCGCTGAAAGTTCACCAATTAACCGAACTGGTGGATGGGCAGGAATACAAGTACAGCGACGTTTGGCTCCTCTGGTCAAACGCACGGGACGCCTTGGACGAAATTTACCGACAGCGTCCTTTGAGTTTTACCACTCCGGTCGCAACCAAACTCTATCAAGCGATCAATCATGTAATTCCTGAAAAGTGGGAGGAAATGATTTCGAAAATACCTAAGCAAGGCGAATCAGAAGAGGCTCTTCCTTACTGGACAGTATATAGAATCAAGGAAGCGGCTAATGAATTTGAAACTGTGCTCAGGAATGAATGTCAACTGATGGATACTTACTTCGTCACCAAGAAGGGCGCCTATTCAACTATTGATTTGGTTGAGCATGCCCACTATCAGGTGCCCGAGCCAACACGGGGCAAGCTACCTGATGAAACCAAAAAAGATTTAGATCAAGCCGGGAAGTGTATCGCTTTTGACGTTCCGACTGCCGCCGCTTTCCATTTATTGAGGGGAACAGAAGCCGTGATTCGGCAATATTATGACGCGGTTGTACCTGGCCCGAAGCGTGCATCTGGGAAAATGCGGAATTGGGGTGCATACCTTCGTCTTCTTAGTCGCCATCAGGGTGATGAGAAAGTCATCTCACTGCTCACACACATGAAGGACATGTACAGAAATCCCGTGTTGCACCCAGAAGAAACCTACGACGACGAGCGGGTACAAGTGCTCTTTGGGCTATGCGTCAGCGCCATTGTGCTCATAAAAACTGCGCTCTCGGAATTTAGTAATCAGAGCGGAACTCTTCAATTCAAGGCGGCTAGTGGGAGCTAGTGTTCCGCCAAAATTTCGTGCACGTGTTAGCAGTTATCGAGCAGCGCCAAAAAGCCTTCGCGGGTTATTCCTGCGGTCCGAATCAGGTTGAGAATTATATCTATTCCAACTTCGTCATAACGGGGAACGATCAATGGGCGTGCCGCACCCGCCTTTTCTAGCTTGATGTGGCTTCCCTTTTGTCCGGCTCGCTTGTAGCCGATCTGCTCAAAAGCGCAAACAATTTTTCCCCATGGTAGGCATGTCAGGCGAGGCACGGTTGCGCCTTTTCGAAGCGCATTGGGACCGGAATTACCATTTTAAATGAATTGTGAGGCATGCGTCGGGCGTGGTTTCCGACCTTTACAAATCCTAGCTCTCGTAACGCTTGATCTAGCGTCCCACGCTCGATACAGCTTATAAAAAATAACGAGGCCGCCTCTTCGAGATTTTGCTTCGCTTCGGCCAAACTTCGTCCTTGCGTAGTAAGATCGAGAGGTGGGCACTGCGCGATGTACCAATCCCCTTCACGCTTCGCGCAACCGAAAAGGGTATACTGTGCTTGAATCATTGCCGCCATTGATTCCCTCACTCTCTCAGTCAATTGAGATGCTTTGACGCGCCCTTTAGTTAGCGAGAGGAATCCCCATGGATTGGACACTATAAGGCTAATTTGTGAAGGGCAATGGTACACCAGTTCCACGAAACCGCAAGAATAACTAGTATCTTGCTTACCCTGTCACGGCCTGCCCATCCTAGCAGCTTTGGTTAGTCTTGTATATTAGTGCCGAAATTTCCATAGAGTGGCAAAGAATTGGGAAAAATTGCCTTTTGGGGCCAGAAAATCGCGCTCGCGAGTCCGGCTAGCCAACATCCACGAAGATATCCTCGCCGCGCACCTCGACGGGATATGTGTCGACGCCGAGCGACGGGCTAGTTACGACCTTGCCGGTGGTGACGTCGTACTGCCAGCCATGCCAAGGGCAGGTGACCACGTTACCCTCAAGTTCGCCTTCGCCAAGAGGGCCCGCCTGGTGCGCGCATATACTACTGAGAGCGCACAACTTACCGGAAACATTGGCGACGGCGACCGGCTTGCCAGCCAACTGAAACTCGCAGATTGTCCCGGGCGCGATTTCGCTTTTCCGCGCCGCTCGCACAAATGCCATCGCTCGCTCCTTGGGCCCGCGGCGTTAAATTAATCGCCGTTGACGGTTGAAACGCTGGTTTCGCCAGATACTTTCGCCAAGAGCTCGGCAAATCTGGCTTCGCGGTCCTTCTGATCGTGACCCTGGTAGATTTCGGCGATCTGGGTGGCGTTCATCGAGCAGAATTTTGGACCGCACATCGAGCAGAATTTCGCTTCCTTATAGAAATCGTCGGGTAGCGTTTCATCGTGCATAGCCCGAGCGGTCTCGGGGTCGAGCGAAAGTTCAAACTGCTTGTTCCAGTCAAATAGGAAGCGGGCATAGCTAAGCGCATCGTCGCGATCACGCGCGCCCGGACGATGCCTGGCGACGTCGGCCGCATGCGCGGCAATTTTGTAGGCGATCACACCCTGGCGAACGTCGTCGGCATTCGGCAGGCCCAGGTGCTCTTTCGGTGTCACATAGCAGAGCATAGACGCGCCGTGCCAGCCGATCATGGCCGCGCCAATCGCGCTGGTAATGTGGTCGTAGCCGGGCGCGATATCGGTGACGAGCGGGCCGAGCGTGTAAAAAGGCGCCTCATAGCACAGCTCGTTTTCCTTTTTCACTTGTAGCTCGATCTGGTCCATCGGGATGTGCCCTGGGCCTTCGATCATCACTTGCACATCGTATTCCCAGGCTTTTTTCGTGAGTTCGCCGAGAACGCGTAATTCGGAGAACTGTGCTTCGTCGCTCGCGTCAGCCAGGCAGCCGGGACGCAGGCCGTCTCCGAGCGAAAAGCTGACGTCGTGCTTCTGGAAAATTTTGCAGATGGCGTCGAAATTTTCGTAGAGGAAATTCTGAGCTTTGTGAAAGCTCATCCACTGCGCCAGTAGAGCGCCGCCGCGGCTGACGATTCCGGTAATTCGATTGCGTACCAGCGGGAGGAATTCGCGCAGAACGCCCGCATGGATGGTCATGTAATCGACACCCTGCTCTGCCTGCTCCTCGATCACTTCGAGCATCACGCTGAGAGTCAAATCCTCGGCGCGGCGCACCCGCGAAAGCGCCTCGTAAATCGGCACTGTGCCGATCGGCACGGGCGACGCCTGAATGATAGCCTTGCGAATCATCGCGATATCACCGCCGGTGGAGAGATCCATCACTGTGTCCGAGCCGTAATGGACGGCGCGGTGAAGCTTTTCCAGCTCTTCACTTACATTCGAGGTAGTGGCGGAGTTTCCGATGTTGGCGTTGATTTTGCAGCCGAACGCGACGCCGATGCCCATCGGCTCGAGATTGCGGTGGTGAATGTTGGCAGGAATGATGGCGCGGCCGCGCGCAACTTCATCGCGAACCACGTCCGGCGCGATCTTCTCGCGCAGGGCAACGTATTGCATTTCTTCGGTGACGACGCCCTTGCGCGCAAAATGCATCTGCGAAAAATTCCGTGCCCCGCCGTTCATCGCCGTGGAACGTTTTTCAATCCACGCATCCCTCAGTGCCATAAGCCCTCGCTGACGCGCGGCCGCTCAGCGGCTCGCGCTAACCGGCCTCATTATCGCACCGCGACTCCTACCCAGCAACCCGCGCCGACCTCACGCGAGCCACGTATCTCCTGAAAGCTCGCGGCTTCATTTCAGTGAGGAAAATCCCACCTTGATATGGGCTTCGTCCCATAGTGAGACGGGCGGCGAGATTGGGGTTGCAGGTACGGTCGTGAAGCTGAGATAGCCGTTGATAATGAAAGGGTTACTTATACCAAAAAGGCTTATTTCCGGTGACGAATGGGGCCTGCATTGCAACGTTTCGTTACATGGGGGTATGTCCGGATATTTCCCGATTTGGTTTCGAGTACGCCGCGACCTGCAAGGCCGGGTTCTGCCTGTGGAGGACTGTTTCCAGCTTGATCCTCGCATCGGTGTTCGTATTTTTCCCGGCATTCGGACAAGGCCAATCATCGGACTGGCAAGCACAAGTACGCAAATATGCGGAAGCGCAGGATTGGGATTCGGCAATGCGACTCATTGACCAGGAAGTTGCTCGCGCTCCACAGGATATGGACGTTCGATCGTGGCGCGCGCGGGTGCTTGCGTGGTCCGGCCATTTCGCTGAAGCGGAGAAGGAATATTTGGAAATCCTCAAAGTCTCTCCCAAGGATCCGGATAACTGGATGGGTTTGGCGGGCGTTCAAATGCGCGAGGGTAAGCTTCCGGAAGCCGAGCAGGCAATCGACACGGCCGAAACACTGGATCCACATCGCGCAGATATTCATGCCGCCCGGGCACGAGTGCTCCGTGCCGCAAATAAACAAAAAGAAGCGCGCAGCGAATTTGAAGAGGCCTTGAATTTAGACGCTACGAGTACGGAGGCGCTTAGCGGACTCAATTCTCTTCGTGGCGAGCCGAAACATGAACTCCGGTTTGGGCAGGATAACGACCTTCTAAATTATGCCGATGCCTACCGTGATGAATGGATGAGCCTGGTATCGAAGTGGACCGCTAATTGGACGACAAGTGTCTCGGGGGACTTTTATCAGCGTGGCGGCGCCCAGGCGGGGAAATTCGTGGGGAACGTTACACGGCAACAGCCGAAATGGGGCGCAATTACAATCGGCGGTGCAGTTGGTCACGACAACGCGGTGATTCCCAAGAGTGAAGCGTTTTTTGACTTGGACCATGGATGGAGAACGAGTGAAACGAAACTCGTACGCGGCGTGGAATTCGTTTACGAGCAGCATTGGTACTGGTATGAGTCAGCCCGGGTTCTGACACTTACCGGAAACACAGTTGTCTACTTACCGAAGGAGTGGACCTTCTCCCTGGCGGGGACCGGCGCGCGAAGCGCTTTCACGGGGGCGGGTGCGGAATGGCGTCCTTCCGGGATTACAAGACTTAGATTTCCTCTCGAACACTGGGGGGACAAGAGCCTTTCCGGAAATGTCTTCTTCGCCGTCGGAACGGAAAACTTCGCCATCGCGGATCAGATCGGGAGGTTCGCTTCGCAAACCTACGGCGGGGGTTTGCGCTTCCAGATGACGGCCCGGCAAGACGTGACAGGGTACGCAGGCTACCAAAAGCGGACCCAAGGCAAGACCGACACGAGTTTCGGGGTGAGCTATGGCATCCATTTTTGAAAAGCTTTGGAGGCTAGGCCCGGCCGCATTCGTACTAAAGGCCATTGTCGCGGCGGTCGCGGCCGACGGACTGTTGTTGGCGTTCATCCTGCTTCGCAGAAGCTACCGCAAATGGTATTTCGCAAGGCGCGACGCGCGCGTCTTCGAATTGCGCCAGAAATGGGACTCACTGATTTCAGGAAAGATTCCTTACGAGACCTGGCGAAAGAAGCCATTCGACCGCGGCATTGTCGAGGCCATGGCGCTGGATATGTTCGAATCGGCAAAGCCCGAGGAATCGGCGCGCCTATTGAAATTTTTGCGAGACAGCGGACTTATGGAGAAGCGCATTTTCGAAGCGCGACAGCTGACCGGTTGGAGGCGAATGCGTGCACTCGTGGCGCTCGGAAGAACTCGAGCACCCGAAGGGATTCCCGCGCTGGCGGAAGGACTACGGGATCGTAGTCTCGAAACACGATTGGCTGCGCTGCGAGGGCTGGCACGGACCGCGTCTCCTCAGGCGGCGGAGGAGATATTAGCCTGGGTGAGCGAAACAGGGTTGTCGGTGCCGGCGCTACCGCTGCAGAGCGCGCTGATCCAATGTTGCGGGGAGCGTCCCCAATTACTTCTCCCACTCGTGCAACGTGCGGAGGGGCCGTTGCGGGAAGTTTTAGGCCGGGTGCTTGCTGAAGTAGCAACGCCGTCGCTGGGAATGGACCTCCTGCAATTCGCACAGGACGAGCGCGAAGAATTGAGGGCTGCTGCGGCTCGAGCCGTATCCCACGCAAAACCGAAATTGGCGCTTGAAGTCCTGAATGAACTCGCCGGTGACCCAGTATGGTTTGTGCGACTCCGCGCGATCATAAGCTTGGGTCTGCTCGCAGACACTAGGGCAGTCCCCACTCTATTGCAAGGGTTAACGGACTCGAACAGGCTTGTTCGATTACGGGCGGCCGAGGCACTGGTGGGACTCGATACCGAAATGGTCCCCATTTTTCACCAGGTAGTAGCAACGCGGGATCGCTACGGGCTGCACGCCTACCTGACCGCTCTGGAAAACGCTAACTTGCTTGGAAAGCTCGAAGCGGATATCGATATGAGTACAAAATTTTTGACGAAAGATAAGAACGATCTGGTGAAAGTACTGCAAACGGGTGCCTTGCTGGACGAAGACCATGTGAGAACTGCAGAGGTCCCGGACGCAGTGCGGTTGCGGCCATGATTCGTTTCCTGGACATTTCGAATCATACTCTCTTCTGGTACTACCTCGCGAGCAATCTATCGTACCTGGCGATGTTGATTATCGCACTGAAGACCAGCGCGCTGCACCAGCGCCGGCTCGAAAGTCATCAGCTGAGCTGGTTCAAAGAAGCGCCGATGACGCCGCCCGTCACTGTTATTGCGCCGGCACACAACGAGCAAAGCTCGATCCGCGTGGCGGTCCGAAACCTCCTCGAATTGGACTACCCGGAACTCGAGGTGATTGTCGTAAACGACGGATCCGAAGACCGCACTCTCGAAGAGTTGCGAGAAGAGTTTCGTCTGCGGCCGGTCCGGATCGTTTACGTTCCAGAAGCCAAAAGCGCCCCCGTGCGGGGCCTCTATCGAAGCGAGACGGACGCGAGACTTGTAGTCGTCGACAAAGATGCCGGCGGCAGCAAGGCGGATGCTGTCAATGCCGGTTTGAACGCGGCGACGTCGCCGTATGTTTGCGTGGTAGATGCTGACTCCGTGCTTGAGCGTGATGCTCTGCTGCGTATCATGGTGCCGATACTCGCAGATCCCAAGCGCGTGGTGGCCGTGGGGGGCATCATCCGTGTACTGAACGGTTCCGAAATAGAGCGCGGGCAATTGGCGCGCGTGCGCTTGCCGCGAAAGAGCATCGAAGTGATCCAGGTGATCGAGTATCTTCGCGCGTTCTTGATTGGCAGGGAAGCTTGGGCTCAAGGGAACATGCTGATGATTATTTCCGGCGCCTTTGGTATGTTTCGAACCGACTTGGTGCGCGCGGTGGGAGGCTATAGGTCTCACGCCATTGGCGAGGATTTCGACCTGGTGGCTCGGCTCCACCGGCACTTGCGCGAAAAAGGTGCCGACTACAAAATCCTATTCGTGCCGGATCCGATGTGTTGGACGGAAGTACCTTCCGACCTGAAGTCGCTCGGAAGGCAACGGGCAAGGTGGCAAAAGGGATTGCTGGATGTGCTGTGGCCGAACCGCGACATGCTCTTTCGACCACGCTATGGCAGGATTGGCTGCTTTGCCATGCCTCACCTGTGGCTCTTTGAATTGTTTGCGCCGGTCGTGGAGATCGTTGGAATCACAACGATTGTATTGGCAGCGGTCCTGGGCGCGTTGAGCAAGCAGTTTTTCCTCGAATTTCTAATCTTCGGATACGCATTTGCGACGATGATTTCCCTCGGCTCAGTATTGCAGGAAGAAATTACGTATAAGCGCTACAATAACTGGAAAGATGTTGGACGGCTGGTGAGCTACTGCTTCCTTGAACATTTCCCCTACCGCCAGTTGCACATGATCTGGCGGCTGCAGGGTCTGTGGCAATACCTCCGTGGGGACAACGAGTGGAGGCCCCTGAAGCGCAAGGGACTCGCGTCCGCTGGAGTTCCGTAGGCGTTCGGCCAGGGTCCCTTTCAGGGACAGAGCGCTAAGTGCGGCGCGATGGGCTTGCGGCTCTAAGCGCGGGGGTGTATAGAGGAGGTGCGGAGGCATCAGATGAGAGGCGTGGCACCGAAATTCATGCTCGCCGCAATTCTGCTTGCTGCGATTTCGGGCACAGCGTTCGCGCATCACGGCACTTCGCGCTACGACCTCGCGAAGAGCATCACTCTAACTGGAACGGTGACCGGTTTCGACTGGGGCAACCCGCACTGCCTGGTTCACATGGACGTGAAAAGCCAGAATGGCGAAGTGGAACACTGGACACTGGAGCTTGCCTCACCTTTTACCATGTCTCGCGCCGGCTGGACGAGGAATTCGATGATGCCGGGAGACATGATCGTCGCCGAAACTCATCCCGCCAGGGACGGAATTACCCTCGGCATCAGCGCGACTTCCAGAACGGTGATGAAATTCGTAATCAATGGCAAACCCCCAGGTGGAACGGTGACCGCAGCCTCCCTTAAAAAGTAAATTTTGCCACCGCTTGAATCAGGCGCGGATCGGCCGCGCTGACGATAGTGCCGAATGTGGTGTCATTCACTTCCCCATCCACGGCCCCCGACCCATAGAACTGCGCGTGATTGAATGCGTTGAATGCTTCCACCCGAAGATCGAGTGATTTCGACTCGGTGAACCTGAAATTTTTCGTGACCTGGATATCGAAATTGTTGATGCCTGGGCCGTAGAAGAATCGCCGCGGCGCATTGCCCAATTGCCCGAGCGCCTCGGGGTGAAATAGCGATGTATTGAACGCGGGCCTTCCATTTCGCGGATTGGTATTGATTTCCAGCGGCCCGGGTGTAAACGCCGGGGTATCCAACAATTGGTTGTTCACGCCGTTGCCGAGCGTGCCGAGTAGCGAATTATCCGAGTCGTCATAAAGCGTCACCGGGAAGCCGCTGGCAAAACGAGTTGTGCCGGAAATGCTCCATCCTTGCGTGAGGCGGTTCGCACGGCGGAAGAGGCGTTCGAACGGGAGATCGTACGTGTAGGTGGCCACGAAATTGTGTCGCATGTCCCAGGAAGAAACGACGCGAGTGAGTCTCGGATCGAAGGGATTGAGCTGTTCGCCGAGATTAGAGGCCTGGTCAATCGACTTCGCATACGTGTAGGCGAGCAGAAAAGTGGTTCGTTTGCCCACGTAGCGAAGATTCGTTTGCAGGGCATTGTAGTTGGAGTTGGCGATGGTTCGCTGCGCCGTAGTTGCTCCATAGTTCGATCCCAGCCCGGTCCGCGTGCCGTTAAATATGTGACCGGACGCAGAGGTGTAAACGCCATCTTCGCCGAATGGTCCGCAGGTGGAACTTCCGGGAGCGACCTCACTGAGCTGGCTCAGGCTCAAACACAGTGCGGGATTCCCCGGATTTGTGGGAACCAGCGCGAGGATATGATGCCCTTCGTTGCCCACGTAGCTCATCGTCAGCAGAATGCCGGGCGTAAGCTGCCGCTGGATCGAGAGCATATAGTCCTCTGTGTAGGGGACGGCATTGCGGTAATAAAAATATGGATCGGCGCTAATAGGAGTGACCGCGGCCCAGTTGAACGCAGTGTACGGATGCTTGGCTGAAACCGTATTGGGCGGAAACGTGATCGGATAAGGATTGAGATTTTGCACACCGTCACCGGCATCGATAAATGGCGTGGCGAAAAGTGGCGGCGCAGGACTCAGATAGTTATAGCCGAAAGGAGGGACGGAATACATGATGCCGGCCGATAACCCCGGAAAAGCCGTATAGAAAATCCCGTAGCTGGCGCGAATGCTGCTTTTGCCCGGCCCACCAAAGATCGCTCCTAAAATTCCCCGCTCAAATTTCGGTGAATAAGCAAGACCAATTCTCGGCGCGAAGTTGTGATACTTGGTGGGCGACAAAGTCGAAGGTATTCCGGGATCTCCCGGCACCACCAGTCCGGGAATCGCATTTGGGTAAAGAACGGATTGCTCGCCTGGCACCACAGTTTGAATGTTATTGTTTTTCTCCCACCACGGCATGATCAGGTCCCAGCGGACGCCGAGATTCAGGATCAAATCGCTGCGGACGCGCCAGCTGTCCTCGAAAAAAGCTCCGGCGTAGCGGTTGCGAAGATAGTAAGGTTGCCCAGTGGATTGCGTGAAGTTGCTGGGAACGCCTAACAGAAAATCAGCAAAGGCTGAGCCAGTTTCGGTGCCAAGAATATTGAAAGTTCCGTTGAACGTGGCGTTGGGATGCTCGTTCACCTGATCCGCGTGAAATTCACCGCCAAATTTGAGCGTGTAAGCGCCAATCACCTTGGAAATCGAGTCGCTCAAGTACAGGGTATTGTTCCACTGAATCACGTTGGTCACCGGCACGCCCATGATGAACGAGGGAAACACTATATTTTCGACGCCCTCATATTGCGGCGCTTGCACGGTAATTCCCGGAGTTCCGGCGCCGGTGACAAACCCTTGCGACGCTAGCGTGACGCCCAGCCCGCCGTGCGGTTCTCCGATATTGTTAGAATTTCGGATCAACCCGGCATGGAATTCGTTTACCGTCTGCGGTCCCAATATACGGGTATAGCCAAGCGTAAAAAGCTGCGCTTGCCCGATCGTCAAAGCGTCGAATCCGGGAACGCTGGCGCCCCCCTGCGCGCCAGGATAGGGATTGTCCAAGCGATAGTTGTCCAGAAAATAGTAAAAGGAAAACTGCCCCGGCCCTAGATTGGCGTCCATCCGGCCGGCCGCCTTATCGTCGCGAACGGTTTTATCGAACGCCGCTGTCGAAAAGACGTTTCCGGGCTGGTTGGGTTTGGGAATATATTGCAAGAGATGAATGGCAGGACCCGACCAGGCACTCATCGGAATCTGCCCGCCTGGAAGAACACAATTCGCGCTTGTGCAGCCGGGAGTGAAATAGGGCTCGCCCTGCGAAACGGGGTAGCCCAATTCTTTGGTGAGCAAGCTGGCGAGTGCGGGTCCACTGACTTTTCCCGTGAGCGAACTCTCCACGTCTGAAAGATCGCCGGTTCGATCGGCGAGCGATGGGACCGACGTAACCGGCGAAGTGAGACCTTGCGCCGTGCGCGTTCCCTGGTAGTCGGCGAAAAAGAAAATCTTTTGCCTCTTGATCGGGCCACCGATGGTGCCGCCAAACTGATTTTGCCGAAAGACGCCGCGCGTATCGGCGAAATAATTCTTCGCATCGAGAGAAGTGTTGCGAAGAAATTCAAACACATTTCCGTGAAAAGTGTCGCTGCCGGATTTAGTGACTACATTGATCATTCCGCCGTTGTAATTCCCGTATTCAGGATCGAAATTAGTTGTCAGCACTCGAAATTCCTGTATGGAATCCAGGTTTGGGATCACAGACGTTCCGCCATTCATATGTTCCTGCACGTCCGTGCCGTTCACCATGAATCCATTTGAGGACTCGCGCTGGCCGTTGATGGAGACATCCCCGGGGTTCAAGTCGCCGGATGGATTGATGGTTCCCGTAACGCCCGACATGATTACAGAAGTGGACGTCAGCGTGGTCACCGGGCTCACGCCCGGCTGTATTGCCAAAAGGTCCGTGTAACTGCGGCCGTTTAGGGGCAAGGAAGTAATTTGCGCGGCCTGGACAACTTCGCCCAGGTGAGTTGCCACCGTATCCACCTGCGCTTCGGCTTGGCCGGCGGAGGCTGTCACGGTGACCGTCTCGGTCTTGTTGCCCACCACGAGTGAGGTGTCCACTCGGACCGCTGCGTCCGCGTCAACCGCCAAACCAGTTTTCTTCTGAGACTTGAATCCCGTTGCCTCGATGGTCATCTCGTAGCGGCCCACGGGAAGATTCGGAAAAGAGTAGAAACCTTGCGCATCCGTGGTGGCTTTGTAGCTAGTGGTCAGGTCAAGGTTTACCAGCGTCACGCTGGCGCCAGGTATTGAAGCTCCACTCGGATCGGTCAGCGTTCCAGAAATGCTTCCGCCGGTCGCCGCCCACACCCGAGCGTAGCAGAAAAGAAAAACGCCCATGAATGCGATCCGGACCAGTGTCCGGGAGACGTGCTTCACCGTGATGCCACCTGTTTGCAGTTGGCGGGCTGGCCTAAGTCAGAGTCCCCCACCCACAAGCATAATAACCTCAACAGACGCAATGCGCCCGTGCTTCGTTACCGCTGCACTACATTGTGGAAGCGCTCGGCTGGGCCGGAAGTTTCTTCGCGGGTCTGCCGGTTGGCGCGCTGATTCGGATTTGCGCGCCTTGCGCGCGTAGCTATTCGTGTTGCGGCGCGCGGTGTCCGTTTCCGTTGGAACCGTTCGATGGGGCGGTTGGAAGGGTGAATCCTGGCTCCTTGAGTGCGCTTGCGACGAGTGCGGATACGAATGGATTCTCGAACTGATAATTCGGGCGCAGCGGGGGTTCTACACGAGGCTTGGGAACATACGCGGCCCGCGAATTGCCTTCGAGGATGCGCTGAATTTTGGTCTTGAGTTGCGCGAAGACGATTTCGACAGCCCCGGAGGCCTCCACGGTCTCGAAATTGAATTCTGCGCTTAGCCGGTCGAACTCCGCCAGCAGCGCGGCCTGATAACTGCGAAAGCTTTCATACATGTCGTGGCCTGGAAAGACGTCCATGCCGGATTCCCAGTAGTCGAATCCCCTAGAGAAAACGACGCGTGGGATCAACTCCTCGACGCCGACCCGCAAGTAGAAAACGGCATCGGGAACCAGCGCCATGCTGTAGATGCTGCGAATCCATGCCGCGTCCACGCCGCGCACGATCGCTCTGGCCATCAGCGAATAGATGTACCGGTCGGTGAGCACGATAAAGCCGGCTCGTAGGGCCGGCATGATTTCATTCTCGAGGCGATCTATGAAATCGGTGGCGTAAAACAGGCTTTGGGTTACGCGGCCGAGGTTGTTTCCCTCTTTCGCGCGGCGAATGCCTTCACCCGCGAGGTGTGAGCGAGTCATGCCCGTGTCCAGCACGGCATGGCCCATCTCCTCGAGCCACGGCCTCAGCAGATTGATTTGGGTGGTGCGTCCGGCGCCGTCCGTTCCCTCGATCACAATCAGCTTTCCGGCGAGATCGAAAAAGTTCATTCCTGGTAATTGCTTTCCGTAGCTGTGTCTCATGGTCGAACCCTCAACTCCTTCGCGGTTTCAAGGTGCCTGCTTACGATCCGGCGCACTTGCGCTTGTTGCACTTCAACGGGAAGCGTTGCATCTACGACGGTCAATCCGAATTCCGGAATCATTTTTTCGTATTCGTCAAGTATCCTGCCCTGAAATATCCGGAAGCTTTCTTCGGGATCGTCGCTCAAGCCGAGATCCATTCCGGCCTCGTAGAACTTGAATCCATCGCGCGCGCCGACGAGCCGTTTGATTGCGGTTTCTAATTGAACGCGAAAGTAAAATGCAACCGTAGGCTTCGCGGCGAATCCGTAAAGATCTCGCAGCCATCGCCGGTCCATTCCGCGCGCCGCGTCCCGCGCGAAGGCCGTATAAATGTAACGGTCGCAAAGCACCACCGCCCCGGCTTTCAAGAGCGGCAGGATGCTGCGCTCGACTCGGTCGGCGAAATCCGTGGCGTGAATCAGCGAAAAGGTGGCCGGTGTGAGCATTTTCTTTTTCTTGCCGAGCTTGGTGGTGTCTTTAACGAGCGGTGATGAGTTCCACTGGCTGAAGATCACTCCATAGCCCTTTGCCTCGAGCCACTTGTGCAGCAAGCTAAGCTGCGTTGATTTCCCTGAGCCGTCGATTCCTTCCACGACGAACAGTTTTCCCGGAAAGCCGTGATTGCCATTGTGCCGCGTGCGCTGTAGCGCGGGTTCGGTGGGGTAAAAGACCTCAAATGGGCCAATTCGCCCGGTTCCGGAATTATTGGTGTTCATGATCATTTCGTCCATCCTCTTGAAACACACTTGCCCTGGCCGCAGAACCCGGCCATGGCTAATGCATTTCGCCTTGCCTCCGCGGTAAGCGAGGCCACGAATGTGCTGACACCCCAATTGTTTGTGAAGTTTCCGGCTGGCTGCGGACGTAATCCCGGCGGACGTTGATAGTATCATTCGGACTTGCAATCGTTGCAGCAGAAAACTAGAGGCCGCGTTTCCAACTTGTGACCCCGCCATTGCGGGCATTCCTTCGAGGGGTGGATTTGCGCTGGCGTCTCGACGGTGCCAGAATAGGCGGATGCGAAAATTGTCCCTAACAACGCTTACTTTGTTGGCGGGTATCACACTGTTGCTCGGAAGTTCCTTTGGGCAGCAGCCTCCCGCCACAAACTCCCAATCGTCTACCCCGGCAACAATGCCAAAAGCTCCTGCAGCAAAGAGTCACGTGGCTCCTGGAACGACCAAGAGCAGCAGCGCGTCGGCCCTCACCACCGAGAAGGAAAAGGATAGCTACGCCCTAGGGTTGAATATCGGCCGAGGCCTCAGCAAACAACCTGTGGACCTGGATGCCGCTGCTGTAGCACGCGGAGTGAAGGACGCCATGTCCGGCGGCAAGGCGCTGCTGACTGACGAGGAAGCTGCCGCGGACCTTGAGCAATTGAAGGATCAAGTACAGAAGGCCACGGAGGCAAAGATGCAGGAGCTCGGAGCAGAGAACCAGAAAGCGGGCGCAGCATTCCTTGCCGAGAATAAGACCAAAGAAGGTGTCGTGACCCTGCCGAGCGGCCTTCAGTACAAAATCCTGACGCCAGGCACCGGCCCGAAACCGACTGCCAACGATACCGTCGTTTGCCAATACAAAGGCACTCTTCTCGATGGCACCGAGTTCGACAGCTCATACAAGCGTGGCCAGCCCGCTACCTTTGCGGTGGGCAAGGTCATTAAAGGTTGGACGGAAGCGCTGCAACTGATGCCCGTGGGGTCGAAGTGGCAGCTTTTCATACCAGCTGATCTTGCGTACGGGGAGCGCGGCGCGGGCAACGTGATTCCGCCCAACGCCACTTTGGTCTTCGAGGTCGAACTCGTATCGATCCAAGGGAAGTAAGTAGGCGGCGCGGATGGGCTGCTGGGCCGAGATCGATCCTTGCTCACGTCACAATCGGTTCGTCTTCGCCCGGGCTAGCTTCAGCGCGGAGGCTTGGTAGTACGCGACGTGTCCAAAACCGAAGAGGACCGTTCCGTACCCGACCGTTCTTAGATCCGCAAGTCCCGCCTTCGCCATTAATCTGAGAATCCGCTCCTCCGAATTGCCCTTCAGGTTATGGTGAGAGTGGAGCCACAAGGACAATGAGCCGGTCGCTGATTCGGGTCCGCGAAAATCCAGCAAGTGTAGAGAGCCGCCAGGTTTGAGAACCCTGCGGATTTCGCGGAGCGTTTCTTCTTTCTCATTGCTCTGCAGGTGGTGGAACATAAAGGACGAGAACACGTGATCAAAGGAGTCCGCCGGGTACGGAAGCGCGTCCGAGAATCCTCGATCGAAGTGGGGCGAGACTGCTGCCCGCTGCGCTTTTCTGCTTGCACGGGCAAGTGCCTTCGGGTCGGGATCAAGACCGACCGCTTCAATTTCCGGATGCCGCTGCTTCAGCAGAATTGCCAAGCTGCCGGTGCCACAACCAATGTCCAGAATTTGCTGGCCCGGACGCAGCTCAGCTTGCTGCAGCAGAACGCTACGAGCCTCGTCGGTACCCGTTAGCTCGGAAAATAAGTCAAACAGAGGCAAGAGCCAGTTGTAGCCGGCTGCTGGGATGTAGCTCCTTTGATGTTTACCTCCTATTGCCGAGCCATTCATACGTTCGGTTCTCCGCTAATTCTCCCGCCATTTTACGATTTTATAAATGTCCGACGCGGCAAGCGATGAGGCATTCGCTGTAGTTGGCCGTGGATTTTACTGGCACGGGGTTTCGTGGGGCGCGACTCGCGACCGTCGCGGAAAGTCCACAGGTTCTCGTCATTCTGCTTCTTTGGGGGCCTGCTAACGTAGGCTCGCGACGATAAGGATAAGAATGATGATAAGAAAGTGCATCGAGACGGAGCGCTGGCAAAAGAGGATGGAGACGTGTACCGGAACCTATATCGTCGGCCATTCAGCGGCGTGAGTGCTAGTGCGAGGCGGACCCTCCGCCGGTCTTCTAATCGACGCTGCCGCCGAGTAGAAACCAGTCTAAGTGATTGGAAACAAAGCATGGCCGCCCGTTCTACCCGTCACATTTTTGGAGCTTGGAAAATGCCCACTTCATCCAGATCTGGCGCTATATTGAGACCCATGCCGAAGCTGGCTCAATTTCGAGCGAAACACACTGCACCCGAGACATTCGCGATCGAATCGGCGCCTTCGATTTTGCACATCGATATGGACGCCTTTTTCGTGTCGGTCGAATTGCTTGCCCGTCCGGAGCTGAAGGGATTGCCTGTAATTGTAGGAGGCCAGCGGGACCAGCGCGGCGTGGTTACCTCTGCCAGTTACGAGGCGCGGCAGTTTGGCGTTCACTCTGCGATGCCTTTGCGCACTGCCGGGAAACTGTGCCCTCAGGCGATTTTCCTCGATGGTCATCACGAGCTTTATGGCCAATGGAGCGATCGTGTGGCGGCAATCTTGGCGAAATTTTCGCCGGTGGTTGAAATGGCATCGATCGATGAAGCGTATCTAGATTTGACGGGCACCGCGCGGCTGCACGGTCCACCGCTTGGCGCGGCGGACAAACTTCTTCGTCAGATCACGTCGACGACTGGACTGCCGTGCTCCGGAGGGCTTGCTGTCACCCGCTTGGTGGCCAAAGTCGCAAGCGAGCAGGCCAAACCTCGCGGACTTGTTTGGGTGCCACCCGGCAGCGAAACTTCGTTCCTCGGTCCGCTTTCGGTGCGACGGATTCCTGGCATCGGGCGGGTCACGGAAACGGCGCTAAAGGCGCTGGGTGTTGAAACCATCGCACAGTTGCAAGCGCTAGAGCTGGCGCAATTAGAGGAATCGTTTGGGCGCTGGGGCACGGCCCTGCATCGGAAGGCGCGCGGAATCGATTCCTATGAGTTTTTCATAGACGCTGAGCCGAAGTCGATCTCGCACAACCAAACTTTCGGCGAGGATACAAACGACGGACGGCACTTGGAGTCAACGTTGAGTCATCTGTGCCAAAAAGCTTGCAAACGATTGCGCGATGCCGGCCTTCACGCTTCAACAGTCACCCTGACGTTGCGATTCACCGATTTTCGAACCATTACGCGAAGTCATACGCTCGCTGAACCGTGCGATCTCGATTCCGTGCTACTTGGAGTGATCCGCGAACTCTTTTCCGGCGCGTGGAATGGCGTTGCGATGCTCCGGCTCGTCGGAGTGGGGCTTTCCGGATTTACGGCCGGGTCGGGGCAGCTTGATCTTCTGGATCCGGGGCGGCGCGAAAAACTCGAACGGCTGGCGCGCACGACCGACCGCTTGCGCGACCGATTTGGCTTCTCGAAAGTGCAGTTGGGCGGATCACTCGAAAGCCGAAAAGGCGGCGGACCGGATACACACTGAACCTTATTCCCATGACAACCGCAGCCAACCCGATCCCACGCGCACCGCGAAAACGCCTGCGTCGTTTTCGAGCCTTTTGGGCACGAATCACCGAAGGCCTCGAGCTCCAGCAGCTTTGGGGACAGTTCCTTTCCGAAGCCAAGGCCAGCTACGACCTCTATTCGCGGGACGTGGACTGGGACGAAATAGGCCGAACCAAGCGCGGGGCACGAAGGCTCTGGCGCGGCGCGTGGGCGGTTTTTCAAGCGATGCTGATGAAGCTGTCGCCCGCGCGGCGCGTCCTTCTCCTGATCGCGATGGTGCTTATAGTAATTCAGCCAGAGGTTGGCGGAGGGCGGCATGAAACCGGTTTTCAGCTTGGCTGGATCGGTACGGTGATTCTGTTCGTTCTGTTGGCACTTGAACTGGCGGATCGCGTGACGATGAAGCGCGATCTCGAAATCGCCCGCGAGATTCAGCAACGGCTTGTGCCCCAGAAAGCGCCTGATGTCGCGGGCTTCGATATCGCCTTTGCGACGCGACCGCAAAACACTGTCGCGGGCGATTACTATGACGCGTTCTTGCGTCCGCTACCGGATTCAGCGAGAACTCGACAGCTGCTTATCGTGGTTGCGGATGTTGCGGGAAAAAGTGTCCCGGCCGCGCTGCTAATGGCGACGTTTCAAGCCAGCTTGCGGGCTCTGGCAGCGACTTCCAGCCCGCTCGGCGAGATTGTTTCTGGCTTGGACCGGTACACGCGGGCCAACAACATGGACGGCGGTCGATTTACGACCGCCTTTATCGCTCAGATCGATCCGCAAACGCGAGAATTGGAATACACGAATGCGGGACACAATAATCCGATTCTTCGGCATGCTTCCGGCATAGTGGAACGCCTCTCGGCCGGCGGGCCGCCCCTTGGCTTGCCGCTTTTCACCGACAGCGAATTAGTTTACGAGTCCGCAAAAGTGGAGCTGGGACGGGGCGACCTGCTTTTCATTTTCACCGATGGGCTCGTGGAAGCAATCAATGATAAGGGCGAGGAATTTGGAGAATCGCGGTTGCTTCCTCTCATTCAATTCGCGCCGGATGGCCCTGCGGCCGGCACCTGGCAGCGCGTGATTACCGAGGTGAATTCATTCACCGGCTACGCGCGGCAGCACGACGACATTACCGGCATGGTTCTTCGCATTGATGCATAACACTATGAACGCGCGCGTATTTGCAGAAGGCATTTGCAGCACGTTGCGAGCGGCGGGACATCAAGCATATTTTGTGGGCGGTTGCGTACGCGACATTTTGTTGGGGCGCGAACCCGCGGACTACGATGTGGCCACGGATGCGACGCCGGATCGTGTGCAACAGCTTTTTCCAAATAGTCTCGCGGTGGGCGCGAAATTCGGCGTGATCGTAGTCACGGAAAATTCCGAGGGAAACGGCGGACTGCAAGTGGAGGTCGCAACGTTTCGCTCGGACGTGGGTTATTCGGACGGGCGCCATCCGGACCACGTGGTATATGCGAAATCGCCGCAAGAAGATGTGAAGCGGCGCGATTTCACGGTGAACGCGCTGCTTTTCGATCCGCAGACGGAGGAAGTGCTCGATTTCGTCGGCGGGCGCGACGATTTGCGGTCGGGAATCATTCGCGCCATTGGGCACCCGAGCGAGCGCTTCAACGAGGACAAACTGCGGATGGTTCGCGCGGTGCGTTTTGCCGCGCGGTTTCGGTACGCGATCGAAGGCCGTACTTTCAGCGCCATCCAAAAGCTGGCGCCGCAGATTCACCAGGTTTCGCCCGAGCGACTTCGCGATGAACTTACCAAGCTGCTCACTGAGGGCGCGGCGCGCCGGGCATTCGAGTTTCTGGATGAAACACGCTTGCTGCCCGAGCTCTTGCCGGAAATTGCGCGCATGAAAGGCGTCGAGCAGCCGCCGGAATACCACCCCGAGGGAGATGTCTGGAAGCACACGCTCACGATGATTGAAAGGTTGCCCGCCGGTTCCCCGCGTACACTGGCGTGGGGGGTCCTTTTGCATGATGTGGGCAAGCCATCCACCTTCACTCCACCGTCCGGTCCAGGCGACCGGATACGTTTTAACGAGCATGCGGAAATCGGAACACGAATGGCGGAGGAGATCTGCCGCCGCTTGCGCTTTTCGAACGACGATACCGAGCAAATCGCCGCGCTGGTGGCCAATCACATGCGGTTCAAGGATGTTCTCCAGATGAAGCCCGCCACGCTCAAGCGGTTCGTCCGCATGCCGCGATTCGAAGAGCATCTCCAACTGCACCGCCTGGACTGCCTTTCGAGTAACGGACATTTGGACAACTACGAGTTCGTTCGGCGTTTTCTGGCGGAAACCCCTCCGGAACAAGTCCGTCCCCCCCGTTTGTTGGACGGGGACGATTTGATAGAACTAGGACTGAAGCCGGGGCCGCAATTCAGGGCGATTTTGGAGCGCGTCGAGGAAGCCCAGCTGGACGGAACAGTGAACGATCGCGAGGGGGCCCTCCGCCTAGCCAAGGATATAGCAACGAGCTAAGTATATGTTAATTAGCTGCTTATAGTAGATTAAGGTGGGGCTATTGATTTTTAATCCCATGAGCGTATTATGCTCAATTATCCTGATAATGCTCTAGGAAATGAGATAAATCTTTATCGCTCTTCCGTGCATCTAACTTTCGTGGCAGCCGATTAGGTTTTGGGAGGGCTGTTTGAGCCCTGCCCCGGCGAAAATGCCCTTAGGGGGTCAAAAGTGGCGACAACGACAAGAGTGATTCCCGGTGAATTAGCCATTCTTCCTGTGCGAGACACAGTTCTGTTTCCGGGCGCGGTAATGCCGCTGCCCGTGGGGCGCGAGAGTTCGTTGGCCCTACTGGAATCGCTGGAAGGTCCGGAGAAGCTTCTGGGCGTGGTGGCGCAGCTCGATCCGCGAGTCGAAATTCCGACCGGTGCCGATCTTCACGGTGTAGGCACGCTGGCCAAAGTTCACAAAATGGTGCGAATGCCCAACGGCAACGTGGTGGCGTTTCTGGAGGGGCTGGAGCGCATTCGCGTTCTCGAAGTAACAGGCTTAAAGCCTTTCCTGCGGGCCCGCGTGGAAGCACAGCCCGACTTGGAAAATCAACGCGACGCCGAACTGACGGCGCTCGAACGCAACGTTCTTGAGTTATTCAAGGAGGTCGTGGCGCGTTCGCCGCAGCTTTCCGACGATCTCCAAGCCGAAGCCAGCAACATCGATACGCCAGCGCGGCTGGCGGATTTTGTTGCTTCGACGCTTCCGTCGCTCAACACGATGGTGCGCCAGGAATTGCTGGAGACATTCAGCGTCCGCAAGCGCCTTGAAACGCTCAGCAACGAGCTTTCCAAGGAAAAGGAAGTGCTGGAACTCCGGAGCAAGATCCACGACCAGGTGCAGGAGCAAGTAAACCAGAGCCAGCGTGAATTTCTGCTGCGGGAGCAGATGAAAGCCATTCAGAAAGAACTGGGCGAATCAGATGACGCGCAATCCGAGGTGGAAGAGCTTCGCAAAAAGATGGAAGAGTCGGGGATGTCCGCTGAAGCCAGGAAGGAATGCGAGCGCGAACTCAAGCGCCTGGCGAAGATGACTCCCGCTTCCGCGGAGTACATGGTTTCGAGGACATATTTGGAATGGATGACTTCGCTTCCATGGAACAAAACCTCCGGCACAGGCGAGGAGCAAATCGATATCGCGAAGGCGCAGGAAATTCTGGACGAGGATCACTACGACCTCGAAAAGGTTAAACAGCGCATTCTGGATTATTTCGCGGTGAAGAAAATCCAGCCGGGGATGAAGGGTCCCATCCTTTGCTTCGTGGGACCTCCCGGAGTAGGAAAAACTTCACTGGGCCAGTCGATCGCGCGCGCGATGGGACGGAAGTTCGTCCGAATATCGCTGGGCGGAATGCACGACGAGGCTGAAATTCGCGGGCACCGCCGGACGTACATCGGAGCTTTGCCCGGCCAGATCATTCAGGGTATTCGCCGAGCGGAGACGATGGACCCCGTGTTGATGCTGGACGAAGTGGATAAGTTGGGCCGCGATTTCCGCGGAGATCCGTCGGCGGCGCTGATGGAGGTGCTTGACCCGGAGCAGAACTCGACGTTCCGGGATCATTACCTCGACGTGCCATTCGATTTGTCGAAGGTGCTGTTCGTAGCCACGGCGAACTGGATGGACCCGATTCCGGAAGCACTGCGCGACCGCATGGAGATTCTGGAACTCCCCGGCTACACCGAGGAGGAAAAGATTCACATCGCCAAGCGGTTTCTTATTCCCCGCCAGACGAAGGAGCATGGGATCAATTTGGGCGAGCAGATCGAATTCAGTGATGAAGCGCTGCACGATCTGATTCACCACTACACGCGCGAGGCCGGCGTGAGGAATCTCGAACGCGAGATCGCCACTCTGGTGCGGAAGCAGGCCAGGCGCATTGCGGAAGGCAAGACGGACAAACTCATAGTCACGCCAGACGTGATTCGCGAGGCGCTGGGCATTCCGAAGTTCCGCTTAGAGAAGGAAGTGGAAGAGCGGGTACAGAAACCGGGTGTCGCGGTGGGCTTGGTTTGGACACCGGTGGGAGGCGACATCGTCTTCATCGAGGCCAGCAAGATGCGCGGCGGAAAGCAGTTTACGATGACCGGGCATCTGGGCGAGGTAATGCAGGAGTCCATGCGCGCAGCTCTGAGCTGGGTGCGTGCAAATTCCGAGCGTTACGGTATCGACGCGGACTTCTTCCGCAAACTGGACCTCCACATCCACGTGCCATCG
>Ga0070731_10001613_pt1 | contig 22972 bp, 16 predicted proteins | sample Coa_R1_2_FD_66448 | JGI IMG/M metagenome (GOLD analysis project Ga0070731, IMG submission 66448) | Surface soil microbial communities from Centralia Pennsylvania, which are recovering from an underground coalmine fire - Coalmine... | ecosystem: Environmental > Terrestrial > Soil > Unclassified ... | reverse complement strand
TTTTGCCACTCTGAAGATCTACAACATTCTGGGTCAGGAAGTTTCCACCGTTGTCTCGGAACAATTGGGCGCAGGAACGCATAATCGCACGTGGAATGCCGTCAATGTGCCATCGGGGACATATTACTACGAGTTGCGTGCAGGCGAGTTCGTCCAAACGAGGAAATTACAGGTGATCAAGTAAGGAAATCATTTGTAGTTCGAATGCGCAAACCCCCCTGCAACGACCTTGCAGGGGGGTTTGTTTTTGGCCCTTTCGTCTACCATCCGATGCATTTATCCTTACTAAAAATATTTTCCCAAAAGACTTGACATTTGCCTTTCGATCTATTATATTAAACTTAATTAGTTTAAACTTAAACAATAAGTCGTGAAAAAACAGGGAAAATACGGCGAAAAACAGGATTTGGCGCTTGATCTCATCGTCAAGCTGGCCAGGGCGTTTTCAACCGTCGGCAAGCTGAACCAGGAAGAGATCAAGACGTTCGGGCTGACCGAGCCGCAATTTGGCGTACTGGAATGCCTCGGCCACCTGGGACCGATGACGCTTGGCGATATCTCGAAGAAGCAGCTTGTGAGCGGCGGGAACATCACCTGCGTGGTGGATAATCTCGAACGCGAAGGCCTCGTGGAACGCCGACGCAGCACTGAAGACCGGCGCACAGTCGTTGCGCAGTTGACGGCGAAAGGACAGAAGATGTTCAACGAAATTTTTCCGAAGCATGCGTGCTTTGTCGGCGAGATTGCATCGGTGCTAAGTGTCGAAGAGCAAAAAACATTGTGCGAATTGCTGAAGAAACTGGGCGTGTCGCTGCAAGATCGGAACTGATTTTTTTTACCCATATATTTTAAGTTTCAACAATATAAATTTGAAAGGACAATCGATGAAGACGTCAAAGGAAGTGAAGAGCGGAAGCAACATCCGCGTCGTCGGAATTTCCGGAAGCACGCGGACGGGTTCGTACACCAAGCTGGTGTTGAACGCAGCGTTGCAATTTGCCGAAGCGGAAGGCGCCGAGGTTGCAACCATCGATCTGAAAGATCTTGCGCTGCCGATGTACGACCAGGATCTCGAAGCCGAAGGGCTGCCCGATTCCGTAATCCGGTTGAAGAAATCGGTGGAGGACGCAGGCATGCTGATTATTGCAACGCCGGAGCATAACCACACGATACCCGCGGTATTGAAAAACGCCATCGATTGGCTGACGCGCGGCGGGAACAATTCGTTCAGCGGCAAAGCCGCGGCGATCATTAGCCAATCGCCCGGACAGTTAGGCGGGATGAGAGCGCAAGCGCACTTGCGGCAGATCCTCACCGCGCTCGATGTCTATATGGTTCCGCAACCGCAGGCAAACATACCTGCGGTGCATGAACTGTTCCGCGCCGACGGCACGATGACGAACCAAAAAATTGAAGCGCAGCTGAAACTGCTGATTCACAAGACAATCCGTTTTGCAAACGTATTACAAGACTAATTACACTCACAATCACAAAGAGAGATCAGAAGAGCTCCAGATGACTGTCATTCTGAGCGTTAGCGAAGAATCTCCCACGCACAAGGTCGCTATCCCCCACATTCGGAGATGCTTCGTGAACGCTGTCGCGTTCGTGCTCAGCATGACCCACATTTGGTAGTTTTTAGATGACTCTCACAAACATAAACTGAAAGGAAACACACAATGAATAACCTCGCAACAGCAACACTCGCAGTCGGTCTCGGAATGGCAGCGCCGGTCATGGCGCAAACAACGTGGACCGCAGACAAAGCCCACAGCAGCGTGAACTTTACCGTTACCCACATGGTGATCTCGGAAGTCAACGGCCTGTTCAAAGATTTCGATGCGACGCTTACGGCAACGAAGCCCGATTTCTCGGATGCCGTCATCACCGCATCGATCAAGACCGCCAGCATCAATACCGACAACGATCAGCGCGATACGCATTTGCGGTCCGATGATTTCTTGAACGCGGAAAAATACCCGGCCATGACGTTCAAGAGCACCAAGATCGAAAAGACGGGCGACGGAACCTACGCGATCACGGGCAACCTCACGATCCGCGACGTCACCAAGCCGGTTGTGCTCGATACGAAATTCACCGGGCAGGTGGTTACTCCGTGGGGAGTTACGGCGGCCGGATTCAAAGCGACGACAACGATCGACCGGACGGATTTCGGCGCGAAATGGAATAAGGCGCTGGAAGCTGGCGGCTTAATGGTAAGCAAGGACGTGCGGATTACGCTCTTGTTTGAATTCGATCAGCAGAAGAACGTGGGCCAGAACTAAGCGCGCCATTGGCCTGGTCGCCACAGAACTCTCCCCCTGCCCCTCTCTTGATTCGCCTTTGGCGAAGAGAGGGGGTGAGATGGGTGGTTTCTGATGGGTTAGAAAACGAAACGGGGACGCATGTATATGCGTCCCCGTAGTTGTTTAATGCAGAGTAGTCGCAACCTTCAGGTTGCGTTTCTACCTCCACGACGCAACCTGAAGGTTGCGACTACCAAAGATTTACTACGCGAAACATTGGGATTGCCGCGTTGCCCCGTCAACTGCGTTGACGGGACGCCTCGCAATGACGAAGGTATGGTGAACTCTCCCCCGTCCCAAAAGATGGCCCGCCACACAGACGTCGGGTAAACCGGGCAAGCCATCCCCTCCCTTGCGAAGGGAGGGGTTTGATTTTCAGGGGAGAATACTTAGCTAAAAGAATTCAACGTTACGAGGCGAACGCGTTCAAGCTGCGGCAGCCGGATGAACCGGCTTGATCAGGGCTGAGATACCGAGGCCTGCGAGCGTCCAGCCGAAGATTGTATCGACGATTAAGCTGAGCGTCCAATCGGTGGGGAAGCCCATCCAATTCCAATTAATTAAATGGACTGAGACGGAGATCAACACTCCGATCATCACAAAATACATTACGCGGGAAGCGTACGGCGCGGTTGCTATCACACTGGTGGCGAGCATCCACGCGGCGAGAAATGCGGTGAGAAAATCCAGGAAGATTCCCATCATCATTTGTTTCGGCATCATCGGATCGGAGCCGGAGGGATCGTAGAAGATCATGCCGGTGGGGCCGCGTTTCACTTTTGCAGTCCATGCCTGCATCGATGCTTCGTCGGCCTTCATATATGGTTGGTGAGGAAACACGTAAAGACCCTTTTGGGTGAGCAGCGGCTGCAGCGTGCTGATTACGGCGTCTTCATTCGGGATCCAATGCATGCTGGCCGTGTGAAACGGCAGAATGACCCATGCAAGAAAACTCCATAGAAAAAGGATAATGCCCCCGACAATCCCAGAGATAACGGCTGATTTCATCGTATTTCTCCTTAATGTGGTTGGATGAATGGTATGTAAAATGGATTGCAGAATAATACGGGAAATATAGGAGAAAAGCGAATACGTAGGACAGGCTGAAGCTTATCCTACGGAACAAATCTGGGGTGAGAGATTGGAAATTGGCTTTACGGATGAATTTTTCTAATTTGGAATAACAATTCAACGATAGTTAATGACAAAACTGCGAAGCACGATTGTATCGGCATTGGCGCTTTTTGCGATCCTCCGCGCGAACGCCGGAACGTTCGAAGTGCGCGACGGCAAATTCCTCCTCAACGGCAAGCCGTTCCAGATCATTGCTGGGGAGATGCACTATGCGCGCATTCCGCGCGAGGAATGGCGGCAGCGGCTCCACATGGCGCGCGTGATGGGGCTGAATACCATCTCGACGTACATCTTCTGGAACTACCATGAGCCCGAACAAGGGAAGTTCGATTTTTCGAATAACAACCACAACCTGCGGGAGTTCGTCCGCGAGGCGCAGCAAGAGAGTCTGTACGTTATCCTTCGCCCCGGTCCATACGCATGCGCCGAATGGGATTTCGGCGGTTACCCCGCGTGGTTGTTGAAGGATCACAATCTTGTGGTGCGTTCCAAGGATGTGAAATTTCTCGCGGCGTGCGAGCGATACATTACCAGGTTGGGCGAGGAGATCCAACCGCTGCTGATTACGAATGGCGGTCCGGTAATCATGTCGCAAGTGGAGAACGAGTACGGCTCGTACGGATCGGACACGGTCTATGAAAGTAAGATCCGCGACATGATGATCAAGGCCGGATTTTCTGTTCCGCTCTTTACTGCCGATGGGCCGTCGCAATGCAAGAATGCGCACCTTGCAGGCGTCTTGCCTGCCATTAACGGTGAAACGAACCCGGAAGCGCTCCGCGATACGGTCAACAAATACAACGGAGGACACGGACCGTACTTCGTGCCTGAGTTTTACCCCGGCTGGCTCGATCATTGGGGCGAGGAACACGCCAACGTGCCCGCGAAAGATTTCATCGGCCAGTACGATACGCTGATCCGCAGCGGCGCCTCGGTAAGTTTGTATATGTTCCACGGCGGTACGAACTTCGGTTTCATGAACGGCGCAAACTACGGCGGCCATTACCAGCCCCAGCCCACCAGCTACGATTACGACGCGCCGTTGGATGAGGCGGGCAGGGCGACGGAGAAGTATTTCGCCTTCGCCAAAGTACTCACCGGGCGCGTGCCGGATAAATCGGAATACACAGTGCCCTCGACGATGGCTCTTGCGCCGGTCAACCTTACCGAATCGGCCAGTTTGTTTGAAATTCTCTCGAAACCGATCCGTTCCGATTCTCTCCTCTCGATGGAAGACATGGGGCAATCGTATGGGTACATTCTGTACCACACAACGCTCAATTCTCCGCTCCCAGGAACGCTCACGATCAAAGACCTGCACGATTACGGGATCATCTTCGTCGGCGGCGATAAGGTTGCATCGCTGGACTCGCGCCACAAACAAAAGAAGGTCTGGATTCCGGCAAGGGAGCCGCATCAAGGAATCGACATCCTCGTTGAGAATGGCGGCAGAGTGAATTACGGCAGGGAAATCCTCGATAACCGCAAAGGCATAACCAAGAGTGTTACGCTTGAGGGAAAAGAGTTGAAAGGATGGGATATTTATTCGCTCCCCCTGGACGATATCAGCTCGTTGAACTTTTCGAACCCCAAGCGCCTCAAGCCGCCCGCGTTTTATAGCGGCACTTTCAAACTGGAAACGTGCGACAATACATTTCTCGATTTGCGCGCGTGGGGCAAGGGATGCGTGTGGGTGAACGGGTATAATCTGGGTAGGTACTGGTCCATCGGGCCGCAGCAAACATTATTTCTCCCGGGGGATTGGCTGAAGAAAGGCGAGAACCGTATCGTGGTACTGGAACTGGAGAAACAACCGCCGAAGTTTATTGCCGGATTATCGGAACCAATTCTCAATCAACTCGGCGTCGATTCGCTCGCGCCTCCGCCGCCGGTACGGACACATGGAACGCTTCAACTCGACACCACAAACGTGACGTTGCGCGGAGAATTCCAACCGGGCGATTCGTTGCAGACATTCTGGTTTCCGCCGCGGACCGGACGGTACATCTGCCTGCAATCGCTTTCATCGGAACGGAACGATCCGTTCGCCTCGATCGCCGAACTCTACGCGCTCAATCCGAATGGGCAGGTAATATCGCGCGAGGGGTGGAAAATTTATTATGTCGATGGCGAAGAACTAGAAGGCGAGGACGGCCGCGCAGAGAACGTTTTCGATGACGACCCCGAAACGATCTGGCATTCGCTCTGGTACAAATCGAAGCCGGTTCATCCGCACGAAATTGCCATCGATCTCGGCGCAACAACAACGGTCGGCGGATTCAAGTATCTCTCTCGGCGGGGTGAAGCTCCGGGAAAAATTAAGGCGTTCCGGTTTTATGTGAGCGAGAAACCGTTTGGGATAAAAAAGTGACTGAGAAGAAAAGACAGATGCCGAAACGATCCGCCTATGGCGGACGGCATGACGTACTATTGGAAGTCTGCGTCGATTCCGTTGCATCTGCAATTGCGGCGGAGCGGGGCGGTGCAGACCGGATCGAGCTGTGCGCCAATTTGCATGAAGGCGGCACGACGCCAAGCGCCGGGACAATCGAACTGGCCGTGAAGCATTGTTCGATTCCGGTGCACGTGCTGGTTCGTCCGCGGGCAGGAGGATTCTGTTATGGCGGGACTGATTTGTTAATTATGAAACGCGACATCGCCGTTGCAAAGAAACTTGGCGCAGCGGGAGTTGTAATCGGTATTCTTACACAGGGGAGAACCATCGATGTTGTGCGTATGCGTGCGCTGATTATGGCGGCGAGGCCGATGAGCGTGACATTCCATCGCGCATTCGATGCAGTGAAAAATCCGATGAAATCGCTGGAACAGATTATTGAAGCGGGAGCGGACCGGTTGTTAACGTCGGGTCAGAAGAGCAGCGCGGAGAAGGGGGTACAGTTGATTGCGGAGTTAGTTCGCCGGGCCGGTGGACGCATTGCCATCATGGCAGGAGCGGGAGTGAACGAGAAGAATGCGAAAAAGATTGTGGAGGAAACGGGAGTGCGAGAGATTCACGTCGGCAGCGCAGTTGCCAAAAAAAGCGCACACGACCGATTAGGATTTGGAGCGAAGCGGGAAGTAGATGTGGAGAAGGTGAAACGAATCGTTCGAGCGGTTCGCTAAACCCCGGAGGGATTCTCGTTTTCCTTCTTGGCGGCGATATGCTTTTCATCAAGCTTCCCGATCATAATCCCCGACGCTAGCGCGGCGAAGAAGACGGCCAGCAAGCTGACGAGCCGCAGCGGTTTTCCAAGATCGTTGTAGCCGTTAATGAAAGCAATGGCAGCGAAAAGCAGCGCCGAGATTATCCCCCAAATTGGTTTTCGTTTTCCATTCATGATTTCGTAAGATAGGCACAAATTCCGCTACAGTCAACCCCGCCGTATGGCCTTTTTTCGGTATCTCCTTGAAAAGTCAGTGACTTGCGTCACCCAGCGTCTTGCCGCCCCGTAACTAATAGATTAAATTGGATGTATACAAAATCAAGGTATCAGGCCATTTTCTCTATTTATTTACGGATGCTCCACTTATGAACAACGCACACAGACCGGCCCGGGCGATGCGGGCGCAGTTGATAGCCCTTCTCGCGCTATTCTCATTCTCATTTCTCTCCGCCGAACCATTCGGCCAAGCGCCGCAATGCGATTATTTCAATGCGATCTCTCGCTACGGCCATCAGGTGTGGACGGAGGATAACGGTTTGCCGCAAAATACTGTCACCTCCTTTCTCCAGACGCCTGACGGTTATATCTGGATGGGCACGCAGGAGGGACTAGTGCGTTTCGACGGGGAACGGTTCGATGTCTTCGACCGGAATACGAATCCCGAGTTGAAAATGAATTTTGTCACCACGTTGGCATATACGCCGGATGGAACATTGTGGATCGGCACCGAAGGCGGCGGTTTGTCGTCGTACAAAGCAGGCGCATTTAAAAATTATGCTTCGGTAGATGGATTTTCCGCGACCGCCATCCCCGTCGTCGCCCCCTCGGCCGATGGGAGCGTGTGGGTCGGCACCGGAGCGAAAGGCGTAGCGCATTATCAAAATGGAAAGTTCACCTATCTGACAACGAGCGACGGATTGCCATCGAACGATATCCATGCGCTGCACGAAGACCGTAACGGCACGCTCTGGATCGGCACCGACAAAGGCGCGGCGACATATTCTAACGGTAAGGTTTCTCATCCCGATCTGGGGAAAACCTTTGCCGATAAACTGACGATGACTTTCTACGAACCGCCAACGGGTTCGATCTGGATCGGAACTTCATACGGACTTGTGCATGTCGCCGGAAAAACGGTGACGAGTTTCACGACCGCTGACGGTTTGACGGCGAATTATGTAACGGCCGTGGGCGAAGATTCTCACGGCGATATGTGGATCGGCACGGGCGGCGCCGGATTGAACCGCATGAGTTGTGGAATGATTTCTACGTATCAGGTCAGCGACGGCTTATCGAACGATCAGATTGGCGCAGTGATGATCGACAAGGAAGACAACGTATGGGTAGGAACCAACGGGGGCGGCTTGAACCGCTTTCACGGAACGAATTTCCATGCGTACGGTCCGGCGGAGGGTCTCGGCGGCAATTTTGCGTTCAGCATTCTTGAAGACCATGCGGGAAATCTCTGGATCGGCACAGCCGGCGGCGGGTTGAATAAATTTTCGAATGGAAAGTTTACGCACTACACCACAAAAGAGGGACTGCCAACCAACTTCACGATGGGTTTGTATGAAGATGCCCAATCGAATATCTGGGTCGGGACGTTCGGCGGCGGCCTCTCGAAACTGAGCAACGGAAAGTTCACCACGTACACTGCCCCCAGCAACCTGTCGGGCGTCAGCGCAATGACGGGCGATGGCAGCGGCGGCATGTGGATCGGCACGCGCGATGGTTTGGACCACCTTGTCAACGGCACATTCACGAACTATGGCATGAAAGACGGCCTTACCGCCACCCGAATTAATTGTCTCCTGCGCGATTCGAAAGGCAATTTGTGGATCGGTTCGCACGGGGGCGGAGTTGACATGATGAAAGACGGCAAGTTTACTAATTATTCGACTAAGAACATTCTCCCGTGCGACGAAGTGTACGCAATGCTCGAGGACCGCGATGGCACGATCTGGATTGGCACCGACGCAGCGGGCTTATGCCGGCTGAAGTACGGAAAAATCACGACCTATACCATGAAAGAGGGGTTGTTCGACGACCAGATTTTTTCGATTGTTGAAGACGGATCGAATAATCTTTGGATGAGCTCGAATAGGGGCGTCTTCCGCGTAAATGTTGACGATCTCAATAAGTTCGCCGATGGATCGCTGGCGAAAATTACGAGCATTTCCTATGGCAAAGCCGATGGCATGCGCAGCCGCGAATGCGACGGCGGCTACCAACCAGCGGCATGGCGCGCCCACGACGGCTCATTCTGGTTCCCCACGGTGAAAGGCATCGTGAACGTGGATCCCGAACATTTGAAGATCAACACACAGCCGCCGAGCGTTTCGATCGAACAGTTTCTTGCGGACAACAAAGACGTCGACCAGCTGAAATCAATGTCATTTGCGCCGGGGACAAACCGGTTCGAGTTCCGTTACGCAGGGATGAGTTTCACTGCGCCCGAGTTCGTGAAGTTTAAGTACAAGCTTGAAGGATTCGATAACGATTGGATCAACGCGGGCACGCACCGCGCGGCGTACTATACGAATCTGCCGCCGGGCACCTATACGTTCCGCGTACAGGCAAGCAACAGCGATGGGGTGTGGAACACCACCGGCGCTGCAGCGACCTTTACCCTTGCACCGTTCTTTTACCAAACCTCGTGGTTCTTCGGCGTATGCATTATTGGGTTGATTGTGCTCGCGTACGGCGTTCACCGGCTGCGTCTGCGGCACGTCCGCACAAATGAGTTGGTCGAGTTGGTCGATGAGCGCACGCGCGACTTACGGATCGAACGCGACAAAACCGAAGCCGCACTCACGCAGATCCGTTCTGCCCACGGAAAGATTCGCGAGCAGGCGGCATTGCTCGACCGCGCACAGGACGCGATTTTTGTGCTCGACTTCAATTACGCGATCGAGTTCTGGAACATGGGCGCGGAACGCATCTATGGATGGACCCCGTCGCAGGCATCGGGCAAGAATGCGATCGAGCTTCTTTCTACAGACAAGATGCCTTCGTTGAGCGAGGCGTACACCGCGGTGCATGAAAACGGCGAGTGGCACGGCGAAGTGCAGCACGTGACGCGCTCCGGCAAAGAAATCGTTGTGCTCAGCAATTGGAGCTTGGTCTTAGACGATGCCGGAAAACCGAAATCGATTCTCGTGATCAACACCGATATTACCGAGAAGAAAAAAATCGAGGTGCAGTTCCTTCGCTCGCAACGGATGCAAAGCGTCGGCACGCTGGCAGGCGGGATTGCGCACGATCTGAATAACGTTCTTTCGCCGATTATGCTCTCAATCGACGTGTTAAAGCTGCACAACGTGGACGAATCGTGCCAACGGGCTCTGCAAATCATGGAAGAGAGCGCCAAGCGCGGAGCGGGGATCATCAAGCAGGTGCTTGCGTTCTCGCGCGGCGCCGAAGGTGAACGCAGCGCTGTGCAGGTGAAGTATATCGTCTCCGAGTTGGAAAAGATCGCCAAAGACACGTTCCCACGGGAGATCGAGGTGCGCACCACTCTTGATAAGGACCTCTGGAACGTACAGGGCGACCCGACACAATTGTATCAGGTGTTGATGAACCTCTGCGTTAACGCCCGCGATGCGATGCCGGAAGGCGGCAAGCTGATCGTTTCTGCCTCGAACACGATTATCGACGAGCATTATGCGCAAACCCATGCGGATGCGAAACCCGGAAACTACCTCGCCCTGTCGGTGCAAGACAACGGCATGGGGATGACGCGAGAAGTGCTGGATAAAATTTTTGAACCGTTCTTTACGACGAAAGAAATCGGCAAAGGCACCGGGCTGGGACTTTCGACTGCGCTCGGCATCATCCGTTCGCACGGAGGCTTCATCAATGTCTATAGCGAGCCGAAGAAAGGCACCAAGTTCGACGTCTATCTGCCCGCAATCGCCTCGAACGGCAAAGGAAACGCAAAAGTGAAACGGCGCAACCTGCCCAAAGGCAACGGCGAGATCGTGCTGGTGGTCGATGACGAACACGCCGTGCGCGAGGCGCAAAAATCGATGCTGGAAATGTATGGCTACAAGGTGATGACTGCGGTGAACGGCGTTGAAGCGGCGGAAATTGCAAATAAACACCAGGGCAAGATCAAGATCGTCATTACCGATATGATGATGCCGGTGATGGATGGCGTCGCGACGATACGGAAACTGCGCGAAATCGATTCCTCGCTGCGCTTCCTTGCCGTGAGCGGATTGATGGGCGACCAGAAAGTTTCCGAGATCAGTTCGCTCGGCAATATCCGGTTCCTGCAAAAACCGTTCGGCACGGATAAGCTGATCTTTACGGTGCATGAAATATTGGAAGAACCTGTTGTATAAGTGAATTACGTTGATGATGAACCCCGGTTTTCCGCGAGGAGGGCCGGGGTTTTTTATTGCTTGTGGGGCGATTCTCTGAATCGCCGTTATCAAATTGGCGAATCGGAGATTCGCCCCACAAGGGCTCTCTTCGTTTGTTAATCCCCCCACGTTTTCCTACCTTTAATCAATGCTGACTGTGCTAAAATACGCCGTGGTGTTCGTTCTCGCCGTTTCTTTCATGGGTTCGTATCTCGATATTGCGAGGCTGACCTCCCATGAAGGAAAAGCGTTTGCGTGCGCCTGCTGTTCGGATGGCGCGAGCAGCTCGTGCCCGATGTGCAAAGAGTTGCAGCGGAGCGCGGCAACGTGCGGATGCGCGGTATCGCAATCGCCGTGCGGATCGCAGCGGCATGCCGAGGCGGTAACATTTCAGCAGCTCATTTCGAATTGTGTCTCTTCTCCGGTGATCGAATCGCCGATGACGGTCGATGCGTACGCGCAGACGGCCGTTATCAATGTTGAGAGCCGGTATTGTTCCTCCCTGTTTCACCCTCCCCAAGCATAGCCTTTCGTTTTCATAAATACACCGGCCGTTGAGCGCATGCTCTTCGGCGCGGATTTTTTTTCTTGTTACCAACGAAAGGGTCTTTGTCCATGAAGTGGATTCACTTCATCCATTGTATTTTTTTGCTTGCGTTTGCCTGTTCGTTTGCCGCTGCGCAAGAAACATCGCGCGATAGCGCGATGGTCATCGATACCGCCGATCATCCCGCAGTACAGTTGCGCGAGGTGACGGTGGTTGCCCCGGTGAGCCGGCAGGAATCGCCCTCCACTACCATTGAAATTTCTCCCGCAGTTATTCAACGGACGGTACCGACCGATTCGTGGGATCTCTTGCGGCAAACGGCCGGACTTGAGGTTCACGAGCAGGGGCAGGGGCCGGGATTCGCTTCCGATCTTTCCATCCGCGGATTTAGCTCAGACCACTCCACCGATGTTGCGTTGATGATCGATGGCATTCCGATCAACGAGCCGGTGAACGGCCATGCCGAAGGGTATAACGATTTCAGTTTGCTGTTTCCGGAGATGATCAAGAATATCGAAATCATCAAAGGGCCGGTGAGCCCGTTGTACGGGAATTTCGCTACGTCCGGCGCGGTGAGTGTGACAACGCTCGACCGTTACAGCGGACTTCGCGCGTCGCTCTCCGGCGGTTCGTACGATCATCTCGGCGGAACGGTGCTTACCGGGTTTGACGATGGATCGACGTCCGGCATTTTCGGGATCCGCGGCGTGCACGACGGCGGATGGAGGCAGAACAGCGCGTGGGACCTCGGCCAGGCAACCGGAAAAATTAACGATGAGCTTTCGGAGCGCGTTGCCATTCAAGGCGCAGTGAGTCTCTATGGGACAAACTGGGATTCGCCGGGCTTTTTGAGCGTTGCGCAGTTCGATTCCCGCCAGCTCGATGGCGCGGAAAATTCTTCCGACGGCGGCTTCAAGCGTCACGCGCTGGAAAGCGTCGATGCCCGCGTTATTTTTTCGGCGCGGACTGTTTGGCAAACGACGCTGTACGCAACGCAAGGCAGGTGGCAATCGTACCTGACCATTCCGCCGGAGCCGGGATCGGGAGAGGGATCCGGCAGCCAAACAGAGGAAGAAGACAGCCGCACGGGGTACGGCTTCACGAGCGCGGTCACCATGTCTGATGGGCGCAATTCGATTACCTACGGAGTGCAATCGCGCTACGACCAATCGGATTACCAAAACTGGTTCACCACGAACCGTGTGCGCGATAGCTCGCAAGAGCTGGTTTCGGCGAAGCAGGTTTCTGGCGGTGCGTTCGTGCAAGGCATCGTCCGGCCGGTCGACCGGCTGAGAGTATCCATCGGCGGAAGAATCGACGCGATGAATTCGCAATCGAATCCCGCAGGCGGTGCATCGTCATCCTACGGCAAATCGGTGGCATCACCGAAACTCGGCGCATCGTACGAACTCGCCTCCGGGGAGAACGTCTATGCGAACGTTTCCAAAGGGTTCCGCCAGACCGACGGCGTCATCGGCGATCCCACGCTGCCGTATATCATTGCCTGGAATTACGAGGCGGGGGTGAAACTCTCGGCAGACCGGGCCTCGCTCGATCTCGCTGTCTTCCGCATGGACGTGAACAACGAGCAATCGTTCGATCCGATTACGCTGAGCTCCACGAGCAACGGCGCCAGTCGCCGAGACGGATTCGATGCTACATTCAATGCAACGGCATCGGACGACATCTCTCTCACCGCCTCATGGACGTACACCGATCCGCGGTACCGCGATCTCATTGGCGGCGACGGCAGTTCGCTTGCGGGCGTGCAAATCTTTAACACCGCGCGGAATGTCGGCACGGTTGCGGTGGATATTGCCCCGCACGGCACATGGTGGCACGCGCGCTTTAACGGAAATTATGTGGGGCAGTATGCCCCATTCGATGAGCCGGGAGTGATCCTGCCATCGTATGCGGTGTTCTCGGCGACTGCAGGCACGCGGTTCGACAAAGCGACAATCGATCTCGGGGTGAAGAATATTTTCAACAAAGTGTACCCTGAGTTGCGCGCGGGCGGTTTCATCGATCCGGGAATGCCGACGACGGCGTATGTGACGCTGGGGTGGGAGATGTAACGGATTTTCGATTTTTGAATGCCGATTTTCGAATTTAAAAACCTGCGGTCAGCCCACTTCGTGATTTCGCTGCAACAATGAGCGATCCACGGCTGGTCAACAAGAAATCTTGGCATTCCGGCTTCAAACAACGGATTTTGGCCTTGCGGGAACGCCTGCCTAAACCGAGCGTGTTCTGTAAATAAGGACGGAAAGGACCGTAGCGGGTCTTTCTTTTCTTATGCAATCAGAATACACTTGATGCAGGAAAGGAGAACAGCTATGAAATACGCACGCTTTCTTTTTGCCGCACTGGTCGTCGTGGGGCTTTCAGCTCTTGTGACGGCGTGCAGAACCGTTGTTGAAGATGATGAATCGGAGAATATCGCGTACCAGCCGGGGTGGGGACCGACAGGGTACGACTACGCTTCGTATTATTATCTCCCCGATATCGAGGTCTATTATTCCGTCCACGAGAAAGTATTTATTTACCAGGAAGACGGAGCCTGGAAGAGATCAGCCACTCTTCCGGAACGGTACGGCCGCTTCGATCTCGATCACGCGCACAAGGTTGTCGTCAACGAGCGCGAGCCGTTCATGCGTCACGACGATAACAAGGTGAAATATGCCGGATTCAAAGACAAGCACGATCAGCAACCGATCCGCGAAAGCAAGGACCCGCGATATTTCGCCAACAAGGAACATCCCGAGTATCAGCACTGGCTCGAGCAGCATCCGGAGAAGAAGGACGATAACCATTAGCGCGGTTTGTTGAAGGTGGCGGGGAATGAAACAAAGGCCCCATCCTGCAAATCATCAATTCACGGGATTGGGGGCTTTTTTTTGCGATAGGGGGTGTCTCTGTGGATCGCATGAATGCTTGCGATGCCGATTATTTTTTCTTCAACTCCTTATCCCAACCGTTGAGAAGGACGACGGAAGACGAGCCCTCGTTGCCGACGCTCATTTCCATGAGGAAGCGCTGTGCGTCGGAGGTAAAATCGCTTAAATCTATTACGCCGGTCGATTTCATTTCAAAGAGTTGAGTCACGGCACCCACCTCCAGCGAGATCGGCGTAGCCTGGAGGTCAACCTTCATCATCTTGTTATCGGCCGAGAGATAGTAGAGGTTCTTTGCATCTCGCGACCACCAATGGCCTGCGGAATAGGTCGAGAGGCCATTAATCGAGATCTGCCATTTCCGTGTTTGATCTTTTGAGATAGTTCCATCGGCGGCAAGGAACGGCCTCACGTAGAGCTCCCAATTGCCCGATTCGTTGGAGCGGTAGGCGATCCAACGCATATCGGGAGAAAACTGGGCGAGATCTTCATCAAATTCGGATTGCAGGAACGGGAAGGGTTTTTTATCGCCTGCGAGTGGCAAGATCCAGAGATCCGACTTTGTCTTTGGGTCGGTCACCGAGTAGAGGAAATACTTTCCGTCCGACGACCAATCGGTAGGGAATTTCGCCGCGGGAGACTCGAGGATATTTTCTTCCCCGCCTGCGCCGCTGGTGGTTTTTTCGTACAGATCGTAATGTCCTTTGCGGTCGGAGTGAAAAATAATCTTGCTCCCATCGGAAGACCATACCGGGTATTCATCAACTGAGGGATCGAACGTAAATCGGGTCTTAATTCCGCGGGCCAGTTCGTAAATCCAGATATCGCGGTTGCGCGATTGCGGATCATAGATGTCGTACGCGACATTCTTTCCGTCGGGCGAAATAACGGCCGACCCATATTGTCCCGGAGCGCCGATCCTGCCGACTTGTTTTCCGGTCCGATCGTACCAATCCAATGTCCACCCATCGAGCGTGTTGCTTTGTTGATAGACGATAGCTCCGTTTCTCGATGAGGTGAACACGGCGCGGTTGTAGTTCAGATCGTATTCAACCGGTTCAGCAATCGGAATCGGATCGCCGGCCATTTCAAGCTTCTTGTCATCGAACGGCTGCGCCATCAGCGTATTTTCACGGAGGTAGAGCAAATAGCCGTTTGCGAACTCGGCATTGCCTTTCCCGGGAATGATTCGCTTATTGTCTTTTCCATCGAGTGAGCCTCCGACGAGCTCATCTTGCTCGCGTTCGACCCCGCCGAAACTTGCCCGCGCGAAGTAGAGAAAATGATTGCCATCGGGAAGGAAGTGCGGCCACCGGTGCGACCGCTCTTGATGGGCAGTATCGAACTTTGTAATCGCAACGGCCGCCCCGCCGGCCGATGAGACTCTGTAGATGGGATCTGCCGCTGTGGGCGTAAAAAGAATTGTACCGTCCGGTCCCCATGATCCGCCGCGCGCATCGGAAGCATCGCAGATGGTTACCGGGGGGCCGCCCGCCGCCTCGATCTTCTTCATCTTGCCCGAGACAAAGAACCCGATGAATTTGCTATCCGGCGACCAGAACGGGTAGTAGGCGTTTTCGGTTTCCGGCAATTCTTTCGCCGTCAGATTGTTCAACTGGCGGAGCATTAACCGTGTCTTGCCCGATGAATCGACCGCGACAAAGGCGAGCATGGTGCCATCGGGAGAGAGAGCAAGGTGGCCTTCGCCGGTTGTTCCTGCTTGGGCCGCGAAGTTCATCTTCGCCGGCGCAAGAATGTACGCACGCACAGGATTGGTATCCGCAGTGCCTGGTCTGAACGACAGAATCGCGAACACGACGGTGCCGATAAAGAACGCCGCGGCCACAATCCACGGCAGGTATGCAGTGGTCTTCTTCGGTGCGGGTGCAACAATTGCCGAATCGGGTGCGAACCCTGTACCCGATTGGAACACCGGTCGTGCGGCGGTAATGCGGCTCACGCGCTGCTTGCTCGATTCGCGCTTGAATCGTTTGAGATCGATTGACACTTGTTTCGCCGATTGCGCGCGCTCATTCACGTCTTTCTCCAAACATTCAAGCACGATGACATCGAGCGCTTGATCGATTTCCGGCTTCACCGATGACATCGGCGCGGGATCGACGTTTACGATCTCGTAGGCAAGCGCAGTCTCATGCATCCCTTTGAACGGAAGCTGGCCGGTGAAGAGTTCATACAACAAAACCCCGAGGGAAAAAATATCTGAGCGGTGGTCGGCATCTTGCCCTTGGATTTGCTCCGGCGACATATAGCCCGCAGTGCCGACGGTGCTGCCTTGCTTGGTCAGCCGCGAGACATTGCCGCGCAGTTTCGCGAGGCCGAAATCCATAATCTGCGCAATGCCGTCTTTGCGGATCATGATATTTTCCGGCTTGATATCGCGGTGGACGATGCCTTTCTCGTGCGCGGCCGCCAACCCATCGGCAATCTGGATGCCGATATCGATCGCCTGCCGGAAGCCGATGTTAGGTTCTTTCTCGCGCAAGGTCTGTCCATCGACAAATTCCATCACGATGAATAATTGCCCGTCGTGCTCCTCGATGGAGTAGATGGTGCAGATATTGGGATGATTCAGCGCCGCGGCGGCGCGGGCCTCTTGCATGAAACGCGCCTTGTCTTGTTCGGACGCCGCAAGGTGTGCAGGGAGAAACTTCAGAGCGACAAAGCGATCGAGCTTGGTGTCATGGGCTTTATAGACGACTCCCATGCCACCTTCGCCGAGCTTCTCGAGGATTTTGTATTGCGATATTGTTTGGCCGATCATACTTAGAGTCTTATTAAAGAATTAAAGAACGTGGATTCCCAATAAAAACATCCTGCCAGAAAGACGGCGGACAGGTCGGAAATGATTCCGGTTTTTTCTCCCCTCTCTTCGTAAGAGAGGGGTCGGGGGTGAGTTACGTTCATCGAGCACGCCGCGAGTAACTCCCGCCTAACTGGCGGGCAAGCACCCCGTTTCGCCTACGGCGAATCCGCCCCTCTCTTATGAAGAGAGGGGCATTTCGTGCTGGTTACTGGTGGCGTCGGGTCTTCCGACCCGACGCTCATTATTAATGGAAAAAAAGGCGTCATCCGGTAATCCTCCACGGGGGACTGACGCCACGATGAACAACTTTGCTTTCAGTTTTTATTCGCAGAAAGCTTCGTCTTCAATTCGTCAAACCAATTCGTGATGACGGAAATGTGGTTGAGCGTGTACTGGCCCGCGGAGTTGATGCCCAGAACAAATTGTTTGCCATCGGGCGTGACGCCGGCGAGTCCGACTGCAGTCGACGGAAGAGCGCACACTTTCCGCTGGGCGGAATAATTGAACGCAGCACCTGCCGAAATATCGGCAACCATCACTGTCGTTCCGCTGATAAAATAAAGTTCCTTGCCATTCGGCGACCAGCGGGGAGCCAGTCCCCCGCCCGCGGAAATCTGCCATTTTCCCGGTTGAGCAGGAAACGGGACAACATAGATTTCGGGCTTGCCCGATTCATCGGAAGAATACGCAACCCAGTGTCCATCCGGAGAAAATTCCGCAAAATACTTATGGGCAGGAGATTCAACGAAAGGAAAAGGCCGCTTCGCGCCATCCATCGGCAGCATCCAAATATCGTTGTTTTGCGAAAACGCCAGAAACTTTCCATCGGGCGAGAACGATTCTGCAACTTGCGTGTACGGGCTGACGGTGAGACGCTCTTCGGGCGCGCTTCCATCCCACCGCTTGCGGAACAGGTTGAGATATTTTCCCTTTTCAGCGGAATACACCACATAGTTGCCGTCGCGCGACCAGATCGGCAGATCGTTATTGCCTCCGCCAAACGTGAGCCGCGTGAGGATCCCCTTCTTCAATTGGTAGATCCAAATATCATCGTTCGCAGCGCCGGCATCTGCAGCGACGTTTTCGCCGTTCGGCGAAAGCGAAATGCCGCCGTACGCGCGAGCAGTATCGACAAGGCGATGGAGATTGCCCTGCATATCCATCGTTTGGATGGTGGTATTGTTGAATTCATTTATTCCTGCCGGCGCGAACACCAGCGTTCCTGCGCCGGAAATACTCACGGCCGCCTGTCCGGATCCTTCTATCAGCCAACCGCCGTCGAGCACGGGAACGGGCGCTCCCGTTACTTCGGCCTTCGCCGCATCGAACGGAACCGCATAGACCTGGTCGCCGCGGAGATAGATCACTGCACCGGGATCCACAAACCGCGCGTAGGTGCCGCCGTGGATGAGGATTTTCTTTTCCGGTGAGCCGATCTTTTGAACCGCAATCAAGGCATCGCTGAACGTGGAGATATTATTCGGCTTGATGGTATAGAGAATCGTCTTGCCATCGGGAAGCATATGCGGATAGCGGTGGCTGATCTCGTTCTGGGTAGAATCGAGCGTGGTAACAACTTCCGGCGTTCCGCCTTTTGCGCTGACGCGGAAGAGGCCATCGTTAATGATGCCGAAGTAGATATTGCCGTCGCGTTCCCACGACATGCCGCGGGTGAGTCCGGGGACGGAAGTGATTTTTTGCGCCGCTCCGCCCCGAATCGAAATTGTTTTTATTTCACTCGCGGTGGAATACGCGATCCATTCCCCGTCCGGCGAAATACACAGGTCGGTTGCGCCCGCAGTCGTGGGTAGAGGATCGAATGTAAATTGATCGAGACGGCGCACCACAACCTGCATCACCGCCCCATCGGCGCCGAGGTATGCGATATACTGTCCGTCCGGAGAAATTTCCAGCGTGGACGATCCAAAAGCAGCCATTAGATTTTCCGCCGGAAGATTGATCGTCAGGTGCATCGATGGGACCGTTGGGCCTTTCCCCGTCTTCACCGATTGCCATCCGAGAACAATAACCGCGAGAGCAAGCAGCGCAGTCGCGACCGGAAGAACGAACTTCCTTGCCGGACTAACCTGCGGAACAGTTGCCGGTTGCGCGTGAACGCCGCTTTGCTGCATTGCAGGGCGCGCGGCGGTAATGCGGCTCATGCGCTGGCGGCTCGATTCGCGGCGGAAGCGCTTTAGGTCTAAGGCAACTTGCGCCATCGATTGCATCCGTTCGCGCGGATCTTTTTCAAGGCACCCAAGAACGAGCGCATCGAGATTCTCATCGATCTCCGGTTTTACCGAAGACATCGGCGCCGGATCGACGTTGACGATTTCATAGGCAAGGGCTGTTTCATGCACGCCGCGGAAGGGGAGTTGCCCGGTGAGCAGTTCGTACAGCAGTACGCCGTACGAGAAAATATCGGAACGGTGATCGGCGTCCTGTCCCTGTACCTGCTCGGGCGACATATAACCCGCGGTGCCGACGGTGCTGCCTTGCTTCGTCAGCCGCGTGATTTTGCTTCCGCTCGCGCGGAGCTTTGCAAGGCCGAAATCCATGATCTGCGCGATGCCGTCTTTGCGGATCATGATATTTTCGGGCTTGATATCGCGGTGGACGATGCCTTTTTCGTGCGCGGCAGCCAATCCTTCGGCAATCTGGATGCCGATATCGATCGCTTGCTTGAAATTGACGGAGTCTTTGCTTTCCCGCAGCGTACGCCCATCGACAAATTCCATCGCGATGAATAACTGCCCATCGTGTTCCTCGATGGAGTAGATTGTACAGATGTTCGGGTGGTTGATCGCCGAGGCGGCCTGCGCCTCTTGCATGAAGCGGGCTTTATCGTCTTCGGAGCGCTAAAGCTCCGGCGGCAAAAATTTCAGGGCAACGGTGCGTTTGAGCTTGGTGTCTTCGGCTTTATACACCACACCCATTCCGCCCTCGCCGAGTTTTTCTATAATCTTATAGTGGGATATTGTTTGGCCGATCATTATTTTACTTCCCCTTCATTAACTCAACATACCCGGGTTCGTTGCGAATGGATTCGTAATCGGGATCGCGCTTGATCCATTCATAGTTCTCGTACCCGGAGCCAACGGCCTTCTTGAGTGTTTCGACGGCGGTCCGTTTATCCCCAAGGCGGGCATAAAAGCAGGCAATGTTATAGAGCATCACGGGATCATCGGGGCTGAGTTGCATGGCTTTCGCCGCTTCTGCTTTTGCTTCTGCGGTGCGGCCGGTTTGCGCCAATACCGATGAGTAAAAAATGCGCGCGCGGGCATCGTCAGGATAGCGAAGAAGAAGCGAGGGGAACACCTTCAATTCGCTTTCGATTGTTTCCGCAAGTTTTTCCTTTTCGCCGAGCCGTTCGTAGCATGCTTGGAGATCGGCGGCGGCGGAATAAAAATCCGGATTTGTTTCCAGCACCCGTTTGAAGAGTTCAACCGCCTCGCGGTCCCGGTCGTTTGTGCGATAAATCCGTCCGAGAATCCAGCATGCAATATAATTATTCGGATCCAGCTCGATCGCCTTTTTTCCGGCCGCCAGGGCGTCATCAAGTGAGCCTTTCACCAACTGAGCCTTCCACTGATAGACTGCGGCCAACGTTGCGTACGCTTCGGAAAGCGTCGAGTCGTACATCTGCGCCTTCATCCCTGCCTCCAGCGCCATATCGAGCCACTTCTGTTTCTTATCGATCACCATGTACACCCACACGTAGGCCTCGCCAAGTCCGGCGTACGCTTCTGCATACCGGGGGTCGATTTCGGTCGCCTTCTGAAATAATTCGATTGCAATCTGAAACGTATTCTTCGTATGGCGGTTCAGGAAATTTCTCGCGCGGAGATAACAATCGAACGCCTCGGTATTCAACGTTGCTCGTTTTGTCAATACCACTTTTTCTAGCGGCGAAATTTTCACCAGCATCATATCGGCGATTTGCTTCGAGACCTTTTCCTGAATATCAAACACATCGGCGATTTTGCCCTTAAACGTCTCCGCCCATAGTTGTTCGTCGATCTCGATATCCACAAGTTCGATGCTGATGCGGAGATCGTCTTGAAATCTGCGTACGTTGCCGGAGAGGACGTAGCGCGTCCCCAATTCTCTTCCAACCACTTTGACTTCTTTATTCGTTCCTTTGTAGAGCATCGCCTTCGATCGCGGCGTGACGCGGATATCTTTTAGTTTCGAGAGATTTACAATGAGTTCCTCTGTCAGCCCGTCGCAAAAATAATCGCTATCCTTATCGGGGCTCATGTTGCCGAACGGGAGGACGGTAATTCCTTTTGTCTTGGCCGTACCGCTCATCGCATCAATTTCACTCTTCATGCTTGCGAGCGCTTTGCCGACTTCAGCCATGCCGGCGAAGCGGTGATCGGGCGCCTTTGCCATCATCTTCATGACGACGGGATCGATTTGGCGCGGAATTTTTTTATCCATCGAACTTGGCAGCGGCGGATCTTCATTGACAATAAGATAGAGGAGCGCCGCTTCGTGTTCGGCTTTGAATGGGAGATCAGAGGTGAGCATTTCATAGAGCACCACGCCCAACGACCAAATATCGGAGCGCAGGTCGGCGGGGAACCCCTGGGCCTGTTCCGGCGACATATACGAAAGCGTGCCGACGGACGTGCGCGTTTTGGTAAGACCTGAGGCGTTTTTCAATTTGGCGATGCCGAAATCCATGATCTTCAATTGGCCATCGGGCGTGACCATGATATTTTCGGGTTTGATGTCGCGGTGCACGATATTCTTTTGGTGGGCAGCTTGCAGGCCGTTGGCAATCTGTGTCGCCCATTCGATCGCCTGGATGTACGAAACGCCCGAACCCGATCGGCCGCTCGAAACATACGAGCGTAGCGTCCGGCCTTCGAGGTATTCCATGACGAAAAACATCCCGCCATCCTGCTCATCGATTTCGTACAGGTTGAGGATGTTGGTGTGATTCAAGGCGGCAGTTGCTTTTGCTTCCTGCAGGAAACGCGCTTTGCTTTCGGCCGACGCCGAGAGATGGGCAGGCAGGAACTTAATCGCTACGATGCGATCGAGCTTGGTGTCTTGGGCCTTATATACTACGCCCATTCCGCCTTCGCCGAGTTTTTCGAGAATCTTATAGTGTGATATTGTTTGGCCGATCATAGGTGCTTCAAGTTAGAGAGAAAAGGGTCGATTTTCAAATTACAAGCGATCCGTCGAAAGTGCAAATACGTATGTTTGTTCAGGATTGGTCGTAAACGCAGATCCGTTGATCCGCACCGTAACGTCATTTCCGGATCCAAAATCGCCCATGCCGGGTTTAAATTTGATTACCAGACTTTTTCCGTTCTTGCTCACTTCCCAGATCAAGATCGGCTTCATATCTCGTACGTACTTCCCATCTCTAATGTCGAGCTCATCTATGCCGATGGTGCGATTGAATTTCAATTTATCTAATTGAATCAACATCCCCCAGCAAGAGGTCTTACCGTTTCTTGTCTCTATGAGTTGAGTGATTCCTGGGGTGTGGAGTTGCTTTGGATGCGTCGCGTTCTGCGCCGAGAGGATGCAAGGTGTAAGGAGAACGGCAAGTAGGACGAGTAGGGTTTTCATATTTCTATACTCCCCGAAAAATCTGTGATATTTACTGGTAGCGTTGGGTCTTACAACTCGACGGTCATCAAGAGTAGAAAAAAGAACTCTGCCCGCCGCCGTGGACGGCCAGATCCTGAAACAAGTTCAGGATGACAAACGGAA
>Ga0070731_10001612_pt1 | contig 22979 bp, 16 predicted proteins | sample Coa_R1_2_FD_66448 | JGI IMG/M metagenome (GOLD analysis project Ga0070731, IMG submission 66448) | Surface soil microbial communities from Centralia Pennsylvania, which are recovering from an underground coalmine fire - Coalmine... | ecosystem: Environmental > Terrestrial > Soil > Unclassified ... | reverse complement strand
CTTCGCCCTGGTCGTCGGTGTACTCCAGCTTCACCTGGCCGGCCGCCGCCTTGTGAAACGTGAGCGGGGGCGTGCCGTCGAAGGGGCGGATGGAATACGTGGAATCCCCGTTGACGGTGGTGATCGATACCGAACTTCCGCGGAAGCCCTGCCGTCCCGGGCCGGGAGGAGCGGGCTTGCGGGGCTCCGGTCTTTCGGGCCGCGGCTTTTCGTCGAGGAGCGACTGGGCGCGCTGGCGCACTTCGGGATCGTCGCTCTCGGCGGCCTTCTGCAGGGCCGCGCGGGCGGGCTTCCCGATCTTCTGGAGCTCTTCGGTGGCCTGTTCGCGGGTGGCGTAGTCTTCCGAGCCCAGCTTCCGGATCAGGTCCTGGATGTGGTCCTGATCCTGGACCAGCCCCAGGAGCAGCGCGAGGATGAGCATCATGACGTCCTCCGTTAACGCTCCATTAGTAGCTCAGCCTCGCCGAAAGTTCATCGCCAAAGTTGTTCCAGCAGCTGGAACAGGCGGGGATCGTGGACCCGGAGTTCGGCACGGACGAAGGGATAGAAATCGTTGGTGCCGAAGAACGCCTCAGTGCCCTCGGCGAAGTATTCCTGGGCGTCCGTCAGGGCGTAGTGGCGCTCCCGGATGCCGCTGATGCGGAGCACGGAGTCGTAGGTGCCGCTCTGCTTGGCCTCGCGCCAGGCCTCCAGGATCTTCGGATGCTGGAACGTGAGCACCAGGTCGTGGTAGGCATGGGCCAGCTCGTGGAGCACCAGCGCCGGTTGCTCGCGTTCCGTCTTGAGGAAGACCCGCGCATTCCCGATCTCGACGCCCTTGGCTTTGTCGGGATTGAACTGGTGCGACTCCAGCCATTCCCGGCTGGGGTGATACTGGGCCCGGTCGCTCGGTCCGTCGTCGACGCCCAGCCAGATCGGTACCTTCCGGAGCGCTTCCAGCGGTTTGGGGGGAAGGACGCGGGTGATCTCGTAGAGCTTCACCTCCAGGAGCCGGAGGGCCTCCGCGCCGAGCTCCGCCTGCTGCCTCAGGAGGATGCGGTTGACCCGGACCGTCCACCCCTCGAGGATTCGCGTCTCGTACTGCGTCGTCGGGATGGGCTGCGTGGTCACGTCGGGAACCGCGGCGCAGGCGGTGAGCGCCATCGCGAAGCCGAACAGGGCTCCGCGCAAGGTCACTTCCCGCCCACGAGATTGACGCGGCCCGCGGAGCCGGGGGCCTCCTCCACCTCCAGGCGAATGGGGTCGCCGCCGCGCCGGGCCGCCTCGACGTCCAGCTTGAGCGCGTGGACGCCGAGCTTGAGGTCCAGGTCCACCGTCTCCTTGAGGTCGACGGGCGCGCCGTCGACCGACAGCGACAGCCCCTTCGTCGAGTTGAGCCGGAGCCGGATCATGCCCGGGGTGACCACATTGATCTCACAGGCCGCCGAAGGCCATTCGGCCGGGAGATTTCCGGAAACGGTGGAATACGCCGGAACCCAGACCCCGGCGGGGTCGACGACGCGCCAGCGGCGGACGACCGGCGCGGCCGTCACGGCATACGGGCCGGGCTTGCCGAGTTCGGAGAGGAAGCGGACCAGGTCGAGGAATTCCCCGTCGGTCAGCAGATCGGCAAGGCCCGCCGGCATGATCGATCCGATCTCCTTCTTCATCTCGATCTTGCTGAGGGGAATGATCATCTCGTCGCGCGCGGCATCGCGGAGCACGAGTTCCTGGTCGTTCTGGCGGACGCGGACGCCGCTGAGGATATCGCCGGATTTCGTGAGCACCTGCATCGAGACGTAGCCTTCCTTCTGCTTGGCGTCGGGAACGAGGATCGACTCGACGAGATAGTCCATGGGCGCGCTAGCGCCGAGGCTCATGAAGTCCGGTCCCACCTGGGCCCCCGCTCCGCCGATGGCGTGGCACTGGAAGCAGCTCAGCTCCTTCCGCCGGAACACGAGCTCGCCGCGGGCGGCATCGCCCTTTTCGCGCACCTGGACCGCCCACTGGCTGAGCTGCGCGGGCGTGACGTTCTTGCCTCGGGCCGTGAGGCCCACGACGGAATTCAGGAGGTCGCGCAGCGCCGGCTCCTGAAGGCCGGCCGCATACATGGCCCGCAGGCCGAGCCGGGCCGCGTCGGCGGAGAGGGACTTGGGATCCAGGACCTTCAGCAGGGCCGGGGCGCCGCCCCTCCGGAGCAGGAACGCCGTGTACACGTCGGTGCAGTCGCCGGAGAGGACGGCGGGAGCCAGCGGAGCAGCCTGATCGATGTCGATGGCTGCCAGGCCGATCACGCCGAGCTGTTTCAGCCGGATTGGCCTCTCGCCCACGGCGAGGTCCTTCAGGAACGCCGCAGCCTCTGGGGAGCCCAAGAGGGCCAGGGAGTCCACCGCCGATCGGCGGCCCTCGCCCGCCAGCTTCTCCACCTCCGCTCGGAGCGGCTCCAGCTTCCACAGGCCCGCCAGGAGCAAGGCCTCGGTCGAGACCGCCTCGGTGGGGGAGTCGAACCAGCGCTTCACCTGGGTGAGATCGCCGGTGGGCTTCACGCCCCGTTCCCGGGTGCAGCGGGCGATCGCGGCCAGCACCTTGGGCTGCAGGTCGAGCGGGAACGAGCCGGTGAACAGCGCGGTGACTTCCTCGGGGCCGGCGGTCGCGGCCAGCAGGTTGAGCGCGTTCAGCCGGGTCTCCATCGACTGCCAGCCCGCCTTGACCTGTTCGGCCAGCGCTTTGAGGGCGAGGGGCGATTTCACGGCTTTCAGCGCGAATCCCTCATGGTCCACGTTGCCGTCGAACGTGACCGCCTTCGCCTGGTACGCGGGCAGCCAGAGGTCGCGCAGCTCATTGGCCGTCAGCCACAGGGCGTGTTCGAGGAAGCGGTCCATGGGTTTGTCGAGCGCGCGTGTCGCGATCTCGATCGACCGCGGATCCGGGACTCCCTTCAGCGTCCGTACCGCCTCAAGCCGGACGCGGGGATGCGGGTCGGCGATCTGGGCCTCGAGGAGGGTCAGGGCGTCAGGGAGGGATACGTGGGCGAGGGCCCGGGTGGCCGCGGCCCGCGCGTTCCCGTCCGTCGCGCGGAGCAGGCTCTTCAGGAGCGCGACGTCGACGAGGCCGATCGTCTGCGAGGTCCACAGGGCCTCCAGACGATCGTGGTCGTCGGTCAGCGTCTTCGTCCAGGCGGCCAGGGCGGAGGCGACCTCCTTCGGATCCCGCTCCGCCAGCACGCGCTTGGCGAAGTGGCGCGTCCACGCTTCCGGGGCCTTGAGCTGCTCGAGGAGCTCGGGGATGGAGGCGTCGACCAGCTTCGGCTTCGGCACCAGGGGGCGGTCCTTGGCGGTGACGCGCCAGATGCGACCGTGGGTGTGGTCGCGGCGGGGATCCCGGAAGCCGACTTCGCCGTGATTGATGATCGGGTTGTACCAGTCGGCGATGTACAGGGCGCCGTCGGGGCCCATGCGGACATCGATGGGACGGAAGGCGCGATCGGTCGACGTGATCAGGTCGGGCATCAGCTTGGAGGAGAAGCCCGACCCGTCGTCGGATAGGGCGAAGCGGACGACGCGGTTGGCGCGGAAGTCGTTCGTGATGATATTCCCCTGCCAGTTGTCGGGGAAATGACGGCCGCTGATGATTTCGTTCGCGCAATACTTGGGCTGGCCGGGATTGAGCCCGGGAAAGCTCTTGTCGCCGCTGGGAAAATGCGGATAGGTGAAGCCGGGAATCAGGTAATGGATGCCGTCGCCCCCGGCCCCGTCGGTCCCGAAGGAGTTGCCCCAGCGGTCGAAGTCGTGGCCCCAGGGATTGCACATGCCTTTGCAGAAGACCTCCAGGTCGAGGCTCGCGGGCCGGAACCGCCAGATTCCGCCTCCGCCCAGCCTCCGCGTGCCGTTGGGCGTCTCGATGTGGCTGTGGATGTAGATGGACTGGTTGAAGTAGAGCGCGCCGTCGGGGCCCCAGCGGAACGTGTGGAGGATGTGGTGCGTGTCCTCGGTGCCGAAGCCGGAGAGGATCACGCGGCGCTGGTCGGCCTTGCCGTCGCCGCGCGAGTCCCGGAGGTGGATGAGCTCGGTGCTGTTGGCGACGTAGCACCCGCCGTCGCCCGGCTCGATGCCCGTGGGGACGTGGAGGCCTTCGGCAAAGACGGTGGACTTGTCGGCCTTGCCGTCGCCACGGGTGTCTTCGAGGATCACGATCTTGTCGTTCGGGATTTCTCCCGGGGCGACCATCGGGTAGACGCTGGACGTCGAGATCCAGAGCCGCCCGCGGGCGTCGAAATTCATCTGCGTGGGTTTGGAGACGAGCGGATCGGCGGCGAAGAGGGTGACCTCGAAGCCTTCCGCCACCTTGAAGCTCCTGCGTTCGAGTTCGGGATCGGGCGGCGGCGGATCGGCCTGCGGGGCCTGGACCGGGGGCGCGGTCGGACCGGGCGGAGTTCCCTGCGCGGCCGGAGCGGCCTGCAGGAGGAGGGCCAGGAGGAGGGCGATCATCGGAGGAGCTCCAGAACATAGGTATGGGAGACGGGGACGCGGAGCGTGGCGATCTCCGCATCCTTCTCGTTCAGGATCGGCGGATACTTGGGGAATTCGGCGGTGAGATGGCCCTGTTCCTTGCGGCGGAAGCCGAAGATGTAGGTGTCGTTCTGCGGGCGCCAGTAGTGGAAGTAGTGTTGGTTTTTTTCGGCGATGAGCGCCCTCAGTTTCTCGAGCTGGTCAAAGTCCGGTCCCTGGGTGAGGGCGACGCCTTTGGCCCACTCCGGGGCGGCGGCCTTCGCGACGGGGACGCCGTCGATCTTGAGCGCGTACGTTCCGCCCGCCAGGCCCCGGATCTTCAGGGTCCGGCTGCCGCAGGGAAGAGTGGCGTCCGTCTGCGTGAACGTCCCCGGCCCCGGCTTCTCGAGCTCCCCGGCCAGGGGCGGCAGGCCGAGCGCCCGTTCGATCGCCCAGGTCGCGGCGCGGTAGCCCCGGTCGTTGAGGTGGATTCCATTCTGGGTCAGGGGTTGCTCCTTCGAGCCGCTCAGGTCAAAGAGATTGACGAATTCGTAGCTGCGCCGGCCGGCGACTTTCGCGATCGCGTCGACATACAGGCGGAGATTCTGATTGTGCTCGGTCGGATCGGGAAGCGGCCGTCCCAGGTCCTCGTGCCGAATCGGCGACAACAGGATGAGGCGGGCCTGGGTGCGCGACAGCATGTCGAGCATCTTGTCGAGCTGCTGGGTGAAGGGATCGACGCCCTTTGGCCCTGCATAGGATTCGCTCATGCCATAGGCGACGAAGATCACCGAGGGCTTCAAGTCGGCGACGTGCTTGGCCAGACTGTTGAACCCGTCGGCGGGGCTGCCGAACTCCGCGCGAGCGTCCCCCCAGACGGTATCGCCGTCCCAGCCGAGATTCCGGAACGTCACGTTCCGTCCGGGCCAGCGGGCGGTGAGCGCGGTCTCGAGATGGTTGTAATGCAGGTCGCGCTCGAAAAAGGTGTTGCCGACGAAGAGGACTCGGTCGCCGTCGGTGAGCTCAAAGGGCTTCGCGGTGCCGAATCCCAGGAGGAGCGAAAGGAGAAGGAGTCTGTTCACGGTGAGGCCACCCCCAGCTGGAGATCCCGCTGTATCGAATTAGCTAGAGACTATACGCAACTGGAGGCCGATTATAACGAGCCGCCCCTCGAGTTGGAAACGGTTCTGAAGGCTCAGCAGCGGACGGACGAACTGGCGCGCTCGATCGCGAGGCGCAGATCCTCCAGCGAGAACGGCTTCTGCAGGAACGCCAGATGCTCGACGCCCTTGCAGGAGGTCAGGATCTCCTCGGACAGGTAGCTCGACATGAGGACCACCGGGATCTTCTGGCCGCGGGCGCGAAGTTCGTGGAGGAGCTCGACGCCGGTCTTGAACGGCATCATCACGTCCGTCACGACCAGGGAATAGTCGCCGTCAGTGAGCTTTCGCGTGGCCTGCTCGCCGTTCAGGACGATGTCGCAGGTATATCCTTGCCTCGCGAGCGCGTCGCGGATCAGCGACCCGATCTGGGGTTCGTCGTCGGCCACGAGGCATTTCAAGGCGGATTTGGCGACGGCCATGCAGTCTCTCCCCGGTCCGGCCTAAAGGTGCTGGAATTCTAATTGGATCGGACCCCCAGACCAAGGAACTTTGGGTCCTGGTACAGCGAGAATAGAACGATGGCGGGGCGCTACAATGAAAGGCCATGCATCGCGAGGACTTCTTTGACCTGTCGATCGCCCGGATGTCGCCCGGGGAGGCTGTGCCGGCCGAGGCGGATGTCGCCTGCATCCCCGAGCCCTCGCGCGCCGTGGTCGAGACCCGGCTCGCCGACGGCTGGTTTTACAAGCCCTGCTACGTGACTTACGTGCTCCGCGTTCCCGGCTCGCTCGATCGGTACATCGAGGACGCGTTCCATTCCGGCACGCGCAACAAACCGCGCAAACTGCTGCGCCAGGTCCCGGAGCGCTATGCGCTCTCGGTGGAGGAGGACGGCTCCAGCATCGCCGATTTCAAGGACCTGTACCGGCGCACCATCGTCTCCCGGCCCAGGGGACGGGACCGGGTGGCCGAGCACGACGACGGATTCCTGGAGGGCTGGGTCGGATTTTATCTCCGCGAAGGTCCGGCGCTGGTCGCGGGGATCCTGGTCCACGAGCTCCGCGACCATCTTTCCGTCGCCTACGGCGCCTTCGATCCGGCCCACCGGGGGCTCGACCTGGAGCACTTCCTGATCATGCAGGCCATCGACCGCTGCGTGCGGCGCCGGTTGCCGGCGCTGTCGCTCGGCATGGACACCAACCGGTACGGGCATCACCTCGCCTTGGGACTGCCCGCCTACAAGCTTCGGATCGGATTCACGCCTCTGGCCTGGGAGCCCGCGGGGCGCGAACTGATCAAGATCCAGCATTTCGACCGGTTCGAGAGGGGCCTGTTCTTCTACTCCTACCAAGGGCGCGGGATCGTGGGGAACCTGTTCACGCGCGGAGAGCCGGATCTCCGCCCCTTCCGACACCACAACGCGCCGGAGATCCGAACCTTCCGGATTCCCGGCCCGAACGGATCCGAGGCGACTACAATGGATGGGGTGAGCGTTTGAAGCGAGGACTCGTTCCGGCGATTCCCTTCGCCGTGTCGCTGAGTCTGTCGCTCTCCACCATCGGCTCGAACGTGTACTGGCAGGATTCGGGCCTGTTCCTGTCGGCGGTCAAGGACGTCGGCATCCTCTATCCCCCGGGCTTCGTCCTGTACGTCGTCCTCTGCAAGGTCTGGACGCTGCTGTTCTTCTTCCTCGACTTCACCCTCGCCGTCCATCTCTTTTCCTCGGCCTGCGTGGCCGGCGCCGCGTCGGTGCTGGCGATGGGAGTCCGCGATCTCCTCCGGAGCCGGGGTTCGCTGTTCCGCGTCGGCACGGACCCCGAGACGGCGCTCGCCGACTGGGCGGGCATCGCGGTGGGTTCCATGGCCGCCGGCGGATATACGCTGTGGTTCACCGGCATTTATGCGAAGGGCTACGCCCTCTACTACCTGATCCTCGCCCTTCTGTTGTGGAGGATGATCCGGGCGGACGAGCGCCCCACCTCCCGGGAATTCACGGGGGTCGCCGTCCTGATCGGACTGGCCTGGGCGGCCCACCCCTCGGCCGTCTGCCTGGCCCTGCCTCTGGTTCTCTTCGTGGTGCATCACCGCGCGGCGATCGGAGGAAAGGGCCTCGCGCGCGGCGTGGGCATCGCCGCGGCGGCCGCCCTGGGGCCCTCGCTGATCCTTCTCCCGCTGATGGCGATGCGCGAGCCCGCGACCGCCCTGGGCGATCCCCGCAGTCTCCCCGAACTCGTCGACTACGTCCTGGGGGTCCGATTCATGGGGCGTCCGGGCGCCTTCGGATTCGAGCAGGAACGTGCCGCCAGTGTCGGCGCCTACCTCTGGGAGGAATTCCTGGGGGTGGGCCTGATCCTGTTCACGATCGGACTGGTTTCGCTGGTGCGGCCCAATCCCCGGCTCCTCGTGGGCCTCCTGGCCTGGGTCCTACCGTATTCGGCGTTCGCGATCCTGTTCAAGGTCGAGGGGCAGCACGACTGCTGGCTCGTGGCCGCTTGGCTTCCGCTGCACCTTCTGGTCGGGGTCGGAATCGGCCAGGTCGGGCGCCATCTTCCGTCGCGGATTCAGGCGGCGGGAGTCGCCGCGATGGCGGCCGCGGCGCTCGTCTGGGCCGTGGGAGCGAACCGGGCGGATCTCAGCCAGCGCCACTACGCCTTCGCCGACTTCTATGGTCAAGTCCTGCTCCGGAATCTCGATCCGGACGCCATCCTCGTCCTCAACGGCGACGACTCGCTCGCCATCAGCGGCTATCTCCAGCGGGTGAAAGGCCAGCGCTCCGATGTGACCATCGTGGCGCAACCCTTCCTGGGTCTCAGCCTCGTTTCCGAGCGCGACTGGTACGACCAGCGCCTTCTAAGGGAGCGGCCTTTTCTCCGCATGCCCGACTATGCGGGCACCCGGGCCCGGCTTCCGGGCGTCCGTCCCCTGGCCGCCCACCTCGCCGCGTTCCTGCAGGCCAATGCGGGACGAGGCCGGGCCGTGTTCACGCAGGCGACGCTGCCCGATTCGATGCTCCCGGCGGGAACCACCCTGGTGCCGGCCGGGGTGCTGTGGAAGCTGGTGCCCTCGGACGAGCGGACCGTCGATGTGGCCTATTGGCGCTTCCCGGTCGAGCCGGAGGATCTCCAGGGACGCGTCGGCCGGTCCCGCGGCATCCGGCTCGTCCGGTCCGGGGGCCACCTCGAATCGCAGGCCCAGCCGTACGAGGACCGGCTGATGGAGCTCCTGCTGAAGGGCCGCGTCGCGCTGGGAGACCTCTGCCTTCGCGCGGGGCGGCACGTGGAGGCGGCGCGACTCCTCCATTCCGTCCGGCTCATCGATCCGGACTATGAAAACCAGCCGGCCTTCGTGTCCTCCCTGGGACAGGCCTATCATGCGATGGGGGATGAGAGTCGCGCCGAGGAGCTGTTCCGGCACGCGCTGCGCCTGGGGCTCGGACCCGGTCCGCGCGGCTGGGTGCTGTTCTACCTCGGGGAAATCTGCGAGAAGCGAGGCCGCGGGAAGGACGCGGAGGCGATGTTCGTCGAAGCGTCGATTGCCGGGGGAGGGGACCCCGCCCTTCAGGAGCGCCTGGCGATGAAGCACGCGTCGGACGCGCGGAAAGAACACTAGAATCGATTCCGGAAAAGGCAACGCGATCGAGGACCTAAAGGAAGACCGGTGGAGATCGAACCTCAGAGCGACCGGGAGCGGCTCATCGGGGCCGCGCGCGCCCTTCTGATGGAGGACGGCTATGACGCCGTCACGTTCGACGCCGCCGCCGGCCGGGCCGGGATCCCCTCCGCGGCGGCCCCGGCGATCTTTCCCACCCGCGATGACCTGGTCCTGGCCGCCCTCGATGCGCATTGGGCCGAGCTCCGGCCCTTCCTCGATCAGGCTTTCGACCGCGCGCTGCCCCCGCTCGACCGGCTGAGGCGCTTCTTCGATGGGGTCTACGCGTTCCAGGACGCGCAATGGTCGAAGCTGGGCTGCGTGGTCGGCTGCCTGCTCCTGCGCGTGGGCTCGGCGACGTCGCGGATGGGCGAACGCCCCCGACGTCGTGTGGCCGAGCGCCTCGAGGACCTGCACCGGTACGTCGAGGGCGCGCTGAAGGACGCCCAGGAGGGGGGCCTGATCCGGTCCGGGGACGTCCGCGCGATGGGATGGACCCTGGTTCACTACGTGGAAGGCGTGCTCGGAATGGCCCGCATCCAAAACGACCTGCATACGCTCCACGGGATGATGGAGCAGTCGCTCGAGTTTCTGGGCGCCCGGCCGTCGGGGCTCCAGACTTAACTAGTCCTTCGTGGCAATCCGGATCACTTCCGTCGCCCGGTCGATCTCCTGGGCGTAGCGCCCCAGCACCGCCGCGACGAGGTCCATCTGAACGGCGGCCTCCTCCCAGTTGCGCTCCTCGATCGCCTCGCGGATCCCGGGCAGCGTCTTGACGCCGTACCCGGTGTAGAAGCCCGGGGCATAGATGGCATGCTGATACCAGGGGCGGCGAGGGAGGCCGCCGGGAACCGTCAACGCCCGCTCGCTCTTCAGGATGATGACGTCCAGCGCCTTCGCCGGTCCCGCGGCCATCGTCTTCCCCGACTTCTCGAAGCTGCGCCGCGCCAGATCGTTCTCCCGGGTGCTGCGGCGGAGCCGGTCGAGGGCGTTCTGGAGCGGGGCGAAATTCAGGTGGGGCACCGCCGGCCGCGCCGCCGGGGCCACCCGGGTCTCGCTCGGATCCGCGGCCGCCTCGAAACGGCCCTCCTCGACCAGCCGATTGTGGCGCGCGGTCTCCTCCCGCAAGTCGTCGGCGAGCTTCATCACCTCGCGGGCGTAGGCCCCGACGGCGTCGGAGACGGCGCTGAAGTCGAAGGGCAGGGTCTCCGCGTTCGCCAGGCGCAGGACGAGTCGGCCCCCGGTCTGGACAAGAGCCGCGCCGTAGGCGAAGTCGGGATCGCCGAAGCGGCGGTAGTGGTCGATGGAATCATAGATGGAGTGATAGGAACCCCCGCGATCCTCTCCGGAAAATCCGATATCCAGCGACGCGATGCCCAGGTGATCCAGGAACACCGTATAGTCGGACCCGGAGCCCAGCGCGCCCAGCCGCAGGACGGCCCGGTCCCGGGCATCGCGCTGTTCGTCGGCGCTGCCCCGGGTCAGCCACAGGGCTCGGAGCCTCTCGGCGACACTGATCTTCTTCTGGGGGTCGATGACGTCGCGAGCCGCCTGGTGGACCAGCAGCTCCAGCGCGTGGGAGCCTCCGGAATGGAGGAAGCCGCGGCCGTTGGTGTCCGAGTTGATGTAGGCCACGGCGTGCTCCTTCAGCTCGGTGGCGTGGGTTTCCCCCCATTCCGTCGAGCCCAGCAGGCCCTCCTCTTCGCCATCCCAGGCGCAGTAGACGATGCTGCGCCGGGGCTTCCACCCGGACTTCGCCAGGTCGCCGAGCACCCGCGCCTCCTCCATCACCGCGACCATGCCGCTGACGGGATCCTCGGCGCCGTTCACCCACGCGTCATGGTGGTTGCCGCGCAGGATCCACTGGTCGGGGAGATCGCTCCCGCTCATGCGTGCGATGACGTTGTAGGTCGGCACCTGGTTCCAGTCGAATTCCAGCTTCAAATGCACCGTCGCGGGCCCGGGTCCCAGGTGGTAAGTGAGCGGCAACGCGCCCCGCCAGGCTTCCGGGGCGACCGGTCCGGCAATCGCGCGGAGCAGCGGAAGCGCGTCCTCGTAGGAGATCGGCAGCACGGGAATCCTCGTGAGCGTGGCCGCCTCCTGGATCGGCAGGCGTTTCGCATCGGCAGTCGCCCCGATCCCGGGCGTCAACGGATCGCCGGGATACAGCGGCATGTCCATGACCGAGCCGCGCTGGGCTCCGCGCGCGCTGCGGAAGGCTCCCTTCGGATAGACGTCGCCCTGGAAGTAGCCGTCGTCGCGGGGGTCGGAGTAGATGATGCAGCCGATGGCGCCGTGCTCGGCGGCGACCTTGGGCTTGATGCCCCGCCAGGACCCGAAGTAGCGGGCGATGACGATCTTCCCCTTCACGTCGATGCCGCGCTGTTCCAGCTCCTCGTAGTCCTTCGGGATGCCGTAGTTGACGTAGACCAGCTCCCCGCGGACATCCCCGTCGATCGAGTAGGCGTTGTAGACGGGAAGCTGCTCCTGGGTCTGTCCCGATGTCGCGTCCTCGGCGAGCCGGGGTTCGGCGAGGGAGGCTTGGAAGGGTTCGGGGGAGAGCAGTTCAAGAAGCCGGGCCTTCGGGGTGGGGAAAAGGACGCGGAACTCCTCGATCTTTGTCTCGTAGCCCCAGGACTGGAACTGGGCGGCGATGAACTCCGCGTTGTCCTTGTCATAGGCCGAGCCCAGGTGGTGGGGTCTCGCGGCGAGCCGCTTCATGCCGTCCCGGAGGTTCTCCTTCCGCACGAGCGCGTCGAGCTTTTCCTCGAGCGCCCGCTGCGCGGCGGCTCGGGGACCGTCGAATCCGAGCACCGGTTTCTCGTCCGGAGGCGCCGCGGACAGGAGGGCCGCGGCGGCCAGGACGCCGAGGGGGACGCGGAGATAGGAGGTGTTCATGGGGCCGACTATAACGGAATCCCCGCCATCTTCCGAATCCAAAAGAGAAGCCGCAGAGGCCGGGCCCCCTGCGCCTCTCGAAGGCTCACGTCGTTCTAGTCCGCCCGTTCGATGGCGTCGACGACCAGCTGGCGGCCCTCTCTCGGGATTCTACAGGGTTGGCGGAGAAAGGCTGCTCCGCCCGGGGCAGGGGGGTCGGGTGTCGCGACGACGGGTCGCCCTCCGATCAGGCGGACGTGATCTGGACGGGGCGGATGGCGGTCCCGGGACCCGACTCAACCCGGCGGGACTGCCCGGCATCCCTACCCCGGGCCTCCGGGGAGCCTACTTCTGGATTTCCAACAGTTCGATGTCGTCGAAATAGACCGGCCCCGAGGCGCCGGAGACGGTGAAGTTCATCCAGGAGAAGCGGTCGCCGTCCTGGGGATGGCTCCCGTCCGCCAGGCGGTAGACGTCCGAGATCGGGATCTCGACCGCCTCCCATTTCTCCTTTCCCAGGGGCTTCACCTCGAAGCGGAAATTGTCCCGGACCCGATCGCAGAAGAGCTGGACCCGCAGGAGGTCGGCGCCGGCGGTCCAGTACCGGAACCGGAGCTTGAGCGTGCCGTGGACCGTCACGAGCCGCTTGTCGAGCTTCGAGAGATCGGCGTCGATCCCCGGACTTCCTTCCAGGGACGACCGGTTGAGGCCTCGAGCCGGGCCGGTCACGATCTTGCCGTTCGTCCACAACGGCGCCAAGCGGCCGTCCTCGAAATCGAAATGGAAGCGAGTCGTCTCGGGGCCGTCGAGGTCGCGCCTCCACGACGTCGCGCGGTCGGCATCGACGACGCGAGGTTTCGTCGGCGCCGACCCCCGGCGTGCGGTCGCCCCGGTTCCGGCGGGCACGCTGACCTCGCCCTGCTCGTTGGTGACCTTGACTTCGCCCGAGGAGACGAGGATTTCCGTGCGATCGCCGCGTTTCACGGAGAACTGCGTTCCGGTGACGTCGATGCGGGCGTCGATCGTTCCGACGGAAAAGCGTCGGCCGGTCCCCGGGATCACCTCGAAGAAGCCTTCGCCTTTTTCCAGCGAGAGGGAGAGCGGATCCACCGCTAGAAGTCGGATCTCGCTGCGGGGACGCAGCGTCACGCGCGACCCGTCGGGCATGGTGAAGCGCGCCAGCTTCTCGCCGGAACGGATGGCATCGGCCGCGTCCCATTCCGCCGTTTTCGTGATTCTCTTCCAGGTCGCGCCGTCCTGAAGCTCCGCGGTGCCGTCGAGGTTCGACAGCAGGAGCGCAACGCGGGCCGGTGTGGTGTGGGGCACCTCCGTCTTGGGAGCCTCGGCGGGCCGCGACACCGGAGGCCCTGGAGGATCGGAGGCGGGCGTCGGGACGGGAACCGCCCGCGGGGCCGTCGCCGGGGCGGTCGCCGGGCGGCCCGGCTCAACAACGTTCGGACGGTCGACCGGAAGCGCCGGGAGGGGAGCCGTCGCGGGGACCCCCGGCGCTGGAAGGGCGGGCGGAGGCGCAGGGAGGTCCGGGAGACGACTCGGTGGGGGTAGCGTGGCGACATCCTCCAGCGGGGCGGGAGGGCTCTGTCGACTGGCGAGCATGAAGACGAGCACGAGCGCCGCGGCGGCCGACAGGCCGGCCGCCCAGCGCCATCCGGACTTCGGCGCCGCAGCCGCCCTGGGGATGCGCGCCACGATGCGCCGGACCAGCGCCGGATGCTCCTCGCGCGGCAGCGCGCCTCCCAACGCCGACAGATTCTGCCCGAGAGCGCGAAGCTCCGCCTGACGCTCGCGACAGGCCGCGCACCGGTCGAGGTGCTCGCGGATCGCCGGCGAGGCCTCGTCCAGCAGGCCGTCGTGGGTCAGCTCGTTGCAGTCCATCATCGTGTCAAAGCGTCATCGCGCGAATTGTGGCCTCGGATCTTCAGGAGTCGGATTTCAACATGGATTGGAGCCGTTCCAGGGCGTCGTGCAGCCGAGACCGAAGCGCCACCTCCGTGTCCCCGGTGATCTGGGCGATGCTGCGGTAGTCCAGGTTGTCGAAGAACCGCATCGCGACCACTTCGCGCTGGGCCAGGGGCAGGCGCTCGCACGCCCGGCGAAGGGTCTCGAAGGAGTCGGCCATCGGCGGGGCGGAGGGCTCGTGGAGTCCCGCAAGCGGTGCGGGGGGCGGATGACGCTGTGCCTCCTTGAGGCGGGCCATGCAGAGGAAGCGCGCAATGGTCAGGATCCAGGCGGCGAAATTCGTGTCCGGTCGGAACCGCCCGATCTGAGCCCAGGCGCGCAGAAAGGTCTCCTGCACGATGTCGTCTCCATCCTCCCTCGATCGAAGGTACCGGCCGACGAACCGTGACACCCCCGGCTGATGGCGGCGCACCAGCTCCGCAAAGGACTCCCGGTCCATGGGGACCCAGTCTATCCGGTGCCGGGCCGGAGCGCGTCACTTCCAGAATTCCGCGAGGCGCCTCCCGGAGGCGGTGTCGGTTCCGGCCGTCGGGGGCTTGGCGGGGAGGAACCCGGTCGGCGCGGATGGCCACGTCGGGGCGGTCGTGGCGCGGGTGCGCCGCGGCCGATCCGATCCTCGTCCTCGATTCGGGTGACGTCGTGGTCCTTGCATTCCCGGGGATCCGGGGAGATCCTGGGGTCGGACATGACGAATCCGTTCGCCTTCCTCCTGCTCGTCGGCACTGCCCTGCAGGAGCCCTCCTCGATCCAGAGTTTCGATGAGGCGATGGACGCCCAGCTCCGGGAGTACCAGATTCCGGGGGGAGCCCTCGCGGTCAGCAAGAACGGCCGCCTCGTCCATGCGAAGGGCTATGGGCTCGCCGACGTCGACCAGAAGACTCCCGTCGAGCCCGATGCCCTGTTCCGCATCGCGAGCCTCTCCAAGCCGATCACGGCCGTCGCCGTCCTGAAGCTCGCGCAGGACGGCCGCCTCGACCTGGACGCCAAAGCATTCTCATTGCTGGACCTGGACCTGGGGAAGGCGGATCCCCGGCTGGTCGATATCACGGTCCGGGAGCTGCTGGACCACACCGGCGGATGGGACCGGGAGAAGAGCGGCGATCCGATGTTCCGGCCCTTCGACATCGCGTCCGCGCTCGGGGTGCCGTCGCCGCCCGCCCCGTCGGACCTCATCCGGTTCATGATCGGCAAGCCGCTCGACTTCGATCCCGGAACGCGGCACGCCTACTCGAATTTCGGGTACTGCGTGCTGGGAAGAATCATCGAGAAGATCTCGGGCGAGCCCTACGAGGATCATGTCCGCAAGGCCATCCTCGCGCCCATGGGCATCACGAGGATGAGGCTGGGAAAGACCCGCCTCGAAGAACGGTCTCCGGGCGAAGTCCGCTATTATCCCGTGTCGGGCGCCCTGGCGCGTTCGGTCTTCGAGTCGGCGAAAGGCAGGGAAGTCCCTTGGCCTTATGGAGGATTCTGCCTCGAATCGATGGACGCTCATGGCGGCTGGCTCGCGTCGGCCCCGGACCTGGTCCGGTTCGCCTGCTCGATCGAGAAGGTGCTCGACGCGAAAAGCCGCGCGCTCCTGCTGGAGCGCCCCAAGCATCTGGAGAAGACCCCGGTGTACTACGCGTGCGGTTGGATGGTGCGGACGCTGGGAGCCGGGAAGCAGAACGTCTGGCACAACGGTAGCCTGCCGGGGACGAGCACCCTGCTGGTGATCCGGCACGATGGCCTGGTGTGGGCAGCGCTCTTTAACGACCGCTCGCGCGGCGAAGGGAAGATCGATCCTGCACTCCACAAAGCCGCCGATGCCGTCGTCACCTGGCCCCGCGAAGACCTCTTCGGTCGATTCCGCTGAGTCCCCGGCCGACGCTGGGCCAGGGGCGGCCGGCCGCCCCGGTGGCACAGGGCTTGCTCCATGCGCAACGGGCGCCAATTTCGGCGTCCGGAGGAACAACCTGTGCAGATTCTTGCGCTTTGCGTCGGCGTCGCCTGCGTCGGGCTCGTCCTGGCCGGCTGCGCTCTTGCGGCAGGACCGATCGCGGGAACGTCGGGGGCCTCCCCGTCGACGGCCGCCGACCTCACTCCGCGGGCCCGCGAGCTGGTGGACCGGGCCTTCGACGGCGTCGATCCCGAGCGGCAGCTCGACGTTCACGTCCACATCGCCGGTCTCGGCGCCGGCCAGAGCGGATGTTGCGTCCATCCGGACATGCGGTCGGGATTCCACTTCGTGAAGCGGCTGCAATTCCAGGTGTACCTCCGGGCCGCCGGCGTCCGGCACCTCGACCAGGCCGACCGCGAGTATGTCGAGCGGCTCGTGGACCGGATGCGGAGCGCCCCCCGCCACGGCCGCTGCCAGATCTTGGCGTTCGACCGGCGCTATGGCCGCGATGGAACGGTCGACGAGGCCCGGACCGAATTCTACGTCCCCAACGACTACGTTCTCAACCTGGCCAAGACCTATCCGGACGTCTTCCGTCCGACGATTTCCGTTCATCCGTATCGCCCGGACGCCCTCGAGGAGCTGGAGCGCGGCGCGCGGGAGGGGGCGACGATGGTGAAGTGGCTGCCCAACAGCATGGGGATCGATCCGTCGGATCCCCTGTGCGACCGCTTTTACGACCGGATGCGGGACCTCGGCCTGATCCTGATGAGTCACGGGGGAGAGGAGAAGGCCGTCGATGCGGCCGAGGACCAGCGCCTCGGGAATCCTCTGCTGTTGCGGCGGGCTCTCGATCGAGGCGTCCGCGTAATCGTCGCCCACTGTGCCGGTCTGGGCGAGAATGAGGACCTCGATGATCCGCGGAGGACGAAGGTCCGCAACTTCGATCTGTTTCTCCGACTGATGAGCGTGGAGAAGTACCGGGGGCTGCTGTTCGGGGAGATCTCGGCGGTCCTGCAATACAATCGGTTCGGCGAGTCGCTGGAAACGCTGCTGCGGCGGACCGATCTGCACGATCGGCTCGTGAACGGCAGCGACTACCCCCTGCCCGCGATCAACGCGCTGACCCGCACGGGAAGCCTGGTCCGGGCGGGCTTTCTGTCCCCGGAGGACCGCCGGGCCTTGAATGAGATCTACCGGCGGAATCCCCTCCTCTTCGACTTCGTGCTCAAGCGGACCGTGCATCCGCCGGGGGGCACCCAGGGTTTCCCGGCCTCGGTCTTCATGCAGCGTCCGGGACTCCGGTAGACGGGCCCCGGACCGCGCGGGATCGCACGCCCGGGGCCACGCCCGGTGGTGGTCGGAGGGCGGAAGCGATGGCCGGGTGGGGATCCTCCTCGCGGTCCAGTTCCCGAGGGGCCCCGACCCGGTCCCCGTTCCTTCCCGGGCGCGGTCCCATGCCCGCGGAACACCCGGGAGCTGCAGGCCATCCTTCCTACAAGATGTTGCCTCGACTGCGGGACGGGGTTATCCTGAGGACCGGGGCAAGCCCACTTCGGGAGTTCCCTCCTCCGAGGAAAAGGAATCCGCCATGAACAAGTGGGTCGACATCGCAAAAGAGTGGATCCATCTCCACCAAAAGTGGCTCCTCATCGGCGCCGGAGTCCTCGTGCTCGTCATCGCGATCCCCGTCATCGTCTCGATGATGTCGGGCGAAGAAAAGCAGAAGATCGTCGTCAAGGTCGAGGCTCCCACCGGTCCCGATCCCCGCATCGCGCGGATCGCCGAGTTCGCGCGCCAGGTCGAAGCGGCCGAATCGAAGGGCGATTTCAAGGACGCGCTCTTCGCCTTGAAGCAGCTGGAGATCCTGGACTCCAAGGATCCCCGCGTTGCGGCATCCAAGCCGCGGCTTGAGGAGATGGTGCGTCGGCTGGAAACCTGGGAGGGCCTCCAGCGTCAGATCGAGATCGAAAAGAAGGAGGCCCACCGGCTCAACACGCGGGCGGCCTGGGAGAAGGTCGTGGGTCTTTGCGACCGGGCCGGCGAGATCGCTCCGACCGACAAGCAGAAGTCCCTGACGCGGGCCCTGCAGCTCCCGTCCCGCCAGTATCACACCTGGGCCCGGGCCCGGGAGACCGAAAGCCGGGGCGATCTTGCGGGGGCGATCACCCTCGTGGGGGAGGCGCTCGCCATCGCCGAGCCACCCCCGGAGCTTACGGCCTATCAGGGCGACCTCGAGAAGAAGCGGAAAAAGAAGGACTACGAGAAGGCCGCCTCTGCCGCGCGGGCCGAGCCGGTGCCGGCCAAGTCCTACGAGCTTTGGATGCAGGCGCGGCCCCTGGCGGAGGATCCCAAGGACGCCGCGGAGGCGGACGCGAAGATCCATGCCCTCAAGCCGTGGGCGGATCCTGCGGAACGGGATCGACGCTTCGCGGAGGCGATGAAGACCGGGGATGCCGCCCTGGCCGGCGGCGACTTTGACGCCGCGGAAAAGGCGTACAAGGAGGCGAAGGCGCTCAAGGTGACGGAGCTCGGCCCGGCGCAGGCCCTGTCGAAGGTGTCGACGGCCCGCATGAAGAAGGACTTCGACAAGGCGGTCGCCGACGCGCACGCGGCGGAAGAGAAGAAGGACTGGGCCGACGCGATGGACGCCTACGATCGCGCGCTCAGGATCCGTCCCGCCGACACGAAGCTCTCCGCCCAGCGACTCCAGCTGGAGGAGGCGCACCGGCCCGCGAAGATCACGATCCTGCTGAGCGAGGCGAGCGGCGTCAAGGTGGACTTCGTGCTCATCAAGCGCGGGACGTTCACGATGGGGGATGCTCAGGGAGCCGGGGACGAGAAGCCCCACCCCGTGACGATCGCCAGGGACTTCTGGATGCAAACGACCGAAATGACCCAGGCCGAGTGGGCGGCCGTCATGGGGACAAAGCCCTGGATGTCCAACAGCGTGCCCCATCTGCCGGTGGAAGGCGTCAGCTGGGAGGACACGCAGAAGTTCTTCGAGAAGCTGCAGCCGATGATCAAGGAGCAGCTCGCGGGCCGCCGCGCGTCGCTGCCGACCGAGGCGGAGTGGGAGTACGCCTGCCGGGCGGGGACCCAGACTCGCTGGTGGTTCGGCAACGACGAATCGCAATTCGATCAGTACGGCTGGTCGTCCAAGAGCGGCGTCCGCGGCCCGCAGCCCGTGGGGCAAAAGCCCGCGAATGCGTGGGGTCTCTATGACATGATGGGAAACCTGGCGGAATGGTGTTCGGACCCCTACGGCGCGGTGGACGAGAAGGCCGCCGCCGATTCGGTCCAGTTGCGCTGCCTCCGCGGGGGAAGCTGGAATGATCGGCCCTCGACCTGCCGCTCGTCGAGCCGCGGCAAGGAGCAGTCGACCGTCAGCAATCTGTTCATCGGATTCCGGATGGTGCTGAGGTAGCCGATCCCTCCCGTTGGGGGGATGGCTGGGAGTCGCCGCTAGCGACCCCGGATGTATTTCTCGTAGTCCGCGCGAGTGTTCACTTCATTGAGCTGCTCGCCCGTCCACGGATTCCGGCCGGTGAAATTCGTGTGGTTCACGGCGCCGGTCTGCTCTCCCGTCTGTCGGTTCTCCAGGCCCCACGACGAGCTGCGAACGACCTCGGCCCCTTCGCGCTCGGAGACCCAACTTCCCTGCCCGAGGGTCGTCTGGCTGAACGCCCAGGACGTGTAATCCTGCGACTTCTGGCGGTCCCACCAGCTCTGGTTGTAGCGGTCGTAGCTCTTGCTCAGATCCTTGAGCGAGGTCATCAGGTTGTTGTTGAGCCGTTTCGATTCGGCCGCCTGCGAGGCGAACTTCCCTTGCACCCACTGCTCGTTCTGGCGGGGGCTGGAGTGCACCGCCGCGAGCGTCGGGACGAGACCATCGAAATCGCCGGTGGGCGCCCAGCTGCCGGCGATCGCGCAGCTCCAGGAAATTCCCATCGGGTAGGAGATGCACGTGACGGTGAAGATTCCCCTGCAGGGTTGACCGGTCGCGACGTTCTCGAATTCCACCAAGAGAATCCGGTTGTCGATCTGGGACCCTTGGGCCCGCGCCTGGGCCCAGGCGTCATTCGCGGCGGGGTCCAAGTCCGTCTCCGGGCAGGCGGAGAGGACCCGGAGATTCCTCGCCGAGTTCTGCGCGCGCGTGACGTAGACCATCGCCTGCGACGGCGGGAGGAACGGGTTCACCAGGGCATTCTTGACGTAGGGGGCCAGGGTCGAGCCGGGAAGATAGACGGTGTGCCAAACGCTGCAGGCGCCCTGGAGCGATCGGGCATCGGACGTCGTGATCCAGCCCAGCCCCGCTCCCTCGAAGGCCCATCCCTTCGGGACGCTCATCGTGAAGGAGCCATCCTGCGCGGTGACCGGGACGAGGTCCAGGGGCTTTCCCCCCTTGGCGAGCGCGTCCTTGAGAACCGCGACGGGGTGAAGGGCCTTTCCATCGGCGGGTTTGGGCGTCTGGGCCGCCTGCTCCCGGCCCTGCTGCAGCACGGTCGTTACGCCCTCCGGAGCGTACGCGAGATTCGCGACGATCGACGTGAGCGTGGCCTTCATTCCCGGCAGCAGGTCCTCCCGCGCCAGGAGCGCATAGACGGTTCCCACGCGTTTCGTGTGGAAGAAGTAGAGATGCCCCGCCAGCTTCTTCCCTCCCTGGGTCATGGTCACGGCGGTCGTCGTGCGGGCGCGGTCCTGGGTCGAGCTCATGTCGGCCACGTTGAAGGTGGGATTCGACCGGGATAGATGGCCGAGGAGAAGATTGGCGAGGGCCACCGAATCGGGCAGTTGTTCCGAGAGGGCGAACGTGATGAAGAGCACCCCCGCGTTCTCGTCAGGCGACTGGATGTTGACGCCGTAGGTTCCCTCCCCGTACAGGGCGCCGTCGGCGACGGTCCACCCTTTCGGATGGTAGAGGAGCACCTTGCCATCTTTCGATTCGTAGCGGACGACGTCCGGGGCGCCAGCGGCGGGCGACGGCGCCGGAGCTGGCGCTGGAGCCGGCGGTTTGAGAGTCGTCTTCGTGAGCTCGGCCGTCAGGGTCTGCTGGCCCATGCTGTAGAGCTGGCGGACGACTCCGACTCCCTTGCCGTACCAGATCGAGGCCCTGGCCGGGCCCTGGGGGGTCTGGAGCGTGGTGGTGATCTTCAGGGCCTCAACCGGCTTGCCGGCGATGGTCACCGTCTCGGTCCCGTCGCAGGAATACCGATAGGTGTTGAGCGCCGGGCCTTCTTGAAGCGTGAGCGACCAGGTGTCGCCTTTGGTCAGGGGGAACTTCGCCCGGAGCAACGGCTGCGGAAACTCCGTCGCGCCGTAGGGGTTTTCCATCTTGAAGCTCTTGAGACCGTCCGGCGTGACGGCCAGCCATTCGCGGGACTTCAGGGGGCCGCGCTCGGTGTCGACGCCCGCGCACTCCACGCCCTTGATCGTCGCGACCCCGGTGACGCGCATCGTCATCGTCTGGCCGTTGGAGAATACGTACGTCCATTCGTTCCCCTTCTCGAGGGGGAAGTAATCGGCGTCCTGAGCGGTTACGCCGAGCAGCAGGGCGAGCAGCACCATCGGATCACCTCGAACGCGACCCGAGTATACCGGGATTGGGGTGTCCGCTCACGAATCGTCGGAAGGATCCGGGGCCGAAGTTCCCTCAGCGCAGGGTCGCGAGCAGGGCTTCCTGGACGGGACGGAGGAGCAGGACTTTGAGGACCGCGTCCAGGGCGAGCAGCCCGAGTCCCGCGATCCAGCGCCCCCGGCGGGCCCGCGCCGTCGAGAGCTCGCGGCCCGTCAGCCGGCCCAGCGAAAGCGAAACCAGGTCGATGGAGATCACGGCGAGGCCGACGCCTCGCACCAGAGACCACACGTGCCAGCCCAGGAGCCCCGCCGTCAGGGGACTCGTGCTGCTTCGCATCAGCTGCACGCAATAGTAGTTCATCCAGTCGACTTCGCGGAATCCCTCGGCGAAGGTGATCCAGCCCAAGGAGGCGTACGAATAGACGATCACGCCGCCCAGCTGACCGAGGTGGGACGAGGTCCACGCCGCGGTCTCGTACTCGGGATCCCAACCGGTGCGAATCCACTCCCGCTGTTTCAGCCAATACTCGGCGGCGCCCGGCAGGAGCCGAGCGGCGGCGTCGGGAGCATGGGCCGCCAGCAGCATCACCACGACACTGTGGGCGGCGAAGGCGAGCAGGGCCAGCGCGATCCCTTCCAGCGCCGCGCCTCGTCGGACGCAGGCGAGGCAGAGGAGCCCCAGGCCCAGGGCGGAGGCGATCTGGTGTCCCGGAAGCCGGACCGCCAGGCTGATCAGCACCGGCAGCGTGCCGGCGGCCAGGGCGCCGGCGACTCCCCGGGCTCCGCGGCTCCAGCGGTCGGCCACGGCCGCCGCGTCCCAGGCGAAGTCGCGGATTCGAGGGGGAGGCCGGAGGGGCCCCAACCAGGATGCGGCGGCGGGCAGGTCCATCACGGCGCTCAGCGGGGAATGATGACGTAGCCGGTGCTCAGGAACAGGATGGCGTTGCCCACGACGAAGATCAGAAAGAAGATGAGGTACTTCATCGTGCTGGGATCCATCCCTCCCGAAGAGCCCGGCCGGACGACGATTCGGCGCTTCTTCGGGTGGAATCCGCCCGGGACGGGGCCTCGAGTCGGGCGTCCTGGACCGCGGGTCGGCAGGGGCATGAAGTCCTCTTCAAGGAGCCGGTCAATGCCGGGCGGTTCCGGGACTGTGCATCGCCAGAACCACGCCGGTGATGACGACCGCGGGGATCCCGAGGACCGTCAGGGCTCCCGTGAGGACGGTCCCCCATCCGACCAGTTTCACGGATGCGAGCAGCTGGAAGAGGTTGATCAGGATGATGATCGGGGTGATGAAGGCCGAAATCATTCCAAACCAGCCGATGAGGGCCGTCGTCAAGGTGCAGGACCAGAACGTCGCCCGGATGCAGGGGCCACAGAACGCTCCCGAAACCGTTTTGGTGTGCCGGACGACCAGCATGCCGATGTTCTGATAGAAGCTGACGGAGC
>Ga0070731_10001611_pt1 | contig 22988 bp, 18 predicted proteins | sample Coa_R1_2_FD_66448 | JGI IMG/M metagenome (GOLD analysis project Ga0070731, IMG submission 66448) | Surface soil microbial communities from Centralia Pennsylvania, which are recovering from an underground coalmine fire - Coalmine... | ecosystem: Environmental > Terrestrial > Soil > Unclassified ... | reverse complement strand
CATCATGACGATTGCTGGCACCGACAGCAGCTGGCATTTTGTTGTCCTTCAAGACGCCGGTCAGATCATTTTTGTCGCGACCCCAACCGGCTATGTCTGGGCCGGCAGTCTCACGAAGGAGTAGTCTATTGTCCGTTCTTCCAACATGGCGAGGGTTCTTCGGCAGGAGGGACAAATTGGCTAGCGTCCGTTTTCCATCTTGGAAACTGAGCTTGCCAAGCGCGCCGGGCCTTTCGGTCCGCATCGTACAATTTAAGTGATTTAGGGCATGCCGCCGCCTGGGATGTAACGGCGCTTGCCTCGATGCGGGACGCTCTCAGAGGCGAACACAATGGATAGCAAAGCGGCGGACGTGCGTCCTCGTGCGAGGGCCCTCGCTCAACCACCCGTTAAGCCCGAAGATCAGGAACTGGCGCGCAAACGCGAGGAGCAAGCCTCGCTCGAAGCCGAGCTTGCCGAGCGAGAGCTACGTTCGGCCAATCTGCGCGCGGAACTCGGCGCGTTCGAACGGCAGTACCTGCACTTCGTGGGTTCGCGCTATGCGGAGCTTGACGAACTGAAGGCCCAAATCGCCGAGAGGCTGGCGCAGGAACAACCCACCAACGAGCGCGCGCAGAAGGCGGCTCGCGATGCCCGTGCGCGCGCCGATGAAACCAAGTCCGTTGCGGGCGAAAAATCCGTAAAGGAACCACGAGCGTTCGAGTCCTCGCCTGAAATGAAACGGCTCTATCGCGAAGTTGCCAAGCGCGTGCATCCCGACCTCACGTCCAATCGCGAGGACCGCGCGAAACGCCAGCAATTAATGGCCGAAGCGAACGAAGCCTACGAGCGCGGCGACGAGGCCAAGCTCACTAAAATTTTCACCGAATATGAATGCAGCCCAGAAGCCGTCCAGGGCGAAGGCGCGGGCGCCGAGCTGATTCGCGTGATCCGGCGCGTGAGCCAGACTCGCGGCAGACTCGCTGAAATTGAGGCCGAGGCGCAGGAAATGCTGCGTTCGGATTTGTACCGGCTTAAATCCCGCGTGGACGAGGCTGGCGCGGCGGGCCGCAACGCTTTGAAGGAAATGATCGCGAAGGTGGAGGAACAGATTTCTCTGGCGAAACAGCGTTTGGAAGATCGCGAATCGCCCGACTAGAGGAGCGAAATCGAAGAGAGCAGCAAAGCTACTTTATGGAAACGCACGAAAAATCGACAATGAAAGAAGTGGTTCCGGCGCCCTCGCGAGCGCTCGCGGTTCGTTCGGCTGCGATTGTGGCGCGCGGGCTGCGCGACCTGGCGCGGGATTCCAACTGGCTGTTGAAGAAAGTCTTCAGCGGGCGCTCGTCGCATCTGGCGATTTCACACCACGGGGAGCTGTGCGCGCTTTCGCCCATGGTGCGCCACGGAACGGAACGCCTCACGCTTTACGATATCGAAATGAGCCTGCCCACGCTGGCGCTCGCGATTCCGGGAGAGCCCTCGGTTTCCGTTCCCGGCTTACCCGCCGCGTTTGCGTGGTCGCCCGCCGGACGATACCTGACCGCGGCCTGGGGCGGATGGCTGCCGGAGATGCATGTCTTCGATATCGACGGCAAAAGTTATCTTGGCGCGTTCGGTGATTTCGCGCATTTTCCAAATAGCCTCGCTTGGTCCAGCAGCGGGAAATATTTCGCTTGTGCTTCCGGCGGTGGGGAAGCGGCGCGTCTGCGATTGTGGGAAGCAACCGCAAAGTCGCCCTCGGCGATGCCATTTTCCGCGGAAACTTGTTACGAGTTTGAAGCACCGATTGCGTCTAACGAGAAACAGTTAGCGGCAGATTCCGCCACGGAAACCGTAGACGAAGGCGTGTTTTCGGGCTTCGGCGGCACCGCTTTCAGCCCGGACGAGGCGTCGCTCGCCACCGTGCTCCAGAACGACGGCGAATGGGCCGATGACTCCATCGCCATCGTAGAAGTACCGACCCTGCGCGCCCAAAAGACGTATCAGGCGCAGGGCCGCGTCACCGACCTTTCCTGGACATCCGACAGCCAGCAGTTGATTTATTGCTCAGCCGGACAGGCCTACCGGATCGCCCCCGAATCCAGCGAACCCGAAGCGCTGCCCTTCGGCGCGGAGCTTTGCGCCTGCCATCCCCATCTGCCGCTGGGGCTATTCTTCAGTTCGTGGCTCAGAAACTCCGCGAAAGGCCGCGTATTCGTTGCGGATTTGAACCATCTCGGTGTGTTCGACGAATATCCAGCGGAGGGCGTGGTTGATCTGCGCTGGAACGTGGATGCCGCGAAGGCATACGCCGTCACCGCCGAAGGCCTCGCCTACATCTACGAACCCCCGCTACTGTAGACCAATTTTACTTCTTCAGGCCGGCCTGCCAGTTTTGCACGACGATGAAGGGCGGCTGCTCAGTTTTGTCGGGAGGCACCTCGAAAAGAAAACGTTTACCGTCAATAGCTGCTTCCGCCGTGCCGATCACCCCAAATTCCGGACGCACTACTGGAGTCTGGAACAGAGGTTTTGGAATTCCCGCCTGGAACACCTGACCGGTTGTAACTGCGACCGCCATCAATTTCCCGTCCAGAGCGACGTAGTACATCTCTCGCCCATCGGCCCGCCAGCGTGGCTCGACGCCGCCCGCGGTCGAAATTAACCACTTGGGACCGGCGCTGGAAGCCTCCCGCGGTGAATCTGGCGAGAATGGTCTCACGTATATCTCGTAGCGACTCGTCTCATTTGAATAGTAGGCAATCCAGCGTCCGTCGGGAGAAAAGTAGCCTTGCCCCTCGTCAAACTCCGTGCGAAGAAATGGTATCGGTTTCCTGTCACCTTTAAGAGGCAACACCCAGAGGTCCGAGTAGTTCTTTGGATCGGTTGTGTAATACAGTAGAAAGCGGCCGTCGCGAGACCAGCTTGTCGCAATCATATTCTCATCGGATTGGAATAGAAGCTCTTCGTCCTTCTCGCCGTTGACGGCCTTCTCGTACAGGCCATACTTACCGGCGTGATTGGAAACGAAGATGATTCGGCTTCCGTCTTGCGACCAAGCCGAGGAATAGGAATTGAACCCTCCGTACGTGAGCCGCGTCGTCGTGCCCCTCAACAAATTGACCAGAACAATGATCGAATCCGTATGTTGGGAATCGATCGAGTGCACACCAACACGGGTGCCGTCGGGTGAAAGAGCGAACTGGAGGTATAAGCCCGGCTCTCCAACTTTGCCCAAACGCTTTCCCTGCCGGTCGTACCAAGCGAGTTGAGCATTTTGAGAAGGGCCACCGCCGATTCTATAGATCAGGATGCCATTGGTCGAAGCTGAAACGTAGGAATAGGAGGACAACGATCCGACACGTTCGGCCACCGTAACCGGCTCACCCGCGAGGGCCAGCCGACGCGCGTCGAGCGGTTGCGCCAGGAGAGCCCCATCGCGTTGGAAAAGCAACTGTCCGAAGTCAGGGTCCGGCGAAGGGGCATATGCGGCCAAGTATTCAGTCGTCAGGAGTTGTTTTGAGCCGTGCGCCTCGGGTTTGGTGTCGAGCGAGCCGAGATAAATGCCGCTATTTTGGGGACTGCGCGAATGGCTGAAATAGATAAAATGCCGCCCATCGGGAAGGAACGATGGAAAGCCATGAATAACGTCGCCACGGGACGAGTCGAGAGTGGTCAGAGGAGAGGCAGTGCCGCCGTCCGCTGAAACCCGCATTAGCCCTCCGGTGGCACTCCCGCCCTCGCCGGACTGCCCGAAGATGATTATGCCCTCGCGATTCCATGAACCGCCCACGATATCCAAAGCCGTATCGCACAGCGTCTGTACCGAGCCGTCCGACACATCTATCTTCTTGAGCTTTCCACCGGCGCCAAATGCGATGAAGCGGCTGTCAGGCGACCAGAAAAACGGATCGTTGACTGGAGATTCCGATCCGGGCAGTGGACGGGCTTCGAGCGAGTTCAGGGGTCGAACCCACAGGCGGAGAACGCCGTCGGAACCCTTTGCGGCGAACGCAAGCTCCCGGCCGTCCGGTGAAACAGCGAACGAGCCAAGGAACGACAAGGTTACGTCCACAGGCACGGGGATTTCGAACCGCACTGGATCGGTGGCGGTCGAGAGGGTCCGATGAGACCGCGCGAGCACAAATCCTAGACCAGCCGCGGTCAGTATCGCAACACCCGCGATAGCCCAAGGGATCGCACGACGCCAGCGGCGCACAGAAACGCCAGCTCGAGCTCCACGTTCTGCGGCCGAGTCGCCTCTCGCGTTTTCGAAGGAGAGCACCGCCAGCGTCCCGATCGCGGCTGGTTGTTTTCCGGACGGGGGCGCATCCTGTTTCGATGCCTGTGGGCTTGTCGAGACAACCTCGACGGGCACGATGAAACGATAGCCACGGCGCGGCAAAGTCTCTATGAAGCGGGGGTTGTCGGCATCATCGCCGAGCGCCTCGCGCACCTTGTTGATCGCCTTATTCAGGCCATGCTCGAAATCGACAAAGGTGTCGCTGGCCCACAGCTTTTGCTGAAGCTCCTCGCGAGTAACGACTTGGCCCGGCCGTTCCAGCAGGGTCGCCAGAACATTAAAGGGCTGTCCGTAGAGTTTGATCTTTACCCCGCCCTTGCGTAACTCGCCGGCGCGCAGGTCCACCTCGAAGATCCCGAAGCGTACACCTCCGGTACCTAAGGCATTGCTACTGGCAATCGGGACGGGTTGGTCCATCAAGACGACCCAATCAGATGGCAGAGACTATACCACGCAGCGCAATGCACTGAGGACATCTCGGTTCGAGCTATTTGCTTTCAAGTAGTTAGCTGAGGATGAAAGTTCCACACTCCCGGTAGCTGCCTTCCATTGCGTCCCTCCCTGACTTGCGCGAGATTGCGCCCGCGCCTGGTGCCAGACAAATCGGATCGGGCAAAAAACTCCAAGAGAGGGGATTTGCAATGAGATCAGTTCGCAATTCGATTTCGACGAAGCTGGCTTTGCTCGTTTTGTTCTCCGTTTGTCAGGCCAACGCTCAATTTACAGTGTTTGAGGGCAAGTTTACGTTGCAACACGAAACGCGGTGGGGCCGAGCCGTGCTTCCAGCGGGTGACTATCTAGTCTCGCTTCCCACTATGGGAGCGGATGTTGTGGCGAAGGTTCGAGACGCCAGAAGCGGGAGAACAGTTGCGAGGGTGGCCCTTCCTTCGAGGGGCGGGATCACCGCGGGCGGCAGTGCTTTGCTGGTTGCCACTCGAGGTACGCAGCAAGTGATTTATTCGTTCAGGGTAGCTGAGCTCGGCGTGACTTTTATCTCTGACCCCGACCTCGCACGCGCAGGAGGAGTGGGAGAAGCTCACAAATCACAGGCCGTGCCGGTGGTTGTAGCCAAAAAGTAGAGCAAGGTCTTCGATTTTCTTGAGCCGGATTGCCGGCTGGTTTTCGCTGTATTGGATGAAGAACGCTGCGGACCTCTGTCCGGCGGCGACGGACCCGAAGAAATGTAGTCGATAGAAGTGGCCTTGACCGACTGATTCGAAAGGAGCGACAAAATGAAAAGCAGATTCAGGATCGTAAGTTTCTGGTTCGCGATCGGCGCTTTTTGCTTGTTTTCGGCACAAGGGCTCTGGGCACAGAACGCGAAATCTCCGGCAGCAGCATCCGGCAGCAACAATCAGGCTGGGTTCAGGAGAGCGAACACCGGCTGCGGCTATTCTCCGACGGCGCCCGCGCCCATCTTTCCACAACGTGGATCCGGCGAGGCCCAAAGCGGATCCAAGCAACCTTCGCTTGTGCTTATCTCTGCCCATAATGACCAAGATTCAGAGGGAGACTCAAATCAACCCTCAATCGTGGGCCTGTGGAAGTTCACGTTCACGGCGACTACGCCCTTCAGCGGCCCATTCGATGCGGGATACGTCCAGTGGCATGGCGATGGAACGGAGCTGATGAACTCGGGCCGTGCTCCAACTACCGGCAGTTTCTGCATGGGCGTCTGGAAACAGACTGGACGCTCCACGTACAAGCTGAATCACTTTGCATTGGCATGGGCATTCGACGCCAGTACCCCCCCGACCGGGCCAGGAACAGGCGGTGCAGACTTTATCGGGCCTGCCAACATCCGCGAAGAGATAATCGTCGATCGCTCGGGAAACAGCTACAAAGGGAACTTTATCCTAATTCAATATGAGCCAGACGGAACCACGGTTGTGGCGACCATCACCGGCACAGTGACGGCAACGCGCATCACTGCCGACTAGCTGATTAAGGACGAGCAACTGCGGGATGACCGCAAGGCCGGCTGAATCCATCCCGCAGCACATCTTATTGTCACGCTGGATTCATTCGATCGCGCCTGCGCCTATTTAATACGCCTTGCTTGGATTGTATTCGGAAGCGCCAGTGTGCAGAATGAAGGCATGAGGATTTTGCTCTTCAGCGGCAAGGGCGGCGTAGGCAAGACCAGCCTGGCTGCGGCAACGGGCGTCAAACTGGCCGAACTCGGCTACCGCACTTTGGTGATGAGCATTGATTCGGCGCACAGCCTGGCGGATTCGTTCGATCTTGATATAGATCTGTTTCACAACCAGACCTCGGATCCTTTTTCGATTCAGGATGGGCTTTCGATTCTGGAGCTGAATATTCAGAAAGAGGTGAAGCGGCACTGGCAAGAGATTTCGTCGTACGTGATTTCGGTGTTGCGCACGACCGGGATCAGCGATGTGGAGGCCGAGGAATTGGCGATTCTTCCGGGCATGGAAGAACTCAGCGCGATGATGTACATCAACCAGTACCGTCGTGAAAAGCGATACGACGTGATCGTACTGGACGCGGCGCCCACCGCTGAATCGATGCGATTCGTCAGCATGCCCACCACGCTCGATTGGTACATGAAGCACATTTTCCCGTTCCAGCGGAATTTGCTGAAGGCGGTGCGGCCCATTGCCAACCGTGTGGCTCCGTTTGAATTGCCCACCGACAACTATTTCGCCAACATTCGGAATCTTTTTGAAAAACTGGAGGGTATCGACGAAATCATGGAGGATCCGCATACCACGTCCGTGCGGCTCGTCACCAATCCCGAGAAAATGGTGCTTCGGGAGACGCAGCGCGCTTTTGTCTATTTTTCACTGCACGGATTGACGATCGATACGGTGATTGTGAACCGGGTGCTTCCCCAGGAGATCAAGGATACGTGGTTCAACGAGTGGCACAGTTCCCAGGAAAATGTGCTGCGGGAGCTAGACGAGTACTTCGCGCCGGTGCCCGTCAGGCGAGTGCCCCTGTTTGCTCACGAAGTGCTCGGCAAGCGGCGACTCCGCGACCTCGCGAAAGTGTTATATTCTGAACGAGAGGACCCGTCCGCCGTTACCCAGACCGAGAAGCCGTATGCGTTTGGAAAACGGAATGGCAGGTACGAGGTGCGGCTCCGGTTGCCATTCACCACGAAGGGCGAGATCGGGCTGTTCAAGAAAGGCGACGAACTGGTGGTCGAGGTCGGCACGCTGCGGCGCCACATCGGTTTGCCGCGGTCGATGGCAACGCTGGTTCCCGCTGGAGCGAAGCTTGAAAATCGGCTGCTCACGGTGGAAATGAAGGAGGCGCAATGAGCGCACAGAAAACAACGCGGCAGGAGGCAAGCGAACGCGCCAGTCAGGAGCGCTGCCTGTGCCGGGAAGTCCTGGACCAATTCCGCGAGACGTTTGGCGTCTCTGAAAACGTTCGAGAACACTTCACAAATTCCCGCATCGAGTTCCTCAAGGGAATTCGCGCGGTGATTGATAACCGCATCGAGTCCCTCGGCAAAACCGCTCAACGCGGCACGAAAATCGCCGTCGAGTAGCCGGCTATAACGCGCCTTTACCCGAAGCGGGCGTTGAACTCTGGACGAACCGCGCATGCCTGAAATTGATTCCCTCATACTTTGACCTTAGGCAGACACTAAAGCCCTGAGGGGCACCGTTGCCCTGCGTACTGGTCGCCCGGAGAGCGCCGACGCTAAGCGATACGCGCAACGCCACCCCTGATGAATGGTGATATTCTTATTGTGGAAGGGTAAGAATATGTCACCAAATGAAAATCGGCACCTTCCGGACCGATTGATTAGGATCATAGAAACCGACGCGGAACAGCTTACGCAGGGCACCGTCAAACAGTTGCAAACCAGCCTACGAACCCCTTCGTATCACAATCTTTCCTATAGCGAGCTACACGACCGGGCCTATGCGGTGTATCACGATCTGGGTCGCTGGCTTTGGGAGAAGTCAGACCGAGCGATTCAAGCCTGGTATAACGATCTCGGGGAGAAGAGATACAGTGAGGGCATACCGCTGGCCGAAGTTCTGTGGGCTCTGGTTCTGACGAAGAACCGCCTGATGGACTATCTCGGCAAATGGGGTTTGGCGGATTCCGCAATCGAACTCTACCAGCAGCAAGAATTCGATCGGATGGTCGGCCACTTTTTCGATCGGGCTCTCTGCTATGCAGCGGAAGGTTACGAGCATCACACGTCTATTCACAGCAGCAGTGGGACGGAAACGATAGCGGGTTGAGGGGCATCCTTTGGGGATCTCAGCGCCCAAGAGTGCTCGTTACGCGTAGTCGACGGCTTGAAGCTGTTCGTGATTGGGTTGGCGCGCTATCGCTGAATAGCGATAAAGAGCAGCGCCAATAAGCAAAGCCAGAGGCCGTCCATAAAATGCCAGTAAAGGGCAATGGTATCTAGCGCCGCTTGCCGCCTGACCCTTGTTGCCACTCGACTAACCACGGAAGCAAGTAAGACGATTCCGCCCAAGAAGTGAAGACTGTGCGCCCCGGTGATCAAGTAGAAGAAAAAGCTCCCCGGATTGGAAGCAAGATGCAGTCCTCTGGCACTAAGGTCCTGCCAAGCGACAATCTGGCCGGCAATGAACGCAAGTCCTAAGGCAAGAGTGGCGCGTATCCAACGAGCACATTCCTTGGTCGCATCGGCGCGCAACGAGTGCCGCGCAAATTCAATCGTCAAACTGCTGCCCAGGAGAATGGCTGTATTGATGTACAAGACATACGGAAGTGGAATCGAAGCCCAGTCAGATGAATGGACCCAACGCGATTCCAGAACGAGCGCCAACGTGGCAAATAGAGCCGCAATCCAGAACATCGCCAAGAACGTAATCATGCGATACGCGCTGAGCGTGGTTCCCCTTGGTTCGAGCTCTGAAGTAGCGTGCGGCCGGTAAACCGGCTCGCCAGGTCCACCTCCCATCCGATTTCCATTGCCGGACCGAGAAGGTGCGCGCTCAAGCACTGCAGTTTGAGAAGGGCCAAGGCGGCCGATGATTTCTGTCATGGGTCCTCCTGCTGGTCGGGATCTCCGGCTTTGACTTCTCTCACGCGCATCCTACGCCTCTGATGCGCTCGGCACAAACAGGCCATGCGGACCGCAACTCCAGAACTTACAAGAGGAGCACACTATAATTCGACTCGCATCTACAAGCGCAAAACGCAATCAGGAGGGGCGAAGCCAGGTTGCGGGTGTGTGCGAGCGGCAGTATCATGCTTTGGCTTTCTGCAGGTGGAATAGCTCCAAATCCCGCGCCGGCTATCGTGCGGAATATCGAGGTGAATCCGAGCCATGAGTGAGGGTTCGTCGTGTGAGCCGAAGACCCGGCTGTTAAGAATTGGCACTCTCATCGCAGCCGCAGCGTGCGCGATGGCGCTCGGCTCCTGCGCCAAGTCTGCATCGCCTCCTCGCGCCAGTTTTGGACCCGACAACCCCTTCTACGCGGCGAGCACGTTGCCGTTTCAGGCGCCGCCGTTCGACAAGATCAAGGACGCTGACTATCAGCCCGCCATTGAGGCGGGAATAGCGCAGGAGCTGGCGCAGGTCCAGACCATCGCGGAAAATCCAGCCGCGCCGACGCTTGAAAACACAATTGTAGCGATGGAAAAGAGCGGCCAGCTCATCTGGCGCGTGATGGAGGTGTTCAACGCCGTTACCAGCGCCAATCTTGATCCCGAGCTGCAGAAAGTGAAGAGCATCGAGGCACCGAAACTGGCTGCGCTTGATGATGCGATTTACCTCAACTCGAAGTTGTTCCAGCGAGTCGAAGCCATATACAACCAACGCCTTTCGCTCGCGCTCGATCCGGAATCGCTGCGACTGGTGGAGTTCGATTACAAGAAATTCGTGCATTCCGGGGCAAAGCTTTCCGATGCCGACAAGGAGAAACTGAAAAAGCTGAACGAAGAGGAATCGACTCTTTCCAACGCGTTCAGCGACAAATTGCTCGCTGCGACCAAGGACGCCGCGTACCACACGACCGATCAGGCCGCACTTTCGGGGCTGAGCGAAGGGCAAATCGCATCTACCGTGCAGGAAGCCAAGAACCGCAGCGCAACTGGCTACGTGATTCCGCTACAGAACACAACCCAACAGCCGGACCTCGCTGTGCTGAGCAACCGCTCCACCCGGCAGGCGCTCTTCGAAGATTCCTGGAATCGCGCTGAACACGGCGGGCCGAACGATACGCGCGACACCATCGCGCGCCTGGCCCAGCTTCGAGCCCAGAAGGCCCAGCTGCTTGGTTTCCCAAATTTCGCGGCGTGGCAACTGGAAGATCAGATGGCTAAAACACCGGAGGCCGTGCTGAAGTTCCTGGATGCTTTGGTGCCCGGTTCGACCGCAAACGCGGTGAGCCAGGCAAAGAAGCTTCAAGCGCTTATCGACAAGCAGAAAGGCGGCTTTCAATTGCAGCCATGGGACTGGAACTTCTACGCGGAGCAGATTCGCAAGCAGAAGTTCAATCTGAATGAAGCGGAAGTGAAGAGCTATTTCGAACTAGACAACGTACTGAAGAACGGGGTCTTCTACGCGGCGAACCGGCTTTATGGACTCACCTTCAAAGAACGGAAAGACATTCCCGCGTACAACCCGGACGTGCGGGTATTTGAAGTTTTCGACGCCGATGACAAACCGCTGGCGCTTTGGTACTGCGACTATTTCAAACGCGACAATAAGCAGGGTGGCGCTTGGATGGGAAACCTCGTTGTGCAGTCCAAGCTGCTTGGCACGCTGCCAGTGGTGTACAACGTCGCCAACTTCAGCAAACCCGCGCCGGGTCAGCCAGCCCTGCTCAGTTTTGACGATGTAACCGCGATGTTTCACGAGTTCGGCCACGCGCTGCACGGGATGTTCGCGGACACGAAATACCCGAGTCTTTCCGGTACGGACGTGCCACGCGACTTCGTGGAGTTTCCCTCACAGTTCAACGAGCATTGGGCCACCTTTCCGGCCGTGTTCAGCAATTATGCGAAAAACTACAAGAGCGGCGCTCCGATGCCGGCCGCACTCGCCGCGAAGGTCAAGAAGACGCAAACCTTCAACCAAGGCTACGATCTGACCGAATTACTGGCGGCCGCAGAGCTCGATATGCAGTGGCATACACTACCGGCCAGCGCGCCGCTGGAAAACCCTGATTCGTTTGAGACGGAGGCTCTCGAGAAGACCCATCTCGCGCTTCGATACGTGCCGCCTCGCTACCGTTCCAGCTATTTCCTTCACATCTGGAGCAACGGCTACGACGCCGGTTATTACGCGTATCTATGGAGCGAGATGCTAGACGACGATGCCTTTCAGTGGTTTGAAGATCACGGCGGCTTAACCCGCGCCAATGGTGATCGCTTCCGCCAGATGGTGCTTTCTCGCGGCAACACCGAGGACCTCGCCAAGATGTATGGTGCGTGGCTTGGGGCGCCGCCCAACATCAAACCGATGCTGAAATATCGCGGTCTTACCCAGCCCGGCGGTTCAAAATAAACCGGCGGCGTCTCAGAAAAGTTGCGTTACGACAGGCCTGAGACGCTTACCTCGGCTGCCCTGATTGCTCGCTAAGCTAAAAATTGAAGAGTAGAAGAGTATACGAACAACGCTGCGATTGACCGTGGGTGACGCTGCGGCGCTACGGACAGTTAAAAGATTACCGGCTGATCGGATGAAGTGCCGGAGAGCACAACGGCGCGGCTCATTCCATGAAACCAAATTTCGAGCAGGGTTCGTGAGCCGTTGCCATTTTGCTTGTACACAATCGCGTCATAACCGTAGGGATTCGATCGTTTTACCCACTTTCCCTGAGCCTTGGCAACCGTGTCCCCGGCCTTTACAAAGTTTACGGTGACCTCAGGGCTGTAAGTCTCCCAATTGACGACGAATTGCTCGGTGGGTGCTTCCGCCAATCCGCGAGGTGTGGTCGAGGAAACTAAAGTCAGGCCTCGCGACTGTCTTGGGAGCGAATGCGTCTTAAAGCCATGAGTACGCAAGTTCGTGCCCGCCACCTGCATCTCCTCCGCATCATGATAAGGTCCCGCGATTACTTGATACGAATTCATCCACAAATGGTGCTTAGGAATTACGAGGGCATGAATTCCGATGCGCGCCAGGTCGTCCGTTGTGTTGCGAGCGCCTAATTCGTCCTTGAACGTACCGGCCTCGAAATACTTTCCGAAAGGCACACCAGAGTTGATTTCGGCAATGTCCTCGGCGCTCTCGCTGGAATTGCCTGCTGGCTTCACTGCCATGACTGTAGGCTTGTCAGTGGAGCTACCGGCTTCAGGTCGCGCGGTCCCGCCAGCCTTCGGTGGAGGAACTGGGCGAGCCGCCGCAAAATCAATGATCGGCAAAGCTGCGGTTGACGGCGCGGGAGAAATTGGCGGAGCGGCCGGATTGGGTTCGAGCTTGGCCGGTACGGGCTTGGCCGTTTTCGCCACGGCGTGGGTTAGAGCTTTCTCCAAACCCAAGGACGGGACCGGAGCAGGCGATAAAGCCGCGGCCGAGGTGTGCGGCTGGGACCTAGGTGCGGCAGTCTGGGGCGAAGCAGACGTGGACGCACGCGGAGCCGTTTCTGAATGCGGTGTCGCCCCGAAGTGTTCTCCCAAAAGAATTAGCGACTCACCAATCCGATGCTTGTACGCGTGAAACAGGAATATCGCGGCCACCACAACCGCAATCAAGAACCCGGTAGCCAGGCCGCGCGAAAACTCGCCCCATCGCGCCAGTGTTCCGATCCATCCCGGCAAATTGCTCAGCATGCCAGAGCCATGCACGGCGCTCTTCTCTGGCCTGCTTATGCCCGAATGGGCCACGGCATCCAACGGCGGTTGCGCTGCAACGTGTCTGGTAGCCGCAAAAGGCTCTGAAGATTGCACGATCCAATTGCGGATTTGCTGGCCCGCCTCCGCGGACAGGGAATTGAACCGAATGCCTCCTGTCTTTCGCGTTTCATCTGTCCAGATCAGGCGGCCCGCGGCTTCGATGCGTCTGCCTCCTGCTGAAAACCAGAAATGGATCGTGTCACTTCGTTCAATTGGAGCGACGCTGTGAAAACAAAGTCCCTCGTCCGAAATATTGACGACGATGCCGCCGCAGTTCGAGTCGAAAGTAATATAGGCGAGCGCGGATAGGCTTATCCGTGGACTTCTACGACGTTCCGGCGTCATTACTGGCAGCGCCATAGGACGATGGAAGGAAGAACAAATGGCGGCCAGCCACTGGACACGTTACGGAATTTCAGCGCCGAGTAGCCGGCATACCTTGTTCTAACCGCCGCGGGGTGGGGTCGCGCGGGCCGTTTTCACCTAGAATCGTGCCGCTTCGGAGGCTTCGTGACCTCTACTGAAGGAAAAGCGAAATCCTCCGCTCGCATAGCGGACTGGTCGCCGTCGATTATACGAAAAGCAAGTAGTAAAGCAATAGAACCGAAGACGTCGCTAATATTTCACTTTCGCAAACGAGATACGAGGAAGGCGCGGTCGCGGTACACGCCGGGTGCTCTCTTGGCGCCGTTTGCAAAGGGCCATTGAAGCGTTCACGACACGTTTACAAGCCATTTACAGATAGCTTGTAGCTTCACACCCCTGCGACAAAGCCCATAGGCGAGGGACCCGAACTTTTTCACGCGCGTTCGCGAGGTGAAGAATGGCTACTGGAACATCTGTACTTGACGCAAAGCTGGGAGCGGCGGGTGAATCTCGGACCGGCAAGATAGGCGTCCTAATCTTCGGAATCGCCCTCGTGATCGGGTTCGTCTACGCAGGGTCCCACTTGATATCCGATCTCGCGCAAATTCACGCGACGAGCTACCTGCCATTTGTGCTGCTGGGAATCGCGCTGCTGGTGGCGCTGGGATTCGAGTTCGTAAACGGATTTCACGACACAGCAAACGCGGTGGCGACGGTAATTTACACACATTCTCTCGAGCCGCATATCGCGGTGGTGTGGTCGGGCGTGTGGAACTTCGCCGGGGTGCTCGTGTCGAGTGGCGCGGTGGCGTTCGGGATCGTGTCGCTGCTGCCGGTGGAGTTGATCCTGCAGGTAGGAAGCGGCGCGGGATTTGCGATGGTGTTTGCGCTGCTCATCGCAGCGATCATCTGGAATCTAGGGACGTGGTTTTTCGGGCTGCCAGCCTCGAGCTCGCACACGCTGATCGGGTCGATCATCGGCGTGGGTATCGCCAACCAGTTAATGTCGGTGAAAACGGGAACGAGCGGTGTGGATTGGGGGCAGGCGACCAACATCGGAAAGTCGCTGCTGCTTTCGCCGCTTGTAGGATTTACAGTGGCGGCGCTTCGATTGATCGTCTGCAAGGCAATCATTCCGAATAAGCAGCTCTACACCGCGCCGAAAGGGACGGAGCCGCCGCCGTTCTGGATTCGAGCATTGCTGGTGCTGACGTGCACCGGCGTGAGCTTCGCGCATGGATCGAACGACGGGCAAAAGGGTATGGGGCTGATCATGCTGATCCTGATCGGCACGGTGCCGACAGCTTATGCGGTGAACCATGCAGTGACGACGGCGCAGACGCAGGATTTCGTTGCGGTGTCGACACAAACCGCCGATACCTTGGGCAAATACGTTTCGCCCGCGGCGGTGGTGGGAGATTCGCGCGAGCAAGTGACGGAGTATATTCGCACCAAGGATTTCACTCCGGATACGATGCTGGCGCTGCGGCAACTTGTGAATGGAATCGGTACGGAAATGGCGCTGTACAAGCAGCTGAAGGCAGTGCCGCAGGATAAAGTGCGGAACTTCCGCAATGACATGTATGTGGTGAGCGAGGCGCTGCGGCTTATGCAGAAATCCGGCAATCCGAAGTTTTCCACGGCCGACGCGGCGATAATCAAGAATTACAAAAAACACATCGACGATGCGACGAAGTTCATTCCCGGATGGGTGAAAGTGGCCGTCGCACTAGCCTTGGGTCTCGGAACAATGATCGGGTGGAAGCGAATCGTGATCACGGTGGGCGAGAAAATCGGCAAGGACCACCTGACGTACGGGCAGGGAGCGGCGGCCGAAATTACGGCAATGGCGACGATTGGAGCGGCGGATTGGTTTGGATTGCCTGTGAGTACCACACACGTGTTGTCCTCTGGCGTGGCGGGCACGATGATGGCGAACCATTCCGGGTTGCAATGGGCCACCGTCAGAAATCTGGCGATGGCTTGGATTTTGACGCTGCCGGCCTCCATTTGCCTCTCAGCGCTGCTGTTCTGGACGTTCCGCACGATTTGGAAGTGACGGGCGCGATTCGGCATCGAGCGTAGAGCAGATAGAAGAGAGATTCTGTGCTTCGCTCAGGATCACACATCAGAGGAACGGAAAAGGAGAGCAGATGCTACCTCCCAAGGTAATCCTTTCACCGATCGATTTCAGCAGCCACTCACAGGAGGCGCTGCAGACGGCGGTCGATCTGGCGAAGCAATTCGGATCCCAGCTCCTCTTAGTCCATGCAGTGCCGGCGATTACGAAGCTTCCGTCGGGAACATCCATTTTTCACGAGGCAGAGTTCGAGCAGGAGCTGCATAAAGACGCGGAGCAGCGCCTGAACAAACTTGCCGAGGAACTCGAGAAAAATGGGCTGCAAGGGGTGCAGACCGAAGTTGGGATCGCAAATGACGTCGCAATGGAAATCTTGCGGATGGCCGACCACCACAGCGTGGACCTTATCGTGATTGCGACGCACGGAATGACGGGCTGGCGACAGCTGGCGTTCGGGTCGGTAGCGGAAAAGGTGGTGCGCCTGGCGTCGTGCCCGGTGCTGGTGCTGCGGGCGAATCCGGCGGCGGGTGCGGAGGCCCCGAAGGGCGGCGATGCGGTAGCGGCGGTATCAGGGTAGGCGCGTGGTCCTCGAATTCACCGCAAGATTCTTCTTCGAAATCGAACCTTCTCAGTTCCACACGCGGCGGGCAGTGTCCACGACCAATTTCAGCTTGGCCCATTGCTCGTCTTCGGTGAGCAGGTTGCCTTCCGCCGTCGAAGCGAAGCCGCACTGAGGGCTGAGAGCAAGATTTTCGAGCGGGAGGAATTTTGCGGCTTCATGAATTCGCTTCACGAGCAGGTCTTCGCTTTCGAGCTCCGGCTTTTTTGATGTGATGAGTCCAAGGATGGCGATTTTGTCCTTGGGAATGAAACGCAACGGTTCGAAGGTTCCAGACCGCTCGTCATCGTATTCCAGTGAGAAGCGATCCACTTTCAGAGTGCCAAAGAGCTTTTCCGCGATCGCATCGTATCCGCCCGCGGCATACCAGTGGCTTCGGTTGTTTCCGCGGCACAGGTGGATAGCGAGCAGCACGCCTGGTTTTCGCGCCGCCTCAAAGCAAGCATTATCCGCCGCGATCGCTTCGTCGAGAGCGTGTTCAGGGTCCATCTTCATTTCGGTCTTGATCCAAGCGCGCCACTTCGGGTCCAAGTAATAGCTGTAGCGTGGCGCGTCAATCTGGATGTACTTCACGCCATCCGTCGCGAGTGCGGCGATGTCCTTCTTGATGATCTCGACGATGTCCCACAGGAGGGCGGAGTGGTCCTTGTAAACTTTGTCCGTAACACCCCTTTTGAATGAGATCGCGGGAAACTGAGTGGCGCTTGGCAGCAACATCTTAATATTGCCCGGGCTGTGTTTTCTCAAGAATGGAAGTTCGTGCGCCGTCACGGGACGCATTGCGCGAAGTTTCGCATTGACGATCCCGGTTACGTGGCTGACGTGCGCCTCTCGTTCCTGCCCCTTGGCTCCCCAGACTTCAGTACTGCGCGTGATTTCGGCGCCGATGTCAAAGCCCTCCACAGCGTCGGTGAAATTGCTCATGAAATTCCTTCGCCGCAGCTCGCCATCGGTGAAGATCTCGAAACCCAGCTCCTTCTGCTTCGTGAGCACACGGAGGATGTGCTTGTCCTCCATGGCCTTCAAAGTCGCGCCATCGGAGTTCTCGCGCGCTGCGAGCAATTCCAAGGGCCGCAGAAAACTTCCTACGTGGTCAGCTCTAAGCGTTTCCGGCATATAGTCACCTCTTCTGGTATTGGACCTAGTTCTGCCTACCGAGGACTCCGCTCTCGTTGGGCCAGTAGCGTTTGAACGGCGGCTATAAGACGATATTCTCTCGCTGTTTCCTTCGATTGGGCAAGGCTTTCGATGTCGGCTCAATTTGGAGCGCACCGCACCCTGCGCAAACGACGCGAAGAGGCGACCCACGGTATCCGATCGAACCTTGGCCTGATTTCCGTGTAATATGATCCACCCGCGGTCTGGTATTAGAAGATACAATCGAGGGGCCCGACCCGCCAGAATGCAAACTCCGACTAGAGCTTTTCGTGCAGCCGGTTGCCTGATCGCTTTCGCGCTGGCCGTCTCTATCCTGTCTGCCGGGCCGCTGCTCGCAGCGTCTGGTTCCCGAGAACAAACTAAGACAGAAAGGTCCGCGACAGGGTCGGAATCAAAGAAAGAGGCCAAGAAGGAACGCAGGGCGGAGGCGGCGAACGCCTTGCCCGCCGTGCTGTGGCGCGACCCAGGAGACATAGCGTCGCTCGACCTCCTAAATGGCGCGGGGGGAGCAAAGGACGCGCCCGACCCTCATGCCGATTACGTTTTCGTCGAGGAAGACTTGAGCGGGACCTCGCCGAAATTTTATGTTAAAGATTCGAACGGAGTGAAATGGCTGGTGAAACTGGGCCCGGAGGCCAAGCCGGAAACGGCGGCCACCCGTTTGGTCTGGGCCATGGGTTATTTCACAGACGAGGATTACTTCCTGCCGCAGATTCAAGTTCAGGGTCTCCCAAAGCTTCGGCGCAAGATGTTCGGGGCTTCGCCGAAAACGGGAATCGTCCCCAACGTGAGATTGAAACGGCAGGGCGAGGACGTGAAAAAGGTCGAAAACTGGGAATGGTTCGATAATCCTTTTGTCGGCACACGCGAACTCAACGGATTGCGCGTGCTAATGGGGCTGATCAACGATTGGGATTTAAAGACCGAAAACAACAAAGTGTATGTGGCGGACCAGGAGCGGCATTTCGTGGTCAGCGATTTAGGGGCGACCTTTGGAAAGACAGGGTTTGCGCCGTCGCACGTCCCCCTGGTCCCGCACGGCACTAAGGGCGTACTGAAGGACTACGAGCACGCCAGGTTCATCCGGGCTACAACGGACGATCTGATTACATTGCAGATGCACACCACAGCCCCGTTTTTCATCAGGTGTTTCGACCGCAAGTACTTCAACAGGTATAAAGGCGTCCAGCGGATCGAGCAGGACATCCCGGTAGCCGATGCGCAATGGATAGGAGGCCTGCTGGCGCGGCTGACCTCGCAGCAGATTCGCGATGCGTTCCGTGCAGCGGGCTTACAACCGGAGGAAGTGGATGCATTCGCGAAAGTCGTCGAAAAGCGAATCGCGGCCTTGAATCAATTAAATAAGTGATTGGCGGGTGGCGCATTCTTCCGTACGTTCGCCACGCAACCAGGGACGACAAACGAGAAAAAGGAGGACCGGAGGGCGCGAATCAGAGAAATTTTAAGAGCGCATCTATCGTCTCCTTGGGTTGCTCTTCAAGAATCCAGTGACCCGCACCAGAGATGACAACTATTTGCGCATTCGTGGCGACGAGCCTGACCTGCTGTCCGAGCGGCGCTCCCAGGCTTTTGCTTCCGCCGATCGACAGCACCGGCATCGTCAGTTTGGTGCGCGAGAGCTCCGCGAAATCCTTAGCGGTCTGCGGCCAGCCAGCAAAGTATGCCCAAGCCGCTCGCATGCGCCCGGGCTTCGAATACGCCGCGATGTAGGCCTGGCGGTCGGACTCCGACAGAGAATGGCTTTTGTTCGCGGCTAGGTCATCCCAGAAATACGCGAAATAGATGCTCTCGCGGCCTTTGACCAACGCTTCCGGCGTCGGTCCATGAAAACGAAAGTGCCAGTAGTCCGGGCTGTTGTAGATTGGCTCCCAGCCCGGCACACCCGGCAAAAATGCGTCCATCAGTACCAACTTCTCCGTCTCGGCAGGAAATTGCGCGGCATAGGCATAAGCAACCATTAGCCCAATGTCATGACCGACGACTCGTGCCTTCGTAATTTTCAGCGATTTCGCCAAGTCGTGAATCCTGATCGCGGCGGACTTCATATCCAAACCGTCTTTGGGAATCTCCGAATCGCCAATCCCTGGCAAATCCGGCGCGACGACCGTGTATTTCTCAGCCAACTGCGGAATGAGCGGCCGCCACATACGTGAGGTTTCCGCATACCCGTGCAAAAGAATAACTGCCGGCCCATGACCAGCAGTCAAATAGTGGAGCTTGAGGCCGTCCACTTCGGCCATGCGCGATGCGATCGTACCGTTGGCTTGCTCGCTCTGCGCCAAGACGGGAAAGCACGCCGCGAAAAAAATGGCAGGGAGAATGACAGCCAGTGCGAGTTTGAAATCGCGTTTCATTACGGTGCCTCCGCAAAAATGTTCGAAGTGTCTGATCGAGCCTAGGGCGCGAAGGCAACGCTGTCTAGCTAATTATCTGGGTCTAGAACAGCTGAATTGCAAACTCGACTGCGACGAGACACCTATAAAGCTAGGCTCAAGGTTGTGGTCGTTCGCTTGAAGGGTTCGCGATTTACCTGTAGCACCGTCAGGCCGGATTCATCCCGATCATTTTTTGCGTGTATTGCCAGATTTCAGCGGTTACCGCGGGGTCGCGCGAGGCAGGGCCGGATTCCGCCGGCTTGCACTTGATGAAGTATTTTCCAGAAACACCCCCCACTTCGGGAGAGCTTGCGAGATACAAAGACGTTTGCGCGCCCTGCTTCGAATCCAGCATGAAGGGCTTCATCACACCGATGATTAACTTGAAGATGAGCGGCGGATTCGTGCCCCAAATATTCGTCGCCACCACTCCGGGATGCAAACAGTTCACCGTCACGCCGGTTCCTTCGAGCCTTCGCGCCAGTTCGAACGTGAACGCATTCATCAGCGCTTTCGATTGGCCGTAAGCAGCGAACGTATTGTATTTGCGCCCCTCGAATTGCAAGTCGCTCATATCCACGCGAGCGCGGCGCTGAGCTTCCGAAGATACGTTGACGATCCGCGAAGGCGCGCTGGCTTTCAAGAGATCGAGCAGAAGAAGCGTCAACAGCGCGGCGCCTAGGTGATTGGCGGCCAGCGTTTTCTCGATGCCGTCCGCGGATAGCGTGTGTTTCGGCACAGCGGCGCCGGCGTTGTTGATCAACACGTCCAGGCGAGAGCACTTCTGCCGAATTTGCTCGGCCATCGCTCGCACGGCGGCTTGCGACGACATTTCCGCCGTGAACAGGTCAAGCTGAGAAGAGCCTGAAGCGCGCCGAATGTCCTCAAGAGCCGCTTGGCCTTTCTCCGCGTTCCGACATACGAGAACGACGCGTGCGCCCATTCGCGCAAGTCCGAGCGCTGTCTCTTTTCCGATTCCGCTGTTCGCGCCCGTTACGACGCACGTTTTTCCGCTCATGTCGGTGGATATATAGCCACGCCGGACCTCCAATGTTTGTGTGAATCGCTCGACGGCGCGAGAATTCTACATCGACTCATTTAAATGCAACGCTGCGAAAGAATTCCGCAGCCAGAGCCAGCGGTTTAGGCGTTTTCGTGTACCTCGGAAAGTCCACAGGAATCCGTTTCCCGTGCTTGCCAACCGAGGTGTTAGTGTGTGTCCAGAAGGAGCGCTGCTGGATGGCTGGCGACGGCGAGAAAAGCAAAAGAAAGGAAAGGTAGAGAAATAGCGGATGGTCAGCCAAGGAAAAGGGACGATCGAAATGCTGCAAAATGCGCCTTTGCTCGGGGAACCGACCCTGGCGGAACGCCTTCGGCGGGTCGTCAATCCACTCGTGGAAAGGCGAACCAGATCGTCACAGCGGACGAGTAGAATGTAGCGTAACTCACTGAAAACAAAGCATCGCGGACACATCTACCCGTCACAGAATCGAGAGGTCGAAGAAATCGAAATGAACGCTAGCGCAGCGGAAGACTGGCTTCCGCATTTAGACTTGAGTCTGCGCGCTCCCCGGTGAGAAAGCGGGCATGCCCGGCGGCGGCGATCATCGCGGCGTTATCCGTTGAGAGGGCCCGGCTCGGGAAATAGACTTCGACGCCGCGCTGTGCGGCTTCGGCTTCGAATGCGCGCCGCAATTCGCTATTGGCGGCGACCCCGCCGGAGACAAGCACCGTGCGAGCACCCTCCTGCGCCGCCGCGGCGATCGTCCGCGAGACGAGGTTATCGACCACAGAGCGCTGAAAGCTGGCGATCAAATCGAGCGTCGCATCGCTCGAAAGCGCGCGCAATGCATCGGCGCTGCGTTCATCCCGCGCGAGTGCTTCACGCCGCGCTGCGATTTCCGGCTCGAGCTGCGGATTCCGCCGGATGTGATACAGCACAGCAGTTTTAATTCCGCTGAAGCTGAAATCGAATGCGTTTCCGCTGGTTTTCGGCTCCGCGAAACGAATGGCCTTCGGATTTCCATACGCGGCGAGGCGGTCGATGATCGGGCCGCCGGGATAACCGAGCGCGAGCATTCGGGCGACCTTGTCGTAGGCTTCGCCGGCGGCGTCGTCACGAGTGCCGCCGATTCGCACGTAGGAAAATTTCTGCGCGCCGTTCTGGCTCTCGGCACTGACGCGATAAATTATGGTGTGGCCGCCGGAAACGATCAAACAGACGGCGGGCAGCAGCGGCTCGCGTCCTGCGGCGTGCGCTTCGAGAAAGACGGCATGCACGTGGCCTTCGAGGTGATTCACGGCGATGAGCGGTTTACCAAGCGCCATCGCCAGAACTTTGCCATAGGTGACGCCAACTAGAAGCGCGCCGATCAGGCCAGGGCCGCAAGTCACGGCGACCGCATCGACGTCGCGCAGAGTGAGTTGCGCCCGTTCCAGCGCTTCGCGGACCACCGGAACGATTTGGCGGAGATGCTCGCGCGAGGCTAGTTCGGGTACCACGCCGCCATATTTTCGGTGAATGTCGTTCTGTGAGGCCACTACGCTCGAAAGAATGCGGCGGCCGCCCGCGACGACGGCCGCGGCCGTTTCGTCACAGGAGGATTCGATGCCCAGAATCAGATGTTCGGCCACGGTGACTGTCGTCTCTGAATCTAACTGAGAGTGGCTGGAAAATCGCTATGTTAGCATGGAGGAGAGGCGGTTCAGCGTTCGGAATGGAACGCCGCAGAGAGGACTGCTGACGAAATGATGGCTGAGAAAGTAAAGAAGGTGCGGAAGGCAGTCCTGCCGGTGGCGGGGCTGGGGACGCGTTTTTTGCCCGCGACGAAGGCAATTCCTAAGGAAATGTTGACGGTGGTGGATAAGCCGCTGATCCAGTATGCGGTGGAAGAGTGCATCGCTTCCGGAATCGAGCACGTGATTTTTGTCACGGGCCGGCGCAAAAGCGCGATCGAGGATCACTTCGATCTCGCGCCGGAACTGGAGAGTTTTCTCGAAGAGCGCGGAAAACCGGCGCACGCGAAGATGGTGCGGGAAATCAGCGGCGGCTTACACTTCAGTTACACGCGGCAGAGCGAAGCACTGGGACTCGGCCATGCGGTTCTTTGCGCTGCGGAGTTGGTTGGCGACGAGCCGTTCGCGGTGCTGCTGGGCGACGTGATCATGGAAGGAGCAGTGCCGGCCACGCGCGAACTGAAGGAAATTTACGAGGCCACAGGTGCGGGCGCGATCCACGTAGAACGCGTGCCGCGCGAGCGTTTGCACCTTTATGGCATCGTGGACTGCGTGCCAGAC
>Ga0070731_10001610_pt1 | contig 22994 bp, 21 predicted proteins | sample Coa_R1_2_FD_66448 | JGI IMG/M metagenome (GOLD analysis project Ga0070731, IMG submission 66448) | Surface soil microbial communities from Centralia Pennsylvania, which are recovering from an underground coalmine fire - Coalmine... | ecosystem: Environmental > Terrestrial > Soil > Unclassified ... | reverse complement strand
GGACTACTTCCTGGAGCGCGCGGGCGATCCTCACGAGTATCCCCGGACGAGCGCGCTGGAGGCGCTGGCCGCCAGGGGCACCCCGGCGTGTCTTGAGACGGTCGATCGCCTGGCGTCCTCCGATCCCGCCGAGGCCGTCCGGGCGGCGGCGGCCAAGACCGCGAAGGCCGTGCGCTCCCGCTGACTTTGGGGTAGAATCCGGCCATGAAGAAGAAAAAGAGGCCCTATCAGAAACCGACTCTCCGGACGGAGAAGGTCTTCGAGCGGAAGAGCCTCGCCTGCGGCAAGGCCAGCCCCGCGAGCCGGGCGTGCATCCTCAATCTCAAACAGTCGTGACGGATTCCCCCCTCTATCAGCGCGACCCTCGGCTTCCGTTTCAGGTCCTCCAGGGGCAGGCGGTCATCGTCGTTCCGGCGCGGCGCGAGCTTCACGAGCTCGACGAGACCGCGACGTTCCTGTGGTCGGAACTTTCGCGGGCGAGGTCGCTGCCGGACCTGGTCGCCGCCCTTTGCGCCGAGTTCGAGGTTGAGCCGGGCGTCGCCGAGGCCGACGTGGGGGAGTTCCTGCGCGATCTCGAGGGGAAAGGGCTGGTGGTCCGCCCATGAACGAGTGCTCGATCCTGGATGACCTGAACGGCCGGGCCTATGAGCGCTGCATTCCCCTCAACATCACCCTCGAGCTCACGTTGCGCTGCAACATCCGGTGCACGCACTGCTACAACTTCGACCGGGACCAGCCCCGCCCGAGCTCGGGGCCGGAGCTGAGCATGGACGAGATCCGCCTCCTGCTCGGCGATCTCCGGCGCTCCGGGACCCTGTTCCTGACGCTGACCGGCGGCGAGGCGATGCTGCATCCCCGGTTCTGGGAGATCGCCGACGAGGCCGCGTCGCGCGGGTTCGCTCTGTCGGTCCTGTCCAACGGCACGCTGCTGACCGGGCACGCCTGCGGCCGGCTGGCGGCCTATCCGAACCTGTGGGCGGTCAGCCTCAGCGTCTACGGCGCGGGGGCCGCCACCCACGACGGCATCACCCAGGTCCCGGGCTCCTTCGACCGCACGATGGCGGGGGCGCGGCGATTGCGCGGACAGGGCGTGCGCACCTCGCTCAAGTTCATCGTCATGCAGGCCAACGCGGCGGAGGTCGCCGGCATGCTCGCGATGGCGGAGGAAGGGGGCTTCGACTACTCGGTCGATCCCTCCATCACCGGCCGCTACGACGGAACGTCCGGCAGCCTCGCGACGCGGGTCGACCCCGGAACGCTGGAAGGACTCTACAAGGGGCCGCTGAGATCCCTGGTCGGCGGCCCCCGGCCGGAGCCGGGCGACGACGAGTTCAAGTGCAACTGCGCGCGCGGAAACGCGGCGGTGTCGTCGACCGGAGACGTTTATCCCTGCATCGCGACGCCGCTGCGGGCGGGGTCGATCCGCGAGCAGCCCTTCGGCACGATCTGGGCGTCGTCCCCGGTCTTTCAATGGATCCGCGGCCTGCGACGGGCGGATTTTCAGACCTGCGACCCCTGCGGCCTGAAGCGCTGGTGCCGGCGCAGCCCCGGCTCCGCGTACCTGCTCACGGGGGACTACACCTCGGTGGACCCCTGGACCTGCCAGGAGGCGGCCATTCTGAAGGCGCTCTCCCCGTCCTAAGTGCAGCGGAGGCCGGATCCTGCCCGAAAGAGGATCCGCTGGTATTGAGGGTTTGCAAAATGCGAATGCGTGGGATATAGAGAGGGCGTGCACAGCACGGTGCTTTCGCTCCTGGTCGTCGACGACGACGCGACCATCCGGAGGGTATTCCGGGAGGTAGTCGCGCCGCGCGAGGAGATCGAGCTCCGCGAGGCCGCCAGCGCCGAGGAAGCGCTGGAGCTGCTCCGCAGCCGGGCCTTTGATGTCGCATTCCTGGATCTCCGCATGCCTGGACTGGGGGGCATGGAGCTGCTCCAGCAGCTGAAGCGGGAACGGCCGTCCCTGGCCATCGTCATGGTCACCGCGCATGGGACCATCGAATCGGCCGTCGAGGCGATGAAGCTCGGGGCCGCGGACTTCCTGCCCAAGCCCTTCAAGCTCGACCAGGTGTCGGTGATCTTGGAGCGGCTCCGGCACGTCCGTCACCTCCGCACCGAGAATGAACGCCTGAAGCAGGAGCTCCAGGACCGCTACCGAGCCAAGAGCCTGATCGGGACGGCACCCGCGATGGACCGCTGCCACGAGCTGATCGACCGGGTCCGCCGCGAGGAATGCAACGTCCTGATCCTGGGGGAGAGCGGCTGCGGCAAGGACCTGATCGCCAGGGCGATCCACTACGACGGCCCGCGCAGCGCCCGCCCCTTCGTGCCCGTGGACTGCGGGGCGATCCACGCGACGCTGCTCGAAAGCGAGCTCTTCGGCCACGAGAAGGGCTCCTTCACCGGAGCCCATGCGGCGAAACGGGGGCTTTTCGAAACGGCGGGGGGCGGCAGCGTCTTCCTCGACGAGATCGGCGAGATCCCCCTCGAGCTCCAGCCGGCGCTGCTGCGGGCCATCGAAGAGAAGGAAGTCCGTCCCGTGGGAGCGACGAGCTACCGTCCCGTCGACGTCCGCATCATCGCCGCGACCAACCGCCCGCTCGAAGAGATGGTCGCCGAAGGCACCTTCCGGAGGGACCTCTACTACCGGCTGAACGTCGTCGCGGTCCGAATCCCGCCCCTCCGGGAGCGCAAGGACGACGTCCCCTTGCTGGTCCGGCATTTCCTCGAGAAACGGTCCTCGCGCGGCGTGGGCCGCACGGTGACGGGGATCGCGCCCGAGGCGCTGCACCTCCTTCAACGCTACGACTGGCCGGGAAACGTCCGCGAGCTGGAGCATGCCATCGACCGCGCCTGCACCCTGGGGCGGGCGGAGACCATCGAGCCCGACGACTTGTCGCCGTCGATCCTCGATGCCGTTCGGGGCCGAGCAGCCCCGGCGGGGCAATCCCTCGAAGAGATGGAGATCTCGGCGATCCGGAGGCTGCTGGAGGAGCACGACGGCGACACCTCCAAGGTCGCGGAGGTGCTTGGCTTCGACCGCAGCACCCTCTACCGGAAGCTCAAGCGCTACAAGATCGCGATCAAAAAAGGGTGAGCTGCGGTCCCGGCGGCAGGCGGAACGCCGCCGCCGACAGTTCCGCCCGTCCCGCGGGGATGCCCGCCTTCTTCCGTGACAGCTCGAACAGGGCGGTGATCTGCTCCGCGTACGCTCCCTCGCCGCTCATGCGGCTGCCGTAGCGGGGGTCGTTGAGCCCGCCGTCGCGGACGCCGCGGATCCGGTTCAGCACCTTCTCCTTGCGGTCGGGGACGTGATCCGCCAGCCACTGCGCGAAGAGCTCCTTCACCGAATAGGGGAGCCTCACGATCGTATGTCCCGCGAACGAGGCGCCCGCCGTCGCCGCCGCCTTCAGGATCGCCGGGACCTCGGAATCCGTCAGGCCGGGAATGATCGGCGCGACGTTGACGCCCGCCGGGATCCCGGCCCGGACCAGCGCCTGGATCGCGGCCAGGCGCCGGGCGGGGGTCGAGGTCCTGGGCTCCAGGATCCTGGCGAGCCCGGGATCGAGCGTCGTGATCGACAGGACGACCGCGGCGGCCCGGTGGGAGGCGAGCCCGGCCAGGACGTCGGCATCGCGCGTCACGAGGTGGTTCTTCGTGATGATCAGGGCGGGATTTCGGAACTCGGCCAGGACCTCCAGACAGCCGCGCGTCAGGCGATAGACCCGCTCGGCGGGCTGGTAGGCATCCGTGACGCCGCTGATCGCGATGGTTTGAGGCGTCCAGGAGGGGGAGGAAAGTTCGGCGCGGAGAAGCGCCGGCGCGTCCTCTTTGACGAGAATCTTCGTCTCGAAGTCGAGGCCGGAGGAGAAGCCCAGGTACTCGTGGTACGGCCGGGCATAGCAGTAGACGCACCCGTGCTCGCAGCCGCGGTAGGGATTGATGCTCCGGTCGAACCCGACGTCGGGGCTCTCGTTCTTGGCGATGAGGGTCCTCGACGCGTCCTTGAGGAACTGGGTGCGGGGGAGCGGCTCCTCCGGATCGGCGGCGTCGGGGTCGAGGTCGACGAAGCGGCGCTCGAAGCGGTTCGGGGGATTCGACCCCGCGCCTCGGCCTCGAACACTCGCCATACATTCCACTATAGGCGGACCGGTCGCAGGATGCAAATGCCAAGGGCCCGCATTGGCAGAATGAGAATAAAAGATGCAGTCACTGCATCCTATATTCTGAGCGATTGCAACAACCTGTTGCTCAAGGTGTTGTATCGACACTCGGATGGCCTTCTGGCATGGCCGTTGCTATATCTAGCTCCGTGATGCACGGACGGAAACCGCAGGTGGACCTGAAAGCGATCCGCGCGGTCGGCGGGCGGCCCGGGGCCTTGCACCTCTCGCCCGATGGCTCCCAGCTCTTTGTCTTCGATTCCAGTACGCCCCGCGTGACCGTCCTTGGGACCGCGGGATGGGAGGTGCTGAGCACCTTCGATCTGGATCTCCCGGTGGCAGCGGATCCGTTCTTGCTCGCCGGTTTCCAGGATTCTCTCTACGTCGGCGGCCTTCCGGGAAAGGTGGCGGTCATCGACGCCGCCACCCGGAAGTACGCCGGCGCCTTCCCCTGTGTCGGGGAGGCGTGCGAGATGAAAATCCTCCCGCAGCTCCGTCAGGCGGTGATCAGCACCGCCACCGCCCGAGGGGGCGCCATCGAGCTCGTAAGTCTCGATCCGCAGGCCCGCATGGGGCGGCTGGACCTTCCGATGCCTCCGGTGCGCGGGACGCTCGCGCTGCAGGCCTCCCGGGGCTATGGCGCCGTCGTCGTCCGCGACGTTGAGCGCCGCGACGAGGCCATCATCCTGTTCGAACTCCGCCCCGGGACCGAGCCCTGCGCGATCCGCGTGGAGGGCGGCGTCCGCTCCCTCGCGTTCGACGTCGAGGGGCGCTCCCTCTATGCCGCCTGCCACGACGACTCCGCCCTGACCGTCATCGACGTCCGGGACGAGCGGCCGGTCGGGCAGGTGCTCCTGGCCGGCGAACCGTATGGCCTGGTGGCGGACCCCTCCGGGAAGCGGATCTGGGCGTTGTGCGAGCGGCTGGGCCACGTCGCCTTCGTCGATCCGGGCAACCAGATGGTCGTCCGACGGACCCAGCTCTCGGGGCTTCTGGCGGGTCCCCATCACATGGCCTTCAGTCCCGAGGGCCGCCTGGCGATCGTGGCCGAGTCGTCCGAGGGGTGTCTGGCGCTCCTGGAGGCCGGCCTCCCCGGTCCGACGCAGGGAGATCTTCTCGACCGCCTGGAGCTCGGCCGGGAGGTGGGGGAAGTCCTCTGGTGCCCCTACGGAGACGAAGTGTACGTCGCCTCGCCGGAAGCCGGCGCCGTCCTCAAGATCGCCGTGGACCGGGGCGACCAGGAGGTCAAGGACACCGATGTCTATCTGATGGATCAGCTACTCCGGAAAGGGCAGGCGTCCTCCGGAGCGAAATATCCCCTATTCCCTCCTTGATCCTCACGGGCTCTTCACCAAGAGCCCGTGCGGAAATCTTGTGCGGCCGGACGGCCGGCGGGCTCGGAACAGTGCCCGCCGGCCCCCGGCATCGTCCCTGAACGTCGAGCGGGCAAGGACCAGGCCCGGGGGGGAGCGGCCACTCACCAGCGGACCGTGAGGCTGAAGTGCACCCCGAAGTCGGGAGTGTTGTAGGGATTAATGACGTTCTCCAGGACGGCCGTTTCGAGGAGATAGCCCCTTCCCAGATCCCACTTGAACCCCGCGGTCACTTCATTGGAGGGACGAGAAAGATCGCCCAGCTCGTCCACCCCGCCGCTGGTGAGCAGGTACTGGGCCGTGATCGAGACCCAGGAGGCGGCCCGGATCTCGAACCCGGCCAGGGCCGACCATTGCAGCGGCCTCAGGGCCAGCCCCGAGAGGCGTTGGGCACCGAACCAGGCCCCGGAGCCGCTAAGGTAGAAATTGACGTCCCCCACGCTCTTGGCCATCGACAGCGATCCGCCCCCAGCGATCGGGCTTCCCGAGCTCAGATCTCCCGAGTGGAGAGCGCCGCGAAGCGATGCGGAAAGGGCGAGATCGGGGATCCACTCGTTCCCTCGGAGGAGGGCGTATTCGCCGGTGGCGATGGCGGACTGGGCATAGGGCTGGGGATCATGCTGGGTGATCAGGACCGGAGGGCCCCCGTCGGGGGGAAGGATGGAGATCGTCTGGGGGTGGTTCTGGTATTGGCGCCGGTTGCCGATCGACAGATTGAACGTCCGGTGAAATCCGATAATGAAGGTTTCCAGATAGCCGGTGGTTCGCGTGGCGCTTTCGAAGTCCAGGTCCACGCGGAGGTCGTTGGAGATGCCGTAGGAGACCCCGAGATTGGAGCGCAGGACGTCGTAATCCAGCAGCCACTGGTGCTGGGTCGATAGCATGCGGGCCCAGTCCTCGGTGACCCGAAACTCGAAGCCGTCCTCGAGCAGGGAGGAGGGGAGCCGGGGGCCCAGGCCGCTGCGAAGGGCGGGGAAAGGCGCCAGGGAGACGCTCTGAAACAGGCCCAGGCCGATATTGACGTTGCCCTGCCAGAACTCCGGCTCGTCGTCGTCCTGGGCCCCGGCGCTGCGCGGCACCGCGGCAAAGAGGATGAGGCACCCCGCGAAGAGGACGCCGGCGCCGGGGGGACGGTTCATTCCGGAACTCTTTTCTGACAACGCGGAGACGGCCGGCGTCCTCCCGGAATTCCTGGAATCGGGTATCATTCGGTCGTGACGCTTCTGGGGCGGCTGTCCATCCTCGGCGCGGCCCCGCCGTCCCCGGGGATCCCCCTGGAGGGCCTGCTTCGCCAGAGCCGCGTCGAGCGAACGTATCCGGTCGTGTGCCGCAATCTGGGGCTCCCTTGCGACACGGAACGATCGGTGCTGGCGCGTCAGTGGATGGCGAAACACCAGGCGGACGAACTCCTGTCCCGCTTCGAGGCGATCCCCCTCAAAGGATTGCATCTGGCGCATCGGGTCTATCCGTCGCCGTCCCTCCGGGACATGGGGGACCTGGATCTCCTGGTGCGGAGAGCCCGTCTACGGGAGGCGGACCTCGAGCTTCGTCGCCTGGGCTACGTCCCCGATCGAGAGCCGGATCCCGTCGACGGGGGGAGTCTCCACGCGGTCGAATACTGGCGCGAGGGATCTCTGCCCGTGCATCTCCACTGGCACCTCCTCAACGGCTCGCTGCCGAATTTCATGATCCGCGTCGATCTGGACGAACTCTGGAGGGAGGCCCGGGAGGGGGGTCTCGCCCGGCATCATCTGATCGTGGCCCTGTGCGAGCACGCCCTCAAGCACTCCTATTCGACCCTGATCCACCTGACCGACCTCGAGCTGGCCTCGCGGGCGGTCGACTGGGACGCGGTTTCGGCCACGGCGCGGCGCTGGGGTCTGGAGAAGGCGGTCCTGTATTCGCTCCTCCTCCTCCGGGACGTGATGGGGGTCCGCTCGCCGGGCCTGGACCGCTTCGGCGCGGTGCGCCTCGACTGGGTGGGAAGGGCCTTCCTCGGTCTGGTGAAGCGCCGGCGCTGGGACGGCCTGTCCGCCCTGGGACTGCTCTCGCTGACGACGCAGCGGACGCGCTTCATCCGGGAGTCGTTCTCCCCTCCGCGCCAGGAGGGGTTTCGCACGCGGACCGTGATGGGACGGCTGCGGCGGGCGGCGGGGCGGGTGGCCGGGGCGCTTACTTCTTAGGGGCCGGGGCGGCCACGGCGTTGACGCGGGCGGCCAGCCGGGACTTGTGGCGGTCGGCGTTGTTCTTGTGGATCACTCCCTTGCCGACGGCGCGATCCAGCAGGGCGTAGGCTTCGTTCAAGGCGGTCCGGGAGGCCGCGGAGTCCTTCTTGTCGACGGCGGTGAGGACCTTCTTCATCTGCGTGCGCAGCGCGCTTTTGACCGCGTGATTCCGCTGACGGCGAATCTCGCTCTGTTTGTACTGCCGGAGCGCGCTGATCGTGTGTGCCACTCGAAGAATCCTCCTTTAAGGGAAAGGAACGATAGCCAAATTCCCCCCGGGAGTCAAGGGCACAAAACACACGGATCGCTTTGTGCCGTCAGGCCGCCGGGCTGCCCCACTTTTCCACCAGCTGGGCGATGTCCTTGTAGTTGATGTCGATCTCGACGATCTTGTTGCCCAGCTCGATGGCGATCGGGACCTTGCCCGCTTCGAAGGCCAGCTTCGCCCGGTGGTACATGATGTCGAGGCGGTAGTCCTGGGACACGACGTCCGCTTCGGCGGAGACGTACTGCTTCTCCGCCATGTCGTACATCTTCTTCCGCTGGAAGGCCTTGCCGAGATTGAAGTGGGACAGGCTCTTGCGCTTGGGGTCCTTCACCGACTGCTGGAATTCGGCGATCGCCTTGTCGTTCATCGAGCCGGACAGATAGGACAATCCGAGCTCGTAGCGCAGGCCCATGTCGGTCGGACGGTCCTGGACCCGGCGCTCGAAGCTGGCGATCCGGGCCTTCAGGTGGCCCAGGCGCAGCTCGGTCAGCTTCGGGTCGCTGGCCTTCTGGGCGGCCTGGATCTTCAGTTCCCACACCTTCAGGTCGCAGTCGTCGACCTTGTCGCGGAGGACGGAGTCCTGAGGCGCGAGCTGGGACGCCTTCTTGTACCAGTCTCGGGCTCCGGGGTAGTCCTTCTTCTTGTCAAAGTAGAGGTCGCCGATCCTCTTGGGGATGCGGGCGTCGGTCGGCGCCTCGGCCATCTGAGCCTCGAGCTCCTCGACCAGCTTGAGGAAGTCGGCGTCCGTCTGGACGAGCTTCGTGCGCTTCTCCAGCTCTTCGGCCTGATCCGAATTCTTGAGCGCGCTGCGGAATCCGTCCTTGCCGGCGGCGTCGAAGCCGGCGGCCATCGTCTGCTGGGCCGCCAGGTCCCGTCGCAGCTTCTCCAGGTCCCGGTCGTCCTTGACCAGGCCCGCCACCCGGTCGAGGGCATTCTGCGCCTCCTTGACCCGGCCGGTCTGGCTGAACGCCTGGACCATGGTCTTCAGGGCGACGACGTTGCTCGGGTCGTCCTGAAGCGCCATCCGGGCTTCGGCCGCCGCGCCGTTGGCGTGGCCGAGGCCGAGGAGGGTCTCGGACAGGATGGCCCGGACCTTGCCGTTGGTGGGATCGTCGTTGAGATACCCCAGGCACGCTTCGATGCGCTTGCCCGGGTCCTTGGTCGACTTGACCTGGACCTCGAAGGACCCCTTCATGGCGATCAGCTTGAACTTGCTGGTGGCGCCGCCGGTCTGGAACTTCCGGATGAGGGTGGCTTTCAGGGCCTCGTGCGCCTTTTCATGGTCGGGACTGAAGGTGAGGATCTGGCGGAACAGATCCCGCGCGTAGTCGTAGTTGTGCTTCCGGAAGGCCTCGTCCGCCCGCTTGTAGAGGGATTCGATCTCAGCGTCTGTCGCCATGGTACCCAGCCCCCTGCTAGATGATCGCTCTTTTTTCGATGCTAACCCTGGGGGAAATCGTTGTCAATACACATCGACCAGCGGACGCAGCTAACGGTTGAGGCGCACGCGGCCGATATTTATAATAGCTATATGGAACTTGTCTATTATCCCGACCCCCGCCTGAGGGACCTGTCGAAAAAGATCGGCACCGTCGACTCTCAAATCCTCGACGCCGTGCCGCAGATGTTCGAGATCATGTACCGGGCCCGCGGCATCGGCCTTGCCGGACCCCAGGCCGGACTCGGTCGCCGCATCGTCGTCGCCAACCTCTCCGGCGACCCGAAGAAGAAGGACGAGGAACAGGTGTTCATCAATCCCGAGATCCTGGGCAAGGCCGGGGAACTCCGCGAGGAGGAGGGCTGCCTTTCGCTGCCGGGACTGGCCGCCCAGATCCAGCGCGCCGAGCGCTGCCTGGTTCGCTACCAGGATCTGAAGGGCAAGAGCATCGAGCGCGAGGCGGAGATGCTGGAGTCCCGCCTCTTCCAGCACGAGATCGACCATCTGGACGGCATCCTCATCGTCGACAAGATGACTCCGGCGGACCGGAAGCAGTGGGCCGCCCTCCTCAAGGAAATGGACGAGGACTTTAAGGCCAACCGTAAACCCAAGCGGCGCCCGCCGCCGAGGCCGGCGGCTCCCGAGTAGATGGAGATCCTTTCCGGACTCGAGTCGCTCCCCGATCCCAGCCTTCGTTCTCCCATCGTCACCTGGGGCGTGTTTGACGGCGTGCACCGGGGACATCGCCGCGTTCTCTCCCAGGTGCTTCAGTGGGCCCGCGAAGAGGGCGTCTCCTCGGCCCTGGTGACCTTCGACCGCCATCCGGAGGAGGTCCTGCGCGGCCTCAAAGTTCCCCTGGTCACCCCTCTGGGCGAGCGGCTGCATCTGATCGAAGCCCTCGGCCTCGATTCCTGCGTCGTCCTCAACTTCACCGTCGAGTTCTCCAAGATCAGCGCCGGCGAGTTCATCCGCGGCATCGTGGCCGGCAAGATGGGCGCGAAGGGGATCGTCCTGGGACATGACTCCCGCTTCGGGAAGGATCGGGCGGGGGACATCGACTTCCTGACCCGCCTGGGCCGGGAGGTCGGCCTGGAGGTCCGGCATTCGGAGCCGGAGCTGTTTGGCGGGAAGCCGGTCTCGAGCTCGCTGATCCGAGAGGCGGTGCTGGCGGGGCGGCTCGACGAGGCCACCTATCTGCTGGGACGTCCCCCGGCGGTCTATGGGACCGTGGCCAAGGGCGATCGCCGGGGCAGCAAACTCGGCTTTCCCACGGCGAATCTGGAGCTGCACCACGCCGTCCGTCCTCCGGGCGGAGTCTACGCCGCCGACGTTCCCCTCGACGGCCGGGTCTACCGGGCGGTGGTCAACATCGGCACCCGTCCGACCTTCCGCGAGCACGGAAGCGAGGTGATCGAGGCCCACCTCCTGGAGTTCCAGGGCGGAGACCTGTATGGCCGCACGCTCGAGGTCCGCTTTCTCCGCCGCATCCGCGACGAGCAGAAGTTCGACGGTCCCGACTCCCTGAAGAAGCAGATTTCCGCCGATATCCAGGTAGCACGGGCGGTGGCCGGGCGATAGGCTGAGGGCCCCGCGCCCGGCATGGTTCGGGCTAGGCTGACGCTATGGTCTTCGACGAGGGTTTTCTCCGCAAACTGGAGGCGCTCCGACTGGCCGTCCGGCGCTCAATTTCCGGGCGGCGGGAAGGGGAGCGCCTTACCAAGCGCCGGGGCGGATCGTCGGACTTCACCTCCCACCGCTCTTATACCCAGGGCGACGAGTTTCGTGCCATCGACTGGAACCTCTACGGGCGCCTGGGCGTGCTTTACGTGAAGGAGTTCACCCGCGAAGAGGCCCTGACCGTCCGACTGGCGATCGACACGTCGCCGTCGATGGCCCCGAAGTTCCAATTCGCCCAGCGTCTGGGCGCCGCGCTCGCCCTGGTCGCCGACCATGAAGCCCCCTGCATTCCGCTGCCCGAGATCGAGAATCTGAAAATCGGGACTCCGTTCCAGGTTCCGACGGTGCCTCGCGGCCTGGCGATCGTCGTCAGCGACCTTTGGGACGAGGGACTGAAATCCCAGATCCTGAAGATCCGGGCGGAGACCGCCGTCATCCACGTCCTGTCCCCCGAAGAGCTGGATCCGCCGCTGTCGGGAAAGGTCCGCCTGGTCGACTCCGAGACCGGCGAGAGCGTCGTCCGCTTCGTCGGGGAGGAGGAACGGGCGGCCTACCGTCGGCTCCTCGCGGAGTACTGCGACGGATGGAAGCGCTGGTGCTTCGACCGCGAGCTGAATTACCTCCGCTGTTCCAGCTCGACTCCCCTCGAGGACGTGGTTCGGGTCTACCTGCGCGAGGCGGGGGTGCTGGAGTGACGTTCGAAAACCCGGCCGCCCTGTGGGGGCTGGGCAGCCTGCTGCTGCTCATCCTCTTCAGCCTCTGGCGCCAGGCGTCGGCGCGGGTGACCGTCCCCAGCCTCCTGCTGTGGAAGAAGATCCCCGAGCGGAATCCTCCCGTCCGCGCGCTGCGTCGTCCCCGTTGGCGCCTGGAACTTCTCCTTCAGGCCCTGGCGATCAGCGCGGCGGTGGCCGCCCTGGCGAAGCCGGTTCGGGAAACCACCGAGCCCCAGCCCCGACGCGTGGCGCTGGTGTTCGACACCTCCGCGCGGATGAGGGCGGGGGACCGGGTCGGAAGGATGAAGGAGCGCGCGGGCCGATTGGTCCGGGATCGCCTGTCCAAGGATGTGGTGACCTGCTATGACGCCGCGCCGTCTCCGCGCACGATCGCCGCGCCATCGGAAGCAGCGGTGGTCGACACCCACGTCCCCCTGGGTCCGCTCGTGCGGGCCGCCCGATCGGTGTCGGATCACGTCATCGTGTTCTCCGACGCCGAGGTGAGCGGCACGGCGTCGGTGCTCTTTGGGGCGCCGGCGGACAATGCGGGGATCGTCGAATTCAGCGTCTCGGACGAAGAGGCCTTCGTGCGGATCGTCAATCACGGTCCTGCCCGCGATCTTCCGATCGAACTCACGGCGGGCGCCCTCTCGATCCATGAGCGGATTCCGGCGGGCCAGCGAACCTGGTCCCACCGGGCGGACTATTCCAAGGCGTCCTCGGTTCGCGTCGCCTTGGAGACGAAGGATTCGTTCCCCCTGGACGACGTCGTCGAGGCGACCCGGCTCTACTCCGGGGAAACCGTGGTGACGCTGACGGGGCGTCACCATGAGGCGCTGGACCGGGTCTTCCGGGCGATTCCCGGGGTGGCCGTCCAGCAGGGGGGCTCGGGCGCGCTGGTCTCGGTCGGGTACGATGGGGCGCCGGGGCCGGCGGAGGTCCGGGTCTTCCTCCATTCGCCGACGGGCGCTCCCCTCGAGGGTCCGGCGGCGGTTCAGGACCATCCGCTCACGCGGGAATTGCCGGAACGCGGAAAGGAACTCGGGTCCGTCGGGTGGGGGGAACTTCCGAAAGAGGTCCGCGGCGGACAGCCCCTGATCCGCGTCGGAGGAACGGTGGTGGCCGCGGTGAACGGCAAAGAGATCCACCTGTGCGTCGATCTGAATCGGTGGCAGGCGGGTCCCGCCTCGTTTCCCATCTTCTGGATGAACGTGGTGGACTTCGCCCACCGGAGCCTGCCGGGCCTGACGGTGATCCGGGCCGGACAGCCGGTTCAGATCCTGCCGCACTCGACCCTCGTCTCCCCGGTTCCGGCCGGGTCCCTTTCGACGCTCACGCCGGAGGGGATCTTCATGCCGTACACGGTGGGGGCCTACGGGGTGCGGAACAATGGGCTCGAGGGCTCCCTCTACGTCAACCTCCTGGATGAGCGGGAGTCCGACACGGCCGGACGCTCGCGGGATCTGGATTGGGATCCCGGGGAATCCGCCGGCCGGGTCTTTCAGCGGCAGGATCTGGGGGGGCTGGCGGCTTGGAGCGCGCTGGTCTTTCTGGTTCTGGCGTGGCTCCTGCAACTCCGACCGGAGTAGGCTATAATCAGAGTCGACAACATGAGCCACACGTATACGATCCTCGCCATCGACGATTCCAAGAAAATCCTCGATATCATCAAGTACTTCCTTGAGAACGAGGGGTACAACGTCAAGGCGGTGGGGGACCCCTTCGAGGGCATCCAGGTCGCCCAGCAGGGAGGCATCGACCTGATCCTGCTCGACATCATGATGCCCGGAATGGACGGCTATACGGTCTTCGACAACTTGAAGAAAGATTCCCGGACGCGTGAGGTTCCGGTGGTGATGCTCACCGCGAAGGCGATCATCCTGCACACGCCGAAGGACTTCTTTTACGGCCTTTACGGATTCCTCGCCAAGCCGTTCTCCAAGCAGCAGCTCCTGAAGGTGGTGAGTGAGGCCTTGCGCCTGACCAAAGCGGGCGAGCAGGGCCTGATCTCCGGCGTCGAGGGGGACGCGAAGGCCAGCGAAGAGTAGCGCCTCGATTCGCCCCTCGCCCCCGCCGTCACCCTTTTCCTCCGAAACCGGGCGCGCTTCCTTCCCCGGGCTGCCGATTCCGTTCCGGTGCTTGGGAAGGGCGGCGAGGGTCTGGATGGAGCGAATCCCGGAGGGGGCGGCGACCCGCGGGCGCGGCGAGTCGCGGAGAGGGGTCGAGGGGGCCTGGACCTTGGTGAACCGGAAGCTCGGATGAGGGAGCCCGAACCTACCTCCCCGGCGCCTTGTCCTTCGAGCTCTTCGCGACGGTCGTCGAGAAGCGCCAGGTTTTCGACCAAGGTTTGCCCGCCACCTCAACCGTCATCGAAACTTCGTAATCGACGTTCACCTTCAGCGGATCCTTCGGAATGAGGCAGACGCAGGCCTGGTACTTCGTCATGTCGGGGCTGGCCCCCTGGGCGGGATCGAAGGGATAGCAGTCGATCGGGGTCCCAGGCGGAAGCTTGGTGCCCGGCGGCGCTTGCAGGGAGCCCGGGGGCATTGCCGTCAGCTTATGATCCTTCAGCTTGAGATTCGAGGTCCCGAAATAGACCGTGATCGGATAGCCCGCCGAAGGATGCCCCGGGGTCGCGTCCGGCGCCTCTTTCCCGTACGTCGTGCCGACGCCGGACTGGCCGGGCACGGGGCACAGCACCGGCCAGGCGGTCTCCGGTACGGCGGTCATCTTGGATCTGCCATCGATTCCCGTGAAGGCGCCATCCACGCCGACTCCGAACGCCAGCGTGCCGGGCCGGATCACGTCCTGCCGGTGGAAGTAGGTGCCGACCATGACCTCGGCGATGCGGTCGGGCGGGCTGCCTTGGCCGAGGATCGACCGCAGCCCCGCCTTGTTGCCCTCGTCGGTGTAGCCGGGTTTACCCTTGTCCTCCGGGTGCGTCAGGGTCTTGTTCATCTCCATGTACTTGCAGTGCTTCTGCAAATCGGCGCTCAGGGTGACGTCCTCGGGGCGCGGCGTCAGCCCGATCTCCACGCGCTCCTCGTTCACGCCTTTCAGGATCGGCAGCGCGGCCGGGACCGTGGTCGCGATCGGTTTGCCCTTGATCGTCGGGGACTCGCCGAGGGGGCCGAATTGGAGGCCCGTGAGGTCCAGGGTCGCCGAGCACCAGCGCTCCGACTCGGCCGGAAGCGGGAAGAGCCATGCCCGGCCCTCCCAGGCCATGCCGTCCACGCCCGCATCGTTATAGGAGCCGTTGCCGTTGACGTCCACGATGACAAACTGCTCCGTGCCGATGACGACGTGCAGCTGCGTGAGATTCCGGTAGACCCATTTGCCTTCCTCGTTCTTGCGGAACTCCAGCTTCGCCGTCAGGGTCTTGGGCTTGTCCCCGCTGCCCTTGATCGCGACGGCGACGATCTCCCGCTTCGACGTGATCGTCCGCGGCTTGCCGTCGTTCTTGACGTCGAGTTCCAGAGCCCCCTTGTCGGTCACCTTCGCGGGCATCGTCTGGCCGCCGAACTCGATCTTGTCGCCGACGACGTGGTCCAGCTCCCCGAGCAGCTGGGCCTGCCAGTGGCCGGGAGCGTCCTGGGGCACCATCTGCACTTTGAGAGGCTTGTCGTCGTCGGGAAGCGCGGTTGCCAGAGCCAGGACAAGGACGGCGATGCGCATGCTAGAGCCCTTTCACCTTGGAGACCAGGCCGGAGAGCTCGGCTTTGAAGTGCAGCGTCCGGAGCCGCGCGCCTTCGGCTTCGAGCAGGGTGATGAATTGGGTCTTCTGTTTGTCGTCCGGCTTCCCGGTCTTCTGGAAATTGGCGACGCCGCGCTTCAGCTTCGCGATCGTCTCCGCATCGGTGAACCACGCGTCCGCCTCGGTCCCCTTGAACGGCTTGTGGGCGTCGTCGATGGCTTTCTTCAGCCCGGCCGCTTCGGGATCCTTGAGGGCCTCGCTGACGGCCTTCTCCGCCGCGTCGAGCTGGGGTCCGACCTCCTTCGTCAGCTCCTGGATTTTGGCCTTGCGCTCGGCATCCAGATAGAGGCTGCGGCTGCCGATGTACAGGGCGACCAGGGCGGAGAACGCCTTGGGCGATTCCTTGGCCTTGTCGGCGGCATCGATCAGCTTGTCGGCCGCCCGGAGCGGAATCTCCTTCGGCACCGCCCAGTCGAATTTCACGTTGTCCTTGCCGGCGGGGAAGGTCTTGCTGAACTTTTCACCGCCCAGGAAGGCGGTCAGGGTCACGTCCTTCTGGCCCTTCAGGTCGAGCTCGTAGGCGCCGCTCTTCCAGGTCGTGACCGCGCTGCCGTCGCTCGAGGTGATCGTCACCTGGCCGACGCCTTCGCCCACGTCGTAGAAATTGTTGCCGTTGGCGTCGATGTAGACCACGCCGCCGGCCATGCGGACGTCGCGGGATCCGAAGTCGTGGGTGACCGAAAGTCCTCGGGCGGTGGGGACCCCGCCGGGGCCCACCTCGCGGAAGCTCGCGATCATGTTCTTCCGGTGCCCTCGCTCGGGTTGCATGCCTCCCGGTCCGGCGCCCGCATCGACGAGGAAGCCTTGGTGGCTGTCAAGGGCTCCGCCCGACCCGGCAAACGCGTTCTCGGCCCATCCGGCGCCTTTGAACCCGGACAGCTTGATCCGGTCGCCCGGGCTGGCGCCGTAGAAGCCGGGCTTGCCCGCCACCTCGTCATGGGTCAAGCCGTTGTGGATCATGTAGTAGCTGTGCTTGCGAGCGGCGTCGAGGAGGTCGAGGTTGAAGACGACGGGCGGCATGGGCTTGAGGGCCTTCATTTCGTCGCGGAACATCTTCCAGTCGACCCCTCCCCCGGATTTGCCGGGCGGAGCGATCAGCTCCGCCTCCGCCGAGGGGTTGGCGCGGAAGCGGTTCATCAGTTCGACGATCAGGGTCTCTTCAGGACTGGGTTCCCGGTCGGGGGGCTCGTAGGGGCCCTTGGAATCCTGGGCGTCCAAAGGGCCTCCGCCTCCGCTCCGGGCAAGCAGGAGGAGGGTGGCCAGGACGGCGACCTTCCGTATCATCGATCCGCTCCCAAATGGTACCTAATGGACACCTGTCCCGGGCGGATTCGTCCGAAAAGTGGCGGTCCGGGGCCGGCCGCGTTGGGGAGGCCACCCCGGATCGGAGGACCGGTTTTGGAGGAGGGCCCGGATTGACCCCCTCCGGCCGGAACCCTATAATCGCACCCTCTCATGCTGCGCTATACCACCGCCGGCGAGTCCCACGGGAAGTGTCTCATCACGTCCATCGAGGGGCTGCCCTATGGGACCCCGCTCAACCCGGCCCGGATCAACGAAGAGCTCTCCCGGCGCCAAGGGGGATACGGCCGCGGCGCCCGCATGAAGCTGGAAAAGGACGAGGCCGAGATCGTCACCGGCATCCGCCGGGGCCACTCCTTGGGGGCCATCCTCACCCTCCAGATCATGAACCGGGTCCAGAACACCGAGGAACTGAACCCCATCACGCGCCCCCGGCCCGGTCACGCCGACCTCGCCGGAGCCATGAAGTTCGGGACGAACGATGCGCGCGACATCGCCGAGCGCTCCAGCGCCCGCGAGACCGCCGCCCGAGTCGCCGCCGGCGCCCTCGCCAACGATTTCCTCAGCCAGTTCGGCATCCAGGTCCTGGGCTACGTCGTCGAGATCGGCGGCATCACGAGCCCGACCCGCATCGACGACCCGGCCCAGCTCGTCACGGTCCGCGAGGGGTCGATGTTCTATACCCTCGACACGAGCCTCGACGAGAAGCTCAAGGCCAAGGTCGACGAAGTCAAGCAGGCGGGCGACACCCTCGGAGGCATTTTCGAAGTCCGCGTCTTCAACGCCCCCCCGGGTCTGGGCACCCACGCCGGTTGGGAGGACAAGCTCGACGGCTCGCTGGCGCGGGCGTTGATGTCCGTCCAGACCGTCAAGGCGGTCGAGGTCGGCCTGGGCTTCGAGGCCGCCCGGCGCCCCGGATCTCAGATGCACGACGAGATCGTGCTGGGCGAGGGCGGGAAGATCTCCCGGTCGCGCAACAATGCCGGCGGCATCGAAGGCGGGATGACGAACGGGCAGCCGGTCGTCGTCCGCGCCGCGTGCAAGCCCATCTCGACGCTGCGCAAGCCGATGCAGACCGTCGACCTGGCATCGAAGGAGCAGGCGGCGGCGCTTTACGAGCGGTCGGACGTGTGCGTCGTCCCGGCGGCCAGCGTGATCGGTCAGGCGGTGGTCGCCTTCGAGATCGCCCGCGCCTTCCTCGGCAAGTTCGGCGGGGACACCTTCGACGAGACGAAGCAGCGGTACCTCGCCTACCGGAAGCAGTTGGAGCAATACGGGAAATGACCGCCGAGCCGGCTGCGGCTCCGCCGTCCTCCAACGTCCTTGCCGTCTGCTACCGCTTTCTGAAGCGAGCGAAACCCTACACGGCCCGCATCATCCTCACCCTGGCCATCGTTCTGGTCGCGACCGGCGCCAAGACGGTCCAGGGCTTCCTGATCGCCCCGGTGATCGACCAATTCAGGCCGGAGCGGTCCGACCGGGTCGATACCGCCGAAAAGCCGGACCACCCCAGGCACGAAAAATACTCGTTCGTCCAGGAACTGCAGAAATTCATCAATCCCAAGGACTGGTCGATCCGGACCGTCGCGACGATTGCCGTGGTGCTGTCGATCCTCATGTTCGTCTCCGGCAGCCTGCGGGACTACATGACGAACTGGCTGACGAACCGGATGGTCGCGGATCTGCGCAACGACGTCGCGGACCACCTCGCCTATCTGCCGCTGCGCTTCCACTACGACCGGAAGTCGGGAGACCTGGTCTCTCGAACGACGAACGACGTGAACATGACCGAGATGGCGACGAACTTCCTGTTCGACGACGCGATCGTCCATCCGCTGATGATCACCTGGGCGCTGGCGGCGGCGTTCTACACGAACTGGAAGCTGGCGGCAGGGGCGACCATCTTCTTCCCGTTCTACGTCCTGGTCCTGGCCCGGCTGGCCCGGCGGATGAGGAAGGCTCGGAAGAAGAGCCTCGAGCACCTCGGCGACATGACCGGGACGATGATCCAGACCTTCGGGGGAATCAAGACCGTCAAGGCGTTCAATACCGAGGCGCAGCAGGTGCGCGAGTTCAAGGAGCACAACGAGAACTACTTCAAGCGGGTGATGACGGCGCTGTCGCGGAAGGCCCTCGGCGACAACATGAACTCCCTGTTCATGGGGCTGGCGGTTACCGTCCTGCTCGTCGGCGGCTCCAAGATGCTGCACAAGGGCGACCTGACGGCGGGCCAGATGGCCTTCTTCGGCCTGGCGATCGCGATGATCAACTCGTCGGTCCGGGAAATGTCGAAGTCCTACAGCCGCCTGGTGGATGCGTCGACGGGCGCCGAGCGGGTCTTCCACCTGCTGGACCAGCCGCAGGAGACCGAGCACAACACGGGCGTCGACCTGGCCCGGGTCAGTGCCGTGGAGTTCCGCGGGGTCACGTTCTCGTACAATTCGCCCCCCGTCGTCCGGAATGTCAGCTTCTCGGTCAGGCCCGGCGAGGTGATCGCGATCGTCGGGCGCAGCGGGTCGGGGAAGACGACCCTGCTGGACCTGCTCTGCCGCTTCTACGATCCCCAGCAGGGGGAGGTTCGGGTCAGCGGGGTCGACCTGAAGGGCGTCCGCCGGTCGTCGCTCCTCAGCCACGTCGCGGTGGTGACCCAGGAAACCTTCCTCTTCAACACGACGATCGGGGAGAACATCCGGTACGGGAAGCGGTCGGCGTCGCAAGCCGAAACGGAGTCGGCGGCCAAGGCGGCGCACATCCACGACTTCATCGCCGGCCTGGAGAAGGCGTACGACACGATGGTCGGGGAGCGCGGGGCCAAGCTGTCGGGCGGCCAGAAGCAGCGGATCGCGATCGCCCGGGCGGTCCTTCGGGATCCGTCGATTCTGATCCTGGATGAGGCGACGAGCGCGCTGGACTCCGAGAGCGAGCGGGCGGTGCAGGAAGCGCTGGAAAACCTGCTCCGGTCCGAGCACCGGATCACCTTCGTGATCGCGCACCGGCTGTCGACGATCAAGAACTCGGACCGCATCCTGGTGCTCGAGGAGGGGGCGCTGGTCGAGGAGGGGAAGCACGACGACCTCCTGGCCCGGAACGGAGTGTACGCCGCCCTCTACCGCACCGGCTTTACGGAGTAAATTCGCCAGACGTGACCATTTCTGCCCCGCGGCAGCGGTACCAGTATTGATGACGAAGCCTTCCTCGCAGCAGCGATCGCGGCCGGGCCGGGGCAACCTGGAGAAGCCCCGGCGCGCCCGCGTGAAGGTCGATCTCTGGTGCGAGGTCGGCGGCTCCCAGAACCAGGCGACCGCCCACGTCCGGAACCTCACCGTCGGCGGATGCCGGCTGCTGTGCCCCTGCGCCTTCCCGAAAGGGGAGATCGTCGCGATCACGCTTCCCTCGGCGCCCCAGGAGCCCGAGTTCCGCCTAGAGGCGGAGATCCGGTGGCTGGCGCTCAACCCGGACGAGGGGCCCTTCGAGCTGGGCTGCCGGTTCCGCCACTCCGAGGCATCGGCCGGCCGCGTCGAGACGCTGCTCCGGACGCTGATGAAGAAGATGGCTCCGGGGCCGGTGCCGTCGGTGTCGCCGAGAAAGCCGGGCACGCTGGAGCTGGTGTTCGCGAGCGAGGGGCTGGACCGCCTGCTCAGGCCGGGTCTTTCTGCTCCTCTTCCCGGATCACCTGAAGCGCCTCGCGGGGGCTCCGCGCGTTCGTAAGGGCGTCCCGCATCTCCTCGTACTGGAGCAGCTTCGCGATCCCCGCCAGCGTCCGGATGTGCTTCTGGACCGCCTTGCGCGGGATGACGAGCAGGATGATGAGCCGGGCGGGCTGGCTGTCGGCCGACTGGAAGGGGATCCCGGCGGGCGAGATCGCCAGGGCCGCCATCGCGTCCTCGATGCCATCGACGCTCGCGTGGGGGATGGCCACCCCGTTCTCCATGCCGGTGGAGGCGACCTTCTCCCGGGCGACCAGCGCCGCGTAGACGGCCTCCCGGTGCTCCGGCTTGAGCCGGTTCTGGGCGACGAGGAGGTCCACCAGCGTCGTGATCGCCTCCCATTTGTCGCGGGCCTGGAAGCCCGTGGCAATCTGGGTGTCCTTGAGCAGATCTCCGAGCTTCACGCGTCCAATTCCTTCCGGTGGGCCTCGAGTTCCTGGACCTTGGCCGCCAGGGCGGCGGCCTTCTCCTCGATCTCGCGGGCGAGATCCGGCTTTCGCCTCCGGAACTCCTCGTTCGACAGCTGCTGCTCCGCTTGGGCGATCTGCGCCCGAGTCTTCTCGAGCTCCTTCTTCGTCCGCTCGATCTCCGCCTTCCGGTCGATCTTGCCTTCGAGCGGCACGTAGACCGTGAACGTGGTCGAAGCGCCGGTTGCCGAGAACTTCGGCTTCGGGAGGTTCACGCCGACCGAGAGCTCGGACACGTTGGCCTGGTCGCGGATGATGTCCGCGCCGGCCTTGAGGAGGGCCCCCGTCGAATCGTCCTTGGCCGAGAGCACCACCGACAGCTCGATTTTGGGGGCGATGCTGTTCCGGTTGCGCACCTCGCGGACCACTCCCACGGCCTCGAAGACCTGCGCCATCAGCTGCTCGATGCCGGGGTTCCGTGTCGCCTTGGGCTCGGGCCAGGCCGCCGTCATCAGCGGCTGCTGGCGCCCGAGCTTCTGCCAGATCTCTTCCGTCACGAAGGGCGTGAACGGGTGCATCAGCCGCAGGACGGTGTCCAGCACGTAGCTGAGCGTCTGCTTCGCGGCCGGTTCGGTCATGCGCCGCTTGCTCAGCTCGATGTACCAGTCGCAGAAATCGTCCCAGACGAACTTGTAGAGGTGCTGGGCGGCGTCGCTGAACTCGTAGGTGTCGATGGCCTCCGTCACCGCCTCGATGGTGCCCGTCAGGCGGCTCAGGATCCATCGGTCCTCGCCGGTGAGACCCGATTCGGGCGGCTCGGGAGCCACGCCCGCGATCGCCGGCGCGGCGAAGCGCGCCGCATTCCAGAGCTTCGTCACGAAGTTGCGCGACATCTCGACGCGCTGCTTCGAAAACTGCTTCCCGAACTTGAGATCCTGGGTCCCCGTCACCAGCCAGGCGAGGGAGAACCGGAGGGCATCCGCCCCATAGGCGTCGATCAACTCCAGCGGGTCCACCCCGGTGCCCTTTGATTTCGACATCCGCTTGCCGGCGTCGTCCATGATCGTCGCATGGATGATCACGTCCGTGAACGGCTTCTCTCCGCGAAATTCGAGGCCGGACACGATCATCCGGGCCACCCAGAGGTTGATGATGTCGCGGCTGGTCACCAGCACCTGGGTCGGGTAGAACTTCTCGAGGTCCGGCGTCTCGTCAGGCCAGCCCAGCGTCGCGAAGGGCCACAGCGCGCTCGAAAACCACGTGTCGAGGACGTCGTTGTCCTGGCGCAGGTCCGTCGATCGGCACTCCGGGCAGGAGCTGGGATCCTCCACGGAGGCCACGGCGTGCCGGTTCGGGCAGTACCAGACCGGAATCCGGTGGCCCCACCAGATCTGACGGGAGATGCACCAGTCCCGGATGTTCTCCATCCAGTCGAGATAGACCTTCGTCCACCGGTCGGGCTTGAAGCGGATCTCCCCTTGCTTCACCGCCGCGATGGCGGGGGCGGCGAGGGCCTTCATCGAGCAGAACCACTGCTCGGACAGATAGGGCTCGATCACCGTGTCGCAGCGGTAGCACGTTCCGGCGGCCACGCGGTGGTCCTCGGTCTTCACGAGCAGCCCCTGGGCTTCCAGGTCGGCGACGATCTTCTTCCGGGCCTCGTAGCGGTCGAGTCCCCGGTAAGGGCCCGCCTTGTCGTTCATGACGGCGCTCTCGTCCATCACGATGATGGCGGGAAGATGGTGTCGCTTGCCACACTCGAAGTCGTTGGGGTCGTGGGCGGGGGTCACCTTCACCACACCGCTGCCGAACTTGGGGTCCACGAGGATCCCGTCCCCGATCACCGGGATTTCGCGGTCGAGCAAGGGGAGGATCACCGTCTTCCCGATCAGCGACTGGTACCGGGGGTCGTCCGGGTGAACGGCCACGGCGGTGTCGCCCAGCATCGTCTCCGGCCGCGTGGTGGC
>Ga0070731_10001609_pt1 | contig 22999 bp, 19 predicted proteins | sample Coa_R1_2_FD_66448 | JGI IMG/M metagenome (GOLD analysis project Ga0070731, IMG submission 66448) | Surface soil microbial communities from Centralia Pennsylvania, which are recovering from an underground coalmine fire - Coalmine... | ecosystem: Environmental > Terrestrial > Soil > Unclassified ... | reverse complement strand
CCGATCATCCCTTACAACTTTCACGACATGGCGCTGAATTCGAGGAAGCTGCTGACGACGCTGGGGATCACCAAGGTTTCCGTGGTCGGGCATTCGATGGGCGGAATGCTGGCGACGCGATTTGCGGCATCATTTCCAGATATCACCGAGAAGGCCGTGATTTACAATCCGATCGGGCTGTACGATCCGCGATATGAGCGGCCCTGGCGCGGCGCGGATGAGGCTTATAAGGCCACGATGGCGCAAACCAACGATCAGCGCTGGGCGGCGTTTTATGCCAACATCCGGCGGTATTTTCCTTCGCCGGGAGCGTGGAAGCCGGAGTATGAGAAGTATGTTCGGATTTTGTACGCACCGACGTTGAGCAGTGAATGGCCGAAGCTGGCGATGGTGAGGTCGATTTATCAGCAGATCACGTATCTGGATCCGGTGGATTACGACTGGCCGAAGATCAAAGTGAAGACGATGGTGATCGGCGGGGATAAAGATGGTCCGGATTTTCCGGCGCGGGCGAAGCATATCGCGTCGATGATTCCGGGAGCGGAGCTGGTGCTGCTGCCGAATCTGGGGCATGTGCCGCATCTGGAGGCTCCGGATGTGTTCCTGCCGCAATTGTTGAGGTTTTTGAAGAATGATGCGGGGTCGGCTACGGGAGCTCAGCGGGAGTAACCTGACTGGTCAGAATCCCCTTACTGGCGTGCGCGGTTCAGGGGTGCGGTCCATGTGAGGATGCCTGGGGCGTCGGCTTCCTGGGGCCTCGGCCCGGCGGCGGTTGCGGAGAAGAGGACCAGTGAAATCCACAGCAGGTCGGCGAGCAGGAGATGGATCATCTGCATCCAGATGGGGGCCAGCAGGGTCAGGTTTACGATGCCCGCGGTGAGTTGCAGGGCGACCAGAGTTAGCACTGCCATCGCGAAGTCTCGCGAGACAGGAGCGCGGCGCGAGATCCAGAGTGTGATGGCGACCGTGTACATGCCGCCGAGAGTCGCGAGAAATGGGTGCCAGATTCGCAGGCGAATGAACAGGTGCGAGGCGGAGGAGAAATCCGCTTGCCAGCCTTCGCGGAGGGATGTCACCGGGAAGAGCGTGTCGCCGAGGGCGGCGATGGCTCCGCTGACGCCGACCAGGAGCGCAATCGCCAGAGCGATGCCGAGGAGTTTCGGCGGCAGGCCTTCGAAGGGCCAGCGAACCGGCGCGTGTCCTGAGCCCCAATAGGCCGTCAGCGCGATGGCGGCCAGCATCAATAACGTATTGACGAGATGCGCGGAGAGATACACGGCGCGTCCGATGGAGGCGTCCTCGCCGACGTAGCGCAGCAGAACGAGTCCGGCGCCGAGCAGGGCTTCGGAGAGGATGAAGAATACGGACGCGGCGGCGGCCTTGCGGACGGGGCCGGGCGCGAAGGCGCGGAACGCCCAGATCGCCATGGCGACGACGGCGATCAACGCGAGGCCGGTGCTCAGGCGATGGGTGAATTCGATGATGGTCGCGATGCGAGGGGCGGTGGGGACAACGGCCCCGTTGCAAAGCGGCCAATTATTTCCGCAGCCGTCGCCGGATCTGGATGCGCGCACCAGCGCGCCCCACAGAATCACGATGACGTTGAATCCGAGCACGGACCATGCGTATCGGGAAAAGCGCTTCACGATGCAACAATTATCGCGCACGACGCGGGAACGCAGTTGGGACGGCGGCGAAATCTGCGCGCTGGGGAAATAGTTGCGCAGTTCACGGTTTCATAAACGCCTGATTCCACAGAGCGACGGCGAAGGAACGTGGCGTGCAACAACCCAAGCCGGAGGGGATGACATTGAAACTGAAACAAAGCTTGGGGTCAATTCTATTGGCCGGCGCGCTTCTGTCGGCGGGATGTAGCGCGAGCGTCGGCTATCGGGTGTACGATCCGTATCGATCCGACTATCATGTGTGGAATCGCGACGAAGGTGGGTATTACGACCGGTGGGTGGTGGAAACGCATCGGCCGCACACGGATTATAAGAAGCTGAAGCCGGAGGACCAGAAATCTTACTGGAACTGGCGGCACGATCACGACGATCATCATTAAAGCTCGCGCTCGTTTGCGGGTAGTTTTTCCAGGATGGGCGAGCTATTCCTCCGGTGCGACAATGCGCTAGAGGATTTCGCCCATCCGGCCGGGTAGGGTCCTGCGGGTTCTCACGAACGTATTGCGCTGCTGAGGGCGGCAAAGTCTTCAGAGCTGCCAGCCGCCAATGGCGGGCGAATTGAAGCGTGCGCGGCATTCGCTGTGGTACGCTGCCGCCAAGGCGCGACATGAAGGCTTCCCTGTTTTATCGAACTGCCGCTGTTCTTCTCCTGCTGCTTGCGGTCGGGCATACACTTGGTTTTCGTCAGTCCGATCCCGCGTGGGGCGTGGATACAATGCTCGCCTCGATGCGGTCAATTCACTTTGAGGTGCAGGGGTTCAGCCGGACGTACTGGGACCTCTTTGTGGCGGCTGGATTTTCGGTCGGCGCGTTTTATCTGTTCGCTGCGGTGTTGGCGTGGCAACTTGGTGGCCTTCCGCCGCCGTCGCTGGCGGCCATGCGCGTCACGGTGTGGGCTTTCGCTCTTTGCTTCGCGGCGATCACGGTTGTGAGCTGGAGATACCTGTTTGTGGTTCCTATCGTTTTTTCTATGGTGATCACAGCGTGTTTGACGGCGGCGGCATGGCTTTCGGCGAAGCGTGCCTGAAGGCTGCAAAGCGAGGGGAAAGCGGGACAGACGGGGAATTATCAGATTTGTGCACGTTCGAAGGAGCGTAGGAGATGTCGCGTGACCGGCTTCGCTTTCGCTCAGACCCTGCGCGAATCTCAGGATTATCAGCGAGGCTTTTCCGGAGAGCCCGCCGCGTGCAGCGAAAACACTGTCTTGAAAATCTCCGTCTTTCGCTCGCCCCAGACTAAATATTCGCGCTCCCGCGCAAGTGGCGTGGGTCAGCCGGGCAAGCTGGAACTGATAAACATCCCTCAATCGCTTCTCGCAGATTAGAACGAAGATCATCCATGGTCTCGCCCTGCGTGGCGCAACCGGGAATGGAAGGTACTTCTGCCCAGAAGCTGCCTTCTTCAGCCTTGTGGCCTGATTTTCATAAAAATGGTGGAGGCGGCGGGAGTTGGACTAGTTATGTACCTTTATTATCTGTAAGTTATCGAAACAAGATCGGCAACTTTACAAAGGTCACCCTTGCACGCCTATTGCTCGCGCACAGTCCAACAGTCACTCGAACCTCTCACAACCCGGAGTTTACGGCGACCCCGAGGTGCGGCCGAGCGCGGATTCGTACCCGACCTCAGCGGGCGGGCATCCAACTGTGTATGAAACTCGATGCCGGCGGCGTGGAAAAGGTTTGGCGATACTTGAAGTTTTCACGGTTCGTTTGGATGCTTCAAAAGAAGCAGCTCTGGCTATCGCGAGCCGATGTTCTCGGCGATCCATGGGAGATCACCCTCGCCGGTGAACAACTCGCTCACATGATTGCTCACGCGCCAATGACCACTCTACCATTACCAGACGTGATGCCAGAAACCGCTAGGCAACGTGCGGAGAGGATTATCCCAATGTGGCGTCGGACAACGTTCATCAATTGCTGGAGCGCCTCGGACCACGAGTCACACGCCCTGTGGCGTATCTACTGCGGGGCTGAAGGGGTCGCTATACAAACCACCTCTGCGAAGCTACGGGGGTCAATCGGTGGTTTGCCGCTGTTGAAAGTGAGCTACGAAACACCGGGAAGCAGAAAGCAGACTCCCGCGTGTCTCGATCTCGCGACGAAGAAGCGACCCATGTTCTGGTATGAGAGAGAAGTCCGCATCATTGACTACAAGGAAGGGACGAACCCTGACCAGGAAATCCGCGGATACGGTCTCGATTGGCAACCTGAACAGAATGTGGAATCAATCCGAGTTCATCCCGAGGCTGACAACTCGTTCATGGAGACCGTGCTCGACGCCGTCGAGCACTACGCACCGGCGCTGAAGGATCGCGTTACACGGTCCGACATGAGCGAACCCCCGCCCTTCTAATTACCATCTAAGAAGTACGTGAGGGCACTTCCCTCACTCGCCCAACGCCGACGGAGACCGTGCTCTTGAGGTGACCGCGGACCGTGCCGAATCACAATCCCATCCCAGTTTTTCAGCTACGAAGGGGAAAAGCGGAGAAAAGGGGGACAGACGGAGATTTATCAGATTTTGTGCACGTTGGACGGAGCGTTGGAGATGTCGCGTGACCTGCTTCGCTTTCGCTCAGACCCTTCGCGAATACCAGGCTTAACAGCGAGGCTTTTCCGGAGAGCCCGCGGCGTGCAGCGAAAACGCTGTCTGAAAATCTTCGTCTTTCGCTCGCCCCAGACTAATATTCGCGCTCTCGCGCAAGTGGCATGGGTCAGCCGGGCAAGCCTGCCAGTTTCATTAGGTGGCGCTGAAGGCCGATCTTGAGCGCTTCATTGCGATTGGAACGGAAATGCGGACCGGGCTGCCAGCCTTAGAGTAGATGTGATGGCTTCCGTTAATGCGCTGCAGCGACCAGCCATTCGATTCAAGCAGGCGGGCGAATTCTTTGCCGGAGATTGGCTTCACAACGCCAGTTCAATCACCTGATCGTCGAGCTGCACGGCTGAGGTCTGAACTGGAACTGATAAACATCCTTCAATCGCTTCTCGCAGATTGGAACGAAGATCATCCATGGTCTCGCCCTGCGTGGCGCAACCGGGAATGGAAGGTACTTCTGCCCAGAACCCGCCTTCTTCAGCCCTGTGTACTATGGCCTGAATCTTCATAAAAATGGTGGAGGCGGCGGGAGTTGAACCCGCGTCCGAGAAAGTCTACCGCGAAAAGACTACGTGCGTTTCCGGTTCGGTAGTTTTCGTCCGTGCCATTAGGTACCGGCAAGAAAGACACGGCTTAGTCCGATTGGTCTCGGGCTTGGGCTCCGAACAGAAGCTTTTACCCTATCCTGCAAAATGACGTCCTTAGATGAAGTGCAGGCCCATCCACCCAGGACGGCTACTTAATTAATTAAGCAGCGTATGCAAACTGCTGATTGGCAGTTGTTGTTTTCCGATCGTTTTACGGGAGCTCGGAACCCGGCACGACTCACCACGACAGATACAATCCCGTCGAATCCGTTGCGCCCCCTTTCGTATTCATTTTAACATTCAAGCAGGGAGTCCATCGGGCGCGGCTAAAATCGCGGCCAGGGATCGATGACAACAACTTCGCGACCGGCTGTTGCTCCGGACATTTCGACGACGGACAAAGATCGCGAAGCGCCGCTGTTCCACGTGGTGCTTCTCGATGACGACGACCACACCTACGACTACGTGATCGAGATGCTGTGCAAGATTTTTCTGCTGTCGCCGGAGCGGGCGTTCAAGAATGCCGTCGAGGTGGATACCGTCGGCCGGACCGTCGTGATGACCTGTGAGCGCGAGCAGGCTGAGTTCGGGCGCGATCAGATCCACGCATATGGAGCAGATCCGCGCATGGTGCGATCAAAGGGATCGATGAGCGCCATCGTCGAGCCGGCGCGTTAAGACGGTTACTTGGGACGGGCGGCGACCCAATACCCGTCGCGGGTGCGGACCGACAATCCCGGCTTCACCACTTCCACAACGATGTGATGGAAGCCGCCTTCTTCCTGGTTGTTGGGAAGGTAGGTCAGCATGTACTGGCTGTGCAGCTCGTCGCCGATCTTCTGGATGCAGGTCTGCAAGCCTTTGTCGCCTTTGAATCCGCATTCGTGGCCGCCTGTGTACTTGGTGTAGATGTCGAGAGGATCGGGAAGAAAAACGCCTTTGGCGGCATCGAAGATGTCTTTCAGCGCGGGCACCCAGTTGCCCATGTTCATCTGCGATTCCGTGCTCGCGGTGTTGATCTGGCCGCCGGGAAGGTATTCGGCGCCGGGGGGCAGCGTGCTGGGACGATTCGGCTGGGCTTTTGAGGTTAGAGCGGCGAGCAATTGCGAGATGTTCACGGAGTACATTGAAACATTCTGAAAATCCGCTTCGGTGAGAACTTCGCGCGGTTTGATCTCGCTGCCTTTGTCACGGTTTTCGGCAATCTGGATCAGCACGCGCTTGCGCGCCTGCGGACGCGTCCGGAGCATGTTGATGCCCTTCATGGTTGCGTCATTTAGCGCGGCGGTATAACTACCCGGCCTGAGTTTCTTGAAGGCGATGTCGATGGCGGCGGCGTCGTTGGTGAAATCGGTGAGCACCTGGGTTCGGTGATCGAAGCCGATTACCGCCACTTCGCCTTCCTCGCCGATGACGAGGCTTTCGAACAGACTTGCCGTTCTCTGGATGCTGGGCAGGATTTTTTCGACGTCGGCGTTGGCTTGAATCACCAGGACCACCGACAACGGGTGGTTGGCGATATCCTCCGTGATCTTTTGCAGCTTGCCGTTGTCATACAGCCGGAAATCGTAAGGAGTGAGGCCGGGGACGAAATCGTGATTGCGATCGACGACGGTGACCGGCGCGAGCACGAATTTAAAAGAGACGATAATGTCCGACTTTGTTGGCGCTTCTTTTGCCGGATCCTTGGGAGGGTCCTGGGCCGCCAGCAGTCCTACAACGCACAGAAAAAGCGTGGGTTTCATCTCGCTCCTTGCAAGTTAGATGCTGGCACTAATGCGATGGTTTCTGGACATGTTCGGTACGGCCATGTAATAAATCAATTACATGCGTAATCAACGGCGCTACCGCATTCAATGAATCTACCGCACCGCGAGGGGATCCGGGAAGGGTCAGGATTAGCGTGGTGCCGCGAGTGTAAGCGCCGCCGCGGGAAATTGGGGCGTAAACGGTGGATTTGCGGCCTTCCATGCGCATCAGTTCTCCGAATCCGGGGATCTCTTTGTCGGCGATCGAGCTGACTGCCTCGGGAGTGACGTCGCGGGGAGAGACGCCGGTGCCGCCGGTGGTCAGGATCAAGTCGACGGCGTCAAAATCGGCCAGGGCGGAGAGGGCTTTTGAGATGGCTTCGGCATTGTCGGGAACCAGGCTGCGTTCGGCGACGGTCCAGCCAAGGGCGGAGATGCGGGCTTCGAGAGCGGGGCCGGAGTGGTCCTCGCGGGTGCCGGCGGCGGCTGAATCGCTGATGGTGACGACGGCGCAGCCGACGATCATCGTTTGACATCTCCAGTCTGCCGCTTGAACGCTCCGCTTTTGCCACCCGTTTTTTCCATGAGATATACATCTTGGATTTCGATTCCCTTGTCAAGGGCCTTGGTCATGTCGTAGACCGTGAGCGCGGCGACAGCGGCGGCGGTTAGGGCTTCCATTTCGACGCCGGTGGGTCCGGTGGTGGAAACGGTTGCTTCAATGCGGACGCCGCGGGGTTCGATTTTGGTCTCGACGGCGACGTGGGAGAGGAGCAGGGGATGGCACATCGGAATCAGATCGGGCGTGCGCTTGGCTGCGGCGATGCCGGCGATGCGGGCGACTTCGAGGGGATTGCCTTTGGGATTCCGGGGGAGCGCTTTCAAGACTGACGGGCGAATGCGGACGAAGGCGTGTGCGATCGCGGTGCGTTTGGTCGCGGATTTTTCGGAGATGTCGACCATGCGGGCCTGGCCGGTGTCGTCGTAGTGAGAGAGCTTTTTCATTAGCGGTTTATTTGAGCAGCACGCGGATGTCGTCGCCGGCGGACCAGGATTCGCGATCCGGTTCGGCGACCAGGAAGGCGTTGGCCCGGGCCAGAGAGGCGATGTCGCCGGAGCCTTGCCACGGTTCGGGAGTGATGGACACGCCGTCGCGGCTCAAATGGGCGGGAAGAAATCGAGTCAGGCCGGGTTTGTGATGAAAATCGCGGGTGAGTTTCGCGCGCAGCAGGGGGAGGGGGTGTGCGGCTGCGCCGCTTAGTTTTTCAATAGCGGCGCGCGCGAAGAGTTCGAAGGTGACCATGGTGGAGGCGGGGTTTCCGGGGAGACCGAAGAAGTGTTTGCCGCGAGCTGAGCCGAAAACCAGGGGTTGGCCGGGCTGGATCAGGACGCGGTCGAAGAAGAATTGAGCGCCAAAATCGGCGAGGACGCGTTCGACGATGTCGTACTTGCCGGCGGAGACGCCGCCCGAGAGGAGCAGGAGATCGGATTCAAGGCCGCGCTCGATCGCGGCGTGTGTGGATTCGTAGTTATCGCGGGCGATGGGCAGAATTTCAGGGATCCCACCGGCGCGCCGGACCTGCACGGCGAGCGACCACGCGTTGGAGTTGCGAATCTGGAACTCGCGCGGGGTTTCCCCGGCTTCGACGATTTCGTCGCCGGTGGGGAGAATGGCGACGCGGGGGCGGCGATAGACGGAAACGCACTGGCGGCCGACCATGACGGCCGCGGCTACTTCGGCGTATCCGAGGCGGGCGCCGGGTTCGAGGACGACTGCGTTTTCGCGGGCTTCGGAGCCGCGAGGAGTGTAGTTGTCGCCGGGGGACTGGGTTCGTTCGGTTCTGATGTGGGCGCCGGTTCGATTTACGTGCTCGATCATGATGACGGCGTCGGCGCCTTGGGGGACCGGAGCGCCGGTCATGATTTCCACGGCTTCGCCGGAGCCGATCGAACCTGAGAAGACTTCACCGGCGCGGACTTCGCCAATGACACGGAGCTCGCCGGGGAGATCGACGGAGCGGATCGCGAATCCGTCGCGGGCGGAGCGGGGGAACGGAGGGTAGTCGCGATCGGAGGTTATGGGCTCGGCGAGGATGCGGCCGTCGGCTTCGGCCAGGGGGACGGATTCGGATTCGTTGAGCGGGTGAACCTCGCGCAGGACCGACTCGCGTGCTTCCGTGAAGGTCAAAGTCATTTTAATGGTCGCAGACGCACGCTGATGAACACAGATAAGAAATTTTGGGCCTTTTTTATCGGCGTTTCTCTGCGTGCATCCGCGGCCAGAAACCAGCCTACGCTACAGTGTATCGCCGGACGGCAGTCGCGCGGCCGGTGGATTCGTCTACTTCTACGATGACCGAGTGGAGTTCGGCTCCGTGGCGGGCGGCTTCCATGCGGACGGGGAGCTGGGTCAGGAATTTTTGCAGGATGATGTTCTTGTCGACGCCGATTACGGATTGGTACGGGCCGGTCATGCCTGCGTCGGTTTGATAGGCGGTGCCGTTGGGCAAGATCCGGGTGTCCGCTGTCGGAATATGAGTATGGGTTCCGACCATGGCGGAGACGCGGCCGTCGAGGTGCCAGCCCATGGCCATTTTTTCGCTGGTGAGCTCGGCGTGGAAGTCGACGAATCTCACCTTGACGGCGGGAGGCAGTGCCTCAATAAGCTCATTCGCCTTGCGGAACGGGCAGTCGGTCTGGGGCATGTAAACGCGGCCTTGCAGATTCATCACGGCGCAATCGACGCCATTGCGGGCTTGCACGATGACGATGCCGCGGCCGGGAAGCTCGTCGACGTAGTTTGCGGGGCGTAGAAGGCGGGGCTGGCGGGCGAAGTAGTCGTAGATTTCGCGCTTGTCCCAGATGTGATTGCCGCTGGTGAGGACGTCGACGCCGTAGCCGAATAGCTCGTCGGCGAGCTGCGGCGTGATGCCGAAACCGCCGGCGGAGTTTTCGCCGTTCGCGATGGTCAGGTCGATTTTTTCGGCGGCGACAATGTCGCGCAGGTGGCGGGCGACAAGGCTTCGCCCAGGCGAGGCAAAGATGTCACCAATGAAAAGGAGAGTCGTGGACAGGAAGAATCTTTTCTAAGGAGCGCACCACCAAGCCGTCCTAGCCTCCGTCATTTGACCCCGAACTTAACAGGGGGGATCCCCCGCGCACCTTCAGGCTTCTCCATGGCGGCTGTTACACCGCCGGAGCTTGCACACCGGCACGTAATCGAGTCGGACCCCATGACATTGACTGTTGGATCAATTTATGGAAGCCGCACACAAACCAAGCAGGAACGCTCCAGGTACGATCATAACAGGAGGTGTTTGTTTTCCGAAGATCTTTTTGGGCGAGATCTAAAGAAAAACTTTAAGACTGGTCAGAATTGCGGTGGTTTCGTGGGCGGTAGGACGATCTCGCGGGTGCCTTCGTCGAGGCCGAAAATCCGGATGACCTGGGGTCCGGCCGGTTTTACTTCCGCTGCTTCGGGAACCGGGAGCGGGGCGGGGGTGGTGGGCGGCGCGGAGGTCTGGCGAAGGCCTAAGACAAGCTGCTGAGGGCTCACTTCGAGAGCCAGCAGGACGCGCTGCGCATCCACGGTTATTTGCAAATCGTGGGCTACCGCGGGCAGCGATGGAATGGTTCCGCGCAGGTTCTCGCCGATGACTTGGGCGGCGTTGTCGGAGCCGGCATCGAGCGTGGCTTCGAGGTGCAAACCATTTTGGACGGAGATCGATCCGTCGAAGTTTTTGGATTCGTTTTCAATGGGGACGAAGAGACTGGCCAGAGGATCGGGGAGCTGCGTTGTGACCACCCACAGATCCTTCGACGTGTAATGTGCGGCGCGCGCCAGGAGCGGGGAGTAGTGGCGTTCGAATTCCGCGCCTTCGCGGGTCTCTTCGAAACGGTCGATGGCGCCTTCGAGGGTTTTTCTCAGACCGATGATGATGAACTGATCGCTCAATTGGGCGACGCTTAACGTTCGACCCCGGGAGATCCACAGAGTGACGTTCTTATAAGTCGCAGGCTGCATGTGGGCAGCGGAGGTTTGCTGGCTCAATGTCGCGATTGGGAATGAACCGGTGACGATGGCGAGCAGCGCAGGCGATGAGATCAGAATCTGGTTCGCGTCCTTGAGGCACGGAAGATCAGGGAAGCCGAGGCTACCGGTACTGGCAAGCTCAGCAGATATAGCTTCCGCGAAAACGGACTGTTTGAGATTGTCCCAGCGCATCCCGACTAAGGCGGTCGCATCAGGCGAGGCTAAGGTCCACCAGCTAGGATGCGATTGTCCTAAGGCGAAAACCCCAGTCACAAACAGCATCGAAATTGTTCGCACGAGTAGTGAATCGGAAGTTCTAGGAAATTCGGTTAGCATCGCTAGAATTTTTTACCGGGACGAAAGTACTATGGAGCTCGTAAGCGATTGAAATATCAAGGCGGATCCCTGGCACGGGGATTGCTTCCCTAAGTGCGATGGATGAGAACGTATACGGAGAAGCATTCGAGTCTGGTTACAGTGCTACACGTAGATTCCTTCTAGCGCACGGCGCCGCCATGGAAGACGCGGAAGAAATTGCCCAGGCTGCGTGGGTTCGTGGTTGGGAGTACCGTGACCAGTTGCGCGATCCAGGGATGGTCGGGTTCTGGGTAAACTCGATTGCACGAAATTTGTTTCGTGCGCGGTTTCGAGCTCCGCTGACGACGCCGATAGATACTTCGAATCCATCCGCCACGATGGCGTACACGATGAATCTTGAGTCGATTGAACTGAACCGTTTGCTCGAGCGCTGCCCGAGGCGGGACCGGTCCTTACTCGAACAGAGTCTGGAAGGGTACTCGGCCGAGGAGATTGCCCGGGATTCGGGGATCACATCGACTGGGATTCGTGTACGGCTGCTGCGGATTCGCCAATCGCTGCGTGAGCAGATGGCGCAGGCGGCGTAGCGCTTCTGCCTCGGGTCTTGCTGACTTCGGGACCCGCTCACTGTCGTTCGCGGCTCGGTGGCATTGTCTCGCTCTGACTGATCGGTCTGCGTGTCTACCAGATCATCGGCGCTGGATGCCGTGACGTTATCCGCAGATTCTGGCGTTGGTGTCGGGGCTTAACGGCACTTGGCTACCGTCAACGTGATATCGTCGTGCTCTTCCTGGGAGCTGAAGGTGCGGACTTCATCGATGATGGCGGACAGGATCTGATCGCAGGGCAAATGACGATGGCGGCGCAGGGATTCGAGCAGGCGGAGTTCACCGAAATCGTCGCCGGAGGCGTTGAAGGATTCGGTGATGCCGTCGGTATAGACGGCCAGGGTATCGCCGCAGCAAAGATGCAGTTCGCCAACCGTGGTATCCCATTCGCCGAAGAGTCCGAGGACGGTTGCGGTGGATTCCAGGCGCTCGACGTTACCATCCTTGCGCAGCAGCAGAGCGGGAAGATGGCCGCAGTTGGCGAAGCGGAGGCGGCGCGTGTGGTCTTCGTATTCGGCGAAGAATAACGTCGCGTAGGCGCCTTCGGCGGTGTTGCCGTGGAACACCTGGTTGACGCCTTGCAACAGACGGCGCGGCTGATCGAACGCGGTGGCGCATTGCGCTCGCAGGTTCGCCTGAAGATTCGCCATCAGCAGGGCCGCGGCGATGCCTTTGCCGGCGATGTCGCCGATCACCAGGCCAAACCGGCTTCCACCAAGGTCGAGGAAATCATAATAATCGCCGCCGACCTGGCGGGCCTGAATGCAGGTTCCGGCGTACTCGAGCGTTTGAATCGCGGGCAAAGTTTGGGGGAACAGGCGCGCCTGAACGTGTTTGGCGATTTCTAATTCCTGGGCCGTGCGGCGCTCGGCTTCGAGCTTTTCCGCGGCGAGGCGGCGCTGAGTTTCGATTTCCCCTGTGACTTTGTCGAATCCGACGAGAGCGAAGCTGTTGCCGTCGGGATCTTTGAAGTGGGTGAAGACGCCTCCCCAGACGCCGTCGGCGCCGTCGAACTGATCGGCGTCGTACTTCACACGGCGAAGGCGCGGCGAGTAGGAAAAACGCACACCGCGCCTGCGCCAGCCGGCGTACTTGGCGATCACGTCTTCGGTGACGAAAACGACGCCGGTGGGACGCCCGATGAGCTCGCAAGCGGGGGAGCCGGGGGCGGGCGCGATCAAAGAGAGCAACGCGCTGCCGTCGGGAGGAGCAACGGCGACCCAACGGTCACCGGACTGGAGCTGGGCGTCGAAGGCAAGGTCGAATTCGAGCTGGCCGAGGTAGAAATTGAGGCTCTGTTCCAGGTCGCGGACGTAGATGTTGACGGTATGAAGGCGGAGATGCGGACGGATGGCGATGAGTGAGCGGGAGCTGCTCATGAGTGATTATAGACTTCGCGGGAAACGCCTACCGATGTGCGATGGTCTAACCCCCGGAGCCAACTCCACAAATCATACAGCAAGGAAGGAAATCATGAAAATTGAATCGATGGAAGATCTATTTCTTGGCCAGATTGAAGATCTCTACGACGCCGAACGCCGGCTGGTGAAGGCGCTGCCAAAGATGGCGAAGGCGGCCACGTCCGAACCGCTGCGCGCGGCGTTCGAGTCGCATCTGGAGGAAACCAAGGGTCATGTGGAACGGCTGGAGCGCGTGTTCAGCGAATTGCAAATGAAGCCCAAGGCTAAGACTTGTGAAGCAATGAAAGGGCTGATCGCGGAAGGGGACGAAATGGTAAAAGAAGTGCCTGAGTCCGCCCTGCGGGATGCGGGGCTCATCGCGGCGGCCAACCGGGTGGAACATTACGAAATCGCGGCATATGGATCGGCGAGAACGTTCGCGGAAGACCTGGGGCGGCGGGGGATCGCCGCGATTCTGAAAGAAACGTTAGAGGAAGAGAAGCAGGCTGACTCGAAGTTAACGAAGATCGCGCAGACGACGGTGAATCGCGAGGCGGTTCATGCGTCGGCGGCGCGGGCGTAATCATAGGGCAGGTCCGTGGAACCCGCTTCCTATCGGCCGCGGTTCTGGGTGGAGGTTGGCGAGACGCGGGCGGGTCCGAATTTCACTCTGAGAGCGATAGGAACGTGCGCATGCGATGGAGTTCGGCTTCGAGTTCGCGCTGGAAGGCGCGGTCGCGGGGAGGGGAATCGACGAAGCCGAACTCGGAGGAGAGTTTGCCGTTCTTCACGGAAATATTGCCCCATCCGATCACGCGGTCGCGCCAAAGCAGGGGGAGAGCGTAGTAGCCGAGCTTTCGCTTGGGCGCGGGGGTGTAGGCCTCGAACCGGTACACCCAGCCCCATAACAGCTCGAAGCGGGAGCGATCCCATACGACGGGGTCAAAAGGCGCCAGCAGACGCACGACGTCGGACGACGGACGCGCTTTGTGTTGTTCCGGCCAATACCAATCGATCCCGTCAACATGAGCGTGGGCGAGCCGCTGCCTGGCCCGTTCGAGGGCGCTTTTCAATTCACGATGCCACTGGGGGACGGCGAGGCGCAGGCGGCGAACGAGGTATCCGAGGCTGGGGGCGGGCAGGGGCGCGTAGATGCGGACCGCCACGTCAACGATGGCATCGATCCGGGCGCGGCGCTCTACGGGATCGGCGGGCTCGGGACCGTGTTGATGCGCGGCGTAGATTCGAATGCCGGCGTCGCGGCGCGCGACGCGCAGAAGGCCGCGATAGTGCATGGCGTCCAGCATGTGAGTGGTGGCGTTCGACGAGCCGCCCCAGTAGTTCCTCACCTTGCCGTGCGAAAAGTGTTCGTCCACCTCGCGAGGATGAACGATGCCGCGTTCGCGTACGAACTCCAGCAGGAGCTGGGATTTCTTCCGGCTTGCCGCAGGCAGGCCGACGGCCGAGCGCGGGTGCATCAGGGCTTGAAGCGGCCGCGTGACGAAGCCGTAGTTGATGAAAAAATCTTCTTCGATGCCGAGCCTGGCGTAGGTTCGTTCGAGATCGCCGGCACGGTAATCCTTGACGCGGTGGCGCAGCATCAGGTCCTGGGCGCGGGCTGGGGCGCGGATGGGATCGGCCTGCACGAAGCCGAGCTTGTGTAAGGCGCGCTTTAAGGTGGTCGGGGGAAAGAGGCTCTGGGCGACGGCGAGACGCCGGAGATAGTCGAGGGTGATGGGCACTACTCGCTCCTCAGCGCTGTCATCGGATCGATCCCGGCCGCGTGACGCGCTGGCAAAGCGCAGGCCATCCCGGCGACCAGGGTCAACACCAGCGTGCCCGCGACAAGAATGACGGGATCGCGTGAGTTGCCTTCCACCCACTTCGCGAGAATTGAATTCAGGACCAGCGTGAGAAACAGGCCAGCCGCGATGCCGCCGCCGACGCTGACCAGCGTCGACGAGAGGACGATCCGCAGAACATGATCCCGTTGTGCGCCGAGCGCCAGGCGGATTCCGAATTCATTGGTCCGCTGCGCCACGGTATAAGACACGACGCTATAGAGGCCCACGGCTGCCAGTGCGAGAGCGAGCGCAGCGAAGACGCTGAAGATCCAGGAGACGAGGTGTTCCTGCTGCCACTCGGGCTGACCCGTAATCCAGGTTTCGAGCTCCTCGACGTTGCTGCTGGTTTGCTGCTCGGGGTTGATGGAGCTCAATTGCTGGCGGACGGCGCGCAGCAGAGTCAGCGGGGAGACCTGTGAACGGACCAGGATCTGGGTCGCCGGCCACATATTCAGCGAATAGGGCACAAAAATCGCCGGCTTGATGGGCTTCCTTAACCCGTCGTCGCGATAATCGCCGACGACGCCCACGATCGCCAACCATGCGCTGTCGACGCCAGCGGCGGTAAGAGTTATCGGCGGACGGTTTTCGAGTTTGGGGAGCTTCAACGAGTGGCCGATTGCATCGCCCTTGGGAAAATAGAGTCTCGCCAGGGTTTCGTTGATCACTGCGACATGAGCGCCGTTGTGAGTTTCGGTTTCATTCCAGATTTGGCCCTGACGTTGTGGAATGCGAAGGAGACTGAAATATTCGGGGCTGACTAAATTGACCGAGGCGATCTGCGTTTCGAGTCCGGGCTGACCGAGGATCTCGAAGTTCATGCTGGAGCCATTGCGCGGCGGCGTGGCGTTGCTGGATATTGCGGCCACGCTTACGCCGGGCGCTTCGGCCACCTTGGCGCGGAGCTGGGCAAAATAGGCTGCCCGGGCTGCCCAGGTTGCATAGGAACCTTCACGGACCGGAATTCCGACCGACATGACGTTGTGCGGGTCATAACCCAATGGCGCATGCAGCATTCGGATGAAGCCCTCGACAGCCGAGCCCGCCGCGGCCAGCAGAAGCAGAGTCAGGCCGATTTGTCCGGCGATCAGAGCGTTGTGCGTTCTCCGCCCATGAACGCTGCCTGCGACGCGGCGCGTGCCTGCTTTCACCATGTTGCCGATCTGCACCCGGGAGAGCCGAAGCGCGGGCCAGAGTCCGAACGCGATTCCCGTTGTCAGAGCGACCGCGACGCTGAACATCAGGGCTGGAATACTGATGCGAACGACCACCTCCGGAGCAAAGGCGCGCGGCGGCAACAACACGCGAATGCCGGCGAGGATGCCGTAAGCCATCGCGACGCCGAGCGCAGCGCCGACCAGAGCCAGCAGCAGCGATTCGGTCAGCAACTGGCGGATGATGCGGCTGCGGCCCGCCCCAACGGCGGCGCGAACGGCCAGCTCATGTTCGCGCGCCGTGCCGCGAGCAAGAAGCAGGATGGACACATTTCCGCAACCGATCGCAAGCAGGGTAGCAACGGCGCCGAACAGCAGATAGAGCGTTCCACCGACGCCATTGACCACCCACTCGTTCAATCCTTCCACTCTTACTTTGAATCCCTCGGGAAATCGTTTGGGATCTTCCCTGGCGAATTGTTCCAGCGTGACTTGCAAGGCAGCGTCGGCTTGTTCATGAGCGACGCCGGGCTTCAGGCGCAGATCCACGATGAAGGACTGGCCGGGATCGCGAGTGAGCTTCTGCGGGATGTAGACGTCGCCGCTGTACCAGGTGAATCGGGGCGCGGCCACGCCGACGATGATGTAGTTCTTCCGGTCCATTTGGAGACTCTTGCCGAGAACTTCCGGATCGCCAAGAAAGTGTTTCTGCCAATACCTGTACGAAAGTACGACAACCGGCTGCGGGTCCTGCCCGTCGCTGGCGTCCGATGGAACAAGTCCGCGGCCCAGCATGGCCGGCATTCCCAGATCGTTGAAGCAGTTTCCAACCAGGCCGATCGCATTTACATTCTCCGGAAGCTCTCCGCCGGTTAAGTTGAGCGCATGATAATCCATGGCGAACATGCTTTCTACCAGTTTGAGATCGCGTAGCTGGCGCACTTGCTGGCCGTCGATGTCGAGCCAAAGCGGCGCTCCGGATTTGCTCGTACCTACGAGCCGCACGATCCGGTCCGCCGCGGGATATGGATACGGATTCAGCAAGGCAGCATAGACTACGCTGAACACGGCGGTGGTGGCCCCGATGCCGAGCCCCAAGGAGATTACGGCGGTCAGCGTGAATCCAGGATTTTGGATGAGTTGCCGGAGGGAATAGCGGAGGTCCTGAAGCAAGGTGTGCATTGCTCGCTCCTCAGCGCGCGATGGATGTCATCCATAATCGCATGCCGGGCCGCCGGGGTCTTGATTTTAAGGCGTGTCTGAGGCGGACTGCGGCGAGGCGCATGCCGTAAGTTTTTCGCCGAACTCGGTTACGGTTTCCTGATCCTCGACGCTCAACGGCCTCTTGCGGCTGAGCTCGGCGATTTTTGCCAGCGCGCCTTGCAGCATGGTTTGTCCGGCGGTTGCGTTTCCGGTGGCACAGGTCAGAGCTCCCAGATCGGCTTGGGATTCCGCAACGAAGAACTGAGCCTGAAAATTGGATGGGTCGGCGGCCATCTTGCGGCGAAGGCTCAGGGCCCGCTGGAAGGCTCTGGAGGCTTCGGGCAAGTGCCGGAGGCGGAGCTGGACGCGGCCTTCGCGGCTCAGAATATAGGAGACGCGATCGACCAGGCGATGATTGCCGGTGTCGTGGGCGAGCAGGTCTTCGCGAATCTCGCGGGCCTGGCGATAGAGATCGGCTGCGTCGGGAATGCGGCCCGTACGGATGGCGAGTTCCGCGAGTTCGCTCAGATCGAAGGAGAGATCGAGCTTCGCAGTCGCATCCTGAGGGGCGGCGAGGCAGCGCTGTTGGTCGATTGCGCGCGCCCGCGTCAGATGCTTCTGGGCCGCGTTGAAATCCTGGAAGCGCTGCTCGACGGCGGAGAGATTCTTGGCGGCGAGGGCGATTTCAAATTGGACTTTCGAATCGCCCGGGTCGTCTTTGGCGATCGATTCCCAGAGCTGCAAAGACTTCTCGCGCGACGAACGAGCGGTCTGAAGATCACCGGCCACGACTGCGGTATGGCCGCGAAGATAATACGCCTTCGCGAGGTCGCGGCGAGCCTCCAACTGCTGCGGCTCGGCTCCGGCGACCATCACACGAAGATCGAGGGCTTTCTGGGCCGATTCGGCCGCGCCTTTTGCATCGCCCTGGCGTTCCAGAATCGAGCTCATGGGCCACTCGATTTCGGCCATCGAACGCAGGACGCTTAAATCGTCCGGAGAAGCGGCGCGAACCTTGTCCAAGAGTACGAGCGCGTTTCGATAATTTCGCAGGGCAGCGTTCAAATCGCCCAGATTGAACTCCTGTGGTGATCCCTGGACATCGGCGAGGCGTTCGTAGGCCGTTGCCAATTCGCGCAGGACCACGGGATCGTTGTTCGGGCTGTTTTTGAGGCTGTCGAGGGCCTCGGCGGCGCGATCCATCAGTTTGGCGCGCACGGGCGTGGCGCCCGGGAGATTCTGGATCGCGTCGTGCAAGTCATAGAGCAGGGAATTGGCCAGGCTGCGGATCTGGGCCGCGCGCTGCTCCGCCATGGTTCGCTGATTCCGCGCGACGGTGGCTTCGTGCTGGGCGATGAACAATCCGGTCGCGAGCGAGGCGAAGGCGGCGGCGCCGGCCATGACACCGGTGCGGTGGCGCAGCACGAACTTGCGCGCTACATATTTCCAATCGTCGCCGGCGGCGACAACGGGCTCGCCGGCGAAGTAGCGGTCGATGTCCACCGACAGTTCGCCGACCGAACGGTAGCGGCGCTTCGGCTCGGGATGCATGGCCTTGAGGATGATGTTGTCGAGGTCGCCTCGGAGCCGCCGGGCCCAGCGGTTCAGGTCGCCCGGGGCGCAGGGTGGATTGGCGAGTTCTTCCTGATTCCGAAGCAGGGTGCTGGGCCGCTTGGGAACCGTTTCCACGATCATGCGCGCCAGCTCCTGCGCCGAGCCGGTTGGCGCGCGGAACGGACGGCTGCCGGTGAGCAGCTCATACAAGATCACGCCGAGACCGTAAATGTCGGTCGCGGTGCTGACCGGTTCGCCGCGAACTTGTTCGGGGCTGGCATATTCGGGCGTCATCGGACGGATGCCGGCCATGGTCAATTCACGGTCGTCAGAGAGAATCTTCGCGATTCCGAAATCGAGCAGCTTCGGATCTCCGTCGCCGGTGACCAGGATGTTGCGAGGCTTCAGATCGCGATGAACGATCAGGTTCTGATGCGCGTATTCGACCGCGGCGCAGACGCGCTGGAACAGCTTGAGCCGGCCATCCACGGGCAGGCATCGCTCCCGGCAGAAAACATCGATGGGCTCGCCGGCGATAAATTCGAGAACGAAATACGGACGTCCGGCGGGCGTCGAGCCGCTGTCCAGAACTTTCGCGATGTTCGCGTGGTCGAAGTGGGCCAGGATCTGTTTCTCATTCTGGAAACGCTCGAGGACGAAGTGCGTGTCCATGCCTGGCTTCAGAACCTTGATGGCGACCAGTTTCCGGAATTCGGGATCGTCGCGCACCGCCTGATACACCACGGCCATGCCGCCTTCGTCGATTTTCTGGACGATGGTGTAGACGCCCAGACGGTCTCCGGCACAGAGCGCGTGGCGATCGCGCGGCGGGATGCTGCCAGGCATCGCCACGGTTTCCGATGAGGACGCTTCGGAGGGAAGAACGAGCGCAGGCTCAAACAGAAAATCGCCCGCGCCTTCGTGTGACGCCAGCAGCGACTCTACTTCCGCGCGGATCTCGGGGAATCCGGCGCAGCGGTCGTCGAGGAATTCGGCGCGCTGATCCGGCGCCAGATGGAGTGAAGCGGCGAAAATAGATTTGACGCGCTCCCACTCGGCCGGGGGCATTTTACGCGCGTTCCGCCTTCTGAATCGGGCCTCTGGTGACGTGCCGGAAGAGCCAGGCACGCGCGGCGCTCCACTCGCGATTTATCGTTGCCACGGACAGCCCGACGGCTTCGGCGGTTTCTTCTATCGATAAGCCGCCGAAGAAACGAAGCTCCACGATGCGACTCTGGCCGGGATCGAACTTCGCGAGATCGTTGAGCGCGTCGTCGAGAGCGATGACGTCGACATCGGTCTTAGCGGAGGCGAGGATCGCTTCATCCAGCGAGAGCTTCGCCGCGCCCGAGCCTCGCTTGGCGGCTTTGTGCCCGCGGGCGTGATCCACCAGAATCCGGCGGATCATCTGCGAGGCCATGCCGAAAAAATGGGCGCGATTCTGCCACTTGACTTGTTTTTGATCGACCAGGCGGAGATAGGCTTCGTGGACCAAAGCGGTCCCCTGAAGTGTGTGGCCGGGACGTTCGCGTCTCAGGTGAGCGCGCGCGAGGCTGCGTAATTCGTCGTAGACCAGGGGCATGAGCTGGTCGGTGGCATGCCTATCGCCCGCGCTTGAGGCGACGAGAAGAAGCGTGATGTTCTGATTGGCACCCGTCATGCCGGCCCCGTACCGACGTTTTTTTTATTTTCGCCGATTCGGGGCCGGGACGCATCCCAATGGAGGGCGTCAACGAAGAATTCGCGAGCCGTACTTTGCGGCGGCCTGCGCGAGCACCTCAAACGGAGGCGGCGGCTCGCCGGCCAGCGAGCGGAAGAACTCCTCGAATCCGGCTGGGGTGAAAATCGTCATGGATCGCAGCGCGGGGGTGAGAATCTTGAACGTGTGGGGCGTTCCGCGCTTCACAATGCCGGATTCGCCTGCCGAGAGCGTGCTCTGGCGCGTGCCGCACGTCAGTTGCATTTGTCCTTCGATCACGATGAACATCTCGTCTGCGTTGTCGTGGACGTGCATTGGAGGTTCCGCTCCGGGCTTGCTCAGTATTTCGAGCACAGCGAAGTTCCCGTTCGTGTCCGAAGCGTCTGCGTGAATCGTGACGTGGTTGCCGAGGTAGGGAAAAGAACGCGCGGCCCCGGCGATTTGTGTCGCTACCATTTCGTAATTGCTCCTTTGTTCAGATACGCGAAAAAAAGACTCCGGACGGATCAAAAAAATGGCCGCCAACCAGGATTTCCTGGGTGACGGCCGAGGGAAACTACGTAGCTGTTTAGCGGCGCGCGGCGGTGGCCGGCTCCTGGTCGAGCATTAAGGCGAGCGCCGCCCAGCCGGTGCCGGAAGCGGAGATCCACTGATCGTTGCCGTGCGGGAACCCGCTTTCGTTATAGGGCTGGAACGGGAAGGAACGGGACGCGACGTGCCAGGAACCGTCCTGCTCCTGGGTCTCGCGCAGGTAATCGGCGCCGCGGACGTACGCGGGATGTGTTGCGGTCACGCCGCCGGCGGTGCGCAGGGCGTACAACGCCTGGCCCGTCGCATACGCGTCAGATTCGAGTGTATCGAGCTGCGACCATCCGCCGTCGGCGCGCTGGGCATTGAGAAGAGTCTTGGCGGCTGCGGCGATCTCGCTGCGGGACGCGTTCGCGGCTTCGAGTCCGATCAGGCGCATCGCTTTCTCTTCGTTGGTGCGCGGGGTGGTATTGCGCAGCCACTCGCGGCCGGCCGCGATGCGCTGATCGAACTCGGCGCGGCGGGCGGGCGGGGCGAACACGCGAAACGCCCGAATCGCCAGGGCCGTCGCGGTGATGGGGCTGTATTCGATCGGGGGGCGCGGCGACCAGGGTCTCCAGCTCCCATCCGGGTATTGCTTCGCGGCGAGATTCAGAACGGTGGCATCCGTGAATTCGTCCGGCTGGTATCCTTCGGCGGCCATTCCGAGGAGAATGTACGGGCCGGTGATGGGAAGATCCGGGACTACGTCCGACATCTCCATCAGCGGCAGCTTTGCGGGTTTCAGGATGCTGGACACCTGCGTCATCGTCGTTTTGGCGAGGGCCTCATCGACCGGGATTCCATGGCTCCGGGCCGCGCCAGTCACCATCTGCGGGAGGGACTGGTTGTGGCAGGATACGCATCCGGAAACTTTGAAGAACGTCGGGCCGGTCTGCTGGAGCAGGGCAATCCCTTTGGCGGCGCTTTGTGCGGACGGCAGCGGTTCCACCATCGCGTTGTGGACCAGTCGCGCGGGAGCTGGTTCGTCCTTCGCGCCACTGGCGAGAAGCAGGCGAACCATCGCTGTATCGCCGCGTTTGCGGGCCCAGGTCATCGCGGTCTCGCCGGTCTGGTTGTGCGCGTCGACCTTGGCGCCGGCATTGAGAAGGACCTGGGTGGTTGCGGGATCGGCGTAATCGGAATACGACGACCACATCAGGGCCGTCGCGCCGTGGGCGTCCTGCGCGTTGGGATCGGCTCCGGCGTCGATCAGCATTTTGGTAAGTTTGGGATCCTGACGCCAGGTGGCCAGGATGAGAGAGGTGAACTGATTCGGGGTCGCGCGCGTGTCGACGCGGGCGCCGTGCGCAAGCAAACGCTGCACGTTTCCGGTATTGCCGTTTACCACGGCGGCGACGAGCGCGTCCGCTCCTGAGTTGTCCTTCGTCTGCACGTTTGCGCCGGCTTCGATCAGATATTCGAGCGCCTTTCCGTCGCGGATCTTGGCCGCTTCGATCAGCGCGGTTGAGCCGCCGGCTCCGGCCGGGATCAACGGGATGCCCTGAAGTTCATCTTTCGCATTTGCGTCGGCGCCGTGAGCGAGCAGGAGTTTCACGACTTCGCCCGCGCCGGAGCGCGACGCGGCGATCAGCAAGGGGGTTCGTCCGGTTACCGATCGCGCGTTCACGTTCGCGCCTCTCTTGATCAGGACACGGACCTTTTCGATGTCGCCGACGGCCAGCATCAGGGCGGTGGTCCCCGTGGGGGTCTTCGCGTTTACTTCGGCTCCTTGATCCAGCAGGAATTTGACGATTTCAGCGTTCGAGTAGATGGCTGCGTACATCAGGGGCGTCTCGCCGGACATATTCGGCGCGTTGATGGCGCTGGTTCCGCGCGCCAGGGTCCGCACCGTGGGGGTATCGCCATCTCGCAGTGCTTTGAAGAGTTTCGCGTTGGCTTCGGCTCCGTTGGTTGGGGCGGCGAAGGACGGGCAGATGAGCAGAGGCAGAGCTCCGCCCAGGATGCTGAACTTCGTGGTTCTCATTGTGTTTT
>Ga0070731_10001608_pt1 | contig 23021 bp, 17 predicted proteins | sample Coa_R1_2_FD_66448 | JGI IMG/M metagenome (GOLD analysis project Ga0070731, IMG submission 66448) | Surface soil microbial communities from Centralia Pennsylvania, which are recovering from an underground coalmine fire - Coalmine... | ecosystem: Environmental > Terrestrial > Soil > Unclassified ... | reverse complement strand
AAGCTGAAAATAAACAAAGTACACCGACAACAATTGCCAATGTCCAGGTTCCTTTTTCGAGTACATCGGTTGTCTGTTTTACGCCCATAAACTGGTTGCTGAAACCAGCAACATTACCTGCCAGGCCACCGCCTTTTGGATTTTGAATGAGCACGATCAATCCCAAAAAAATACAAGCAAGCATGAGTAACGTCACAAAAAGAATAACCATCGTTTTCTATTTTAATTGGTCAATTTTGGCTGCAAAGTAAGCGTTTTTGGAGGGATTAAGCAAACTTAATTTGTGATATAATTCAATGGCCCGTTCCTTTTTACCTTGCTTGATCAGCACTTCAGCCATGGTTTCGGTGATTACTTCTTTTTGTTCGAGCGAATGGGCGGCGAAATTTTCAATCAGGGAATTTCTGGCAGAGTCAAAGTCACTCTCCGACTCAGATTCATCTGCCTGCTGAGGAAGTTTTTTCATGGTTTTGAGCCAATCCGTAAAGCTTTTCAATTGCTTCCCGAATTTGTCTTTTGGGTTTTCCTCCTGTGAAACCTTAATGCCCTGTGATGCGAAATAATCAATGGTATAATAAGGACCAAAGGATAAAACATCATCTTGCGTTTTTTTAGCCAAAGATTCACGGGGAATGGCCGGCGTGTCTTTGGCTGCCTCTACCAGGTGATTTCCCAAAGAAAATTTATCATCGCTGATACGATTCCGGTTTGTATTGGATAATTGAGGTTCTGCGTCATTTTTTTGATTTAATAACCATTGAAGCCAGAGCTGGTTTGTAAAATACAAGGCCGTTTTTTGCAATTCTTTTTCAAAATCGGGAATATTTACCATCTGCATTTTCTTGCTGAGCATATAATGTGCAAATTGGAATGACGGGTAGGTGTCTACCAGTTCATTCAATTGTTTTAAAGAGACCAGCTCAAAAGACTCAGCCTGAAAAATATTTTTTACGATATGATCAATATTGTTGTTCATTCAAATTTTTTCTTACCAGTTAGAAAAAATACGGTTAAACATTTCATCAGTTACATTGCTGATAATAGTAGAGAGCAGCTGGCCTTCTGCAACATTCAGCGTAAGATTTGCCGAATAATCAAAATTTCTCGAAATATCTGCGGAAAAACTTCTCTTATCGTCAAGGCGGTTTTTAAAATCGATATGGACTGTTACAGTCAGTCGATTCGTTGCTGCCTGTTGATTGGTAACACCGGAAGTCGTTACGTCGTATCCCGTGATGTAAGCCGCAACGTCGAAATCGGCATCACTGGTTTCAATCTGCGATAATTTAGAAACCTGGGTACTTACTTTTTGCTTGAATTTATCTGTCAGCTGCGGACTCAGCTGAGGATTGACATACCGCGCTTTATTTTCTATATAACCGATGTGGATTGTCTTTGCATTCGGAGGTTGAATGGACACATCCTTGAATGAATAGACGCCGCAGGATGACATGAAAAACGCAAAAATCAAAAAACAAAAAGCCCCCGTGAAGCTGCCAGGTGAGTATTTGAAGACCGCATGGTGGAATTCTTTTTTCATTTTTACTTATTCATTATTTATTTTCATCGGATCAAAGGTCTTCAATATTATATTCCTTCAGTTTGCGATATAGTGTCCTCTCACTGATACCAAGATCGGAAGCTGCATCTTTGCGTTTGCTTTTGTGTTTTTTGAGTGCTTTGATGATGAGTTCTTTTTCTTTATCCATAATGTTGAGGGATTCTTCTACTTCTTCATGCTCCTGGATAGATGAGTGGTTTTGCAACACCACGGGTTGCGCATTAGACATTGCCGGTTGAAGCACGGACTGCTGAAAAATTTCCTGGGGTTGCAGCTCTTTTAACTCATTGGCATAGGGTGAATGCTGTAACGAAGAGGTAACAGAAGGGTTTTTCAAAATTTCGACAAACATTTTTTTTAATTCAGTCACATCTTTTTTCATGTCGAAAAAAAGTTTGTACAATATTTCACGTTCGTTTGCAAACTCATTGCCATTAATCTGAGAGGTTCCGTTTTTGGACACAATCATCGGTAACCGGTTTGTATTTCCAGCCGGAATAAACCTCGTTAACTCGGCTGCAGTAACATTTTTATCCTGCGATAAAACGGAAATTTGTTCTGCAATATTCTTCAATTCACGAACATTGCCTGGCCACGTGTAGTTAATTAACAGATTTTTCGCCTCATCATTTAATTGCACCGGGGCGGATTTATACCGCTCGGCGAAATCAACTGCAAATTTTCTGAACAATATAGAAATATCTTCTTTCCTGTCACGAAGGGCGGGAACGCGAATGGGAACAGTGCTCAGGCGGTAATACAGGTCTTCCCTGAACCTTCCCCGATCAGTTAATTCGAGCAGATCTTTATTGGTTGCGGTTATTACGCGCACGTCCGTTTTTTGAACCTTTGATGAACCCACGCGGATAAATTCGCCTGCTTCCAAGACACGCAATAGCCTGGCTTGCGTCCCCAGGGGAAGCTCACCAACCTCATCTAAAAAAATGGTTCCGCCATTAACCGTTTCAAAATAACCTTTTCGTGAGTCCACCGCACCGGTAAATGAGCCTTTTTCATGTCCGAATAATTCAGAGTCAATTGTTCCTTCTGGAATGGCACCACAATTCACTGCTATAAAGGGGTTATGTTTTCGGGATGATAATGAATGAATGATCTGAGAAAAAGCTTCCTTACCCACGCCACTTTCTCCAATGATCAATACGGCCAGATCAGTACTGGCAACCTGCGAGGCAACCTGCAGCGCATAATTTAATTCGGGCGAATTGCCTATAATTCCAAAACGATTTTTTATTGATTGAATCTCCATGCTAATATTCTCTTTGGTTTAAAACAACGACAATCATTACTTGGTTCAGTTAACCTGAACTTGCAGAACTGGCTTTTCCAATCAGTGTGGCACCCGTACACCCATCCACCCTTACCAAAACATAATCTCCTATAGTAAAATTATTGTCTGCTTTGGGAAATATGACTACTTTATTTTGTGAACTGCGCCCCATCCAGTCCTCATCACTCTTTTTTGAATCTCCTTCTATCAGTACCTCAAACAACTTACCGACATCGTTTTTATTACTTCGCAGCGATAATTGATTTTGCAATTTCACTACTTCGCTCAATCGTTTTCTTTTGATTTCTTCCGGCACATCGTCTTTATAACGCTTTGCGGCCAAGGTCCCCGGCCTTTCGCTGTAAAAAAACATATAACTCATGTCATACTGTGAATATTCCATCAGGGATAAAGTATCGCTATGGTCTTCATCATTCTCCGTGCAAAAGCCCGTAATGATGTCTGAGCTAATTCCACAACCGGGTATTATTTCACGGATGCGTTTTATTTTGGCCATATACCATTCACGGGTATAGGTTCGGTTCATCAATTGCAAAATCCTTGTTGATCCGCTTTGAACGGGCAGATGAATATAGTCACAGATATTTTTGTATTTCGCAATTGCGTGCAATACTTCATCAGTAATATCCTTTGGATGTGAAGTAGAAAACCTTACGCGCAATAACGGATTGATGAGTGCAACTTTTTCCAAGAGCCTTGCAAAAGTTACTGTCTCGTCCTTTGTTTCATCGATCCAGTAATAGCTGTCTACATTCTGTCCAAGCAAAGTCACTTCCCGGTAACCGGTAGCAAATAATTCTTTGCACTCTTTTACGATGGAGCAGGCATCGCGGCTTCTTTCCCTTCCGCGTGTAAAAGGCACTACACAAAACGAACACATATTATTGCAACCGCGCATGATACTTACAAAGCCGGTTACGCCATTACTGTTTAAGCGAATGGGAGAGATGTCCGCATAAGTCTCGTCACGGCTTAATAAAACATTGACGGCTTTTTGACCTTCGCCGGCATCCTCAATCAATGCGGGCAATGTTCTGTAAGCATCTGGACCGACAACCAAATCAACGAGCCTTTCTTCTTCTAATAATTTTGATTTTAGTCTTTCTGCCATACAACCCAGGACGCCGATCAATGTTGCAGGATGCAGTTTTTTTGTTTGCCTGAATGTCAGGAGACGTGTCCGGATTGTTTGCTCCGCTTTTTCGCGGATCGAGCATGTGTTTAATAAGATCAAATCGGCTTCTTCAAAATTCCTGGTAGCGCTAAAGCCGGTTTGATGCAAAATGGAAGCTATGATTTCGCTATCCGAAAAGTTCATCGCACAACCATAGCTTTCAATGTAGAATTTCTTATGGTGCCCGCTTGTTTCATTCCCCGCAGGTGCAAAACTTTCACCCTGGCGACTTTCGTCATGTGCTTTTTTGGCTAAGAAATCCAACATCCCGCTTATAAAATTTTAAGAGTGCAAAGATAACAAAAACAATCATGTCAATGACAGGTTGACAGCAGGATTGTCTTTAAGAGTAATAAAAAGAAAGCTGTGGCACGACAGGTAATCGATTTTCTTCCAAAATCAACCATTGTATAAAATGACGGCGATAAAATTAGGATTTGGAGGACAAGGCTTTTCTTTTCTTCCTGACTGGTCGGTAATCAATAAATCGATCACAACACCGCCTGCTGAATATATTTAATTCCATATTTGCCCCAGTCCTTGAGGCTTTCCCTTAATGATTCCTTTAATGAAGCATTGGTGACAACCTTGCCTTTGGTGGGGATTTTAAAATCTGCGGGCTTTAAGTTTTCATCCATCAATTTGGTCGCAAACCAGGTTACGTGCTGGTGAGGTAGTGCAACGCCAAGTATCATACCCGGCAAACCGCAAAAAGATTCAGGGCCACCCGGGGTAATGATTTCGTCAGTGTAAAAAGCTACGACGTAAATAGAGTCCATGATCAGGGCATTCGCCCTGCGGCATTCAAAACCGGCGATATTTCTTGTTTCGCTGGTTATTTTCCATTTTATCTTTCTTACGCTGTCCCGAATAAGAAATATTCTTTCAAATACTTTTTTTTGGCTTACCGCCTGTTGTTTTTCAAAATCCGAATAAATCACATTTTCATCAGCTACATCGTTGCCAAACCAAATCTTGTTATTCTCCGGATTATCCTTTCCGGGCTGGTACAATGTTTTGTTATTGTCAAAAGCCAGGTTGAAATAGGAGGTTTTGAATTGAGGCATATTTTTCTTTACCCAGTCTTTCCAGCCGTCCTCATCATAATCCTGCATCTGCGCGTAGATATTTAGTTTATACTCAAATTCGATTTTTCCATGGGTTAAAAAGACGGGATTTTGGCTCCTTGCAAATTGAAAGCTCCATAGGGAAAGAAAAATCGAGATGATGCATGTGGGTTTCATGGTTTAATTTTAATTTTAATTTACAAACATCATTCCACCGCCGGATGGCGAGGCCGTTCCTGTCTTGGTAAAGTTCCACACGACGGATAGCATGAAATATCGTTGAATGGTCGAATAGGATTGCTGTGAAATAAAGTTTGAGCTGACATTTCTGGTGATCCCTTTGTTTTGATTTAAAATATCGTTAGCAGAAACTTTGATCAGCAGTTGATCACCCTTTAAAATTTTTTTTCCAAACCAGGCATTCCAAAAAGCGATGTTGGTGTTGTTGTCAAACACAGAAGTGCGCTGCCGGAAAGTATAGTCCAAATCTGTATGAAGCTGAAATTTAAGGGGCAAAAAGAAATCAAAGTCGGGATGCAGGTTATAGGTCCAGTATTTTGTCCCAAAACCAGCCTGAATGGATGATGTGCTGGTGGTATAAGTGGCGGAGGTATTGAGGCTGCATTCGATTTTCTTTTCCTTGTATTTGCTGACATATAATCCGAAAGTGTAATTATTGCTGTTGGTGGTATTCTGTTCATTGTTTACGATGCTGTTATTCCTGTTTTTAGAAACTCCTATTCTGGGTCCGAAATAAATATCAGGTTTTTTCCATTTGAATCCATAGTCAATATTCGCAGACAAGGTATAATTTCCGCTCACGTTGATCGACTGGGTGATCTTTCTTCCCAATGTATCCACATAGCTGTTTGTGCTGATCGCATTTTGGGTAAAATTGTAATTAAAATTTGTAAATAGATTATTGTTGGTGAGCGCTTTGAAGAAATAATATTGCATTCTTATGTTGTTCTGAAAAGCCGGTTTTAAGCCCGCATTGCCCACGACAATATTCAGTGGATCTTGGTTATTTTGAATGGGTTGAATTTGCTGTAAGGTCGGTTGAACCGTGGAGCCGTAATATCCGATAAAAATTGAGTTTTGCGTGGCGAGATCATAACTGAAATTGGCATGGGGGTACCAGTTTACAAAACTTCTTTTGCCGGTTGTATCTGCAAACAGATCATTTTGTTTGAAATCGCTGTACCCCACATTGCTTCCTATCCCGAATCTTAGCTTCTTTTTTGTTAAGGAATAACTCAATCCACCTTTTTGGGTAAACATGTTGAATGAATAATCGCTGCTGTAAACGTGATCAAGCGAATCATATTTTCCTGTTTGCGATTTATTGTATGACAGTTTATCGGCAGCGCTATTATTGACAATTACTCCGTAATTAAAAAGCAAGGATGAAACGGCGCTAAGCGGTTCTGAATAGGTTGCATTGGTAGTGAGCGAAAATGTTTTGCCGGCGTTGGTTTTATATTGATCAGTGACCTGTGCCAGCGACAGGGTATCGTTAGCGTAGAAATTATTTGCAGAAAAAAGATAGCCGTTTGACGTGGTGTTTGTGTAATTTTCAATAGCGTCAATAGAAATCGTTCTGCCTTTCTTCTTGAATTTTTTCTTCCACAGCAATTCACTGTTAAAAGAATTGTTATCACCGGTTGTAGAAGTTTTATTCATCCCGTTATTCAACCTCGCGCTGTCGTAAACCAAAATGGATTGGGTGCCGGAACTGTCCTTGGTGATCTTATGAATGAGCGTTCCGTCTGCGGAGAATTTGATCGAAGATGAGGAATCTGTTTGAAATTCATAAGTAGCAAAAAGTTTATTGCGCATGACCTGGTTGCGAAATTTTTGCGTTTGATTTTGATAATAGGATGTTGTTGAATCGGGTAGTATATATTCTGAATTGGTAGCGCTGTTCCCATTTACAAACAATTGCATGACCTTATAATTGCCATTTACGGATTGGTTGTCGTTGTCCCATTTGTTGTTGTAATGGAGACCGCCTGTTTGTACTAACGGGTATCCCTGACCGCTGTAATTACCATCCCATCCGCTGATGTCGTCGGATCCGGTTATATTGCCGTTGGCATCCACCGAAACCACTCCATTGCTTCCGCCATAGGCATTTTGATCCTGCCAGTTAAGTCCCGCAGTTCCTGTATTGGATACAATCCCATACAGGGAGATTTTTTCTTTCTTCTGAAATTTATTAAACATTAGCTGACTATCGTGATAGCCGTCTGATGCAGCCCCAGCGCTCAATTTTCCGAAATAACCGTTCTTCTTATCTTCTTTAAGTTTAAAATTTATGGTTTTCTGCTTCTGCCCGTCATCAATTCCGGTAAAGGCAGCCTGGTCGCTCTTCTTATCGTATACCTGAACCTTGTCAACCATATCGGCACGCAGGTTCTTGGTAACCAGGGTCGGATCGTCTCCAAAAAATTCTTCTCCGTCAACCAATACTTTTTGTACTGCTTCACCCTGGGCGGTAATTTTTCCATTTTTATCAACCTGTATTCCGGGTAGCTTTTTGAGCAAATCCTCGATGGTCGCGTTAGGCTGCACTTTGAAACTGTCCGCTTTAAATTCTGTGGTATCTCCCTTTAATCTTATTGCAGCATTTCCATTCACCACAAATTCTTTCAACAGCTGGCTTTTCAGCGTCATGGAAATTTGGTGCATATCAAGGTCAGCAGAATCTTTCAATTCAAATTCATCTGCATAATCAGCGTATTTGGGATAGGTAATGAGGAGCAATAATTTTCCGGCGGGAAGGCCGGATAGATGAAAATTACCGGCTTTATCAGAGCGCGCGAATCCAACCATTACAGAATCTTTTTGCCGCAAGATCATCACCACACTATTTGCAAGATTTTTCTTTTCTGTTGTGTCGGCGACAACGCCTTTAATCGAAGATTGACATAATGAACAAGAAACTGCGAGCAGCGTTCCTAATAAACACGCAATCCGTTTTTGCATTAGTTAAGGTTGATGGTATTGGGAATTTGCAAAAAACTTTGGTCCTGTCAAATATCATTTAAAAAAAAATCAATAAGCACCGCCGAACTCTTAATTTTACGTTAAACGCTTTTATCACGATTTTATAATGCCATTGGTTTATGAGTGAAAAGAAAAAAGATTCCATAAAAAAAGACGAAGAAAAAAATGATTATATCGGTGAAACAGAAAAAAACCTCCGTAAAAAGCAGACGGCATCCATGGATACCCTTAAGCGTTACGAAGAAATCCATTTTGTGGATTCAACCAAAGCTGTCTGGAATTATTCTTTATTTACCGATGATGATATCCGAAATTTTCAACAAGGCACCCATTACAGTTTGTATAATTTTTTTGGTGCGCATCAGCGTGAAGTGCTTGCGGTGAAAGGATATTATTTCGCTGTTTGGGCACCAAACGCCACCTACGTCTCGGTAAAAGGCAATTTTAATGATTGGAATAATGATTCGCATCCTTTATTTGTACGGCTTGATAAATCCGGAATATGGGAAGGTTTTATTCCGCACATGCAGAAAGGTGAAGTGTATAAATATCATATTCACGGATACCAGAAAACAAAACTCGATAAGGGCGATCCTTATGCAAACTTCTGGGAAAAAAGGCCGGATACCGCCTCGATAACCTGGGAACTGGATTATCGATGGAATGATGAAGAATGGATGAAAAAAAGGGAAAAAAATAATTCCCTTGATGCACCATGGAGCGTGTACGAAGTGCACCTGGCGAGCTGGATGCGACCTGATAAAAATGACGAGGAAACCTACAACAGCTATGATTTTTTTCGCGAGAACCTCGTGCCTTATGTAAAAAACATGGCTTATACCCACGTGGAATTAATGCCCGTTATGGAGCATCCCTACGACGGGAGCTGGGGTTACCAGGGAACCGGGTATTTTGCACCCACATCCCGTTTTGGCAATCCGCAACAATTTATGGCGCTTGTCGATGCATTTCACCAGCAGGGTGTGGGAGTGATTCTCGACTGGGTTCCCTCTCATTTTCCATACGACGCCCATGGGTTATTTATGTTTGACGGGACCAACACTTATGAATATGCGGATATGCGAAAAGGGTTTCATCCGGATTGGAACAGTTACATTTTTAACTATAAACGGGGAGAAGTAAAATCATTTCTAATCAGCGGAGGTCGTTTCTGGATGGATAAATTCCATGCTGATGGAATTCGTGTTGATGCGGTGAGTTCAATCTTAAAATTGAATTACTCCAGAAAAAAGGGACAATGGGAGCCCAATGAATTTGGAGGTGATGGAAATTTAGAAGCCATCGCTTTTATTAAAGACCTGAATGAAACTTTATTCAGGGATTTTCCGGACATACAAACCATCGCGGAAGAAGCGACGGATTGGCCAGGCATAAGTAAACCCACCTATGCGGGCGGTTTGGGATTTGGAATGAAATGGATGATGGGATGGATGCACGACACACTTGATTATTTCAAACTGGATCCCATCCACCGGCAACATCACCAGGATAAATTTTCTTTCAGCATGGTGTATTATTATGATGAAAATTTCATGCTTCCATTAAGTCATGATGAAGTTGTCCACGGCAAGTCACCGATGCTGTACAAAATGCCTGGCGATGAATGGCAAAAATTTGCCAATCTCAGGTTGATGTATACCTATATGTTTGCCCATCCTGGTGGGAAACTGTTATTCATGGGTGACGAATTTGGCGCTACCAGCGAATGGAATCACAAGAGCGAATTACAGTGGAACCTGCTGCAATTTGACGGGCACCGGTTATTAAAGGATTGTGTTCGCGACCTGAATCTTTTATTAAGAAATGAACCAGCATTATATGAAAATCAATTCAACATGTATGGGTTTGAGTGGGTAGATTTGAATCATCGAGCCGAGACAGTGATCGTTTTTCGCAGAAAAGGGAAAAAGCCGGAAAATGACCTGCTGATTATTTTAAACATGACTCCCATGGTACGCCGTGATTGGAAGGTATATACATATGGTAAATCTTCATGGAGTGAGATTTTTAACAGTGACGCAAAAAAGTATTGGGGAACAGGGGATGTTTTTAATCCCGAACCGGGAGTGAAATTGGTTGATAAAAAAGAGGAGGTTTATGAAATAAATGTGCATTTACCGGCGTTAGGAGCTGTGGTTCTGAAGTAGGAAGTATTCAAGAATTTCATTCTTAAACCCTTATTCGTTTTATACAGAACCCTTGAATCGCAGAAGCTTTTGTTTAAACTTGAATGTGCTAATTATTTCGTATGAAAAACGTACTCTTGCTTACCCTGCTCATATCTGCTATCCAATTCTCGTACTCGCAAAAGGATAGTTCCGACTTTTATTATCAGAAAGGCATCACTGAAAAAGGCAATCGGCTTTTTATGGTCGCTTTCAATGATCTGCAAAAATCGACAAAATTCAGCGTTGACAATGCAGACGCACAAAGAGAGCTCGGATTAACGTCTCTGGAGTTGAGAAAATATGATAATGCAGAGATGGCATTTCAAAAAGTGGAAGAAATAAAAAAGGATGATAAAGTGGCTATCGAAAATTTAGCCAATTTATATTTTTGGACGCATCAGTGGTCCCAGGCAGTTGAGTATGCGAAAAAAGCCCAGCAATTGAATATTGGAAAAAACTGGAATTATATTATCGGTAAAAGTTATTACCAGCAGGAAGACTATGGCAATTCGTTCAAATATCTTCAGGCAGCTGCTAAAGATGATACTGCAAATGCCGATGTTCCATACATGCAAGCCCGCAGTTTTGTTGACATGAACAATTACAAAGCTGCCGTTGCTTTTTTTAAAAGAGCGATAGAACTTGATTCGACAAAATATCAATGGATCTATGAATGTGCACTGACATTTGCAACAATTCCGGATGATAAATCGGCGATTCAATATTATTTGTTGGCAGCGCAAAAAGGATATAAAACAGATAACGATTTTTACGAGAACTTATCGGATTCTTATATCGCAGCCGGCGAAGCCCAAAAAGGGTTGGACCTGATGTTGAAGGTACTGGAAAAGAAACCAGCCGATTTGATCTTATTGTACAGCGTTGCGGACACTTACTACCGGCTTAAGAAATACCAGGAGGCAATTGACTACTGGGATAAGATCTTATTTTACGATAAAGAAAACGCCAAGGCACTCTATATGATCGGCATGGCTTATCAAAAGAAAGGAGAAACGAGCAAAGGAAGACAGCTTTGCGATAAAGCCATAGAAATGGATCCTTCACTCAAAAATCTTAAACACGAGATGAAAATGGATATGTAATCCGCAAAATATTCCTTTTCAACTTGTTTGCCGGATCACCCTGGCGACTTTAATGTATTCACCGAATTTCCTGAATCATCTTTTTGCCATTTCTTCTCACATTCTTTCCGGAACTCGTATTCCCAACAGAGCCATCGTTTTACGTATGGTAATTGCCGTTAGATTGCATAATTGTAAACGTAAAATTTTCTTTTCTTCATTTTCTGCATTGGACACTGAATGTTCAGCATAAAAAGAATTAAATGTTTTGGCTACATTATAAACATAATTGGCCATAACGGAAGGATTCATTTCCGCGCAAGCCTGACTCAGCATTCCAGGAAATTTTTCAATAATAACGATCAATTCTTTTTCCAGGGGAAGCAGGGAAGAAAGGGTTCGGAATTCGGAGCTTGGCTCTTGATTCACCATCGGCGATTCGCCGTTCAGGATTGACTCTTTCCTAAAAATTGACCTTATTCTCGCGTAGGCGTATTGAACAAATGTCGCCGTGTATCCATGCAGATCGATTGATTCCTCGGGATTGAATAACATTCTTTTTTTAGGATCCACGCGCAACAGGAAGAACTTCAATCCCCCAACACCAAGTGTTTCATACAATTCATGTAATTCAGTCTCGGAGAAACCTTCCGTCTTTCCCTGTTCTTTGGTCTTTTTTGATGCTTCCAGGTGCATTTCATCCAGCATATCATCGGCATCTACAACGGAACCTTCTCTTGTTTTCATTCTGCCCGTTGGCAATTCAACCATACCATAACTCAAATGAAAAATATTATCGGCAGAGGGAATGGCTAATTTCTGACAGATTAATTTCAATACTTTGAAATGATAATTTTGTTCATCACCGACGACATAAATACTTATGTCTGGATTATATTCTTCCCATTTTTTTATGGCTAAACCAATATCTTGCGTAATATAAACTGCAGTGCCATCTTTACGCTGAACAATTTTTTCATCCAATCCATCATTGGTCAAATCGATCCAGATGCTTCGATCTTCTTTTTCGAAAAAAATATGCCTGGCTAATCCTGTTTTTACCAATTCTTTTCCTAAGATGTAAGTGTTGCTTTCATAATACACCTTATCAAAATCAGTTCCGATTCTTTTATATGTTTCATCAAAACCTGCATAAACCCAATTGTTCATTGTTTTCCACAACTCAATAACATCTGGTTTCCCGGCTTCCCAATCGACAAGCATTTGCTTTGCGTCATTCATTATCGGCGCGAGTTTTTCTGCATCTTCTTCACTGACTCCGCCGGATTTTATTTCTTCGATCTGATTCTTATACGCTACGTTAAAGAGCACATAATAGTCTCCAACAAAATGATCGCCTTTGATTCCCGTGCTTTGCGGAGTAGCGCCTTTTGCAAAAAGTTGCCAGGCGATCATACTTTTGCAAATATGAATTCCACGATCATTTGCGATGCAGGTTTTTATGATGTCGTACCCATTGATTTTATAAATTTCCCCAATGCTCCATCCCAAAAAATTATTTCGTAAATGACCCAAATGCAACGGTTTGTTTGTATTTGGCGAAGAATATTCGACCATCACTTTTTTCCCGTTTTTTTCTTTTTTCCCAAAGTTTTCATTATTGAAATTTTGGTGAAGAAAATCAGCCCAGACATTGTCCGCAACAGATAAATTTAAAAAACCTTTGATCACATTATAAGACGAGAAAAATTGTGCATATTGCTGAACGAGAATATCGCCAAGTTCTTTTCCTAATATCTCCGGGGATTTTTTCAGCTCTTTTACAAAAGAAAAAAGCACGATGGTGTAGTCACCCTCAAATTCCGGTTTTGTTTCACTGATCAGAATGTCACCTTTTTCAATTTTATGTTGAGACAAATCCGCAAGCGCTTCCTGCGCAAATAATTCTATTTGTTGTATAACCGTCATTAAATATTAATTGCCGCAAAAGTAAGGCAACGAAAGCAGTAAAAAATTCGTTTACTTGATATTTTTAACGATCTGAAAACAACGCTTTGTATTATCTTCGCCGCTATTTTTAAAAAGGATGCTGAAAAAAACCATCATATCACTCATCGATTTTTTTTATCCCGTTTTTAGCAGGGTAATGCCCCTTCAGACGTTTCGATATGCGGCTTGCGGCGGCGCAAATACATTGCTGGATATATTCGTTTTCTTTGTCAGTTATAATTATATCTTACACAAACAAAATCTTGTTATAGGATCTTTTGTTTTTAAACCGCATATTGCGGCATTTCTCATGGCCTTCTGCGTAAGCTTTCCGGTTGGCTTTATACTTATGCGTAATGTTGTTTTTTCAGAATCCACGTTGCACAGCCGCGTTCAGTTGTTCAGGTATTTTATTTTAGTGGTAGTTTGTGTCGCGTTGAATTATTTTTTTATAAAACTCTTTGTTGAAGAGTTTCATATTTATCCGACAGTAGCAAAAATTCTCACAACCATAATTGTGGTCGCCTTCAGTTACCTCACGCAGAAGAAATATACTTTCAAAGTTGAAGAATAGCGCTGATGTGATAAATCTCGCCACGCGTCCGTATTTCCCGGACTGATATTTACTGCATGCCGTTTGATTCCTGTGGCAACTGGCTATATCCCTTCCTTAGGCTGCGTCATGCTAAACCAATTTCCAACCCCATCTGTAACCAGTGCTTCTATTCCGTAAAATTGTTCTTTGGGTTCATCTTTAAATACCACTCCCTTTGATTTTAACTCTTCATAGGTTGCCCGGCAGTCAGGCGTGTACATAACGCCGGCGCCCATCACACCTTTATCAAGCAGAAGTTTTAATGCTTTGGATACTTCCTCATCATCATACATTGGACTATTGGCATCCATAAGCACTATTTCCAGGTCCGGTTGTTCCGGAGGATTTAAGGTAAGCCACCGCATACCATTGTCCATAGTCACATCGGTATTTACTTTAAAACCCAGCTTGTTTACATAAAAATCGTAAGCTTTGCTTTGATCGTTTACAAAAAGAGACACATGAGACATTTTTGTAATCATATGAAATATTTTTAATTGTTAAATCTATTTTTATTTTGAGAACAAATGTTCTCAAAATTTGAACTTCAACCTGTCATTTACATGTTTCTTGGGTTTTTCCATCCTTTATTTAATCGTTCCACAGAACCGGAAAGTCTTTCGTTTTTGGTTTCTTCTCTTTTTGCAGTAATAATCCATTCCACATACTCTTTTTTATTGGTGAAGGAAAGCGTTTGAAAAAATTCATTTGCCTTTTTATTCTTTCGCAATATCTCTGTCAATTCTTTGGGCAGGCGGACCGTCTTTTTTTCTGTATTTATATAGTCAAATATTGGTCTTTCGCTTGTCTTAGGCGCTTTAATTTTATCTGTTTCTTTTTTTAAGCGGCATGCAAAAGTTGACCAGGTTTCATCAAACGAAATAAGACCTACCCACTGCAATTCTTCATGCTTTAATAATTCTTCCCATCCCTTATCTCTCGTTAAATCTGTTTGCATTTTGGAAGTTCCTTTGGGATAATATATCCAGCACAAAACATTTTCTTTAAGCAGTTCCAATACGCCTGTTAATTCTTTATCCATTTGCTTTTTATTCAACACAAACCAATGAATCTGGTTATAATTTTTTGCGTTATCAGAAATTTTTACCATTGACGGCAACAAACCGATATTTCTTTTAAAATCAGACGGAGCATTTATCGTCAGCAAAATATACCCGTCTTTAATTTTCAGTTTTTGAGCAACAGTATTTGGCATAGAAGAATTTTTATGCCAATAAAATTATGGAATTGGATACAATTAGATTTATTGAAAATTGCTTTTATCGATCCATCTGATAACTTTCAATAAAGCAATGCGGAATAAAATGTTTTGGCTGTTCTTGTGCAAGTTTCTTCTTCCGGAAGGCAAGATTTCGGTAATACTGAGGTGCAAAACCAATTTCTTTTTTAAATAATATGCTGAATGAACCTACGCTTTCAAATCCGACAGTATTGCAGATTTCAGAAACCGTTAATTTATTTTCAGCAAGCATATGTTTCGCATTATCAATTCTTTTTTGAGTTAAATAGCGATGTGGCGTTTTGCGATAAATGCGGGTGAATAACCGGTGAAAATGAAACCGTGAAATACAAGAATGACGGGAAATGATATTCAAATCCAATGCCTGATCGAAATTTTCATCCATAAATATTTTTGCAGAAACAATTCGCCGATAAACTTCTATTGATATTTCCATAAATCGCGTTCATTGTAATTGATTGGTGCAAAGGGCCGAAGGCCCGGACATGTATAACGCCATATTCAGAATCATACACCCATCAGCAAAATAGCCTGCATGATCAGGTATTTTTAGCGCTGGAATCCCGCGGTGCATTCATTCCGAACCCAACACAGGCTAAATTGTTGACCAAAAGCCAAATCCGGAATACAGAGTGATTGGGGTATTCGACGTTTGAATCCGGTATTGGATCGGCGATCGCACCTGAAGCGTTCGTTTCAGCCTCATAATCAGCAATTTTTTAAAGTTAAGTATTTTTGCATAAATCTGACAGGAAAATGCGCACGCACAGTTTATTTTTTATGATGATTTTTATCGGGTTAGCTGGGAATGCCCAACAAATCCAAAAAATAAATTATGGGGAAAATAAAGATGCCGGACATTATCTATACACCCGGGGAATAAAATTATACTATGAAATATATGGAACGGGAGAGGCTTTGCTTTTTATTCACGGAAACGGAGGCTCGCTTGCCAATTTTTCCAACAATATTCCTTATTTTTCCCGGCGTTATAAAGTGATAGCTGTAGACAGTCGTGCTCACGGAAAATCTATTGATCACAACGATTCACTTTCTTTTGAAATGATGGCTGATGATTTTAATGCCTTACTCGACTCCCTGGGAGCCGACAGCACATACGTAATTGGTTGGAGCGATGGCGGCATTAATGGTTTGCTCCTGGCCATTCGCCATCCGGAAAAAGTAAAAAAACTGGCAATTACAGGTGCTAATCTGTGGCCGGATACAACAGGTCTAACTCCGTTTGTTTTTAACCTCATAAAAAAAGGCAATGCGGAACTGAGGAAAAAAGAACAAACTCAAAAAGTTAAAAATGAGTTGAAAATTTCTGATCTCGATTTGTATCAGCCACATATCAGCCTGGAACAATTACACACTATTTTATGTCCAACGCTTGTTATCGGCGGCGATCACGATGCCATTCCGGTAACGCACACCGTACTCATCGCTCAAAATATTCACCGTTCATATTTATGGATAATTCCAAATTCGGGGCATTCTACGCCAATATTTAAAAAAGATCAGTTTAATCCGATTATTGAAGATTTCTTTAAGAAACCTTATCGAAACATCGAAGGTACTGCTACCTTTCAGTAAAGGGGGTCAGCATGACTACACTGCCAATTTTTCACTTTCATCCGGATGGCATAATGATTGACAATTACCTGTACAACATTATACTAACAAAAAAAGAGATATCATATGAGTAAGATTATCGGAATAGACCTTGGAACAACCAACAGTTGCGTTTCTGTGATGGAAGGGAATGAGCCGGTGGTGATTGCCAATGACGAGGGAAGGCGCACAACCCCGTCGGTAGTGGCTTTCCTCAAAAACGGGGAGCGTAAAGTAGGTGATCCGGCAAAACGCCAGGCTATCACCAATCCAAAAAATACCATTATGTCTGTCAAACGTTTTATGGGGCGCAGATATGATGAAGTAACCAATGAAATCAGTCACTGGAGCTACAATGTAGTCAAAGGTGACAATAATACTTGCCGTATTGACATTGATGGCAGGCAATATACGCCACAGGAAATTTCTGCGATGATTCTTCAGAAAATGAAAAAAACTGCCGAAGATTATCTGGGGCAGGAAGTTTCTGAAGCCGTAATTACTGTTCCTGCCTATTTTAATGATGCGCAAAGACAGGCAACAAAAGAAGCAGGAGAAATCGCCGGTTTAAATGTTCGCCGTATTGTCAATGAGCCCACAGCAGCAGCACTTGCATATGGACTGGATAAAAAACATAAGGACGAAAAAATCGCCGTTTTCGATCTCGGTGGCGGAACATTTGATATTTCGGTACTTGAATTGGGCGATGGCGTATTTGAAGTAAAATCAACCAACGGAGATACCCATCTGGGCGGAGATGATTTTGATAAGCTGATCATGGATTGGCTTGCGGAAGAATTCAAAAAAGATGAAAATATCGATTTACGCAAAGACCCGATGGCTTTGCAGCGTTTGAAAGAAGCATCTGAGAAGGCAAAAATAGAATTGTCGTCTTCTACAGAAACAGAATTAAATCTTCCATACATCACCGCAGTCGATGGTGTGCCAAAACACCTTGTAAAAAAATTAACGCGTGCAAAATTCGAACAGCTTTCTGATAATTTGTTTGAAAGATGTTTGAAGCCTTGTGAACAGGCATTGAAAGATGCCGGTTTGAACGCTTCGCAAATTGATGAAGTGATATTGGTCGGAGGTAGCACACGTATTCCGAAAGTGCAGGAAATAGTTGAGAAATTTTTTGGTAAGAAAGCAAACAGAAGTGTGAATCCCGATGAAGTAGTGGCGATTGGTGCAGCCATCCAGGGAGCCGTGTTGACCGGCGAAGTGAAAGATGTATTGTTGCTTGATGTCACACCACTTTCTTTAGGTATTGAAACAATGGGCGGTGTGATGACGAGGTTGATTGAAAGCAATACGACCATCCCGACAAAAAAATCAGAAACTTTTTCTACGGCCAGTGATAACCAGCCTGGCGTACAAATTCATGTCTTGCAAGGTGAGCGTCCGATGGCCAATCAAAATAAGAGTCTGGGAATGTTTAACCTGGATGGTATTCCGCCGGCCCCACGTGGTGTTCCGCAAATTGAAGTGATATTTGATATTGATGCAAACGGACTTTTGCATGTTACAGCAAAAGATAAGGGAACCGGCAAAGAACAAAAAATTCGTATTGAAGCCGGGAGCGGATTAAGCAAGGATGAAGTTGAAAAAATGAAAGCTGAAGCAAAAGCCAATGAAAGCACAGATAAAGCAGCCCGCGAAAAAGTAGACAAGATAAATCAGGCTGACAGTTTGATTTTCCAAACAGAAAAACAACTGAAGGAATTTGGTGAAAAGATTTCTGCAGATAAGAAAACCCCGATTGAAAATGCATTGAGCAAATTAAAAGAAGCGCACAAAAGCCAGGATGTGAATGCCATCGATGCTGCAGTTGCCGAAATGAATAATGCCTGGACAGCAGCAAGCGAAGAAATGTATAAAGCAACTCAGGGTACTGGCGCACAAGCGGGTGCAGAAGCAAACAACAATGCCCAACCAAATACCGGTTCGGGTTCAGAAAATGTAACTGACGCTGAGTTTGAGGAAGTGAAGTAATATGAACTTTGCATCGAATGGTTTTAAATGTATTGAAGCTTTCACATTTTGTGAAAGCTTTTTTTTGAAATGAAAGTAAAAAAGCCGGATGTGAACCGTAGCGTCAGGCAAAACAAATATGACAGCGGTCTTACTAACAGTATAGTGCACACGGAGTTGTTAAATTATAAATGTCATCTTAACGTTTCATTATGAAGTCAGTTTGCATTTTGGCTAATAAATAGTATATTTGCACCATCAAATTGAGCCATTGTACAGTACTTACAAAAGGGAATTTAAACCAGACACTTCTTACTAACGATTCTTAGGTGTTCCACCCGGCAGCTCAAGACAAACAATCGTAATTAATAAAAAACAGATAGATTATGAACAGTAATGTTATGCCATCAATTTTCAAGATGGGCAAGGAAGAATTAGAACAATTATTATCAACAGCAGATGTAAAAGAAACAATTGCAACGGAAATAAACCTGGCAAAAAACCAAAGCCGTGCATTTGGAATCGTTGACCTTTGGAATATTCAACGCAACATGAAATCTGCAAGCAAACTTTCTAAAAGAAGTTCTCTCTAATAAATAATGTTCTATAACTAAAATGCTACCGTTGAGGTAGCATTTTTTGTTTTAAGTATGTTGAATGATGAATCAGATAATGTTCAACGCTTTACCGAAAAAAGTGCAAACGAATGGAAGAGTTAAAATGCATACACCTCCGATTATGGTATAGAGCCAGAAAAAGGCGATAACTGATATAGCAAAAAGAATCCAATATAAACCGGTTGATTTCTTTATTTCTTCCATTTTTTAAATTTTAAACGAAATTAGGGCAAATGAACTAATCAACAAAGACCTTATCTTTCTTGTGATAACTTTCAACGATTCCAAATTCGGATACAGTCATCGGGGGCGCGTTTTTCAAATTCATCTTAGCCAAAGCTTTTACGGATGGCTTTTTTCCCGCAAAAAATGAATTAAAGATTGAATGAAATAAAAAAATATGTACAATGAACAAGGTTTTATTAAATTCGCCCGATAATGTAGACCAAACACATTAAATTAGCTGACAACTTGGAGCAAATTTACCCCATCTGATGAAAATACAGTTTTACTTAAGATTTCACACCCAACCCGGTCAGAGTCTGTTTGTTAGCGGCAATACAGAAGAACTGGGAGATAATAACATTGAAAAAGCTTTTCCTCTTCATTTCCAGAATGACGATTTTTGGATGGGCATAACAGCAATTGACAATGCACTTCATCCTAAAATACAATATAAATATTTTTTAAAGAATGCTGACGGGACAGTTGTGATCGAATGGGGAAATGACAAAGTAATTGATATTTCAAAATCCGGAATCGAAGAAATCCAAACAGTGGATACATGGAATCATGCCGGAGAATATGAAAATGTTTTTTTTACTGCGCCTTTCCAGCAAGCATTATTAAAACATTCAAAAAAAACGACGAAGAAAAAAGTAGTAAAACATTTCACGCATCTTTTTAAAGTAAAAGCGCCACTTCTTAAGAAAAGCGAAGTGCTTTGTCTTAGCGGCAGCAGTCTCCCGCTGGGAGAATGGGATACCGGATCCGTTGTTTTCATGTCACTGCAGGACAACTGGTGGACCTGTAAAATTTCTTTACCTAAAGAATCTTTTCCTGTTTATTATAAATATGCAGTGTATAACAATAAGGAAAGGAAATTTTCGCATTACGAAAATGGCAACAACAGGGTTTTATATGGTGACGCCATGGAAAACAAAGTTGCGATTATTCATGATGGTTTTGCACAATTGCCAAATGATAAATGGCATGGCGCCGGTGTAGCAATACCTGTATTTAGCCTGAGAACGAAAAATTCATTTGGAGTAGGGGAGTTTACTGATCTAAAATTATTGGTGAATTGGGCAAATAAGACGGGTTTGAAACTTATTCAAATGCTGCCGGTAAACGATACCATTGCTACGCACACTTGGATAGATTCTTATCCCTACGCAGCGATCTCCGCGTTTGCGTTGCATCCCGTTTACATCAATCTTGAAAAAGTTGCCGGCAAACAAAATGCTCCATTAATAAAAGCGCTGCACAAAAAATATAAATCACTGAACGAATTGCCGGAAGTCGATTATGCGCGTGTTACCAATTTAAAGTTGTCGGTGTTAAAAGAATTATTCGCAACTGAAAAGGGAACGTTTTTTGAAAAAGAAGATTACGCTGTTTTTTTTGAAAAAAATAAGCACTGGCTAATTCCTTACGCTGCTTTTTGCTGCTTGAGGGATCGTTATGGTACCAGCGATTTTACACAATGGAAACAATACGGGAAGTATAAAAAAGAATCGATCGAAAAATTTGTTGCCCCAAACGCGAGGCATTATGATTCGATAGCCATTCATTATTACATTCAATTTCATTTGCATTGCCAGTTGCGCGATGCAACGGATTATGCGCACAAACATGGCTTGATTGTGAAAGGAGATATTCCCATTGGTATTTATCGGTACAGTTGCGATGCGTGGGTGGATCCGGAATTGTATCACATGGATTTTCAGGCTGGTGCCCCTCCGGATGATTTTGCTGTCAAAGGACAGAACTGGGGATTTCCCACCTATAATTGGGAGCAAATGTCTAAAGACGGATTTGACTGGTGGAAGAAAAGATTAGAGCAGATATCTTACTATCTGGATGCCATCCGCATAGATCACATCCTTGGTTTTTTCCGCATCTGGAGCATTCCTATGAATGCCGTTGAAGGAGTACTTGGTTATTTTGTTCCGGCAATTCCTGTTCACATCAATGAATTCAGTGAAAGAAACATTCCGTTTAACTATCACCGATATACAAAGCCACTTATCAACGACGCGGTGTTGTGGGAGATTTTTGAGCACGATGCCGAACAAATAAAAGCTGATTATCTCCATACAGCGGGCAATGGTTTTTTTGAATTAAAAGAAGAATTCAACACCCAGAGAAAGGTTGAAAATTATTTTCACGACAAAGAAAAAAATGACGTCAATAATAAAATTCACCGGGGGTTGTTTGATCTTATATCAAATGTGATTTTACTGGAGGCGGATGACTCCAAGGGTCAGCAATTTCATTTTCGCATTTCGATGGAATCAACTTCTTCATTCCGCTATCTTGACTGGAACGTGCAAATGCAATTAAGAGATCTTTATGTAAATTATTACTATCGCCGGCAAGATCATTTTTGGGCAGAAGAAGCGATGAAAAAATTACCGGCATTAAAAGCGGCAACGAATATGCTTGTCTGCGGAGAAGATCTGGGAATGGTTCCTGATTGTGTGCCTGATGTCATGAAACAAACCGGGATACTCAGTCTTGAAATTCAAAGGATGCCGAAAGATCCTAAGAAAGAATTTTTTCATCCTGCAGATGCACCCTATTTGTCTGTGGTAACTCCTTCCACACACGATATGAGCACCATCCGGGCTTGGTGGGAAGAAGACAGGGCAAAAACCCAGCGTTTTTTTAATCATGAATTGGGTCAATGGGGAGATGCGCCCTTTTTCTGTGAACCCTGGATAAGTAAAGCCATCATCATTCAACATTTATATTCATCTGCGATGTGGAGCATTTTTCAATTGCAGGATATCTTGGGAATGAGTGAAAATATCCGCAGGGAAAACCCATATGACGAGAGAATCAACGTTCCGGCAAATCCGAAAAATTACTGGAAATACCGTATGCATATTTATCTGGAAGATCTGATAGATGAGAAAAAATTTAATGAAGAACTGAAAGATCATATTCATTCTTCAGGGAGATGAGCCATTCGGATGAAAAATTAATATTCAACAATGAGCAAACTTCAGACATTCTCCTTTTAACTGCTTGCATCTCACATTGCCTATGAAAGTTCATTACCGGACATACAACCTTCCTTTTAAATACCCGTTCACCATTTCAAAAGGTACAAAAACCCATCAACCGACGTTTATTGTTGAATTGGAGCATTTCGGAATCAAAGGTTACGGAGAAGCACCGGCAATAAGTTATTATGATATTACTACAGAAAAAATGATCGGGGATTTGGAAAACAAAAAAATATTTGTCGAAAAATTCGCTTTTACAGAGCCTGCACGTTACTGGCATTATCTTCATCATTTGTTTCCTGGCAATCCTTTTTTAGTTTGCGCGCTCGATATGGCGGCATGGGATTTATACGGAAAACTAAAAAACCAACCCTTGTACAAACTTT
>Ga0070731_10001607_pt1 | contig 23034 bp, 14 predicted proteins | sample Coa_R1_2_FD_66448 | JGI IMG/M metagenome (GOLD analysis project Ga0070731, IMG submission 66448) | Surface soil microbial communities from Centralia Pennsylvania, which are recovering from an underground coalmine fire - Coalmine... | ecosystem: Environmental > Terrestrial > Soil > Unclassified ... | reverse complement strand
CGCCCGGGCGTCACCCCCGCCGGATTGCCGAGGTAAAGCACCGGCTCTCCCTGCGAGCGGAAATGGACGCCCTGGTATTTCGAGGGGATGAAGCCGCTCGACCATTGCCGCGTCGCGATTGGCTGATTCTGCCCCCCGCGGCCGGACGAGGTGAGCACCACGAAGCCCGGCAGGTTTTCCGTCTCCGCACCCAGGCCGTACCAGAGCCAGGAGCCCATGCTCGGACGCCCCGAGATCGACGTCCCCGTGTTCATGAACGTGTGCGCGGGATCGTGGTTGATCTGCTCGGTCACCAGCGACCGGACGATGCAGATCTCGTCGGCGACGGCGCCCAGCTTCGGGAAGAGCTCCGACATCTCGACGCCGCCCTTCCCCCAGCGCCGGAACGGATGCTGGGGCGCCAGACACGTGAGTTTCGCTCCCTGAAGCTGCGCGATCGGCTGGCCCTTGGTGAAGGACTCCGGCATCGGCTGCCCGTTCATTTCGCCGAGTTTCGGCTTGTAATCGAAGGTTTCCAGGTGCGACGGGCCGCCCGCCATGTAGAGATGGATCACCCGCTTCGCCTTTGCCGGACGGTGCAGGGTCCGGACCCCGGCGTCGTCGGCCCGGGCGCCCGCCGGATGGAGGAGCGACGCGAGCGCCATCGAGCCGATGCCGGTCGACGCGCGGCCCAGGAAGGCGCGCCGCGTCATCGTCCGCGCGAATTTCTCGTAGAGGTCCATCATTCCCTCGTGATCATCTCATGAAGGTTCAGGATGACGCGGGCCACCGAGACCCACGAGGCCGCCTCCGCGGGATCCCCCTCCTTCGCGGCCGGGGTCTGCCCCCCGGCCAGCGCGAGCTCCGCCGCCTTCAGGTCCGCCCGGAACTCCTGCTCGTGTCGGGCCTGGAGACCCGTCAGGACGGCGACTTCCTTATCCACCGGCCGGCGGGACAGCGCGCGCTGATAGGCCCAGACGATGCGATCCGCCGGCGTCGTGCCGCCATCCTTCCGGATCCGCTGGGCAAAGCTGCGCGCCGCTTCGACGTACGTCGGATCGTTCAGGAGGACCAGCGCCTGCTGGGGGATGTTCGACCGGGCCCGCTCGGCGCAGCACTCCTCCCGGGTCGGCGCGTCGAACGCCATCAGCGACGGATGGATGAACGTCCGCTGCCACCACGTGTAGAGGCCCCGCCGGTAGGCGGCCTCGCCCTTGTCGTTCTCCCATTCGCGCGTCGGGAAATTCAGGAACGACCAGTAGCCGCGGGGCTGGTAAGGTTTCACGCTGTCGCCGCCGACGGTCGGGACGAGCAGGCCGCTGACCGAGAGCTCGACGTCGCGCACGACCTCCGCGTCGAGGCGCCAGCGCGACTGGCAGGCCACCAGCCGGTTGAAGGGGTCGCGCTCCCGCAGGGCCTTCGACGGCTTCGAGTCCTGGCGGTAGGCGGCGGACATCACGATCCGCCTCACCGCGTTCTTCACGTTCCAGCCGTCGTCCATGAACTCCGCGGCCATCCAGTCGAGCAGCTCCGGATGCACCGGCCATTCGCCCTGCGCGCCCAGGTCGTCCAGGCGCTTCGAGAGGCCCGTCCCGAAGCACATCTTCCAGAGGCGGTTGACCCAGGCCCGGGCGGTCAGCGGATTGTCGCGCGAGACCAGCCACCGGGCGAGATCCAGGCGCGAGGCCCGCCGGTCGCCGCTGTCGATCTGCCGGAGGAACTGGGGCACGCCCGAACTCACCTGTTCGCCGGTGGAGTCCAGCCAGTTGCCCCGCGGCAGGATTCGAACCGTGCGGGGCGACGCCGAGGCCGCGACCAGACAGCGGCGGATGCCCTTCTGGTACTCCTCGGACTTCTTCTCGGCATCGGACAACTCGGCCCGGGTCTTGTCCAGGAGCGGCGCGATCGTCCGGTAGTACGCGGCAAGCTCGCTCTTCTGGGCGTCGCTGCGCGGCTCCGCCGGGGCGGCCAGAATCGCCCGGATCTTCGCGGGAACCGTCACGCCGGCCGAGGGAGCCGCGTCCGCCGTGGCCGACAGGCGGAAGCGGCCCAGCGTGTGTTCGTTCTGGGTGCTCCGGAAGTCGAGCGTAATGACGAGCGTCGACTCCGGCTCCTTGCCGAAGGGCTCCTTGAACTCGAACACCGCCGTGTGGTCCTTGCCCGTTTCCGGAAGGATCGCCCAGCCGGTGTCCTTCTTGTCGTCGAGCGCGAGAGCGATCCCGTACTGATCCTGCGAGTGGTCGGCCACCGCCTTCTGCAGGGTCACGGCCTTGTCTCCCGCCTTCGCGCCGACGTTCGTCAGGACGAAATTGCCGCCGCTGCCGCGACCGGGGCCCGACTTGGGCAGCGTTGGCCAGGTCAGAGCCTCAAGCCGGAGTCCGGTGACTCCCGTGATCGGCAGCTTGACCGTGACCGTGTAGGTGTCCTTGGAGGGTCGCTTGCCGGTCGCGATCACCGAGCCGTCTTCTTCGATCAGGAACTCGGTGCCGTCCTTGGAGGTCACCGACTCGGGGGTCAGGCCGGTCCACGGCGCGGGGATCAGCGCCTTCCCCTCCCACTCGCGCTGGGCCGCGGCCAGCTCCGGGGTCGGCGTGACGAGGGTCTTCTTCAGCCCCGCAATGGTGTCCTCGAACTTCTTCAGCTCCAACGCCTGGGGGTCGGTCGGCACCAGGATGCCCTTGTCGCCGTCCCCGATCGCTCCTTCCTTGATGTCCGCGAAGAAGGCGGCGAAGCGGTAGAAGTCGCGGGTCGTGAAGGGATCGAACTTGTGGTCATGACACTCACAGCAGCCCATGGTGGCGCCCATCCACACCCCCGAGGCGTTCCGGACCCGGTCGGCCGCGGTCTTCGCCTCGTACTCCCGCGCCTGGGCCCCGCCCTCCTCGGTCGTCAGATTGAGCTTGTTGTAGCCCGACGCGACCTTCTGCTGCAGGGTCGCGTTCGGGAGCAGATCCCCCGCCAGCTGTTCCACGGTGAACTGGTTGAACGGGAGGTTTCCGTTGAAGGCGTTGATGACGTAGTCCCGGAAGGGGCCGACGTTGCGGGGGTTGTCGCTGTGATAGCCGCGGCTGTCGGCGAAGCGGACGAGATCAAGCCAGAGGAGGGCCATCCGCTCGCCATAATGCGGCGACGCCAGCAGGCGATCGACCGCTTTTTCGTAGCCGGACGCGGGGCTCGCGACGAATGCCTCCACGTCCTCGAGCGTGGGCGGAAGCCCCGTCAGGTCGAAGCTCAGCCGGCGAATCAGGGTGATGGGATCGGCTTCGGGGGACGGGAGCAGTCCTTCCGTTTCCAGCCGCGCCAGGATGAAGGCGTCGATCGGATTTGCCACCCACGCGGGATGCCGGACCTGCGGGGTCGGCGGCCGCTCCACGGGGATGAAGGACCAGTGACCCTGCCAGGGGGCTCCCTGCTCGATCCACTTCTTCAGCAAGGCGACCTCGCGGGGCGTCAGCTTCTTGCCCGACTTCGCGGGCGGCATCTTTTCATCCTTGGCGCCGGAGGTGACGCGCTTCCAGAGCTCGCTCTTGGGGAGGTTGCCGGCCACCACCGCGCGGCGGCCCTCCTCCAGGTCGGCGAACAGGCCTTCCTTCGTGTCGAAGCGGAGCTTGGCTTCGCGCGACTTGGTGTCGGGTCCGTGGCACTTGTAGCAATTCTCGGAGAGGATGGGGCGGATGTCGCGGTTGAACTCCACCGTCGCCGGGATCGGCGACGAGTCCCCGGGGCGGAGTTCATCCGCGGCGGCCAGGAGCGGAAGCAGCACGACCGCGGCGAGAATATTTCGTATCATAGCGTTCCCGAATCTATTACCCGTACACCGCTATAGCGGTTGGAGTTCCAGCCGCGACAGGGGGTCCGATGATTCCGCTGAAAGTGACGACCCGGAACGACCGGGGTCCCGCTCTCCTGCTCATCCACGGCTTTCCCCTGGACCATCGGATCTGGACTCCCCAACTCGAACGCCTCCCCTCGTCGATCCGGATCGTGGCGCCGGACCTCCGGGGCTGCGGGAGCAGCCCCCTTCCGCCCGGTCCCTGCACGATCGACGACTATGCGAGAGACCTGCTCACCCTGATGAATGAGCAAAAGGCGGACCGCTTTTATGTCGCGGGCCATTCCATGGGCGGCTATATCGTGTTTTCGATGCTGCGGCAGGCGCCGAACCGCATCCTCGGCGCCGCGCTGGTCAGCAGCCGCGCCTTGCCGGATTCCGACGACGTCCGGAAGACGCGGGAGACCGTCGCCGAGCGCGCCGAGAAGGAAGGCCCCGGCTTCCTCGCCGAGTCGATGCCCGCTCGGGCGGTCGGCGAGACGCCTCCGCCGGGCGTGCTCGACCGGCTCCGGACGATCATGGGCGAGGCCCAGCCGGCGGGCGTCGCCGCGGCCGCCCGCGCCATGGCCGCCCGGATCGACTCGACCCCCGGACTCGCCCGCATCGCCTGTCCGACCGTGGTCTTCGCCGGCCGCCAAGACAAGATCGTGCCTCCCGCCGAGAGCGAGGCCATGGCGAAGGCGATTCCGGGCGCCAGGCTCGTCTGGTGCGAGCGCTCGGGCCATGTGCCGATGCTTGAGGAGTCCGACCTGGTGACGCGCGAGCTCGCGTCCCTCGCCCGATGAGCATCCTTCTCCTGGCTCTCGTTCTCGCGCAGGATCCGGTCGCCGGCGACTCCACCATCCGCGCCCAGGCCGGCAAGTCGGAGCTCGTCATCCGGACGACCTCGAGGCTCGCCGGCGCGATCGATTCGCTGCGCTGGGACGACCGGGAGTTCATCAACAGCGTGGACCACGGCCGCCAGCTGCAGTCGGCGAGCAACCTGGATGCGGGATCCCCCCTGAGCGATGAAACCTTCAATCCGACCGAAGCCGGCTCCCGCGCGGATCAGGCCGGCCCGAAGAGCAGCAGCGTGCTTCTATCGCTCCAGGCTCGGGATAACGTGCTCGAAACCCGGACCAAGATGGCCTTCTGGCTCAAGCCCGGCGAGCGCTCGGGCCGGAATCCCGCGAAGAACACGACGATCGTCTCCGAACACCTGCTCACGAAGAAGGTCACGATCGGGGTCCGCGACCTGGCTCAGGTCGTCGAATACGTCGCGACCTTCACGCTGCCGGCGGGCGAACGGCATACCGCGGCCACCTTCGAGGCCGTGACCGGGTACATGCCCCCGGACTTTTCCCGCTTTCTGGTCTATGATCCCCAGGCGAAAACGGCACGCCCGCTGTCGGACGGTCCCGGCGAGCAGGGGAATCCGGTCATCCTGTCGACGGAGAACGGCAGCCACGCGATGGGCATCTACAGTCCCGAGCCGGCCCCGAGCTATGGACGCTTTCGCTTCGTCCCCGAGAAGGTGGTCAAGTGGAACTGCGTCTTCCGAGTGACGAACAAGGAGGGGATTCCGCCCGGAGACTACCGCTACCGGATGTACCTTCCCGTCGGCACGCTCGACGACGTGGTCGCCTCCCTCCGTCGCCTCCGGGAGCTCTTCCCGGAATCGAGGTAGCCCTTCCACCCAGCGGCCTCGTTCCGTGGGGAACCGGTCCCGGACTCAGTCCGAGCGACCAGGGGGATGAGGGGGGCGGGGACGCGAGCGCTAGGGACGCCTGGAGTCGGGGGGCGTGATCTGAACCATGCGGCGCTTGGCCTCCTCCTTCCCCTCCTGGGCCCGCCGTTCCTGCGGATCATCGACCAGCACGAGCATGTACGTATTGAGGGCATCCGAGTAGCGGCGCTGCTCCATCATCCTCGACGCCTCCTCGAGGCGCAGGGAGATCTGGCGGCGCCGGATGTCCTCTTTGCCCGCCAGGGCTTCGGAGTGCCCGGGCCTTTGGGAGAGGATCCGGTCGTAGGCGGCGAGCGCTCCGGCGTAGTCCCCGCGCACCACCATCCGCGCCGCATCCGAGAGCTCCCGCTCCGGCGAGGAGGAGATCCAGGCCCAGCCGAGCGTCCCGACCAGCGCCGCCGCCGCCAGACCCGCGGCGGAGAAGATCCACCGGCGGCGGGCGCGGCGATGGGGGATGTCCGCCTCGACTTCCTCCCCGCCCAGCCAGCGCGTGAGATCCTCGGCGAGCGCCTTCGCGGTCGGATACCGCTCGTTCCGGTCGCGCGCGATCGCCTTCAGGCACACGTTTTCGAGGCTCCGGTGCAGGACCGGGTTCATCTGGCTTCGCATGACGGAACTCGGCGACGGCGCCGTGCTCTTGAGCGCCTTCAGCATGACTTCTTCGGGCGTGCCCCCCTCGAAGGGACGGCGGCCCGTGAACATCTCGTAGAGGATGACGCCGAGAGAGTAGACGTCCGTCCGCCGGTCGACACGGAGTCCGCGCACCTGTTCCGGGCTCATGTAGTGGGGCGAGCCGACGACCATGCCCTTCCCGGTCAACGCGTCCTTGGGACTCTGCTGCAGCTCCTTGGCGAGGCCGAAGTCGGTGATGTGCGGCTGGGTGGCCGCGTCGACCAGGATATTCTCGGGCTTCAAGTCCCGGTGGACGACGCCGTGTTCGTGCGCGTGATGCACCCCGAGGGCCGCATCGCGCAGCACCGCAACCTGCTGGCGGAGGCGGATGGCCTTGTCCCTCCACCACTCCAGCATCGGGACGCCGGTGATGAGCTCCATGGCGATGTAGCGGGTGCCGTCCAGGACGCCCGCCTCGTAGACGCCCACCACATGCGGGTGATGGGGCAGCTGGGCGGTGACTCGGGCCTCGCGGAGGAAGCGCTCCTCGTCGATGCCGGCCGCCTTCGCGTCGAGATTCGGCTTCAGCATCAGCATCTTCAGCGCGACCTTCCGGTCGAGCGTGGTGTCGAGCGCCTCGTAGACCACGCCCATCCCGCCGCGGCCGATCTCGCGGACGATCGTGTACTTGCCGAGAAGGCGGCCCGGCACCGGGCTCGCGACCGTGACCGAGGGGGCTTCGACGGTGGTCGCGCCGGAGGCGGCCTCCCCGGCCATCGGGACTTCCTGGGTCTCCTCCTGGACGCTGACCTCGGCCGAGCCGACGGCGGGCCGGAGTTCGGCCTTGCAGGCGGGGCAGCGGTACTTGCGCGCGGGGTCGTAGGCGGCGCCGTTGCACCGCTTCCCGCAGGCGGAGCAGGTGAGGATGGTTTTTTCCTGCACCGCGAGGGCATGCCGGACGGCCTCGGCGCTCGCGTAGCCCTTGCTGACCAGAAGCTCCCCCAGCCGGGGACCGGGATTGTCGCCGGCGCGGATCGCCTCGTCCTGCACCTGGAGGCATTCCTGAAGCTGCTCGGAGCTGATCGTCCGGTTCTGGATCAGGATCCGGCCGAGCACGGAATCCCGGCCCTGGGTGGTGCCGGCGACGATGCGGGCGGTCTCGTCCAGGAGGGCGAGCAGCTGGTCGCGGGACACGAAATTTCGGGCGATGAAGACCTCGCCAAGCGGGACGTGTCGGGAGCCGCTGGGAGTACGGGAGCGAGCCTGCTCGCTCATGGCCTCGCGGAGCTGGGAGGCGGAGATCAGGTTGCGATCAAGGGCCTTCTTGCCGAGAAAGAGGTCCTGGCTGTCGCGATCGAACACCCGAGCTCCCTTCGTTGCAGCGCTCTACATCTCGTGGTAGCTCATTATACCCCATTCCAAATGGGTTTCAGCGATGGAATGCTGATCCCCTTGCTCGTTCTGGATGGGGATGAGGCTGGAGGGGGGCCTGGGACCCGCTCCTAGCGGACGACTTCCACCACGGCATCGAACCACTCCCCGTAGCGACGGCCATCCCGGCTCACGTCCAAGCCCAGGAGGCGCACCCCGGGCGTCGCGTCCCCCGCGGCCGTCACCCGGGCCTGGGTGACGGTTCGCGATTGGGGCGGCACGTCTCCGGTCAGCTCGTCCGGGAGCCAGGCCAGTCCAGCCGGGAGATCCACCCGGATCCGGTGCCGCTGCGGCTGCGCGCCGAAATTGCGCACGGTGATCGACAGGTCCTTCGTCTCCCCGGGCCGGATCTTCAGGCGGTACGGCTCCACCCGCACCCAGAACGGATCGTAGCCGTAGCGGTAGTCCTCCTCCGCGATCAGGCCCTGGAACGCGTCCCGCATCTCGTAGGCCCAGCGCCGGTACCGCTCGATGAACGCCGCCGGCCGGTCCATCACATAGGAGTGGCCGCCCATCAGGAGGTCGGGCTTCACGCGGCTCAGGTATTCCGCGCCCAGGATATAGCCCTCCTCGAGCACCGAACTGTTGTGCGCCACCACGGCCTCATGGCCCGTGTGCCGCGGGTCCTCCGGATCGCCGAAGATGTTGTCCCCGGTGAACACCACCGAGCGCCCGTCGATCATCCCCCGCACCGCGAGCGCGAACTCCGTCTGCCCGGGCATCCAGTCGATCGTAAACCGGTACCCTTCCCACTCGAACGACTCGCCGTCCCGGAACAGGCGATCGAAGCGGACCCCTTCGATCGGCGCGCCTTCGAAGAGCTGCCCGTAGGCCTGGATCGAGGCGGAGTAGTCGAAGCGCTCGGGATGCTCGCACATCGGCTGCATCCGGTCGAGCGCCCACAGCTTGGCCCCCCAGGTCTTCCGCAGATGCGGGCCCTGGAGAAAATGGTCGCCGTGCATGTGCGTGGGGATCATGACGTCGATCTGCCGGAGCCCCAGCCGCTCCTTCATCAGCGCGATCGATGCGTCCAGGAACTTCTCGTCGAACAGGCCGCAGTCCACCGCGAGCGCGTGTCCCGAGTCGGCGATCACGAGGCAGCAGTTGGGATAGAAGTTCGGACCCCGGAACTTGTAGAGGTGCGGCAGGACCTGCCAGACGTTCGGCACCACGGTCGGCCGCGACGTCGGATCCTGCCGCGAGCCCGAGAACGTGTTGACGTCATAGCCCCGGACATAAAGCCGCTCGAGCGCCCGGAGCTTCCGCTGGAATTCCCTGAGCATCGCCGCCGCCTCGCGGATCGGCCGCCCGTGCGACGGCAGCAGCCATTCGGGGTCGTAGCCCTCGACCTGGCCCGCCGAATTGGCGAGCGCATAGATGCCCGCCGCGAACCCGTAATCCCACTCGGAGTCGAACCAGGTGTGAAGCCGCGCCCCCTCGAGCATGAGGTCGCCGCTGAAGGCCAGCCAGCGCCCCCCTTCCTTCAGGAAATAGGACATCGACCCGGGGCTGTTGCCCCGGGTATCGATGCAGCGGAATTCGCGGCCCTTCCACTCGAAAACGTCCATCCGCGAAAAGGCCCGGTCGAGCAGGACCGGATGCACCGGCGGACGCACATAGCTTGATCCGTGGATCGTGAACGGGTCGCCGAGCCGAACGGTCATCTTCCGGAACTTCTCGGGCTGCTCGAACAGCTCGCGTTCGGCGGCCGGACCGCCGATTTTCGCCCCCGTGCCCTGGAGCCTGGGAGCACCCTGACACTGCTCCCGGTGGTGATGCGTGAAAAGGACCCAGTCGACCGACTTCACGCCGATCTCCTGGAGCGCCGAAAGCACCTCCCCGCTTCCCAGGTCGATGAGCACGGCCGAATCGCCGTCTTTGAGGACATAGACCGTGCAAGTGTCGGTCCAGGCGTACAGATCGGGGTGCCGGACGGGATCCGGCCTCCAGAATCCCTGAGGAGCCCGGGTCGCGGCCGGAGCGGGAGGAGGAGCACCCTCGGGAGCCGTGCAGCCCGCGAGCAGAAGGAGCGCCAGGAAGCCGTGCTTCATGACATCCTTATAGCGCGGCGGCGCGGCGTCTGACTACTTTCCGGTCGACGCCACCAGGCGCTTCGTCGCCCTCTTCAGAAAGAGGATCGCAAAGCAGGTGTCCCAGGTGGGATGCTTGTAGCTGCTCGCGTCCCACGAGCCGTCCGCCAGCTGCGCGCCCAGGAGCTCGCGCGCCCCGTCCAGGTACCAGTCGTGGTTCCCGATGAGCGCGGTGTCGTACAGCATGCCCGTCCGTTCGATGGCATAGAGGTAGTAGTACAGCCAGCCGCGAGGGTCGCCTTTCGAGGTTTCAGGCGGCCCCAGGTTCTCCTTCACCGACCAGTTCTTGTCCAGCCAGGCGAGGCCATCGAGGGCCACCTTCTCCTTCTTCCAGTCCTTACCCAGGATGTAGTCGTAGATGCAGACCGCGCCGATGGCGCCGGCGGTCATCGACGAATAGGCGTTGCCCCCGTGTCCGCAGTCGGACCCCTGGCCGTCGCTGTAACACCAGCCGCGCGGGTCCCCCACCGGGATGCCGCCGCTGCCCGACGCGACCGAGGGCTTGCCTTTCGCCTCGCCCTTCTCGCCCGGATGCTGGTTGGCGATCCAGTACTGCTTGCACTTCTCGACGACCTCCTTCGGGAAGACGATACCCGCGTCGAAGCAGGCGCGCATCCCGAGGGCCGCGTACTGGGAGTTCGAATTGTCGCTCCGCTCCGCGGGCCCGTCCTTTTTCTTCGTGAGCCGGATCTTGTTCACGACTTTCGGCTTTTCCTTGGAGTCGCTCACGTCGACCGGCTTGGCCTTGCCGCCGGCGGACGCGACATCCTTGGGCGGCATCTTGTAGCCCACGTCGTTCACGAACGCGGTCGGCTCCCCATAGTCGAACCCGCCGTTGGGCTTCACGTTGTCGAGGAGGAACTGCCCGCACTGCGCGATCTTCTGCTGGTACTTCACCCGGTCGACGGACTCCAGGCACATCGCCAGGAGCGCGACCTTGTAGGTCTTTTCGAGCGGCGTCTCGGCGCATTTAGTAAGGAGGCCTTGGACCACCGGGTCGCTCGCAGGAGTGCCGCCTTCCAGGAACGTGAGCAGCTTGAGCTCGTCGGAGTCGCCCACGTGGTGCTTGGGCGAGTCGGAGGTCTTGAGGAAGGTCAGGCCCTTCTCGATCGCCTTGTCGACGCTGGCCTGGTCGACGGCGACGTTGGGCTTAAAGCCCTTGGGATCCTGCTTGTTGTTGGGATCCGCCTTGTTCGGGTCCTGGGCTCGCGACGGCGTGCTGACGCCGAGAACGACGAGCAGCGAAAAGAGTGTCAGAAGATCCCGCTTCATGAGGCCTCCCCGTGATGGCTCCCCCGTTATGCTACATAAGATGTTTCGGGAGCGTTGCAAGGTGACGCAAATCGCGGAACGTCCCGTCAATTCAGGATCTGGATCCCGACCGCCGAGGGATCCGCCATCGACCGGTAGATCCGCTGGGTGGCCTTTTGGAAGTCGGCATCCGTGGCGTGGTAGATGTCCACGTACTTCTGCGGATTGCGATCGACCAGCGGGAACCAGGAGCTCTGGACCTGCACCATGATCCGGTGCCCCTTCAGGAACGTGTGCAGCACGTCGGGCATGGGGTACTCGACCTTCGCCACCTTGCCGGGTTCGAAGGGCTGGGGAGTCTCGTAGCTGTTCCGGAAGCGGCCCCGCATGCATTCGCCCCGCAGGAGCTGCTGGAAGCCGCCCATCCGGAATCCCGGTACGGGGGGCACGGGATCCGGCGCGTCGTCCGGGTACACGTCGATCAGCTTGACCACCCAGTCCGAGTCCGTGCCCGTCGTCGACACGCGGAGGCTGGGGACGATGGCTCCGGCGATCGTCAGGTCCTCCTCGAGCGGCTCCGTCCGGTAGGAGAGGACGTCGGGCCGCGACGCGGCGAAGCGCTGGTCGTCCACCATGTGCTCCCGCGTCATGCCGGCGGCCTGCGTCCCGATATAGGGGACGGGCTTGGCCGGGTCGCTGACGTATTCGTCGAAGGAGGCGTCGTCCTTGGGCGGGTCGAACGACAGGGTCCCCCCGGCGTGGAAATACAGGGCCTTTTTCTTCAGGGCGGCCGGAGGCCAGACGTCGAACTTTCGCCATTGGTTGGAGCCCGTCTCGAACATGAAGGCTTCGGGGAGCTTCGGGTCCTTCTGATCTTTCAGGTAGTGGCAGAAGAAGGGGAACTCGATCTCTTCCCGGAAGAAGACCGAGGTTTTCGAGCCGAAGCGGACGTGGCCCAGGGCGTCGCCGTCCGAACTCGCCCAGCCCCCGTGATACCACGGTCCCATGACGATGGTGTTCGTCGCCCCGGGGCTCTGACGCTCGATGGCGTCGTAGACCTTCAGGGCCCCGAAGAGGTCCTCCGCATCGAACCAGCCGCCGACCTCGAGCATCGCGGGCTTCAGGTTCTTCAGGTGGGTCCGGATGTTCCGCGCCTTCCACCACTCGTCGTAGTTGGGATGCTGCCGCATCTCGTCCCAGTAGGGCACGTCGCCCTTGAAGTACTTCGATTCCATGTCCGACAGCGAGCCCAGCTCGAGAAAGAACGAGTAGCCGTCCTGCGTCGTCGCCTTCGGCTTCGCGCTCCCCTTCACGCGCCCGAAGCCGTCGAAGAAGCGGAACGCATGCGCAAGGTAGAGCGACCCGTTGTGATGGAAGTCGTCGCCGACGAACCAGTCGGAGACCGGCGCCTGGGGCGACGCCGCCTTGAGCGCGGGATGGGCGTCGATCGACCCCGCGGCCGTGTAGAAGCCCGGGTACGAGATCCCGTACATGCCCACCCGTCCGCTGTTGTTGGGCACATTCTTCACCAGCCAGTCGATCGTGTCGTACGCGTCGGTGCTCTCGTCGATGTCCGCGGGGCCGGACTTCACCGGACGGTGGGGCGTGACGTTGACGAATTCGCCCTCCGACTGGTTCCGCCCGCGCACGTCCTGGTAGGCGAAGATGAAGCCTTCCTTGATGAAAAGGGAGGACGGGCCCAGGTTCGAGCGGAACTTGTCCGCGCCGTACGGACCCACGCCGTAGGGGGTCCGCGTCAGGAGGATCGGCCAGGGATGGGACGCGTCCTTCGGCGCATAGATGGAGGTGAAGAGCTTCTTCCCGTCGCGCATGGCGATCTGGACTTCCTGCTTGGTGTAGGCCGCGGGAATTGAGGCCGCGTCCTGGGCGTCGAGCCGGGCCGCCGACAGGAGCGCGAGCAGGAGGGCCGCGAGGGTCCGTCTCATCAGAGTTTTCCTTTCACGAGCACGATCGGGTGCCGGAGTTCCCGGCGAATCTCCTCGAGGAAGGCCGCGCTCAGTGGGGGCCAGTTCCAGAACCGGAACGCGAGATTGCCGAAGCCGTAGGTGGAGTCGTAATTCCAGGCCGCTACCGGCGCCTCCTTCCCGCAGGCGGCGCAGGGCAGCACCGCGTCGTCGTCGCCCCCGATCCACGCCTGCACGGCGGCCTGCCAGTCTCCCTCGGGATCCTGCAGTTCCGCCCCGCAGGCCGGGCAGAGGGCCCGGGGCGTCTTGAATTCGCTCAGGTCGCTCGCATGGGTCATCCGGCCGATGAGGACCTGCAGGTGGGAATAGACGGGCGGAATCGACTCGTGGCGAAGCGAGGGTCCCGGGGGAGCCTCGGCGGAAATGTCCGTCGCATGAGGCCCCCGGTCATAGCCGCCTTCTTCGCTCGGGGTCGCCGCGACCACGCCCCGGCCGGAGAGGAGGGAGACGACGTGGCGCGCCAGGTGATCGGCCTCGCCCAGGCCGGCGCCCGTGTCGACGATCGTCTGAAAGTAGTCCGCCATCGCGTGATGAAGGCTGGGGACCGCGGCAAGGCCCTGTGGAGCGGGCCCCGCGGGCGACTCCCGCCCCTAAGAAGAACACCCCCGGGAGAGGGGCCGGGGAAAAGAAAAACCGGGCGTGCGGAGAACCCCGCGTCGCCCGGTTGTCCCTGTCTGGGAGTAGCTTAGTTGGTCTTTTTCTTCCTGGCGAAGGCCTCGTCCATCTTCTTCTTCTGGTCGTCGTCCTTGCACAGTTCCTTCAGTTTGTTGATCCCTTCGGTGCGGATGGTGCGGACCTCGCCGTAGGCGGCCTTCTTGTCATCGGCGTCCTTGGCCTTGTCGGCCGCGTCCTTCACCTTCTGGGTGTACTCCGTGACGATGGGCTCCGCCTTCTTGAGCTGCTCATCGTCGAATCCGACCTTCGTCTTCAGGTCATCCAGCGTCGGGAAGCTCGCTCCCTTTCCCTGGGCCTGAGCCATCCCCGCCGCGAGGAACACGACTGCGACTGCCGCCAGAATTGTGCGCATGGCCATCTCCCTAAAAAACACAAACCCCGGGGGGCTCCCCCAGACTGCTGGTGTGACACGGCGTCCAAATCAATATTCCGAATTATCCGATCATTTTGGTGCCATGGTCTATGGGCTCCCGGACGCCGATCCCATTTGCGATTCATTCGAAGAGGGCGTAAGATCGGAGAGTCCCCCGGGGGGCGACCCATGGCCCAAGACAAATTCAACCTCAAGAAAGTCCTGGCCGACAACTCCCAGGTCAGCGACCTGGCGAATCTCGCCAGCAGCGGCGTCAAGAGGGTCAAAGTCCTCGACGAGAACACCCTGCAGCTCATGATCCAGCAGGCCATTGACGAGGTCATCTCCTCCTCCACCGCCGAAGAGCGCTCCCGCATCCTGGCCGACTCCCGAAAGCAGCTCACCAAGCTCATGAACGAGCGGGACGAGTTCGCCTCCCGCGCCCAGATGCAGGAGGCCGGCCAGAACGACCTGATCGCCGAAATCGAGAAGCTCCAGGAAGAGATCAAGCTCCGTCGGAAGGTCGACGAGAACCAGGCGGGAGCGGAAGAGCGGATCAAGGAGCTCGAGGCCGACAACGCCTATATCCGCGGCGAGCACGACCGGATGGTGGAGGCCCTCGACCAGGCCCAGACGGAAATCCGCACCCTGAAGGAAGAGATCGAACGCCTCCGCGCCCTGCTCGCCGAGAACGAAGGCCTCCACAGCGAGCTCGACGAGCTCCAGGCGAAGCTCCGCAAACAGGCCGAGCTGCAGCAGCAGCTGGTCGACGCCCAGGCGGAGCTGGCCTCGCTCCGGGAGCAGATGGAAACCCAGGGCGATGCCGCCAAGAAGCTCGCCGCGGAGTTCCAGGAGAACCGATCCCTGAAGCGCCAGCTGGAGACCCTGCAGGCGGAACTGGCCGCGCTCCGGGACAGCTCCTCCCAGGGCGAGACGCTCGCCCAGGAGCTGAACCGCGCCAACGAGGAGAATGCCGACCTCAAGCAGCAGCTCGAGGATATCCGCGCCGCGGGCGCCACGGCCGCCTCGGGCCTCCGCCACGAGATCCACCAGATCCGGGAAGGTGCCGCCCAGAAGGAAGCCGAGTATCAGCGCCGCCTCGCCGAAGCGCAGGCGGAAGCCGAGCGGATCCGCGCCGAGGCGGAGGCCGCCAAGGCCGCCCTGCCCCCGCTTCCGGACCCCTACGTCATCCTTCCGTCCGAGGAGGTCCTCGAGGAGGTGCCGGCTCCGCCGGCCCCGAAAGCCGTGGTCACCAAGCCCGGCAAAGGCCTCGACGTCGGCACGGTGAACCTCGTCGCCGCCAGCCAGAACGCCGAGAACGAGATCGAACTGAAGCTGCAGCGGAACGTGTTCCTCGACGTCGAGATCACGCCCTACACCAAGGCCATGCTCACCAAGCTGAACGTCGGCTACGTCATCCAGGGCAAGCGGATGTACATCCTGGGCGAGCCCGCCTTCAAGCTGGCCAACGTGCTGGGCCGCCGCACGCGCCGACCCATGAAGGACGGCCTGATCTCCCCCAAGGAGCAGGACGCGCTCCCGATCATGAAGCTCCTGATCGGGTCCATCCTCGAAGAGCCCCGGATCCCCCAGGAAGTGTGCTTCTATTCCGTCCCCGGCGATCCGGTCGACACCGACCTGTCCGTCGCCTACCACCGCGATCTCTTTGACGCGGTGTTGAAGTCCCTCGGCTACAAGCCGTCGCACATCCTCGAAGGCCACGCGGTGACCTTCGCCGAGCTGGGCGAGGAGGACTTCACGGGCATCGGGGTCTCCTGCGGCGGCGGCATGTTCAACGTCTGCGTCGCCTACAAATCCATGCCCGCGCTGTCGTTCTCGACCGCTCGGAGCGGCGACTGGGTGGACCTGAACGTCGCGCAGGCCCTGGGCATCAAGCCCGAGAAGGCGGCGCAGATCAAGGAGCAAGGGGTCGACCTGACCGCGCCGAAGAACCGCGAAGAGGACGCGATCGCGATCTACTACCGGAACCTGATCCAGTACAACATCACCAACATCGCCGAGCGCTTCCGCAGCGCCGAGAACATGCCGTCGTTCAAGGACCCGATCTCGGTCGTGTTCTCCGGAGGGACGGCGATGGCCGGCAATTTCATCGAGCTAGTCAAGGACGTCTTCAAGAAGATCGAATTCCCGATCCCCCTGAAGGAAGTCCGCCTGGCGAAGGATCCGCTGAACGCGACGGCCAAAGGCGCGCTCGTCGCCGCGCAGCTGGAAATGGCGCACTTGGCGGCCCAGTAGCCCTCCGCCCCCTCCCTCGACCGATTCCCGGTTCCATCTAGTCCACCAGTATTCCGCTCGGCCCAGGGACGACGGACAGATGCTCCAGCCGATGACGAAGCCATCGATGGAGCGTCGGTATTCACAAACGGAGGGAGGCCGACCTGCTCAACCCAGGAGGCAGACCCGCATCTGCCCGCCGGGATAGAACACGGCGAACCAGGTGAAGGCCGCCGAGTCGAAGTAGAGCCGGTCGCCCTTGGCGCCGAACGCGCCCAGGATCATGTCGGCCGTTTTCAGGAACGTCTCGCCGGAGCCCTCGAAGCCGAAGGCGCCGTCCCAGAACAGGACCTTGCCTTTCGGATCGAGGATCGCTTCCATCGTGCGCTTGAACGAGGGGAGGCCGATCGACCCGGTCCAGCCCTCGAGCGCGGTCTGGCCGTTGACCTTTCCCTTGATGAGGGCGTCGCCCATGCCGATCGGGCCGTCGGGGATGCCCCCCATCGCGCGGGCGAAGAACTCCTTCAGCAGCTTGCGCGATTCCTTGTAGTAGACGAACTTCCAGTGCTCGTACTCGGACGCGAAGGTCGGACGGACGCGGTCCGGAACGAGCGTCACGATCGTGTTGGGCGGGATGGCGGGGACGCTGAGCGGGTAGATGGGATCATAGATCCCGGCCATGGGCTTGAGCTGGTTGACGAGCTCGCTCGTGATCTCTTCCTTCGACGGTCCGCGCGGCCCGGGCGTGCCGGTGACGTGGACCGCGGTCCAATCGGGAATCGCCTGCCGGAGCACGTTGAGCGTATCGGGCAGCTGCGCCTTGAAGAGCGCGGGCATGATGGAGACCGTTTTCACGGCCAGCGCGGGCGTCGCGATCTGCACCTGGTCAGGATATCAGGTGCGTCCGGGGGTGTAAAGCGCCTAGACCAGCTCCCGCAGCGCGCGATATTCCTCCTCGACCAGGTAATGCGGCCGGCCGGCGAGGTCGGATACCGTCGCCGTGCCGACGTCGATGCCCAGGCGGTTGTAGAGCGTCGCAAAGACGTCCTGGAAGTGCACCGGGCGGGAGTCGGGTTCGCCCCCGTCGCGCGTGGTCGACCCGATCACCTGGCCGGTCTTCATCCCGCCTCCGGCCAGGAGCGCGCAGGACACGCGCGGCCAGTGATCGCGGCCGCCGTCCTTGTTGATCTGCGGCGTCCGGCCGAATTCGCCCCAGGCGATCACCGTCACGTCCTGGTCCAACCCGCGGTCATGCAGGTCCGTGACCAGGGCGCTCATCGCCTGGTCGAAGTCCGGCAGGTTCCGCTTCGCGTTCTCGAAATTTCCGCCGTGCCAGTCCCAGAAGCTGTAGCTGAACGTCACGCAGCGGACGCCGGCCTCGACCAGCCTCCGCGCGAGCAGGAATTGCGAGTTGATGCGCGGCGCCCCGTCGCCCTGGTGCACGGTCGTCCCCGTCCCGAAGCGCTCCCGGACCTTCGGATCTTCCTGGCCGAGGTCGAGGGCGGTCGCGAGCCGACTCGACGTCAGGACCCCAAAGGCCTGCTGGGTGAAGGCGTCGACGCCGTCCATCATGCGCGCGGCGTCGGCGTCGCGACGGAAGGAATCCAGGCTCGCCAGCAGATGCTTCCGGTCCTCCAGGCGCTCCAGCGAGACGCCGTTCAGCGTCAGGTCGTTCCGGCCCTCATCCTCGGGCTTGAACGGCGCGTGGGCGGGTCCCAGGAAGCCGGGAGTGCCGTTGTTGTAGGGCCGGTGCTGCATGTGGGGCGAGAGGGCCATGAATGGCGGCACGGCGGACTTCGTCGGTCCCTGCAGGTGCGAGACGACCGCGCCGAGTTCCGGCCAGCCGCCGCGAGGAAGATTCTCGTTCAACCGGCCGGTGAGACACTGGAACGACTCATGGCGGTCCTTCGCACCGACAATCGACCGGATGGGCACCAGCTTGTCCATGATCTTCGCCAGCCTCGGCAGGAGCTCGCAGACCTGGACGCCGTCCACGTTCGTCGGGATCGGACGGAACGTGCCGCGGACTTCCGACGGCGCATCCATCTTGAGGTCGAAGGTGTCCTGGTGCGGCGGACCTCCCGGCAGATAGACCATGATGACGGCCTTGTGGCCGAGGCCGCCGCTGCGGCCCTTGAGGGGCGACTGCTCCTGGGCGCGCAGGAGCTGGGGCAGGGAGAGACCGCCGAGCCCCAGGCTTCCAATCCGCAGGAACGAGCGGCGGCTGAGGCCGTCGCAATAGCGCGCTCCGGAGCCTTCCAGTCGAAGCATCTGCCTATTTGTACACCGGCGGGAAAATGAAAGGGGCCTGAAGGACGATTGACGTCCTCCAGGCCCCCGAGAAAATCGAAGGCACTTACGCCGCCTTCGAGGGCGGATCCGGTCGGTCGAACGACAGTCCGGACTTCTCCGCCACCAACAGGCTGAGCAGGGTTCCGATCAGGTTCGACCCCGACTTGCCGTCGGCGCCGCCCGACATCAGGAGCCGCTCCGGCACCAGCGGCTGCTTGCTCTCGCTCAACCGTTGGGCCACCTGCGCCAGGGCGTAGAGCCGGGGATCGCCGAACGACGCGATCTTCCGCTCCTGCACCCGCGCCTCCGCCTCGCCTTCGAGCGTGAGACGCCGGCCTTCGCCTTCGCCGACCAGCACCTTCGAGCGCCCCTCCGATTCCGCCAGGAGCACCTTCCGCTTGCTCTCGGCCTCGGCCGTGACGACGGATTCCTCCGCCTGCTTGCGAGCCAGGGCGAGCTTCGCATCGCCCCGGTTGCCCGAGATCTCCACCTCCACTTTCGAGTTCGTCAACTCCGTCTGCTTCTCCGCCAGCGCTTGCGCGGTCTTGAGCGTGAGCAGCTTCTCCGCGGCCACCCGCTGCTGCTCGTACGTCTCCACCTGCTCGCGTGCCAGCTGCCGCGTCCGGAGCTGTTCCAACAGCGTCTCGATCGCCCCGCCGGCCCCCGCCGTGTCGGGTTTCCCGATCAGCACGTCCACGAGTTCGATGTCGAACTCCGCGAACCGGAAGCGCAGCTCGCGCTTGGCTTCCTGCTGGATCTGGTCCCGATCATGCAGGAGCTGCAGCATCGTCTTCTTGTGCGCGATGTCGCGGAAGTACGCGCTCAGCATCGGATCGAGCGTCTGCGTGATCAGCTTCTTCACATCTCCGAACCTCTGCACCACCTTGGGTGCCTTCTGGTAGTCAATGTGCACCACCACCGACAGCGGGAGCACCGGCTCGTACGCATCCGCCGTCACCAGGTCGATCGACTTCAGCGTCTCGTCATAGCGGTGGCTCTCCGTGCGCCCGGTGATCCAGTGCAGGACGAAATTCGTCGTGGGCACCAGATACACGCAGCCGGCGTACGTGTTGAAGGGGTACTTGCCGGGGCCCAGCGTTTCAGCGAGGACCCCGCGTTCGCCCTCGACCACCTGCTCGCCGTGACGGAAGCCCTTTCCCGTCAGGTCTTCTCCTTTCTGCCCGAAGTAGCTCACCACCACGCCCACCGAGCCGATGGGAACCACCGTCTTGGGCACGATCTCGACCGATCCGAACCAGCGGTTCAGGAAGTACGTGCCGTCCGTCAGGGGGACATACTGCCGGCCTCTGCGCCCGCCCGCCGCCAGGAACGCCTCGGGATCCTGGTAGTTGCTGTGGTACGACGGCCCCTCGGGGTCCGTGCCCACGGGAGGGGCGATGATCTCGCCCGGACCCAGGGCCGGCCCGTCGTGGACGGTCACGATCGCGATCGAGTCGTCCGACTCCGATGCGTCTTCCCGATTTCGCCCGCGGCTCCGGTCGATCACCACGGGACTGAACCCTCGCACGTCAAAGAGCTCTTTCTGCCACTTCTTGATCGTCTCGGTCTCCTGCTTGTCGCCCAGGTCCAGGCAGTAGACGGCCTCCTCCGTGATCACCACGAAGAGCGCCACGTTGATCGCGTAGACGCCTTCGCGGAGGATCGCCCGCTGGCGGCCGCGCTGCCCTCCGCCGGTCTTCGCCGGCCCCAGGAATGCCCGCGCATTCTGGTAGTGATTGCAGTCGACCACCCGGCCGAGCGTCTGCTCCGGCGGCAGGGCCTGTCCGTCCCGGGCGAAGACGTATCCGATCTTGCCCTGCGGGACCGACGTCAGCCGCACCTTGTGCACGCGGAACTGCCACAGCCAGTACCCGAAGTGCACGCCGCCACGGAGCACTTCCGCCTGGATCCCCGCTTCGCCGTCGAGCGCGATCTGACGGCCTCCCAAGAGTGATCCTCGGCCCGACCACAGCTTTTCGACGATCCCGATCTTGTTGTTGGGGATGATCCGCATCCCGAGCAACACCGGAAGCAGGTGGAGCAGCAACGCCGCCCCGACCACCATCGCCAGAATCCATCCCGAGCTTGTCATACGCCCTCCTTTCGTCTCGGGATCTTCCATGCAAGCGACGTGCCAACGGGCACGTCGCAACCCCTTGAGCCCGAAGAGATTCCCAGGCCGCCCTGAGAGGGAATGTGACCAAAATCACCACTGTTGGTGTTTTTCATCAGGTGGGGTATGATGATGGAGTGATTCAGTCGATCCTGATCTTCGACCCGAGCGGACGGGAACTGGGAGGGCTCCGCGAGGCGTTTCAGGTCGAGGTCCGCCCCGAGGACGAAGTCCATCTCGTCGCCACCGCGAAGGAACTGCTCGCCCGCGTCCGCGACCGCTCGCGGGCCTCGATGGTCGTCTTGCCGGAGTCGGCGGGCACCGACCTGCTCCGCCGCGTCCGTCGCGAGGAGCCCGGGATCCCCGTCGTCGTCGCGGCCGACCGGGGCAGCGTCGAGAAGGCGTCCCGCGCCATCACCGCGGGGGCCAGCGAATTCCTGGTCACCGGCGAGCGCCTCCGGGAGCGCATCGCCACCCTGCTCGGGAAACTGCGCGGGCTAACCGACGCCCTGGAGCGAAACCGGACGCTCGACGAGCAGAACGCGCGACTCCGCGAGGCCATCCAGGCCCGCTTCCAGATCGTCGGGGAATCGCCGGAGATCAAAGCCATGATCGACCGGATCCAGCGGGTGGCGCCGGTCCCCCGTCCGCTTCTGATCACGGGAGAGCGCGGCACCGGAAAGGAGCTCGTGGCCCGGGCCATCCACTTTTCGGCGGGGCCGGCGACCCGGCCGATCGTCTCCGTCAACTGCGCCGCGTTCGCGGACGCGCTCCTCGAAAGCGAGCTCTTCGGCCATGAGAAAGGCGCCTTCACGGGCGCCGACCAGCCCCGCCAGGGCAAGTTCGAGCAGGCCGACGGCGGCACCCTCTTCCTGGACGAGATCGGCCACATGTCGACGGTCTTCCAGAAGAAGATCCTCCGCGTCGTCGAGTACGGGACCTTCACCCGCGTCGGCGGCACGAAGGAGCTCCGCAGCAGCGCCCGAGTCGTCGCGGCGACAAACGTCGACCTCCGCGACCGCATCCGCTCCGGCGAATTCCTGTCCGACCTCTACGACCGGCTTTCGTTTGAGACGGTCCGGGTCCCCCCGCTCCGCGAGAGGGAAGGCGATATCCACGTCCTCGCGCGCCACTTTCTCAACCAGTTCGCGCTCGAGATCCCGGCCTTCCGCGACCGGCGACTTTCCGGGGAGGCCCTCCGGCGCCTGAACCGCTACCGCTTCCCCGGCAACGTCCGAGAGCTGAAGAACATCATCGAGCGCGCCGCCTGCCGCGACACGGGCAGCGAGATCTCCCTCGACGACCTCGGCCTCCAGTTCGACGACGAGCCGGCGTCGAAGCGCGGCAGCCTCCAGGAGAAGGTGGAGTCCTATCGCCGGCGCCTCATCGCAGATGCCCTGAAGGATGCGGGGGGGAACCAGGCCCGCGCGGCCCGGGCGCTCGGCCTCAGCTATCACCAGTTCCGCTACTATCACCGGAAACGGCGTTAGGTCGCCTTAATCCGGAACCTTCGGATTTCCGGCAGCTGACATATTCCCCCCCCGCTGCGGATATACTAAAAGGGTTCGTTAGGGCCGGGGACGAGATGGGTCAGGCGATTCTCTACTGCTTCCGCTGCTCCACGCAGCTTCGCGATTCCCATTTCGAGCAGGGCAAGGCCTTCCGGGTCGACAACTTTGCCGTCTGCGCCGACTGCGCCCCGGAAGCCCAGAAATCGCTCCCCCCGGAGAGCGTTCAGAAACTTCAGGACATGATCGCGGGCAGGGAAAAGCGGCCAAGCGGAGTGTCGCAGCGGAAGTCCGGGTCGGCCCTCGCCGCCATCCGCGAGTCCAGCCGGGCAATGCACCCCGTCACGGGCTCCTCCACCGCCACCCCGACCGTCGCCAAGAGCAAGCCTCAGAATCCGTGGATCCTTGTCGGCATCGTGGGAGGCGCCCTGGTCCTCGTTCTCCTGGCCGTTCTCGCGAGCCAGGGCGGCAAGCCCGCAGCCACCATCGAGGGACCGCCGGCGCCGACTCCTCCCGGCCCGGTCATCAAAACCTCCGCGCCGGAGACTCCGCCCCAGGCGGCGCTCAAGAAAGCCGCGCGCTATGCGCAGGACTATCCCAGCGACCTCGACGGCCAGATCCGGGCCTACAGCGACCTCGTCCTCCTCGAAGACAAGGGGGACTATGGGGCGGAAGCGCGGCGGAAAATCGAAGCGCTCCGGACCCGCGACACCGAGGTCGTCCATCGGGCCCTCGAATCGCTAAATCAGGAGATCAACGGGGCGCTGAAGACGGAGAACTTCGCCGATGCGATCCGGATGGTCGAAGCCGCGAAAGACCGCGTCTCGAGCACCGCCTGGATGCTCGCGGTCGAGAAGCGTGCGAGCGAGCTCCGCGCCCAGCTGGCCGACGCGAAAAAGCCCGTCATCCCTCCTCCTCCCCCCCCCCCCCCCCCCCCCCCCCCGCCCCCCCCC
>Ga0070731_10001606_pt1 | contig 23042 bp, 21 predicted proteins | sample Coa_R1_2_FD_66448 | JGI IMG/M metagenome (GOLD analysis project Ga0070731, IMG submission 66448) | Surface soil microbial communities from Centralia Pennsylvania, which are recovering from an underground coalmine fire - Coalmine... | ecosystem: Environmental > Terrestrial > Soil > Unclassified ... | reverse complement strand
CTCGGTATATTTGTGGCATTATCCGGTAATGAAAATCGTCGAGAATTACCTGCCGCCCGAGACGCACAATTATTACCTGCTGATTACCATCGAAAACCTGGCCGGCCTGATTGTCGGTTTGGTGATGGCGCGCCTGATCGAAATGCCCGTGCTGAAACTGCGCGACAAATTCTTCACGCCGACGAAGGCGTTGAACGCGGGAGTATAAGGATTGTCCCTATAGGCCCTATAGGACCTATAAGGCCAATGGCGGTAAATGGCGATTCAAGGCAATCCATCTCCCACGCGCCTCCCTTTCCTCGACGGCCTGCGCGGCCTCACCGCGCTTTACGTCGTGCTCTACCATTGCTATTTCACCGAAATTACCTCGCTCGGCCTCCACGAAAATTATTCGCTCGCCCAGCGCCTCGCCATCCATTGGCTGGGCTTGGGCGAAGAAGCGATGGCCGTCTTCGTGGTGCTCAGCGGCTTCAGCCTGATGCGCAACGCGCTGCTCTCGAACGCGCAGCTTCACGGGGGCGCCGCGGGATTTTTGTGGCATCGCGCCAAACGCCTGCTGATTCCATACTACGTCGCGCTGTTAATTTTGTTGCTGCTGATCAAGACAATTCCCACAATGAACCGAATCAATCTCGATCTGTTCAGCACGTGGAACCCGGAACCGAATCTATCGAGCGGCAATCTCGCATCGCATTTTCTGCTCTTCCCGAATCTCAAATATGCCTGGAAATACAGCATCGACCCGCCGTGCTGGGGCGTGGCGGCGTTCTGGTGGCTCTACGTGCTCTTCGCGCTGCTGCTGCTGCCGCTCTGGCGCAAAATCGGCGGCCTTCCAACCGCACTGCTGACACTGGCACTTACGACCGCCCCGCACTTTTTTCTGCACGGAAAAGACAACGCCGCCAGTCCCTGGTTCGTCGGAATTTTCACCATCGGCATGGCCGCCGCAAGTAGCACGGGATGCCAGCCCGCCGCCAGTAGGACGGGCTGCCAGCCCGTCCAAAATAGAACCGATCGCCCCGCGCCATGGCTCGCCATTGCCGCCGTCCTTTTCGCCGCGTCGCTCTATCTCGGCGTGCTGCACGAACACTGGATCGCCGAGCGCGTCTACGCGCTCGATATCCTCGTCGGCTGCGCCACGGCATGTTTTGTGATTTTTTGCGCGAAACGGATGAGCGCCGGCGGCTTGCCGTTCCCCATCAGTCTGCTGGAATGGCGCGTGCCCGTCGAATTGGGCCGCTTGTCCTACAGTCTATTCCTCGTCCATTTTCCCGTGCTCTGGCTGCTGCACGTCTACGTCACGCTGCCAATGACCGCGACAGCCTTCGAAAAATTCGCCGTGCTGGCCGCCGCCGGCGTCCCCAGCGCGTGGGCGATGGCCGCGATTTTTCACGTGAATGTCGAACGCCATTTCATGAGCAAACAGAATTGAATAGCCCCATTGTAATAGTGCTATTTTTTTTGGCCTATTGGCCGTATAAGGCCTATTTCCCCAACACGCCGCGCACTCTACTTCTCCTCCAGCGAAATCCGCTTCCGCAATTTCCAATTCTTATCGTAAATTCCCACGTCCACGTGCTCGTCCGGAAAAACGGCCTTCGCAATCTGCCGCGCCTTTCGCTGCTCAAGCCGCTCATCGAAATCCGCGCTGTTCTCAACGAAACCAATTTCAATCCCACTGCGTGTCTTCGTCAATCGAATCACGTCGTTCGGCACGTGGCCAACCTTTTCGACTTCATCCGCAAAGCGCTCCATCACCTCGTCCGAAATTTCCGCCGAATAGAAAATCTTGACATTACCCAGCTCCGCCTCGTTCATTCCACTCTGCGACGCAATCGGCCCGCTGGCGGCCGACGCCGCCTGCTGTCTCGCGAAGTTTGCCCCGAATCCCAGCGCCGCCAAGAGCGCCACCATCCCCGCCAGTTCGAACGCGTTCAGCCAGCACGGTTCGCGCGTCGGCGCCAAAATAAATCCCGCGAAAAATCCCGTCGTCAATCCGCCCAGATGCGCCGCGTTGTCGATGCCGTGGATCGAAAAACCAAGGATCACGTTCAGCAGCACCACTTGAAGCAGTCTCGAGACATTTTCCCTGAACGCGCCCGGCACCAAATCCTTTCGGCGCCGAAAGAAAAACCCCAGCAGCGCGCCGACAATGCCGAAGATCGCGCCCGACGCCCCTGCGCCGACGACGACCGGATTCCACGCGATGCTTGCGATTCCGCCGCCAAGCCCCGAAAGAAAATACGCGACGACATAGCGCGGTGTGCCAAAGATGCGTTCCGTCGCCGGCCCGACCACGTAAAGCGAATACATGTTGACGGCGATGTGAATCAGCCCGACGTGAACGAAAAACGACGTGATCAGCCGCCACGGCTGCGACGTCATCGTCAGCACGCCGAAATTCGCGCCCCACTTCAGCAGCGATGGCACGCTCGGCGACATCAAGTCCACGCCGTTGGCCACCATCGCGCCGAAGACCGCCAGATTCGCGGCGATCAACACAAACGTCGCCGGATTTCTCCGCCGGCGCCGCGCGCGTGACGGCGACACTGGCGGCGGCTGTTCTTCCTCATCCTGCTCATTCATGACGCCGTCGCTTTCTCCGCAACCCACACGCAGCGCGGACTCGTCTCCGGATCAAATTCCGCGCCGTTCAAATCGCCGTACAATCCTACCGGCGACAGCCCCGCGCGCACCAGCAAGCGCTTCAATTCCGCGAAACTGTAAGCGCGCACCGATTCCCTCAACACAACGGCGGGGCGGCACTCTTGCCGCCCTTTTTTTTCAGCACAGCCGTCCGCCACGCGAATCGTCTTAACCAATCGCCGCGCCTTCGCATCGTAGCGCCGCTCCATCACGATCGTTCGCCCAGGCTCCACGCTTTCCGATCGCCGCACCAGCGTCGCCAGCACGTGCGCGCGATTAAAAAAATCAAGCACCAGCCGCCCGCCCGGCTTGAGCACGCGCACCACTTCCTTCAAGACGCGCAGGTGTTCGCCGTCCGTCTTGAAATACCCAAACGACGTGAACAGATTGATCACGCCATCCAGCCGTGCGTTCGCCAGCGGAATGCGCCGCATATCGCCGCGGATAAAATGCAGCCGCCTGCGCGCCGAATTCTTCGCCTGCGCCGCGCGCAGCAAATCGAGCGACAAATCCAGCGCAATTACCCGCCCGCGCCGAAGCGCCCCAGCCATCGCGCACGCATGCCGCCCAGCCCCGCAGCACAAATCAAGCACCGTCGCGCGCGCCGGAAGCTTCAACTCTTTCAAGATGAACGGAAGTTCCCGCCGCGCCTGCGCGTCCGAACGATGCTTATACCGCGCCAGATAATCCGCCTTGAACGCGCGAACATACCACGGCTGCGCCGTCGTTGCTGTATTCCGTTTCATCGACGCAAAAGAATATCTGAAAAAAAAAACGGCGCGGGAAATTTCCCGCGCCGCTAACCTTGAATTTTGAATTTTGAATTGCCGTTACGGCTTCTGCGCCGTCGTCGATGCCGGCTTGATCTCCTCCGTCTTCGGCGCGGCCTGAGCCGGCTGCTTGATCGCTTCCGTCGGCCCGTTGGTCTTGTCGAAAAGATGATGCGCCTTCACCAGCGCCCATTCCGACGTGATCATGCCCAGATGCCCGCCGTTGGGAAGCACGATCACGTGCTTGCCGCCATCCAGCGCTTTGAGCGCCTGGATGTCCGCGGGATAATCGAACGGATCGTTCTCAGCGATGACCGCCTCCGCGTAATCGGGCAGCATCGGCACGAGGCGCTCGAGGTTGGGGATCTCCCACAGCGCGTACGGATCGCTGATCGCGCCCTTTTTCATCCAATAATTAGCCGCCCCAAGCTGGATGTAGCGCTGCAAGCTCGTGCCTTCAAGATACGTGTTGCGGTCATCGCCGCCGCCCGGGCGCGGAAGTTTCAACTCGGTCAAGCCGTACACGCGGTCGTTGCGATCGACGACACTCTTCAATTGATCGCGAAATGCGAAGCCCAGCGCCGCTTTCATTTTGTCGTCGGTGAACGGACACGGCGAACCTTCCGCCACCGGCGTGTGGTTTCCGAATTCCTGTCCCAACTGCACCATCGTTTGTTTCCAGCGGTAGTTCTTGAAAAAATCGTCGCAGATTTTCGCCGTCGAAAGGAACTTCACCGGCGGCGAAAACGCCAGGCATCCCGCCAGTTCGAACGGCAGTTTGCCCTGCTGGGCTTTCGTCGCCATGATCAGCGCCTGCGACCCGCCAAAGCTCATCCCGATCACGCCGATGCGCGTGAAGTCCTTCGCGCTTTGTTTCACATAAGCGTCGATGATCGCAACCGCGGCGTCCGTGTCCTGATCGAAATTGCCGACCGCGCCGCGCCCGCAGTAATCCGGGTAGCGCGGCGTAAATGAATTGTCGAAAGTCAGCACATTAAAACCGGCGTGCCCGTACCAATAGGGATAAAGCTCGCCGAACGGCCCCTGCACTTCGCCGTCGCCGCCCAGCATCACCACCACCAGCGGCGCGGGAAAACTCTGCTTGATGTAATGGATCGGAACCGGCTTGGCGAAGCCGGGCACTTGAATCCGCCCTTCGCGGAAATTCGTCTTCATGTATTCCTGCGGTGTGCCACAGTAGTACATTGCCGTGATCGTCGAATACAATCCGCTCTCGTAGCCGTGGTGATACTTGGGCAGATGGTCCGGACCCAATTCGATCGGCTTGCGCACGGGAGCCTCGTCGCCTTCCTTCCCGCCTTCCGCAAAGCAAGGCAGCGCCGCGCAGAGCAGCAGGGCCAACAGAACGATGTAGCGGCTTAAATTTCGCAAAGTCATTCTCCTTCGGTGTTGCAAACAGACGCGCCAAACGGCGTCGTTTTGAAAAATTCGCAGCCCAATTTTCCAGAGCCGCGCACGCCAGTAAGCGTCAAAGCGGCCACCATTAATAGGTATCGACAATCCAAGAGACTAGCTTTGTAAATTCAACCATCCGATAATGCAACATTCTTAATTAATGAATCGCGCCCCTTTATCGGCCCTATCGGCCCCATAAGGCCTATTCTCACGCGCGCCTTTACACCCCCCGCACCAGCCCCCCATATACCTCTCGCAACTCCCTCCCCATCCGCGCGCGCGAAAAACGCTGCACCGCCACCGCGCGCGCCGCCAACCCAAGCTCCTCGCGAACCCGCGCATTCTTCAGCAGCCATTCGATGCGCAGCGCCAACTCGCCCGCATCGTTGGCCCGCACCGCAAGCGCTTCGACACCCGGCGTAAACAATTCCCCCACGCCGCCGCCCATCGTCGCAATCGCCGCGCGCCCGCACGACATCGCCTCGGCAATCGTGCGCCCAAACGGCTCCGGCTGCGTGCTCGCATGAACGACCACGTCCAGTGCGCGATAAATCTCCACCGGCTGATCTTGAAACGCCACAAACCCCACACATTCCGCGATGCCCAACTCGCGCGCAAGCGCCCGCAATTCGTCGAGACTGAATTGCGAACCTTGCGTTTTATAAATTGGCCCGCCCACAACGTAAAAACGCACCGCCAATTCCGGCGCGGACTTTCGCAATTCCGCCGCCGCTCTCAAAAACAAATCCTGCCCCTTCCACCTCGCATACGACGCCAGCATCCCCACGCGAAGCGTCCCTTTGCTCTCCGCCGGCAACCCCGCAAGCTCATCCAACTGCGCGCAAGCCGCCGCCCCCGGTGAAAAATAATCGGTGTCGATGCAATTCAAAACCGTGCGCACCGCCACGCGCGTCAACACGCGCCGCCCATCAACCGCGACCGCTTCCGAATTCGCCAGCGCCTGCGACGCCGCCGGCGCCGCCCACCTCAACGCGCGGCTCATCAATCGCCGCGCCCCAATAAAATCGCGGATATGCCACACCACTGGCGCGCTCACTTTTCCCATCATCCGCGTCAGCACATGAAACTTAATTCCATTCGAATGAATCAAATCCGGCCTAAGCACCGCAACGCGCGCGCGCAACTGCGCCGCATATCGCCGCGCGCTCAGCGCCGCCTTTGCTCCGCGCTTGAGCAGCCGAAACGCCGCGCCGAATTTTGCCGTGGGGCGCACATTCCTGTCTGCCTGCGTTCTTCCGATCGCCGAATCGCCCAACACCAAAAGTTCCTCCGGCATCGGCAAAACCTCAGCGCGAACGCTCATCTTTGCCGCTTCGCCGATCAGCGCCCCTTCCGCGCCGGCAATTAGATGCAGTTCCCATTTCGGTTCGAGCGCGCGCAGCGCCGCGAAGATATCGAGCAAGCTCCGTTCCGCGCCGCCCAGCGCGCCGATGGGATTGAGATAAAGAATACGCATGAGAGGAAGGCGCGCGAAAAAATCAACTGTCCCGTGGTGCAGGCGTCTCGCCTGCACGTGCGTCGCGAAGCGAAACCCCGCTGTTTGCCCTGAAAGGCCAGCACATATTAGCCCAGGGCAAGCGCGCCAGCGCGCCGCCCCGGGGTAACCATGCGTGGATATTCCCGCGCCCTGAAAGGGCGCAACGGGAAATGCTTTGCTTCGCGAAAAACGTGCAGGCGGGACGCCTGCGCCACGGAGCCATTATGCTTCAAACAACTGCCGATTCGCCGTCACCCATTCCACAATCTTCGCCACGCCTTCGCGCGGCGAAACTTTCGCCGACCAGCCCAATTCGCGCGCTGCCGCAGAGACGTTGGCGACGAAAACTTTCTGATCGCCCGGCCGCCAATCGGCAAACGAATACTCAAGCTTTCGTCCATTCAATTCGTTCAGCAACTCGACCAGTTCCAGCAGCGAAAATTGCCGCTCTGGCCCGCCGCCCATGTTGAAAATCCTGCCCTGCACGCGCTCGATTTTTTGCAGCGCCAATTCGTACGCATCGACCAAATCTTCAACCCACAACACGTCGCGCACCTGCCGCCCGTCGCCGTAAATTGTAACCGGCTTGTTGAGCACCGAGCGAATCGCAAACCACGCGATCCAGCCTTGATCTTCGACGCCGAATTGCCGCGTGCCATAGATGCAGGACTGGCGGAAGACGACGCTGCGCAGCCCGTAAATGCGCGCATAATCGCGCACGTACTGATCCGCCGCGCCCTTCGAACACCCGTACGGCGAATGAAAATCGAGCCCCTGCGTTTCGGTCACGCCGTCCTCGTGCGTGCTGTATTGATAGCGCCCATTCACCAACTCCGTGCCGAATTCAGGCAGCTCGCCGTATACCTTATTGGTTGAAGAATAAATGAACGCCGCGCGCGGCGCCTCAAGCCGCACGGCTTCGAGCATGTTCAGCGTGCCCAGCGCATTGATTTCAAAATCCGTGCGCGGATCGGTTACGGACGTGGTCACCGCCACTTGCGCCGCGAAATGCAGCACGGCCTCGGGTTTCATTTTTCGCACACACGCGCGAGCCGCCTCCGCGTTGCGTACGTCGATTTGTTCGAACGCAACTTTTCGCGAAGCCCGCAGCCACTCCAAATTCGCCGCCGAGCCTTTGCGCGACAAATCGTCCAGCACCGTCACGTCGTGTTGCCCCGCAAATCGGTGCGCCGAATGAACGCCGATGAACCCCGCGCCCCCAGTGATAAGCATTTTCATTCGATCAGCCCTCTATCTGTACCGCCGGCGTCGCCCGCCGGCCCGTGGTGCAGGCGTCCCGCCTGCACGTTTTTCGCGTAGCGAAATGCCTCAACACATTTTCCGATACGCCCCGCAAATTGTCCGCGCATGCGCCAGCCACGAAAATTCGGACGCCCGTTTCAGTCGCACGCCGCGCGCCGGAGCAAACGCCGGATCGCTGATCAATTTATCGAGCGTCGCCGCCCATTTTTCAACTTCACCCACGGGACAATGCAACGCCGCGCCGCCGCTGACCTCCATCAACGGCGGAATGTCGCTCGCCACCACCGCGCAGCCGCACGCCAGCGCCTCGATCACCGGCAAACCAAAACCTTCGGCGTCGCTGGGCAGCAGCGTCGCGACGGCTTTGCGATATAGCCCCGCGATGACGCGCTGGTCTTGGCGTCCTGCGTGAACGACATCGGGTTCCAAACGCAAGCGCGCAATCTGCTCGCGCTGCTCCGCGCTCCATTCGCCGCCCACTTGCAGCAAACGCACGCCGCGATGCTGCGCACGCATCGCGCCGAAAACATCGAGCAGCACGTCGATCCGTTTGCGCCGGATGCAACTGCCCACGTGAAGCAGATACGGCGCGCCGCCGAGTTTTTCGAGCACCGCCGCTTCCGGACGATCTGGATCGTCCCGCGGCGAAAACACGCTCGACACGCCATACGGCGCGCAAATCACGCTCGCTTCATCCACGATTCCGTGCGCAAGTATCTGCCGCCGAATTTCGGATGTCGTGTGAAACACAATCGCCGCTTTTTGCAGCCCTTTCAGTACGCGCCGCATCATCGTTTTGAACCAGCGCGGACGCCGTTCTTTCTCCGGCTCGAAGAGACAGCGAAACGTATCGAGGTCATGGCAGAAAACGCCAGTCCGTTCCGCGGGCAGCGTGTGCACGACATTGGCATAAGCATGGTCGCAGATGTGGAAGCAATCGAATTCGTCGCGCCTTTTTCCCAGGTATTTCGGCAGATCGCGCATGCGGTTGAGCAGCCGGTCGGCGTTGAATGCGAAGCGCGGTTTGCCCAGCACGGGCACGCGTGTCAAGCGGCGCTGAAACGGTGGGCTAAGCATTTCCGCCGACACACCGCCGCAGTGCCCCGCTGCGATTTCACCCAGCAGCATCCCCGCGACGTGGTCCATGCTGGGCCAATTCTCTTCGCGATAATCCGGAACAATTCCAAGTCGCAATGTTGCCCTTTGCCATTGGCCCATTAACCCGTGGTGCAGGCGTCCCGCCTGCACGTCCGTCTTGCGAAAGCAAGACTCCGCAGTGAATTCGGAATGCGTTCAAGGCCCATCGGACTTATTTGGCCCCCGCCGCCATTTCGTACACGCGCATGGTTTCCACCGCCGTGTCCTCCCACGTGAAATGCTCGATCTTCGCGCGCGCTTCCTGCCCCATGCGCTCGCGCAGCGCGGGGTCGTCGCGCAATTGCGCCAGGCTGCTGGTCAGAGCCGTGACATTCCACGCGGGCTCCACCACGAATCCGTTCAAACCATGGTCGATCAATTCCGCCGCGCCGGCATTGGAGGACGTGATCACCGGCAGTCCCGTCGCCATCGCCTCGCTGACCACCATCCCGAAGGGATCGTAAACCGTGGGAAACAAAAACGCGTCCGCCATGGCGTAGTAGCGTTCGATCGTGGTGCTCAAAGGCAGAAAATGTACGCGCGATGAGACCTCGAATTTCTCGGCGAACGCCATGTACGGCGTGGGATCGGTGGCGGACACAAGCACCAGCCGCGCGCCGTCGAGCCGCGCAATCGTCTCGATCGCCGGCAGCGCGCCTTTGCTCAGGTACCCCACGTACAGCACCACAAATTTGTCGTTGCCCAAGTCGTGCTTCTTGCGCATTTCAGCGCGCCAGCGCAGCCGGTTGTCCGGATGAAATCCGGCCAGGTCCACGCCATGGTAGATCACGGTAACGTTCGTTTTGCGGCCGTAATACTCGTCAAGGTTGCGGCGCGTCAGCTTCGAAACGGCGATGACCTGCTTGCTCCGCGCGGGTTGGAAAATATATTTTTCGAGCGGCTGCACAAGTCGCTGAACCGTACGCTCCTTGAACGTCAGTTCGCCCATCGCCGTTTTGAGCGCGTCGTACCACGCCGGCTGGCACATGTGGCAAGTCGTCACGTTCTGGCGCAAGCCGCACAGTCCTTGCGCGTGCACGATGTCGAAGCGCTTTAAAAATTGGAACGTTGCCGGCAGAATAAACGTCAGTACGCCGGCGGTTTCGCTGAAGCGCAGCGAGGGAATGTAATGAAATTTGATGCGCGGATCGCGTTCGCCTTCGATGACCGTGGCGAAGACGTGAACCTCATGCTCGCGCGCGAAGCGGGTGGCCAATTCGTAGACGTAGCGGCTGTGCCCGCCGCGCCGGTGGTAATCGTGGACGATGAAAGCGATCCGCATGTGCGAATAAAAGCTCCGAAATCCGACTTCAAGTTATCGGCGAAATCGCACTGCAAGACGAAGCGAAAGCCGTTCGCCCCTCTCCCCTTAGGGGAGAGGGGCCGGGGGTGAGGGGTTGCTCGCGCTGCGAATGGGCTTTCGAATCTCACCCTCCCGCCTCACCGCCCCGCCCACAATCTCCCGTATTGCGGCCCATCCGCGTGCATGAAATGAATCGTGAATCCCATTGCGCGAACCGTGTCGGTCAATTCGGCGAGCGTATGCCCGTCGAAAAGATGATACTCCATGCCCAGCCCGCGCACAGCTTGGAACGACCGCGCATCCCTGAAGATGCTCCATTCGCCGCCTTCGCAATCCATTTTCAAAAAATCGATTTTGCCGCCGATGCGTTCAAGCGCCGTGGCAAACGCGACGCACGGAACAGCTTGATCGGTGGGGCAGACATTCCTGTCTGCCAGGGGCATCGCGCGCGATTGGACCGAATCCGAATCGACGGTCAGGTTCATCCCCCCGCTCGTCTCAGCCACCGCCTCGCCAAACCACTGAAACCCGCCCGTCTTTGCCTGCTGCGAAAGATACGGCGCTAGCGCCGGATTGGGTTCGTACGCATGCACCGTGGCGGAAGGGAACAGCATCTTCGCGTGCAGCGAAAAAAATCCCGCATGGGCCCCGATGTCGACGATCCGCTCGACCCGCCGGCGCAGTCCGCGCAAGCCGTAACAGTCATCAATAAGAATATCAAGAAACGCCAGCGCCGTGCCCGGCTCGTCCGGCGCGAGAATAGGCGCCATCGCCCCGCGCACGCGCAACTGCGCCGGAAGTTTCCAATCCCGGGTGCGCGTAAGCGGCACGCCAATGCGCCGCGCCGCACGCCTCCGGCGTAACAAAGTCCAGGCTTGGCGGAATGGATTAGGCCAAATCATTTTTAAAGCGGAATTCAAATCCGCGGGGATATGATTTGCATAGCGAAGCACCGCCATTCTCCCCTCTCCCCTTGGGGGAGAGAGGCCGGGGGTGAGGGGTGGCCGCGCTTGCAATCAGGCTCTTGAAACAATTCTAAGCGCCGCGCGCGTCACGTCGCTTCTCTCAGCCTTTCGACTGCCACCGCCACACTAAAGTGCGCTTCGTATGCGTCCCTCGCGCGCTGGCTCAGCGCCTTGCATTTTTCCATATCCGCTGAGCACCCGGCCAATGCGGCGCACGCGGCTGCGGCGTTTCCGAAATCGACCAAGCGGACGATCTGCTTTTCCCGCCAAATGGGTTCGGTCGATGGGCCTGAATTGGTGACAATCGGAATCCCCAGCGCCAGCCCCGCCATCGCGCTTGAGCGCCGCGAACTCACTCCGTCGGGATAGGGCTGATACAACACATCCGCGCACGCCAGATGCTCCGCCACGCGTTCGGCATCCAACTCACCGGCCGCATAAACCCGCTCCTTGAACTCGCGATTTTCGTGTAGAAACTTTTCGGCAAACGCCTGGCTTCCCCGCCCCACAAGCAAAACACCCCATTCCGGGTACGACTTCAGCAGCAAAATAACGTTTGGCGCCAATTCGTCCGTGATCAAATTCCCAAACGTCCCGAAATGGCCTGCGATATGTCGAACCGCCGGATTAAATATCCGCGTGCGCAAGGCCGCGACGCGCGCAGGGTCCGCGCAGGTCGCTACGTTGCTGGGGACGGGAAGCCACTCGCACGCTCGATGCCCCGGAGCGATCGCGTCGAGCCACTGTTCCCACAGCGGCACGGATACAAATCCGCGGCTCATCGACTTTGCAATCCAGCGCGCCATCCGCCGCTGTACCCACGCGAAGAATCGGTGCCGCAGCGGCCTCTTGACCGGAGGAAAAGCGACCTCGTGAAACATCACCCACGGCGCCACCGGACAACACCATTTGATCCATAAAGCGAACACGACATTCATCCCGCGCATGCCATACATTTGAGGGACATATTGCACCAACAAGCGGTGCGCTCTTTTTTCACGCCGCAGCGCGCACCCAAGCCGGCGCAGCGCGCGAAATCCAAACTTGCCCGGCAAATCATGCACGCTCAATCGTTCGGATGAAACGGCGCGCGTCGCATCGGCGCCCGGTGCCCACACGTGTACTTCGTCGCCCGCGTCGGCCAGTTTGCGCGCGATCAAAGCCGTGTAATCCGCCACGCCGCCCTTTTGCGGCGGAAATTCGCCGGTGAGTATGTGCCAGATAATTGTTTTGCTCGCCACGGACCATGTAGCGCAGGCGTCCTCGCCTTCACGTGTTTCGCGAAGCGAAACGCCGCCGTCGCCTCGAAGTGCCTGTGAAAAAATCAATAACCCATCGTGCATGCGTCCCGCCTGCACGTTCGTCGCGCGAAGCGCCGCTCCGCGGTTCAGCCCTGAAAGGGCGGCACAAAATCGCGGGTAACCACCACCGGTTTCGATTTCTTCACAAGCTCGAAACGGTGCCCGAGGACATCACGGAGCGTCCTCGCGAATTCGAACTGCGCTCTAATGGAACCAACGCAAATACTCCAGTTCGTAATTCAAGTTGCTGTTGCGTTGTCCAATTGGCCTGGCCGGCACTCCAGCGACAACTGTATACGGAGGCACATCTTTCCGAACGATTGCGCCTGCGGCGACAACGCAGCCCTTGCCCAGCGTCACGCCCGGCAGAATCACCGCGCGGCTTCCAATCCACACATAATCCTCGATGTTCACTTTGCGCTCAACGCCCGCAAACGCCGCACTGTTCACCTCATGCTCGGCAGTCAGGATCATCACCTCCGGCGAAATGCTCACGTTGTCGCCAATCCGCAGCCCGCCGCGGCCATCCAGCGTGCAATCGCGATTGATCACCGAATGATGGCCCACCACAATCCCGCCGCGAATCAATAATTTCTGTCCCATGTGAATCGCAGTGACTTTTCCGATTCGAATCGCAAAGAGATGCCGGTAAAAAAAGTTGCGCGCAAAATAGAACGGAACGCGGTTCACGAAATGGTTGGCCAAATACAGCAGGAAGTCGGAGATCAGTTGGCGCACGCGCATTCGGATCTTCTATTTTGAGTCACTGCCGTCCAAAACAAACGCGCAATGCGCGTCGCCGCTGCTCAGCCCCAACGGGGCGAAATACGATAGCCCAGGGCAGAGCGTACTCGCGTAGCCCTGGGTCTGCTTCGCCCGAACGATCCAAAGCCCTGAAGGGGCGGCATATCGGATCCGCTTGCGCGCATGATTTTTCATCTGAGTTTCGCAATCGTGTTGGACAAGAGTGATTTTGTATTGCTCAGTTTTCGCAGCGCACTCGTCAGCGTGTCTCGATTCGTTTCGTAATCGAAAAATCGCCCGCGCAATCGCTCGCCTTCCTCATGAAAACTCCGCAACAGCACATCGTTCTTCCACGCCTCGGTCAGCAAGCGCGCTCCATCGTCCACGGATTCATTCGGCCAAGAAGTGAAATAGGGCCTCAGTTCAGCCAGCGCCGCCGTCGAACTGTCCAACGGCGCATGATTGAGAATCGGCCGCCCGCACAAGCTGTACGTGCTCAATTTCGTCGGGAACGACGTTTGCCTGAACACCTTGCATTTCCAGGAAAACGGATAATTCAAATAAAGCAAAAAACACGATTTCAAAATCTCAATCCCTTTGTCTTCGCCAATATGCCCTTCCGCGCGAATTTCCAAGCGGCCCTCGAATTCCCGCCTCAGCCGCTCGCCGCATCCTTCTCCAAGCAAGGTCAAACTGCCCGCGACGCCAAGCCCTTCCGCGGCTCGCACGATCGCGCGCGCAAGAATCCGCATCTGCCTGTCGTCATACGTGTTCCCCAAAACACCGATCGCCAGCCCGCGGCGTTTGTCAAATTCCGGCGCGGCGCTGTCGGTCCCGCTTTCTAGCCCGCGATGAACCACGCACGCCTCGACCTGATAGCGTTCGCGGTAACGCGCGGACATGGACGCGCAGATCACATCGATCGACCTCGCGTGGCGAAGCACGTACGCGAAGTGCCGCTCCACCAGCGGAAGCGTCAGGCATAGTTTGCGCGAACGCAGCGTGGTGCAAAACGGCGGATCGTCATGCACCGAAACGTGCAACGGCAGTTTCCCGCTGCGAATCAAATGCACTGCGACGTGCAGCGCCGCGCCATGCAGCACCACCCAAAGCCCGCGCGCGTTTCGCTCGGCCGCAATCCGCAGCACTTCTTCAGCCAGCGCCTTTGAATAAAAAAAGCTGTCTTTGAAACGCGATTGATAGCCCGGCTTTCTTCCCGCCGATCCGCTCTTCAATCGGGTTTGCTCCGGCCATTTCGCCGTGTCCAGCGACGCCCGTCCCGACAGCGTCAGCCATGACACGCCTTCCCGATCTAGTCCCCGCAAGAGGCTTCGAACGATCACCGCGCCGCCGCCGCCGGCGTCCGCGGAAAATTCAGTCAACAGCAATAGTGGATTGGCTTTTGTGAATCCGAAATCGTCCATCCAAAAAGCCTTTTACGAAGCCCGCGCGCGCGCCGCTTCCAACACCGGCGCTCGAATAAACAGTGCGTCGGCTGCAATCAGCGCCAAGCCTTTGGCATCTTTATACAGACCATAAAGATCGAACAGTACAAATCCGTGGCGTGTGAGTAGTTCAAACACGTCGTGAAACAGCGGCTGCCCCTTGTAGATTTCGGCGAATGCAACTTCCAGATAGATCACGTCAATCGCGCCCTGCGAAAGCAGCCCGGACGCGCCTTGCAGCGCGCTGCATTCGCCGCCTTGAATATCCAACTTCAAGATGTCGATGTGCGCAAGCTCTTTCTTTGCGCAGAACCCATCCAGCGTTGCGACCTCCACTTCGAGTTCCCGCGTCGCAGATGCGTTGTCGCGATAAAATTCTTTTCGCGTGTCGTCCAACTTCAACAACGAATTCATCTGGTCCTGTGTCGTGCAGAAAAAGCTGCGGCTGCCGCTCTTCTCGGCCAGCGCCAGTTTCACCACCTCCATCGGCTGAAGCGCCCTGCTGGCGTCCGTGCAGCGCGCGTATGATTCCGGAAACGGCTCGAAGGAGATGATTTTCGCGCGCGGAAACCGGGCGCGATACAGCGCCGCGGTTTGCCCGGCGTTGGCGCCCACGTCGAAGATCGTCTCGACCTGTTTGTCTTTCAAGATCCACGCTTGATCGAAAAATGGATCGAAATGCAGCGACTTGGGACTGTGCCTCAATTGATAGCCAAACTTAAACAAAAGCCGTTTGATAAACTGCTTCATGCAATTCCTACTTTTCCAGAATCGTTTTTCGAATAAAGAGCGCGTCGCCTTCCACTAACGCCATGTTCGTGGTCCCCTTCAGGCAGTTGTAAAGATCGAACAAAACAAACCCCGCCTCGTGCAGGAAACGATACAGTTCAAAAAAAAGCGGATGCCCGTCGTAGGTCGCTTCAAAGGAAACCTCCAGAAAGACAGCGTCGATCGCCTGGCGCGCGAGAAGTTCCTTCGCCCCACGCAACGCCTGCAACTCTCCGCCCTGAATGTCCATTTTCAAAATATCGACGCGGTCGATGTTTTTGTCACGGCAAAACGTGTCCAGCGTCGTGGCCTCAACTTTGATTTCGCCTGCACGCTTGCTCCACTCGGCCGGGAACAGATCCGTTTTGGACTCATCCAGCCGCAGCAGCGAATTGCGCGCGCTAAAGGACGTGAGATAAAATGTTCGCGAACCGATTTCGTCCGCCGCGGCAAGCGCATAAACGTCCATCGGCTGAAGCTTCTCGGCGGCCTTCTGGCATGCGGCAAATGATTCCGGAAAAGGCTCGAACGAAATGATTTTTGCGCGCGGAAAACATCCGCGGTAGCGTTCGGCCGTCTGCCCCACATGCGCGCCCAAATCCAAAACCGTCTGCACTTTCTCCGCGCCCAGAAGCACCGTCTGATCGTAATACGGGCAATTATGCAGTTGCGCCCCCGCCCACGTGGCGGCCTTCGGCGTGCGGCGCAATTGATAGCCGAAATATTGGAGGATGCCTTTGAGCGCCCGCTTCATTTCGCCATCTCGGCCGCGGGTCTGACCACGCCGCGGTAAATCTCCACGCAGCGCCGCGCCATCACCCGGTGATCGAATTCTTTCTGCGCGCGTTCGCGGGCGGCGTTGGAGAGGCGCTCGCGCAAGCCCGGCTCGTTGAGCAAACGCTGCCCGGCGGCGGCCAGCGTTTCGGGATCGTCCATGGGCACGGTCAGGCCCGTCTGTTCGTGCGGGCTGACCCACGCCACGCCGCTGAACGGAATGTCCGTATTGATCACCGGACAGCCGCTGGCCATCGCTTCGACCTGCACCAGCCCGAACGCTTCGGAACGCGCATTCGATGGAAACCACAGCGCGGTCGCCGCATGGTAATACGGCACGATGTCGTGATAATCCGTGAGGTAGCCGGCGAAGACGACGCGATCCTCAAGCTTCAATGCGGCCACTTCCGCGCGCAGCGCGTCGAGCTCCGGGCCGGCGCCGATCATTATCAACGTGCCGGGCACGTGCTTCAGCGCGCGAATGGCATTCGACAAGCCTTTATAATACGTCAAGCGCCCGCAGGTGAGCCAGATCGGTCCGGGATATTTCTGCGTGAGTTCAGCGGCTTTGTCGCGATGCACCCGCGACGGATTCAGGTAAGGCTCCAGTTCCAAACCCATCGGCAAAACTTCGATGCGGTTGTGGTAGCGCTTTAAGAATCCCGAGCCTTCGACGTAGCTGGGGCTGGTCGGCATGATCTTGCGCACGCGGCTGAAGACTTCGCGTTCGATCGGGCGAAACAGCGCCGCGCGAAACTGCTGCCGGATGATGTCGCTGTGATAGGTCACGACAAGCGGCGCTTCCGGACGCGAAAGAAACAGATGCAGGATCATCACCGGATTGGGCACGTGCAGGTGGAAAAGATCGGTTTCCGTTTCGCGAATCGCGCGCAGCAGCGGGCGGCACACATGCATTTTAAACAACGTCATGCCCGGCGCGAAGCGCTGCACGTCCACGCCCAAATCCACTTCCGGCGCGCAGTGATTGCCCGACTCATGATTCATGCACAGGACTTTGACGTCCAGTCCCATCGCACGCTGCGCCCGCGCCAAGGTCTGCAAATGGGTTTCAATCCCGCCCGGCGCGGGCGGATAGTATTTTCCCAAGTGGCATACGCGCATAAAAAAGTCCTGAGTGCTGAGTGCTGAGTCCTGAGTTTGGAGCGGCGAATCGCTCGGCACTCAGGACTCAACACGCAGGACTTGCGTAAATCTTGAGTCCCAATTCCTGATTCCTGGCTTGCCGCGACTAACTCAGCACTCAGGGTCAGCACTCAGGACTTTTATACCAGATCTGCGAAAGTGCGTTCCATTCGCCGGAAATAATACAGCCCGGAGACGAAGATGAAAAGCGCCGCCGCGGCAGAAACCCAAATCATCGGTCCGGGAGCGCTTTGCGCGCCCAGCAGCGCCCAGCGAAATCCTTCCACGACGCCGGCCATCGGGTTGAGTCCGTAGAGACTTTTCACCCACGCGGTCTTGATCTCGCTGCTGGGATACGCGATCGGCGACGAGAACATCCAGAATTGAACGATGAATCCCAGCGTGTACTTCACGTCGCGATACTGCACGTTCAGCGCCGAGAGCCACAGTCCCACGCCCAGCGACGTGACAATCGCCAGCAGCAAAAACGCAGGCAAAAACACAATGTTGGCTGTCGGCCAGATTCCATAGTAGCCCTGCATTCCCAGCAACACCACGAACGCGATGCTGAAATCTAGCAGCCCCGCCAGCACGCTCGAAAGCGGAATGATCAGGCGCGGAAAATAAACCTTCTTGATCACGCTCGCGCTCCCCACCAGGCTTTCGCTGGATTGAGTCAGTCCGAATTCGAAGAACTGCCACGGCACCAATCCGGCGAAAGCAAAGAGCGGATACGGCACGCCCTCGGTCATTTTTTCGATGCCCGCCAGCTTTCCGAAGAAAATCGTGAACACCACCATTTTAAAAAACGGCTGGATCACCGCCCACGCCGCGCCAAGCACAGTCTGCGTATAACGCACTTTGATATCGCGCCATGCCAGGAAATACAGCAGTTCGCGATACGCCCACACCTCGCGCAGCCGCAGACTGACCCAACCGCGCGAAGGTTGTATGACAAGAACTTCTCGGTTCATTCTCTAAATTTCAGTCCATTAGACCCATAGGGCCTATTCGTCCCATAGGGCCTATTGGGCCCGCACTCGGAAACCTAGCTTAAAATCGGTTCCACACACGCTTCGTCAATCACCAGTTCCGCGGCTTTGCCCAGAAAATTCACGCGCAGGATCAAATGGCTGTGCGGCCCGATTCGGACCAATTCGCCCACGAGGCCCTTCATCGGTCCGCGGATCACGCTCACGGGCCGTCCGGCCTGGCCAAAGCGCGCTTCGCGCAAGCTCGAATCGCGTTCGAGCGCCAACGCGATCTGCGAAAGTTCGCGCGCCAGCGCGCCCGCGTCGGGCGGAATCAAAATGTCCACGACCTTCCGCGATTCAAATACGCGGTGCCGTTCGATCTGGCCGCGGTCATAAAAAACGTAGCCGGAAAAGAGCGGCGCGGACCAATTCTTGACGCCTGATTTGTAAATCTGCCGCCGCGCCACCCGCGGCAGAAAGCAGGGCACCTGCACGCGTCGAAAATAATCTTCGACACAGCGTTCGCAGCGCGGTTTGGTCCACGCGACAGCCCAATTTTCCACCGCGGGCAATCCTTGTGGTGCAGGCGGCCCGCCTGCACGATCCAAATCGGCGGCAATGAAATGAGCAATGTTACTTTTGAGCATACTCCGTCCCCGTCAATTCTCGCGAATTTCAATACCACGCGCTATCGAGCGCGGCCGTGTCAAGCGCGCAACGCTTAATTTGACTGGATTTTAACAGATTGAATACAGGAGAACCATTGCAAAAAGCAGCGGCGCAGTTCGAACGATTCGTGTAGTGCGAAACTATTGATGAATTCCTATTTCCAAACGCCGCGCGACCGACTTTGAATGCTTAAAATCAATGGTTTTAACGCCCGCGCTTCCAAATGCCGGCAGCAAACCGAGATCGTGCAGCGCCCTTTCTACTGAACTCAGCCCGATTCTAGTTAATCGTTTGTCTCCTCGGCGGCCAACTAAGATTGGCGTGTGAACGGTTTTGACTTTACGGCCTAAAAACTGATGGATTTCATCCAAAGTTTTGCATTCGGCAGTATCGAACACCGAAACTGATACATCACGCGGCCAGTGAGGATACGCTTTCTCCACGCGGTCAAGCATCGTTCGCGCGATATGGTGGGCAAGGTCAACCCATGGTGGCTGTCGATTGATGCAGTCTGGCTCCTCTCCTTCTCCGCCCAAATTTAGCCGCAACGTCACCGGACGAGCATTCATTTATTCCCTCCGCCACGAATACTATTCCTCGTCCTCCTCTTCCTCGTCCGCATGGCTCTTAGGCAGCTTCGCAGGCTGCGAATGCCGCGCCGCGGTACCCTGTTTTTTCTTGCTTTGCTCCTCGCGCCCGTAGCCGTACCCATAGCCATAGCCGTAGCCATAGCCGTAACCGTAGCCCGCGCCGTATGTTTCCGCTGCGGCATCCACCGCGTCCACACCGTTGACCACGAACACCAATTCCTTGACCTTCGCCGCGGTCAGGCTCGCCGCCGCCCGCTCCGCTTGCGCCAGCCGCGTGTGGCGGCTGCGCGTCACGAGCACCGTCACGTCCGAGATCTGCCCGAGCACGCAGGCATCCGGCAGCGCAAGCACTGGCGGCGTGTCGAAGATGATCACGTCAAAATCCTTGCGCATCTGTTCGATCAGCCGGCTGACGCTTTCCGGATTGAGCGACGCGGACGCGGAATCGATGTGCCCCGCGGCGAGCAGGTAGTAACCCGGCGTCTTGCCGTTGAAAGCAAATTCGCGTGTCCATTTCTGATTTTTGACGACTTCGAGGAACCCGTCGCGACCTTCGGCGCCCAATGCTTTGGACAGCGACGCTTTGCGCAAATCGGCATCCACCACCAGCACTTTGCGCCCCAAACTGGCGAAGAGAATGCCCAAATTCGACGTCACAAAACTCTTGCCATCCTGCGGCACCGCGCTGGTCACCGTCACGATCAACGCGCCGCCCTGAGCCGATGGTTTGCGGTTCACTTCCAACCCAATGTGAATGCCGCGCATGCTGTCCACGGCAATCGAGGCGGATTGCTGTTTGGCCAGGAAATACCCCTCGCGGTCCATGCTCGTCCGTCCACAGGCTGGCACCGCGCCCAACACGGTTGCGCCGAGGCGCTGTTCAAGGTCGCGCGGAGTGCGAACGGTGTCGTCGATCTGTTCAAGCCCGAAGACCACTACGCACGCGAGCAAGACGCTGATGATGAATCCCATGCTGATGTATTGCCGCCAACTGGGTTTGAACGGCGCCGGCATCAGTATGTTGTGCGGGTCTTCCCACGCAATCACGTTGCTGTGATTGGTGTGCAGCGCGACTTGAACTTCGCGAAGCTGATCGTTGACGAAATCCTGATTGTGTTTGATGTTGTCGATTTGCGTATTGACCGTGTTGTACTCGCCGCTCAACTTGCTCTTTTTATCGAGTTCGGCGCTGCTTTTCTTGTAATTCTCCTCTGCCAACGCGAATTCTTTATCGAGGATCTGTGATTCATGCTCCAGCGCCACGATCAAGTTGGCGCGCGATTCCTCGAGTAATTGCTTCGCTCCGGCGAGTTTGGCATCCACGGCCACCCACTCGGGACCTTCGCGAAACTTCGCTTTCACCTCCTTTACTTCCGTTTCAGTCTTGTTATATTCGTGCAAGCGGTCCATGAACGTGGCGTCGCCAGCGACGTGCTGCAGCAGAACCAGCGTCGGAGGAGCGCGTTGGGGATCGCGAAGCGCCTTCAACTCCTCATCCAGCGTGAGCTTCTTTTCCGTGAGCTGCCGCATCTCCGTCTGGTACGCGGCCACGATCGCATGAATGGGGTCCGCTTTGTAGCGTTCAGGATCGAATTTATTGTTAAAGATTTCTTCCTTTTTCTTCGTCTCTTTGTCCAATTCCTCTTTGTACCGATTGTACTCTTCGGTCAACGATTTCAGGCGCTCTTCAGCGCCTTTGGTCTGGCGTTCCGCGATTTCCGCGATGAACGCATCGCGCCAATCGAACGCCAGCCGCCGCGCAACCCCGTAGTCGCCGTCGATCACGTCGAAATAGATCAGCACGCCGTCCGCGCGCACCGAACCGCTCGCGTTGTCGCATTGGTCCGGCGTCAGGATCAGCAGCGGATTCCCTTCCTTGTCGCTCTTCGGTTTTTGCGATGCGTCGCACGCTTTCCGCCAGACCGGATTGCTTTCGGCCAGTTGTTTGTGCGCATGCGACAAATCCGCGCTGGCACTGCCGCTGTAATCCTGCAAGTTGACGTTCGAGAAACTGTCCAGCATGGCGCTGGCCGTGGCGCGATATTGCTTGGGCGTGCGCGCGGTGTACACAACCGCCACGAACGTGCCCACGATGACAATCGAGGCGACGACGTATTTGTAGCGCCACAGTGTGTGGTGAAATTGCCACCATTTAAAAGCTTGGATGCGGCCTTTTTCCATGTCGCGCATTATCGCCGAATGGAAGCGGCGCCGCAAGATTTAAAAGGTTCCAAGGTCCAAAGTAGGTAGTCTTGGACCTTGGACCCCAGACCTTGGACCAGCGCACTTTGAAGTACCAACCCCCTTGAACCGTCTTTGAAAGTGCATTGAAATCCACCGGATTTGACTATAGTCGCTGCTTTCAATGAAACTACGGGAGCGGTCCATGTTGAGAACGTCCTATTGTGCCGTTATCGCCTTTGCTTTCGCGCTGCTGTTAAACGGCTGCGGCGGCGGCAGCACGCCGGGCGGCGATTCAAAGGACGCCACGGACAAGGCCAAAGCCAGCGGCAAGAAAGTCATCGCCGTCATCCCCAAAAGCACCGCGCACGAATTCTGGCGCTCGGTCGGCGAAGGCGCTGAAGCCGCTGCGAAGGAACGCAACGTCGAGATCGTTTTCAAAGCCGGCGATCCCGGCGACCAGCCCGAAGCGCAATTGTCGCTGGTGCGCCAATTCATCGCGCAGAAAGTCGATGCAATGGTGCTGGCCCCCGTCCACGCAAAATTCCTCACCGCCGCCGTGGACGATGCGAAGGCCGCCAAGATTCCGCTCGTCATCATCGACTCGGGCGTCGATTCGGATTTCAACGATTACACGGCCTACGTCGCCACCGACAACAAAGGCGGCGGCGCAATGTGCGCCCAATGGCTGGCCGAAGCGCTCGGCGGAAAAGGCGATGTGCTCCTCTTCAAATACGCTCCCGGCAGCGCCAGCACGCAGGACCGCGAGGACGGCTTCCGCGACGAAATCAAAAAGTCGTATCCCAACATCAAGATCATCCAGGAAAAATACGCCGGCGCGACCCGCGAAGACGCCCTGCGCAGCGCCAACGAACTGCTCGCCGCCAACCCGAAATTCGACGGCGTCTTCGCCTGCAACGAATCCAGCGCCGTGGGCATGTTGCAAGCCCTGCGCGAAAAGGGCCTCGCGGGAAAAGTCAAATACGTCGGCTACGACACCGCGAAAGTCTTGCTCGAAGCCGTCGAAAACGGCGAGATGGTCGCCGTCGCCGCGCAAAACCCCTATGAAATCGGCAAAGATGGCGTCACCCAGGCCGTCAACGCGCTCGAAGGCAAGCCCATCGACCGCCACATCGAAATCGCCGCGAAAAAGATGGACAAGGACGCCATCAAGTTGCAGGAAGAACTGCGCAAGCAGGAGGAAACCGACAAAAAACGCGCCGAGGAAATTGAGCGCATCAAAAAAGAAAACGAAAAGCAAGTCGAAGAGCAGCGCAAGCAAATCGAAGGCAAATGAGTGCTGAGTCCTGAGTGCTGAGTGGGTGGCCCACCCCAGCGGCATTGGTATCTACACATCTATCCGCTTTCGTCAGTTCCATTTGGCAGGAAGTCGGGGAGGAGTTGGTGGACCAGAGATTTCAGTTCGTCGAGGCTTGTTTCTTCGAGCAGATTCAG
>Ga0070731_10001605_pt1 | contig 23044 bp, 23 predicted proteins | sample Coa_R1_2_FD_66448 | JGI IMG/M metagenome (GOLD analysis project Ga0070731, IMG submission 66448) | Surface soil microbial communities from Centralia Pennsylvania, which are recovering from an underground coalmine fire - Coalmine... | ecosystem: Environmental > Terrestrial > Soil > Unclassified ... | reverse complement strand
CGAGCAGATCGTGCTCAGACGAAAGACCGGGCGCCGTTCTGAATTCATGTTAGGAATATGGCGCTGCAATGAATGCTGTCCGCGGCTGGCGACAGCAGACGGCGGGTTCACCGTCACCGTATCCAAGACCATAAACGATTCGGTAAACCGCCACGACGAATTGCGTCATCCCCGCCGTGGCACGCCGTTTGCGATCTGCTGTCGTAGGGCCATTACCGCTCCATTTCGGGACAGGAAACGCTTAAGAAACATGAGTAACGCTCTCGTTCTTTTGGCACCGACAGACCGCGACCCTCCAAATCTGCGCGCGGGCACGAGGCCCAACGCCGATTTCATCGCGCAGCTGATCGCCACGTCGGGACAAGCACCGCAAACCCGCGCCCGCCGCCGGGCCGAACCGGAAGAAGCGATTGCGGCTTATCGCGCACTCGGCCAATGGCCGACCATGCCTGGACGCGAACTGTCCCGCTCGTTTTAGCCGATGGACTGAGCGCGCAAGCTAACCAGGCCCTTCGATTTCGACCTGACGCTGCGAACTGCGCAGGCCGACGATGAAGCCTGCGAGCACGTCGACAAGCGCAATGGTCATCAGCAGGAAGAATGTCGACGTTCCGGCCCGCTGCACCAGCAGAAATTCGACCAGCATGCCGATGAACAGCGCCATCGCCAGAATGTGGTCAATGACTGTTCGCGTGCCCATCCGTGTCGATTTGACGATTTCAATCCAGAGCAGAAAAATTGCAAAGGCGAGCAGAATATCTTCCCAGGTCAGCACCCAGTCCTGCCCCGACATCATGTGGACGGTGGTCATCGGCGCGGTCCAGCTGACGCCCGGAGTGAGAAATACGATCATGTTGTAGATGACGAACGGGAGCAAAAGCAGGGGAAAGCCGAGGACGAACATTGACGTAATTCTTTCGTCACATAGCTCCCTCATCCCCGGCGGACAGCCGCAGGCGGCGCGAGGCGCGGGAAACTTAAGCTTCCGCCTTCTTGGTCAGGACCTGCCGGCCGCGATACATCCCGGTTTTAAGGTCGATGTGGTGCGGACGGCGCAATTCGCCGGAATCCTTGTCCTCGACATAGGTCGGAGCCTTCAGCGCATCGGCCGACCGGCGCATGCCGCGCTTTGACGGCGACGTTTTTCTTTTCGGCACGGCCATGGGATCGCTCTCCTCTCGTTCAGTTCGCCTTGCTCGGAATGCCGGGCTTATAGAAGAAGCATCACTATTAAGCTAGTGGTCCCGGACGCACCGGTCGAGCCCGCTAAATTCAAGCGCCCGGCGCTCATAAAGAGCGGCGAGCCTGCGAACGAGCACGTTTGGCGCCCGGGCGCTGCGAAGCACCGGATTCGGCAAGATCGCGGCAAGTTCCGCCGCCTGATACGGACTTAGATCGCGCGCCGATTTGCCGAATGCAAAGCGTGCGCCGGCCTCGGCGCCGAATTCGCCGGTCGGGCCCCATTGGGCGATGTTGAGATAAATTTCCAGGATTCGCCGCTTCGGCAACACCAGGGTCATCCACAGAGCAAGCGGAATTTCGAGCGCCTTGCGGATAAGGCTACGCCCCTGCCAGAGGAACAAATTCTTGGCCGTCTGCTGGGTGATGGTCGATGCACCGCGCGCCGCATCGAGGTTGTCGTCGGACTTTAGCAAAGCCTCGCGCATCTCGCCGAGATCAATACCGGGATTACGGCAGAAGCTGCCGTCCTCGGCGACGATCACGGCAAGGCGCAGCGCCGGTGAGATGTTCGACAGCGGTACGACGATGCGATCGACGCGTGCGCCGGTTGCGTAGCGCCACAGTATCGGCATCGAGACCGGGTCGACAAATCGGTAAAGCGGCGCAATGGCGTAGGGAAAAAGCACCAGCACGGCGGCGACGATTGCTAAAATCCGGGCAAAGCGTCGCAATGGCATCCTCTTTCGCGGACTAATGGTCAGGCCACCTCCGCTCGTGCCAATGGCGGCCGGCCACGAATAAGATCGGCGCCCTTTTCGGCCATCATCAGCACGCAGGCGTTGATGTGAGCGGAGACCAGATCGGGCATTGCCGAAGCATCGCAGACCCGCAAACGCTCGATGCCGCGCACGCGCAAGTCGGCATCGAGGACGCCATCCGGGCCGATGGCGCAGGTGCCGGCAGGATGGTGCGCGGTGATGACGGTCCTCTTTAGCCAATCGTCGATCTCGGCATCGGTTTTCACTTTCAACCCAGGGCCGATTTCCTCGCCGCGATACGGATCGAGCGCTTTGTGGAATGCCAGTTCGCGCGCGCGCTTAAATCCCTCCCGGAGCGTCGGCAGATCGTTCGGTGCGGTGAAAAATCGATAGACGATGCGTGGAGGTTTCAGGGGATCGGCCGAGCCGAGCAGCAACTCGCCGCGGCTGTCCGGATGCAGCAGCGTCGGCCGAATGCCGAAGCCGTCAAGGAAGGCTGGGCGAATCAGGGGAAACCACAGATGCGGACTGGCCGACGTGCCGCGGAACATGAACTCGATGTCAGGCACGGCGAGTTCAGGCCGCGTCTTGATGAATGCATGCAGTCCGCCGGGTACCACCGTGGCTGGGCCGCTGCCGAACAGATAGGCGCGGATCATGCTGACTGTCATGCGGTCAAACCGCATCTCGCGGTGGAACGCGCCCGGCCGCGGCCGGGTGTAGGTTATGTAGGCGCCGAGATGGTCTTGGAGGTTGCGACCGACCGGCAAGTCGGCGGCGACATCGATGCCAAAGCCGCGCAAGTGATCCGCGGGTCCAATGCCGGAGAGCATCAAGAGTTGCGGCGAGTTGAATGTGCCGGCGGCAAGGATGACTTCGCGCGCAGCTTCGGCGCGCGCGGTCGAACCGTTCTGGATATATTCGACGCCCTTGGCGTGCGTGCCGTCGAGAATGACGCGTGTGGTCTGCGCATTCACCGCGACCGTGAGATTCTTTCGTCCGCGCGCCGGCTTGAGGAACGCGTTCGCGGATGATGAGCGGCGGCCGTGGCGAATCGTGAACTGACCGCGGCCAAAACCTTCCTGCTGCTTGCCGTTATAATCCGGCGTGAGCGGATAGCCGTTTGCCTTCGCGGCGGACAGCCAAGCGTCATAAAGCGTGTCGTGCGTCTTGGTGAATTCAGTGCCGAGCGGCCCTGCGCCGCCGCGCCAGGCATCCTCGCCATTCTCCCAAGTCTCGCCGCGCCGGAAATAGGGCAGCACGTCGGCGTAGGACCAGCCGCGCGCTCCCTTCTGCGCCCAGCGGTCGTAGTCGCCCGGATTGCCGCGGGTATAGGCCATGACGTTAATCGACGACGAGCCGCCCAAAACCTTGCCGCGCATCGCCTCGATGCGTCGGTTGCCGAGGTTCGGCTCGGGCTCGGTGTGGTAGCCCCAATCGAACATGCCGTTATCGTGCATGCGGCCCAGGCCGAGCGGAATGTGGATGTAGGGATGCCAATCGCGGCCACCGGCCTCGAGAAGGAGAACGCGCGCGGCGGCATCTTCGCTTAGCCGGTTCGCCAGCACGCAGCCGGCCGACCCGGCGCCGACGATGATGTAGTCGTAGCCTGGCATTGCACTCTCCCGTTCCGATACGGCGAATGGCGGACTTTAATCCCGCGCGTAACCGATCAAGGGTTTCTTCTTGCGGCCGAGCAGGATCAGGACCGTCGCTATGATTCCGATAACGGCCCAGGCCGGAAGATCGAAAGCTCTTTGCAGGTAGGGATCCCAAGCCCAGGTGATCTTCTGCTTCAGCCAGGCTTGGACCAAATTGAGGCTGCTCTGGTCGATAATGGCCCACACATCGACGACCTTGGTGTAGATGACATCATGATTGGCGATGGATTTGGTCCCGTCATAGACCAAGAACACGAACGCGGTAGCGAGCAGGCAGAGGCCGATAAAGCGAAGCAGGAATCTGATCATGAGGCTGGCGGGCTGCGGCTGGGCGATAGTGATATTTAGGTGGATGTACCTTCCGGGGCAGCCATTACCCTTACCGGGCCCCTAGTTCAATGCGACGAGCGGCCCACCGGCCGGCGTCTCTTGAGTAGAGGCAGCCCGGTTCGCTAAGGTTCCATGGCCGATCCTACAGCGTCTCGGCATTACCGGCAGGGAATTGAAATGGCTATCAAAAACGCCGACAAAAATAACAGCCATTCGAGCCGGCCGACCTTCACCGACCAGGAGGCTCTGCTTTTTCACAGCCAAGGCCGGCCCGGAAAGCTCGAAGTCGTCGCCACCAAGCCGATGGCGACGCAGCGCGATCTGTCGCTTGCCTATTCGCCAGGCGTCGCCGTTCCGGTGCTTGCCATCGCCGAGGACGAGGAGAAAGCCTTCGACTACACGACAAAAGGCAATTTCGTCGCGGTGATCACCAATGGCACCGCCATTCTCGGTCTGGGCAATCGTGGCGCGCTGGCGGCGAAACCGGTGATGGAAGGCAAAGCGGTGCTGTTCAAGCGCTTCGCCGATATCGATTCCATCGACCTCGAAGTTTCAACCGAAGATCCGGACGAATTCATCAATTGCGTAAGATTTCTTGGCAAAGGTTGGGGCGGCATCAATCTCGAAGACATCAAGGCGCCGGAATGCTTCATCATCGAGCAGCGGCTGCGCGAACTTCTCGACATTCCGGTGTTTCACGACGATCAGCACGGCACCGCCATTATTGCCGCCGCCGGACTGATCAATGCGCTCGAACTGACCGGCCGCGAAATCAAAGATACCAGGCTCGTCTGCAACGGCGCCGGCGCCGCCGGCATCGCCTGCCTCGAACTTTTGCGCGCCATCGGCTTTCGCCCGGAAAATCTCATCCTGTGCGACACCAAGGGCGTCATCTATCAGGGCCGCACCGACGGCATGAACCAATGGAAGTCGGCTTTTGCCGTCAAGACCAAGGCGCGCACGCTCGCCGAGGCGCTGGCCGGCGCGGATGTGTTCTTCGGCGTTTCGGTAAAGGGCGCCGTGACCAAGGACATGGTGAAGTCGATGGCGGAACACCCCATCATCTTCGCCATGGCCAATCCCGATCCCGAAATTACGGTGGAGGAGGTCGCCGAGGTGCGCACCGACGCCATCATGGCCACCGGCCGCTCCGACTATCCGAACCAGATCAATAACGTGCTTGGGTTTCCCTACATCTTTCGCGGTGCGCTCGACGTGCGCGCGCGCGCCATCAACATGGAAATGAAGATCGCGGCGGCGCATGCGCTCGCTGCGCTCGCCCGCGAGGACGTGCCCGACGAGGTCGCCGTCGCCTATGGCGCGCGGCCGAAATATGGACGCGACTACATCATTCCGGTGCCGTTCGACCCGCGGCTTATTTCCGATATTCCTCCGGCGGTGGCGAAAGCGGCCATGGAGTCAAAGGTCGCGCGGCGACCGATTGGCGATATGGAAACCTATCGGCAGCAATTGCGCACGCGGCGCGATCCGATCGCCGGCGTGCTGACCGGGGTTTACGAACGGCTGCGCCGTCGCCCGCGGCGGGTTGTCTTCGCCGAGGGTGAAGAGGAACAGGTGATTCGTGCTGCCGCAACGTTCGTGCATCAGGGCCTCGGCACCGCGCTCCTGTGCGGCCGCGAGGGCCGCGTGCGCGACACTGCGCAGGCGCTCGGCGTCGAGCTCGGCGGCAATATCGAGATCATCAATGCGGCCATGTCGTCGCGCAATGCCGCGTATGCGGCGTATCTCTACGAGCGGCTGCAACGCCGCGGCTTTCTGCAGCGCGACTGCCAGCGGCTGGTGAACCAGGACCGCAATCATTTCGCTTCCTGCATGGTGGCGCTCGGCGATGCCGACGCCATGGTCACGGGCGTCACCCGAAATTTCTCCGTCGCCCTCGAAGACATACGGCGCTGCATCGATCCGAAGCCAGGGCATCGGGTGATGGGCATCTCGCTGGTGCTGGCCCGTGGACGCACCGTCCTGGTCGCCGACACGGCGGTGACCGAAATGCCGGCCGCGGCCGATCTCGCCGACATCGCGGTGGAAGCGGCGCGCGTTGCGCGCTCGCTCGGCTACGAGCCAAAACTTGCACTGCTCGCCTTCTCGACCTTCGGCCATCCGGCGGGTGAACGTTCGGAGCGCGTCCAGGAAGCGGTGCGGCTTCTCGATCAGCGTCACGTCGATTTCGAATACGACGGCGATATGGCCGCCGACGTGGCGTTGAACACCGAGCTACGCGGAGCCTATCCGTTCTGTCGCCTGGCCGGGCCGGCGAATGTGCTGATCATGCCGGCCTACCACTCCGCCTCGATCTCGACCAAGCTCTTGATGGAACTCGGCGGCGCCAACGTGATCGGGCCGATGCTGGTCGGTCTCGATCGCTCGGTGCAGATCGTGCCGCTGTCCGCCAACGACGCTCAACTCGTCAACATGGCGGCGATCGCCGCCTACAATGTCAGCGGCTGAGCTTCTGGAATTCAGGGTTTTACGTTCCAACCTTAAACTATGCAAAAGCGCAAACTTGGAACGACCGGTCCGGAGGTGTCCCTCGTCGGGCTTGGCACCAATAATTTCGGCGGTCGCACCGGTCGCGATACTTCTCAGCTGGTTTTGGCTAAGGCGCTCGATCTCGGCATCACGCTCATCGATACGGCCGATGTCTACGGCAACAGGGGCGGCTCCGAGGAGATTTTAGGACAGGCTCTCGGCGCCCGGCGCAAGGATGTCGTGCTGGCGACCAAATTCGGCCTGCCGATGGACGGCGCCGGCACGTTGCGCGGCGCATCGCGCCGCTACATCGTGCAAGCCGTCGAAGCGAGCCTGCGACGGTTGAACACCGATTGGATCGATCTCTATCAGCTGCACCGGCCCGACCCGAGCACACCGATCGAAGAAACGCTGCGCGCTTGCGACGATTTGGTGAAGTCGGGAAAGATCCGCTTCATCGGCTGCTCCAATTTATCGGCGGCACAGCTTGAACAAGCGCAAGCCGTTGCCTCGCGGCATGGGGTTGCGTCCTTCATTTCGTGCCAGGACGAATTCAGTCTGCTTGAGCGCGGCGTCGAAAAGGCTCTGCTTCCCGTCATGCGCAAGCACGGCCTCGGCTTGCTGCCCTACTTTCCGCTGGCGAGCGGATTGTTGACCGGCAAGTACAAAAGCGGTGCGCCCTTGCCGGCGGGTTCGCGCCTCGCCAACAGCACCCGCCATGCCGAAGGCCTGCTGAATGCCCACAACTGGGGCATCGTCCAAAACTTGAGCGAATTCGCCGCGGGGCGCGGTCATTCGCTCCTTGAACTGGCGATGAGCTGGCTCGCCAGCCGGCCCTTCATTTCCAGCATCATCGCGGGCGCCACCAAACCGGAGCAGGTCGTGCAGAATGTCGCCGCTATCGGTTGGGACTTGTCGCCGGCAGACCTCGCCGAGATCGACCGCATGACTCTTTGAATTGGCATACGAAATTCGAGGTGTCCGATTCACGCGGTCGAAACCTCTGTGCGGTAGCGTGCCGGCACATGCAGCACGTCGCGCCGCCGTTCGCTCTGGAGATTGCGGGCCTGGTCAAGCGTTTTGACCGTCCAGCGGTCGATGGCTTGAATTTGAACGTTCGGTCCGGAGAGTTCTACGCGCTGCTCGGTCCGAACGGCGCCGGCAAGACGACGACCTTGCGCATGATCGCCGGGTTACTGCTGCCCGATGCCGGCAGCATCCGCGTCGCCGGCATCGACGCGCCTGCCAATCCGGTGGCGGCGAAGCGATTGATGGCGTGGATCTCGGATGAGCCGATGATCTACGACAAGCTCACGCCGCGGGAATATCTCGAATTCGTCGCCGGACTGTGGGGCCTCGCGCCGGCACTTGCCGAACCGCGTGCGCAAGAATTGCTGGGTTGGCTCGAACTCGTCCCGCATGCGCAAGAACGCTGCGAAGGTTTCTCCAAGGGCATGCGGCAGAAGGTGGCGCTGGCCGGCGCGCTCATTCACGAGCCGCAACTGATCATTCTCGACGAGCCCTTGACCGGGCTCGATGCCGGCTCCGCCCGTCAGGTCAAAACCGTTTTGCGCGAGCGCGTTCGCGCCGGCGGCACCGTCATCATGACCACGCACATTCTTGAAGTCGCCGAGCGCATGGCCGATCGCATCGGCGTCATCACTCGCGGAAAACTCATCGCCGAGGGCACGCTCGAAGAATTGCGCCACAGGGCCGGCAAGAACGCAACAACGGGCGGGGCCGCGAGCGACCAGGTGAGCCTCGAAGATACTTTCCTCGCGCTTGTCGCCGAGCCCGCCGAAGCCGCATGATCGCTGAGCCCGGCAGCGTCGTTTGGTTCGCAGGGCACGAGTGGCGTCTGGCCTGGCGCGACTGGATCGCTATTTTGAGTGGCGGCCGGCGCAAGCGTCTGCGCCGCGCCGTCATCGCGATGGCGATCTTCATCGTCTTCATGCATTTCGTCGCCTATTGGATGGTCGGCCGCTATGCCGACGCCGCGCCCGACAAATCGACTCTGGTCGCGATCACGGGAAGCGTCCTGTTGTCGTGGCTGTTGATGATTTCGCAGGCGATGGAGTCGACGACGCGCGCGTTCTATTCGCGGTCCGATCTCGATCTTATTCTCGCTTCGCCCGCCGCGGCGGAGAAGCTTTTCGCCGTGCGCATTGCCACGGTAGCGCTGTCGCTGGCGATGATGGCGTTGCCGCTCGCCGCGCCGTTCATCGATATATTGATCGCGCGCGGCGGCTGGCGCTGGATGGGCGCCTATGGGCTGATTGTCGCCATGGGCGCAACCGCAACCGCGCTGGCAGTCGGCCTCACCGTCGCACTATTCCGCGTCATTGGCGCAAAGCGCACGCGGTTCGTTGCGCAGGTCGTCGCGGCCGTGATCGGCGCCGCTTTTGTCATCGGTCTGCAAATCGCGGCGATTCTCTCGTACGGCACCATTTCGCGACTATCGGTGCTGCAATCGCAAACCCTGCTGGCGCACCTGCCCAATGCCGGCAGCCGGGTATGGTGGCCGGCGCGCGCGGCGCTGGGCGACGGCACGGCGCTCCTTGGCGTGCTCGGCGTTGGTCTTATTTTGCTTGCTGCCACGATCGTCATCGTCGCGCCGCGCTTTGGCGCATATGCCAACACCGCGGCCGGCGCCGCCGCTTCTTCGGTCGTGCAGGTTCGGCGTTCGACTACGTTCCGGGCGATGTCGCCCCGCCACGCGCTACGGCGAAAGGAATGGACGCTGCTGCAGCGCGATCCTTGGCTTGTCTCGCAGACCCTCATGCAGATGCTTTATCTCATTCCGCCGGCGGTGCTGTTGTGGCGCAGCTTCGCTGACGGCAATGCCGCCTACCAATTGCTGGTGCCGGTGCTGGTCATGGCCGCCGGTCAGCTTGCCGGCGGCCTCGCCTGGCTCGCGATCTCGGGCGAAGACGCGCCCGACCTTGTCGCCTCGGCGCCGGTGCCGGCCGGCTTTATCATGCGGGCAAAGATCGAAGCCGTGCTCGGGGTCGTCGCCGTCGTCTTCACGCCGCTCGTTGCGGTGCTCGCGATTGCCTCGCCCTGGCACGCGCTGGTCACAAGCGTCGGCATCGTCGTTGCCGCGGTGGCGGCAACGGCGATCCAGCTCTGGTTCCGCGGTCAGGCCAAGCGCAGCCAATTTCGCCGCCGTCAGGTCTCCTCGCGCTTGGCCACCTTTGCCGAGGCATTCTCCTCGATCGGTTGGGCTGCGACGGCAGCGGTAGCTGCCGCCAGCCTGCCGCTTGCCATTGCGCCGGGATTGCTCGCATTCCTGGCGGTGATGGGGACGTGGTTGATGAGCCCGCGCGCGCAACCGCGCCATGCATGACGGGTCCCTCGACGCAGAGAACCCTCCTGTGATTTAACACTGGCTCCGATAGCGTCTGGCGTCCGGAGCCGGGAATGAAAAACAAGCCGAACTGGAAGTGGCCGGGCGACAAGCGCATCGCCGTCGTGTTCAATGTCTGTCTCGAAGCGTGGTCGGACGGCAAGGCCCCTGGCATCAGTCCGATGGGCAACCCGCTGCCGGCTGGCGTGCTCGACACGATGGCGATTTCCTGGGCCGCCTACGGCGTCGAGGTCGGCATCCACCGGCTGATGGAGGCATTCGCCCGCCATGGCGCGAAGGCGAGCGTCATGACCAACGCCATCATCGCCGAACGCTCGCCGGATACGGTACGCGCCATCGCCGATCGCGGCCATGAAGTGTTCTCGCATTCCTACGCCATGGACGTCATCCCTGCGCTACTGTCCGACGAAGACGAGGGCAAAAATATCGAACGCTGCACGACGCTGCTTGAAAAGGCTTCCGGACGCAAAATCATCGGCTGGCTGTCGCCGCGCGGCACTTCGAAGCTGTCCACGCCAAAGCTGCTCGCCGAGGCCGGCTACCGCTGGTATGGCGACGTCTTCAACGCCGATCTGCCTCACGTCATGAGCCACGGCAACAAAAGGATTGTCGCCATTCCGCTGTCGTACGATGTCAACGACATGCCATCGATGAAATACGGCCACCCGCCACGGATGATGCTGGAGTCATACAATGAGGTGATCGAGATCGCGCGCGCTCGCAGCGACGAGCTTCGCATCATCGACGTCACCAGCCATGCTCATATCTTCGGCCACCATCGTGGCGCGTATTTTTACGAAAAGATCATCGAGCAAGCGGTTTCGGCGCCGGATGTCTGGGTTGGCACGCGCGCCGAGATCGCCGACCATGTGCTGGGCATGGCCGCCTGAAATATCAAGAAATTTGTCGGGAGAAACGTTCTGTGATTGCCTTCGAAATGGTGGAGCCGACGTCGCTGCAAGAGGCGGTGGCGCTGCTCGACCCGCAGGAGCCGACCATCCGCCCAGTCGCCGGCGGCACCGCGCTGATGCTGATGATGAAGGCCGGCGTGTTTGCGCCCAGCCGTCTCGTCTGCCTGCATCGCATCGAACCGCAATATTCCGGCATCGCCCCCACCACCGCCGGCAAATTGCGGATTGGCGCCATGGCGACGTTAAGCGAGGTCGAACACGACTCGAACGTCGCTGCGCGGCTACCCGTCCTCAAGCATGCGCTGCGCAGACTGTCGAATCCGCGCATACGCAATGTCGCCCGCGTCGGCGGCGCGCTCGCTCACGGCGATCCGCATATGGATCTGCCGCCCGTCCTGACCATGCTGGCATCCCGGGTTTCGATCCAGGGGCCGAAGGGCGAGCGCGAGCTGCCGCTCGAACAGCTTTACTCCGGCTATTACGAAACCGTGCTGGACAAAAACGAACTCATCACCGCGGTGACGGTGCCGCCGCTCAATGCGCGCAAGGCGGCTTACATGAAAGTCACCCTACGCTCCGCCGACGATTGGCCCGCGCTCGGCGTCGCGGTGTCGTTTGCGCTTGCCGACGGCGCAATGCGCGACCCTATCGTCGTCGTCAGCGCCGCGACGGAAAAGGTCACGCGCCTGGCGAGCGCCGAGAAGATTCTGCACGGCGCGGCGCCGGATGATGCCGTGCTGGCGCGGGCCGGCGAGGCCGCGGTCGCTGAAGCGTCCATCCTGGCCGACGCCCATGGCTCGGCAGCCTACAAGCGCGAATTGCTGCGGGTCTATGTGCGGCGCGCCGTGCGGCAGGCTTTGGCTGGAAATCCACCGCAGGGGCAGCGATGAATCAGGTCGGACGAGATATCCCGCGGCTTGAAGTGCGCGCCAAGGTGACCGGCCGCGCCGACTATACGCACAATCTGCGCCTGCCCGGCATGCTTTACGGCAAAGTGTTTCGCTCGACGGTGCCGCACGGCCGCATCCGCAGCATCGATACGCAAGCCGCGCGGGAGCTTCGCGGCGTGCATCGCGTCGTCACCGGCGAAGATATCAAGAAGCTGATTGCGGAGCCGTATTACGGTCCGGCCTTTCACGATCAACCCATCCTAGCGCTCGACAAGGTGCGCTATGTCGGTGAGCCGGTCGCGTGTGTCTTGGCAAGCGATCCGCATGTAGCTGAGCATGCCGTACAGCTGATTTCCGCCGAATATGACGAATTGCCGGCCGTCTATGACGAGGTTGCGGCAATGCAGCCCGATGTCCTCGTTCACGACGTGCTGCGGCCGGCCGGCACTTTTGCCGACTTAAAGCACCTGCAAGGCCGCAAAGGCACCAACGTCGCGCTCGACTATCACTTGCGGCGCGGCGACGTCGACAAAGCCTTCGCCGGCGCCCATCGTGTGTTCGAACACACCTTCAAGACCCAACAATGCCTGCATCTGCCGTTTGAACCGCATGTCGCCATTGCCGAGCCGGGCGACGACAGATTGACGATCTACACGTCGAACCAGACGCCGTCGTTCGTGCGCATCGAGATTGCGCGGCTGTTCGGTTGGCCCGAAAACCGCGTGCGCGTGAAAGTTCCATATCTGGGCGGCGGTTACGGCGCCAAAGTCTACGTCAAACTGGAAGCACTGGTTTCCGCGCTGGCAATGCTCGTCCGCCGTCCGGTCAAGATCGCGCTGACGATGGAAGAGCAGTTCTACATGATTACCAAGCACCCCACGACGTTCCGCATCAAAAGCGGCGTCGATCAAGATGGGCGCGTGACGGCACGGTCCTGCGAAGTGTTTTGGAACGGCGGCGCCTACGCCGATATCGGCCCGCGGGTGACGCAGAAATCCGGCTTCACCGCCGCCGGACCTTACGACATCGACAACGTCAGTATCGATTCCTATGCGCTCTACACCAATCGCACACCGGCGGGCGCGTTGCGAGGGTTCGGCGTCCCGCAACTGGTCTGGGCCTATGAAAGCCATACCGATCTGATCGCGCGCGAACTCGGCATCGATCCCATCGCGTTCCGCAGGAAAAATCTTCTGCGCGACGGCCGGCCGCAGGCCAGCGGTACGGTATTGCAGGATGCCGCCATCGCCGAGGTGCTCGACGCGCTGGTCGCGCGCATCGGCTGGACCGCACCGTTCGAACGCGGCGGCGGCACATTGCGCCGCGGCCGCGGCATTGCCATCGGATTTAAGGCTTCGATTTCGCCGACCACATCGGTCGCGATCGTCAACGTTTCCGCCGACGGCAGCATCTACCTTTACAAGAGCACGGTCGATATGGGGCAGGGCTCGGACACCGCATTCGCCCAGATCGTCGGCGAAGTGCTCGACGTCAAGGCCGAGGATGTGCGTGTCGTCGCTCCAGATACCGACGTGACGCCTTACGACATGGGCACGCTCGGCTCGCGCTCGCTGTTCCACATGGGCACTGCGGTTCGCCTCGCGGCCGAGGATGCCCGCAGCAAATTGCGCGCACTCGCCGTCGAGGCCGGGCTTCCCGAAGGCACCAATTATCCGCCGGCGGAAATTTTCAAGAAACGCTATGGCATGCAGGCCGGCACTGTCGTCGGCACTGCAAGCTATGTACCGGCCTATAAGTCGCCCGATCCGCAGACCGGAATGTCGGACAATGTCACGCCGTTCTGGATGGTCGGCGGCGCCGCCGCCGAGGTCGAGGTCGATACCGAAACGGGACACGTGCGCATTTTGCGGCTGATCAACGCTGCCGATTGCGGCAAACCGATCAATCCCGCCGTGGCGCGCACGCAATTGTCCGGCGCTGCGATCATGCAGCTTGGCTTCACGCTGTCCGAGGTCATGCATCTTGACGGCGGCCAAGTCACCAATGCGTCGCTCGCCGACTACAAGATTCCCGGCATCGGCGACATTCCGCCGATGGAGAACGAGCTCGTGGCGGCCGAGCAGCATTCCGGCCCGTTCGGAGCCAAGGGGCTCGGCGAGTCGGGCACGTTCGGCGTTTCCCCGGCGATTGCCAATGCCATCCACGATGCGGTCGGCGTGCGCATCACCGAGCTGCCGATCACGGCCGAGGCGGTGCTGCGCGCGCTACGCGCCCAAGCCGGTCGCCCGCTCGAGGAGGAATGATGAGCGCGCGCACCATCAATTTCACGCTCAACGGTGAGGCAGTCACGACCGCCGTTGAGCCGCATCGCAATCTGGTCGAGCTGTTGGCGCGTTTCGATCTGTTCGGCGCGCGCGAAAGCTGCGGCCAGGGGCTATGCGGCTGCTGCACCGTGCTGGTCGACGACAAAGCGGTGTCCGGTTGCCTTTATTTTGCAGTCTGGGTCGACGGTAAAAGCGTCACCACAATCGAGCATCTCGATGCCGGCGGTGCGCTGTCCAACGTGCAGCAAGCCTTCATCGCCGCCGGCGCGTTCCAATGCGGCTTCTGCACGCCGGGTTTTGTGATGATGGCGCATCAATTGCTCAAAGAGCGTCCCAATCCAAGCGATGACGACATCCGCCATTATTTTTCCGGAAATCTTTGCCGCTGCGCCGCCTATCCGGAGATCATCGAGGCGGTGAGGCTTGCGGCACGGGCCTGAGGATTGCGCAAATGCCGACGCGGACCGGTTTCACGTTCGCCGCTTGTCAGCTTAAATCGACGCGCTACGCTGGCGAGCACCCATTTTTTGTACTCAACGATGGCGCTAGCCGCAGGGAGATTGGACGATGCCGACGCAAAGCCAGCATCCGGAAACTATCGTGCTGCACGCCGGGTACCGCGCGGACCCGACGACCACGGCGGTGGCCGTGCCGATCTATCAAACGACGTCGTACCAGTTCAATTCGACCGAGCACGCCGCCAACCTGTTCGCGCTCAAGGAGCTGGGCAACATCTACACCCGGATTATGAACCCGACTCAGGCCGTGCTGGAGGAGCGCGTCGCCGCACTCGAAGGCGGCGTAGCCGCGCTCGGCCTCGCCTCGGGGCAGGCGGCGTCGCTATTCGCGGTGCAGAACATCTGCCATGCCGGCGATAATTTTCTGTGCTCGACCGACATCTATGGCGGCACCTGGAACCTGTTCCAGAACACGATGAGTACCATGGGTATCGAATGCCGCTTCATCGACCCGGCGGATCCGGAGAATTTCCGCCGCGCCAGCGATGCGCGGACGCGCTGCTACTACGGCGAGACGCTGCCCAATCCCAAGCTCACCGTTTTCCCGATCGCCGAAGTGGCGAAGATCGGGCGCGAGCTCGGCATTCCGTTGATCATGGACAATACTGCTTGTCCGGTGCTGTGCCGGCCGATCGAGCACGGCGCCGCCATCACCATGCACTCGACAACCAAATATATCGGCGGTCACGGCACCTCGATCGGCGGCGTCATCGTCGACGGCGGCAATTTCGACTGGGAGAAGCATGCCGACCGCTTCCCCATGCTCAACACGCCGGACCCGAGCTATCACGGGGCAATCTGGACCCAGGCCGTCAAGCCGCTCGGCCCGATCGCTTACATTATCAAGGCCCGGGTCACGCTGTTGCGTGACATCGGCGCCGCCATGTCGCCGTTCAACGCCTTCATGTTCATCCAGGGTCTTGAAACCGTGGCACTGCGCATGCGCCAACACTGCAGCAACGCGACCGCCGTAGCGCAACATCTCGCCAAGCAGCCCAAAGTCACCAAGGTCATCTTCCCCGGCATGATGACGGGCGAGATGAAGCGCCGCGCCGACGCTTACCTCAAGGGCGGCTATGGCGGCCTGGTCGGCTTTGAGCTCAGGGGCGGCCGCGATGCCGGCCGCAAGTTCATCGACAGCCTCAAAATGTTTTACCACGTCGCCAATATCGGCGATGCTCGCTCGCTTGCCATTCACCCGGCGAGCACCACGCATTCGCAGCTCACGCCGGAGGAGCAGGTGCGCACCGGCGTGACCGACAATTATGTGCGGCTTTCGGTCGGCATTGAGCACATCGATGACATCATCGCCGATCTCGATCAGGCACTGGCGGTGGCGTAAGGCGACGGCAACATCCACGATTCTTTTTCCGGAAATCTTTGCCGCTGCGCCGCCGATCCGGAAATTATCAGCGCAATGAAGCGCGCGGCGCAGGCGCGGACATAAATTCCTGGGATCGGACCTAAACGATCTCTGGAAAGTTTCGCCTGTACCTGACGAAATCATCGGCATTGGCAATTTCGTCATAAAGGCGACGGGCCGGATTGTTGGCACGTGTGTGCCAGTAAAGCCGCGACCAGCCGCTCGATCTGGCGCGGTCCACCAAATCCGCAATCAGCATTCGCCCGCAGCCGCGGCCGCGGAATTCCGGCGCGACAAAAAGATCTTCGAGGTAACAAACGGGCGCGATTGTCCACGTGCTGTCATGAAGCAGGCTGACGCTAAAGCCAACGATCCCGCCATCGACGGCGGCGAGCCGACCGAAAATCGGCGACGCTGGGTCGAGAATCCGCCGCCAGGTCCGCGCTGTGACAGGCTCCGGAATACTGACTTCGTAAAATGCGTTGTACTGCGACCATAGTGCCCGCCATGCCATCTCGTCTGTCGGTACTGGGTCGCGAATGAACATTGTCGGCTGACGCATCAGGCGGAGTTCAGCGCCTCGATAAATCGCTGCTTGATCGCGTGGCCGTCGCGCAGCGGCAGGACGCGTGGGGTATCCTCGGCCTTGATTTTGGCATTGACGAGGATCGGGCCTTTGCCCTCATGCAGCAAAGTTCGCACCTCGGCAGCCTCATGGAGGCGTGTAACCGCACGCGCGTGCTTGAAGCGGCAGGCGAGCGCCATGGCGACGAGATCGATGCCGTTCTCCGTTGCGCTCGGCTGCATGCCGGTTTCGCCATAACGGGCATTGTCGAGCACGACGATGACCAGATTGTCCGGTTGCTTGACGCCGATGGTGGCGAGGCTGCCGAGGCCCATCAGCAAGTCGCCGTCGCCGGTAAGCACGGCGACGCGCCGCTCCGGCTGCGCCAGCGCCAGTCCAAGCCCGATCATGGCGGTGCCGCCCATCGCGCCCCAGAGATAGAAGTTGAGCGGATGGTCCCCGGCCGCGGCGACGTCGTAGGTGGCCGAGCCGAGCCCGGGGACGACGAGAAGATCGCCGCGATCGATCAGGAGCTGCCGCACGAACTCGCGCCGGTCGAGCATTATCGCGTCCATTGCTTGCGGCCGATCAGCCGCTGCGACAGTAAAATCGCGACTTGGAGATTGCCGTCGAACGCCATGTCGCAGCCGGCGCCGACGATGTCGTCGACTGTGTCGGCGCCGTCGACGCGATAGGTGAGAAAGCCGGACAGCCGCAGCACATCCTCAGTAATCGTCCCCATCGGCACTTGCCACGGATTGAATTCGCCGAACTCGCCGCGCATGGTGACAAGGACGACGCAGCCGAAGCCGCAATTGCGCAACAGCGAAAACATGTTGATGCAGTTGCCGACGCCGCTCGATTGCATCAAGAGGGCGGCGCGCTGACCGCCGAGCGCGGCGCCGGCGACGAGCCCAACGCCTTCCTCTTCGGTCGTCAGCACCACATCGGCAATATGCGGATCGTCGCAGCACAACGCGATAAGACGGCTGTGGCCGGCATCGGGCACGTAACCCACTTGGCGAATGCCGACCCGGCGAAACTGAGCGTAGATCGCGTCGGGCCAGGAGGCTTCAATGTCTACCGGCGTGTGCAAACGAAAATCTCTGCGGTTTCGAAAGGTCCTAGAGGCAAGGAGTTTGCAAATATCGCATCGCTTATTACTGTGCGCCATCCCCTAACTGCGCCCAACCAGGCGCAGGCACAACCGCACGGGAGGCTCTCATGGCTGCGCGGCTCCGACACATTGCACTGTCCGTCCCCGATCCGGACAAGGCGGCAAAATTTTTCGAGGATGCCTTTGGCATGAAGCGCGTCGGAAAGGCCGGTATCGGCTGCTATGTCTCCGACGGCACCATCAATGTGGCGCTGTTGAAATACGATGGCGAGGTTCCCGGCTTCCACAAGGGTTATCACGGCCTCGTGCATTTCGGCATGTGGGTCGACAACCTCGAAGAAACCGCCAAGAAAGTGACGGACGCCGGCGGCAGTTATTTCGGCGGCCGGCCGGACGACAATCCGGACACTTTTTACGAGGTCAAGTACCAGGACCCGAACGGCATTGTTTTCGACTTAACGCACAATGGCTGGCGCGGCGCGGTCAAGGAGGTCGTTCCGGCCGATAGTGAGGGTGTCCCCGCCGAATAGCGCTCAGCGCCGCCACGGCAGCGCGGCGGCGTGTTCGACGAAGAACCACGCGCCTTCGCCGAGTTCGGCCGGAAAGGCCGCGACGATGCCGTCGTCGATGGCGCGCCATTCAAGTTCGGCACGATCGACAGCCGTTTCGGCGGCGGCAAGCGATTCGACCTTCATCGCGTAACCGAGAATGAACGGCAGCGTCGGGACCGGCACTTCCGGCAATCTGTCGGTGGCTCTGTCATGCGTGACGAGATACACGCCGCCGCGATCGAGCCGCAGCAGCGCGCCGCCGGGCGTCGGCGTCGGCGCGCGAGCAGTGAAACGTGCGAACCGTTCGGCTGCTTCCCCGACGTCGGCAACGGCAATGACAACATCGATGAGAGCCGTGGCGCTGTTTGGATGCTTAAGCCATCGCTCTTGCCAGACCGCCTGCTCGCTATGATGCGTCAGCATCTGGATTCGCCCCTCGGGCATCGCCTCGGGCGCCGCGCGCGCGATGGTGAAAGCGGCCCTGGCCGTCGCGGATGCGGTCTCGACTGGGCGCTCCATGCGCACCAAATCGCGCACGCGAAAACCGTCGGTAGCGAGCCGCCGATGCGCCTTGGCGGCGTCCGGAACGGCAAAGGCTGCGAGATGGACCCCGGCATGGCGGCTTACCGCCGCATCGAGTTCGCGGCTGAGCGAAGTATCGGAGGTCCTAAACAGCACTTCGAGATAGCCGCGTGACAACATCGCGGTGACGTTGCCCGTTCCAGTCGGCACCATGCCACCGGCCTGATCGGGATTGCTTTGGATCGAGATCGGCGTGGGCGCGAAGCCGCAGCGCTCGAGCGCGCGGCGCGCGGCTTCGCCGTCACGCACAAAATGGCCGACATGATCGAGAAAGATTTCATCGCCGGCCGGGAGTCGGCGATCAACCTCGTCAGCCGCGGCTCGCCCGGGCAAATCGGTCACTCGGCAAGTCCCTCATTCAGAACGTGCAATGCCGGCATCCTCTACGACCTTGCCCCAGCGAACGATCTCGGACTGTAAAAATTGATGAAGGTCGTCGATCGAGCCAGTGCCGACCGGGTTCATGCCGAAATCGGTCATGCGCGTGTGGACATCGTCTATGGCCACGATGGCATTAAGTGTGGAATTTAGCTTGGCGAGGATGGGCTGCGGCGTCTTTGCCGGGGCCACCACGGCCTGCCATGCCGCCGCGTCGAAGCCCGGTACGCCGACGTCCGCGAGCGGGGGAACTTCGGGCAGCGCCGTGAACCGTTCCTTGGTCGTCACCGCCAGTGGACGCAGTTTTGCGGCATTAATGAGCGGCAGCGCCGGCCCGAGATCGCTGAACATCAGCTGGATGTAGCCGCCAAGCAGATCGTTGAGGGCCGGCGCAGTCCCTCGGTAGGGCACGTGGGTCATCTTGACGCCGGTCATGCTGCTAAATAGCGCGGCGGCCAGATGATGGAAGGCGCCTATCCCGCCGGAGCCGTAACTCAACGGCCGTTCCTTGGCGAGCTTGATCAGATCTGCCACGCTGTTCACCGGCAGCGACGGATTGACAACCAGAACGAATGGCACCCTGGCGATAAGCGCAACCAGCGCCAGATCCTTTATCGGATCGTAAGGCAGCGACTTGTACAGCGTGACATCGATCGCCAGCGACGACACATCCATCATGATGGTGTAGCCGTCAGGAGGAGATTTGGCGACGAAGTTGGTGGCAATGACCGTCCCGGCGCCCGGTCGATTCTCGACAACAAACTGTTTGCCGAGCGCTTGCTCCAGTCTTTCGGCAAGGAGTCGCGCCAGAAGGTCGGTGCCTCCGGCCGGCGCGAAGGGTACGATGAATGTGACCTGATGGCTCGGATAATCGGCCGCTGCCACAGTCCCGTCTTGCGCGCGAGCGGCTTGAATTGTAATTGCCGGAAGCGCGGCTGCCAGCAACGACCGGCGCGAGATTGTTATCGCCGTCCTTGGCGTCATCGGCCGGTTTCCTCCCTATGGTTCGCGGCCCGTTCGCTCTTGCCTCATATTGGCGCTTTAACACGCCCGCCGCGCCAACGTCACCAATTCGGCGTGAACGCCGTGACCGTTTGTGCCGGACGGTGCGGGACGCTTTGCATTTCTTGACAGGGACTTACCGTGCCGCCATAAGGACGCCAGTCGGCGCGGGGTCCGACGCGGCATTACGTCCGTCGTCCGCTAACCATCAACAGAATCGACTGGAAGAAGCCGGTCCGGACGCCAATCCGAGCATCGGGATTACGAGGAAGTGGTCATGTTCGCGGTCTTCAAAACGGGCGGCAAGCAATACCGGGTGGCCGCCGAGGACGTGCTCAAGGTCGACAAGGTCAAGGGCGAGCCTGGCGAAATCGTCGAGTTCGGCGAAGTCTTGATCGTGGGCGGGGATAGCGTCGCGTTGGGCGCGCCCACCGTTGCCGGCGCCATGGTCGCGGCCGAAGTGTTGGAACAGGGCCGCGGCGCGAAAATCATCGCGTTCAAGAAGCGGCGGCGCAAAAATTCCCGTCGCAAGATCGGCCATCGCCAGGAATTCACGCTGCTTCGCATCACCGAGATTTTGACCGACGGCAAGAAGCCGAGCAAAGAGGCGCGTCCAAGAACGAAACCAAGAGCGAAACCGACCCCGGAACCGGCGCCGGCAACTGCTGCCGCGAGTGCGGAGGGTGCGGCGGATGCGACTGCAGGCGCTGCGCCAAAACCGCGCAGGGCTTCGGCAAAGAAGCCGGAAAAGCCAAAATCCAAGGCGCCGGCCAAAGCAAAAAAGCCGGCAACAAAGGGTAAAAAGAAGTGAGATGGATGAGTGATGCTTTTGTCACGAATCCGGTGTAGGTATGACCAGTAGGTTTGGAGACCAATAGTGGCGCACAAGAAAGCAGGCGGATCCTCACGCAACGGCCGAGATTCGGCCGGTCAGCGTCTAGGGTTGAAGATTTTCGGCGGAGCCGAGGTGCTCGCCGGCAATATCATCGCGCGCCAGCGCGGCACTAAATGGCATCCCGGCCGTAACGTCGGCGTTGGCAGGGATCACACGTTATTTGCGTTGATTAACGGCAAAGTCGAGTTCCAGACCAAAACCAAAGGCCGCGTGTTCGTCTCGGTACGTTCGATGTCGGAGGCAGCGGCGCAGTAGTACGGTGGATCATACGAAGGTCCGCCGGCATCCAGTCGAACCGGCGGGCCCGATTGGGCTCCGAAAAGGGGGAGACCGGGATGCCGGCTCCCCCTTTCGATTTTATCAGGAGCCCATGCAATGACTCCAACAACGCAAGCAGCAAAGCAGGTCTTTGCGCAGCGCTTAGACGAGTGCTGTGTTCCGGTCATCGAGACCGAGCGGCTGATGTTGCGCGCCCCCCACCGCGGCGACATCAAAACCATCGTGCGTCTCGTCAATGATCGCCGGGTCGCGGAGAATACCGCGCGCATTCCACACCCCTATGGCGGCGAGGACGCCGAGCGCTTCATTGCGGCGGCCAATCGGCGGGACGGCGAAGCGACCTTCGTCATTATGCAGGCCGGCGCGCCGATTGGCGTCTGCGGTGTGGAACCGCGCGACACTGTACCCGAAATCGGCTATTGGCTCGGCGCACCCTATTGGGGGCGGGGCTACGCCACCGAGGCCGTGCGCGCCGTGATCGATCATGCCTTCGGCGCGCTCGGCCATGACGCGCTGGCGGCCGGCGCCCGCGTCAACAATCCGGCCTCGCGGCGGGTGCTGGAGAAGTGCGGCTTCCAATGGACTGGCGTTGGCCTCTATCGCATCCGTGCCATCAATTCCTCGGCGCCGCTCGACCGTTTCCGCCTCGATCGCGGCTTGTGGGCTTCGCTGAAGGCTTGGGGTCGCGCCCGCGACGTGGCGTGACGCACGCGCGGGCAGAACGTCCTACTGCGCCGCGGTTTGGGCGGCGGTGAAGAAGGGCGCAAGCTTGTCGACCAGTGCCGGCCCGAACTGGCCCTGCGGATTTGACGGCGGTACGTGGTCCATCAGCTCCCAACCTTGGATCAGGATGCGGGCATGATCGAAGGCGTTCTCGAAATCGGTTCCTGGGTGCAGGCTCTGCCGAAAGAAAGCATCGCCGAAATAGGTCCAGTCGCGTTCCGGCGCGCAGCCGAACGATGTGTTTTGCGCGTCAGCGGCGGTCATGACGATGGTGTCGGCGTTTTCGAGCGGCGGCACGAAAATTCCCGAATAACAGGCCGAAACGATGACCACGCGGTTCTTGATACCCTCCCGGTCAAGCGTCGAAGCGACTTCTTTCGGCGTCAGCTCCGAGATACCGCCGGGCAATTCCAGCGCGAAGCCGGTCCTCTCGCCGTGCGAGGTCATGAATAGGACGAGGACGTCTTTGCTCTTGTCCATCACTCCACCGATGGCGCGCACGGCGGCCTGAAAATTCTGCAGATCCGCGAGAGGGACGTTGTCCACCGTGTCGCGACCGTTGATGAGCCGGATCGTGTGGTCCTTGATCGGCAGCAGGCTCGCAATCGACTGCAATCCGCCGTCCAACTCTTTGATAAAAACACCCTCATCGGCCCAGCCCGCGATACCGAGCGCATAAACGTCGAGCCCGGCCTTGCGCCGCGGCGCAAGGCGGGCGACCTCGTGCTGAAGCAGCACAGGTTGCGCTTTCTCGATCCGCGCGAGTTCGGCGGGGGCGACGCGCGCCACGCCGTTTCTTTCTTCATTGAGTGCGTAGAGATATTCCCACCAATTGGCGCTGCGGGCGTCGAAGTTGGGCGGCACGAATACCGGCGATTGGGGCACCAGCGCATTGGCGACGAATAGCGCTACCCACAAGGCGGCGCTTTTGCCGATCAGGCGGAGACGTAATTGCGGTTCAAGGCTGCCCAGGACGCTTGCCATGGCGCCGATCCACCAGGCCACGGCGACCGCATAGATCACGTTGGTCGCGATCGCCCCGGTCCACAACGGGCTCTGTGCGGTGGTAGGCGCGATGACCGGGACGCCAATCTGGATGCCTGCGGTGACAACGTCTGCGAAAATCGAGAGGAGAAGCATGGCCGAAAGTGCGGTGGTCCGCCCGGCCGGGCGCACGAACAGCGCAGCGACGGCAAG
>Ga0070731_10001604_pt1 | contig 23048 bp, 18 predicted proteins | sample Coa_R1_2_FD_66448 | JGI IMG/M metagenome (GOLD analysis project Ga0070731, IMG submission 66448) | Surface soil microbial communities from Centralia Pennsylvania, which are recovering from an underground coalmine fire - Coalmine... | ecosystem: Environmental > Terrestrial > Soil > Unclassified ... | reverse complement strand
TTCACGTAGAGCTCGTTCGGGTCCTCGTCGTTCGCGACGTAGAGATCCGGCCGGCCGTCGCCGTTCACGTCGGTGAAGAGGGCGCCGAGTCCATGGCTGAAGTCGGATGCCTCGAGACCGGCCTGCCGACCGACCTCGCGGAAGCGACCGTGACCCTCGTTGAGGAAGAGCAGGTCGCGAACTCCGGCGACGTTCGTGGGGAAGCCCGCGTAGGAGTTCGGGACGGGCTCGTTGGGGTCGGAGTAGCCGGCGACGAAGATGTCGGGGCGTCCGTCACCGTTCACGTCCGCGACGGCCGCACCGGTGTACCAGCCGAACGGCCACAGGGTGGTGCGCGTGAACGTGCCGTGACCGCTGTTCCAGAGGACGTCGACGCCGCTCGTGGTCGTGACGACGAGATCCGGGCGCCCGTCGCCGGTCAGGTCGGCGGCGACGCAGCCGTCGCCCTGCACTGCGAGACCGGCATGCGCGCGACGCGTCACGTTCCTGAAGGCGCCGCCGACGTTCTCGAACAGCTGGCTGGTCGGCAGCCCACCGTGCGCCTCCCAGCTCGCCGAGTCGGCGCTCGCGTACGAGTTGACGGCGAAGAGGTCGAGCCGGTCGTCGCCGTTGTAGTCCAGCCAGCACACCCCGCCGCCCATCATCGCCAGGGTGTCGTTCGAGATGCCGTACCGGAACGAGCCCTGCCGGAAGTCCAGGCCGGCCGAGGCCGCGATGTTCGTCAGCCGCTCGCCCGCGAGCGCCTTGCTCGTCGGGCGCTTCACCGCGAGCGTGGCGCCCGGCGAGGCGGTCGTCGTCCACGCGCCGGACGGTGCCCGGCGGAGGCGGTAGGTGCGGCCCGCGAGCTGCACGACGGCGAAGGGTGCAGACTGGTCGCTGCCGGGCTCGAGGTGCACGAGCAGACGGTCGCCGGCCGACGCGGGGTTCGACGCGAGCAGACCGTAGGCGATCTGCTCGGCCGTCGTGCGATCGAGCTGCGTCTGCACGCCCGGCGAGGGCAGGATCGTGATCGCGGGCAGCTTCCCGCGCGGCAGCGGTTGCGCCGCGAACGACGGGGTCGCGCTGCGTGCGAACGCGATGACGCCGACGTACGCGGCGACGCCGGCAGCGACGGCGACGGTAATCCGCCTCCTGTCGACCCGCAACGGCGCGAATCGAAGCAGCGCCTTGACGACGCAGACGATCACCAGCGAGGCGAGCAGCGCGACCTTCGCGGCGAACTCCGTCCGCGTCGGAGCGATCAAGAGCGATGCGAGCACGCCGAGCGTCACGCCGTACGCGATCCGCGCCCGCGGGTCGCGTGGGGCGGTCCGCGGGTCGGTGATCATGAAGAAGAGGAACACGAGGACCTCGGGCGACGTGACGAGGATCCACCAGAACGAGAAGCCTTCGATCGGCCCCAGGTGCCACCGCGCCGTCATGGCGTGCCCCGCGAGCGCGAGCCCTCCGATCCCGGCCGCGAACGCCGCCCAGAAGGACAGCGCGACGCGCAGCAGCCTGAGGCGGGAGAGGATCGTGAACCCCCCGCTGACGATGATCACCAGTGCGAGCACCATCCACCACGACATCGGCCCCCACCAGAAGTCGAGCGGCGCGACCCGGCCGCGGCCGAGCGCCAGGAAGCAGACGACGAGGCCGATGTTCGAGGGGTTGAACACGTGCTCACCGCGCCAGGCGATCACGTACTTCGACAGCAGCGAGCCGCCGGCGGTCACGACGTAGATCCACCAGCCGTGCACCGTCCACCAGTCGCCGTGCTGCGTGCCGTTCACGCGCAGGACGAACGCCACGCCGTTCCCGGTCAGCAACGCGCTGGCGGGCCACATGATCACGTGCTGCCTGCGCAGCGTGATCGCGATCTCGAGGGCCGCACACGTGGCGAGCGAGATCAGGATCTGGCTGATCGAGAGGGTGAAGTGGAACGCGACCTGGCCGAGGACCTGCAGCGAGGTGATCGTCGCGGCGAGGTGGAGACGCGGGTCGCGCAGCTTCGGCAGGACGACTGGATACGTCGTGCCACGGATCGCCACGGCAGCCATGCGGTACCTGAGCCTACTTCGGCCGCCTGGGAATTACTATCTCACTATGAAACTGATGCGGGCCCGCGCGATCATCGACGCGGTCGTCGCCTCCGCGCCCGGTCCCGTGTCGGTGTTCGTCGCCGACGCGCACGGTGAGCTCGTCGCGGCGGCGACGATGGACGGTGCGGCGCCGGACACGCGGCTGAACGCGCAGCGCAAGGCCTACACCGCCGCGCGCAGCGACGCCCGTTCCACGCGCGAGCTCGCCGAGAAGGTGCGAGACGACGCGGTCGAGCGGGCGAGCTTCGATCCGTTGTTCACGTTCTTCCTCGGCGGCGTCGCAGTCTTCGAGGGCGAGACACGCATCGGCGCCGTCGGCGTCAGCGGGCTTCCGGGCGAGCAGGACGAAAGGCTCGCGCTCGACGCGATCGAGCGGTCCGCTACAGGCTGACCGGGGCGCCGCTCGTCGCCGAGCGCTGCAGTGCGTCGAGCGCCCGCGCCTGCGCGACCGCGTCGTCGCGTCCGAGGAGCAACGCGCCCTCGCCGCGGATCGCGTCGCTCATGTTCTCGAGCTCGAGCCGGTAGGGATCCGCGCGCTCCACCTCGAACCGCTCCACCGTCCCGTCGGTGCGCAGCTCGATCACCGGCTCGTCGCAGTGGAAGGGGTCGTCGAGGAACAATGATCCCTCGCTGCCGATCGCTTCGAGCTCGTCGCGCTCGACGAGCGCGGTCCCGCAGTCGAACAACGCGAGCACGTCCCCCGGGAACCGCATCGTCGCGGTCATCGCCCAGTCGGTGCCGGTCGGGCCGAACCACGCATCCGCCCAGACGGCCTCGGGCTCGCCGGCGAGCAGCCGTGACGACGAGACGTTGTAACAGCCGACGTCCATCAGGGCGCCGCCCTCGAGCTCGCTGCTCAGACGGATGTTCTGCTCGTCGTACAGCCCGTAGCTGAACGTCGAGCGAACGAGCCGGAGGGCGCCGATCGCGCCTCCGGCGACGAGGCTCGTCAGCTTCGTCGTCTGCGGATGGTGGCGATACATGAACGCCTCGCTGAGCAGGCACCCGTTCCGATCCGCAGCGTCGAACGCGGCCTCGACTTCCTCGGGATGCCGCGACAACGGCTTCTCGCAGAGCACGTGCTTGCCTGCGTCGAGCGCCTTGATCGACCATTCGACGTGCAGGGTGTTCGGGAGCGGGAGGTAGACCGCGTCTATCTCGGGATCGGCGAGCAGTTCGTCGTACGATCCGTACGCGCGTGGGATGTCCCACTCGCGCGCGTACGCCTCGGCTCGGTCCCGCGCACGGCTTGCGACCGCGACGAGCTCGAGCTTGTCCGAGGCGTGCGCGCCGGGGATCAGCCTCCGGTTGATGTCGGCGGTGGAGACGATGCCCCATCTGACGAGTGAAGCTGCCATTCGCCTACTATCGCGGAATGGCGGAGATCGGCGTCGGCATGCTCGGGTACGCGTTCATGGGGAAGGCGCACTCGAACGCCTTCCGCAAGATCGCGTACATCACGTGGCCGCCGCCGCTCGAGCCGAGGCTCGTCGGGATCGCCGGCCGGAACACCGAGGCGGTCGAAGAGGCTGCGAAGCGGTACGGCTACGAGTACGCGACCGGCGACTGGCGTCGCCTCGTGGAGGACGAGAGCATCGGCTTGTTCGACAACGGCGGCCCGAACTCGCTCCATGCGGAGCCGACGATCGCCGCCGCCGAGGCGGGGAAGCACGTGATCTGCGAGAAGCCTCTCGGGCGCGACGCGGCAGAGAGCTATGAGATCTGGAAGCGCGTCGCCGCGACCGGCGTCAAGCACCTCTGCGCGTTCAACTATCGCTTCGTCCCGGCCGTGAGGCTCGCCCGCGAGATGATCGATGCGGGCGAGCTGGGGGAGATCCGTCACTTCCGCGGCCGCTACCTGCAGGACTGGGGAGACGATCCGACGCTCGACACGTGGCGCTTCGACCCCGATGCCGCCGGCTCGGGTGCGCTCGGTGACCTGATGGCGCACGTCGTCGATCTCGGGCGCTTCCTGAACGGCGAGATCGACACCGTCGCCGGTTTCACCAAGACCTTTCTCCCCGGTCGCCGCGTGGACGACGCGGTCGAAGCGGCGGTCGAGTTCGCGAACGGCTCGGTGGGGACGCTCGAGGCGACTCGCTTTGCGAACGGGCGGCGCAACGCATTCCAGTGGGAGATCAACGGGACTGAGGGATCGCTGGCGTTCGACATGGAGCGGTTGAACGAGCTGCAGGTCTTCCGTGCCGACGGCGATCGTGCGCGCGGATTCAGGACGGTCCTCGTGTCGGAGACGACGCATCCGTTCTGGGAGCACTGGTGGCCGCCGGGCCACATCATCGGCTGGGGCGACACCTTCGTGCACGAGCTCCACCACATGCTCGAGGCGATCGCGAACGACACGGACGTCGCGCCGTACGGCGCGACGTTCGAGGACGGCTACCGGTCCGCGGAGATCTGCGACGCGATCGTCCGCTCCGGTGAGTCCGGTTCGCGCGTGCGGATCACGTATCGCTGACGACGAGCGTCGCCTTGCCGCCGCGGTAGGCGAGCGCTTCGGCGAAGCGGTCGAGCGGGACGCGGAGCGCGACGAGGCGCTCGAGCGCGTCCGGGAAGCGGTCGAGCGCGCGGTCGAGCGCCTCGACGGCCGCGTGCCAGTCCTCGCGATGCGCGTTGACGCTTCCGAACAGGACGCGGTTCTCGAGCACCGTGTCGACGCCGAGCACGCGCCCCGGCACGCTGACCGGACGATCTCGACCGTCGAGTCCGAGCAGGCACGCGACGCCGCTCCTCCTCAACAAGCCGAGCGAGCGCGCCATCAGCTCGGCGTCACCCGCCGCCTCGATCACGATGTCGAAGCCGCCGAGCTCCTCGAGCTCGGCGGCCGACGTCGACGTGTACTCGGCGCCGAGCGCTTCGACGATCTCGTTCGACGGCTCGAGTGACGCCGTGCAGACCTCGAGCCCTTGCAGCCGCAGCAGCAGGGTCGAGAGCACGCCGACCGCGCCGCCGCCGAGGATGAGGGCCCGGGCGGGCCGCCAGGGCTGGCGGCCGCCGATCGCCAGGGCGTGGCGGACGGCGCGTGCGCAGATCGAGGCGGGTTCCGCGAGGACGCCGAGCCGGCCGAGCCGCTTCGGGATCCGGACGAGCTGGTCGGCATCCTCGAGCACGAGCTCGCGCGCGAACCCGTCGAGGCGGGTGATGCCGCGCTCGCGGTAGGCGCCGGTGAGACACGAGTCGGGCGCGCCCTCGTCGCAGGCGATGCACGCGCCGCACGACCGGCGCACAACCGCGCCGACGAGCTCGCCGCGTGTGAAGCCGGCCGCGTCGCGCTCGACCACCCCGAGCAGCTCGTGCCCGACGACGAGCCGCTGCCCATCGCCGGGTGCGATGCCGAAAAGCCCCTCGGCAATCTCGCGGTCGGTGCCGCAGATGCCGACTTCCAGCACGCGCACGAGGACGCCGTCGCCGCTCGGCTCCGGGATGTCTTCCACGCGTGCGGAGTGCGCGACGCCGAGGTCGACGACGAGCGCCTGCATCAGCCTCCGCGCAGGACGGCGCCCTCGGACGCGGGCCCGACGAGCGCCCGGTAGCGGCCGAGCACGCCCCCGAGCTCGGGCCGAGGGGGCCTCGTCCACGCGGCGAGCCGTTCCGCGAGCTCGCGTTCGTCGATCTCGAGCGTGATGCGGTTCGTGTCCGCGTCGATGTCGATCTCGTCGCCGTCGCGCACGACGGCGAGCGGGCCGCCGCGATACGCCTCGGGCGTCACGTATCCGACCATCAGCCCGCGGGTCGCACCCGAGAAGCGCCCGTCGGTCACGAGTGCGACGGAATCGCCCAGACCGGCGCCGACGACGGACGAGGTGACGCTCAGCAGCTCGCGCATCCCGGGGCCGCCGGCAGGCCCCTCGTAGCGAACGACGAGCACGTCGCCCTCGCGCACCGCGCCTGCGCGGACGGCGGCCGTACACGCCTCCTCGCCGTCGAACACGCGCGCCGGGCCGCGATGCCGGCGGCGCCCCGTCACCTTGACGAGGCAGCCGTCCGGTGCCAGGTTGCCGCGCAGCGCATGGAGCGCGCCGACGGGCGCGGCAGTAAGGTCGTGACGGAACAGCACGTCGCCGTCGGGCTCGGCGGCGTCGCGGGTCGCATCCGCGAGCGAGGGTCCGGTAACCGTCGGCGCATCGCCGTCGATGAAGCCGCCGCGAATCAGCTCGCGGATCACGGTGGCAGTGCCGCCCGCACGCTCGAAGTCCTCGGCGGCGTAGCGCCCCGCCGGCAACAGGCTGGCGACGACCGGCGTGCGCCCGGCGACCTCCGCGAGGTCCGCGAGCGAGACGTCGGCTCCGCTCTCGCGTGCGACCGCGAGCAGGTGAAGCACACCGTTCGTCGAGCCGCCGGTGGCGGCGACGCCGGCCATCGCGTTCAGCACGGCGCGCCGGTCGAGAAAGCGCCGTGCGCCGGGGCCGGTCCGAGCGAGCTCGACGGCGAGCGTCCCCGCCCGCGAGGAAGCGTCACTCTTCCTTTCGGAGTCGTCGGCGAGGACGAACGCATCACCGATCACCGTCAGCCCGAGACAGTCGAGCGCGACGGCCATCGTGTTCGCGGTGAAGTGCCCGGCGCACGTCCCGCTGCCCGGGCACGCCACCCGCTCGAGCTCGTCGAGCTCGGCCCGTGACAGCCGTCCACGCTCCTCCGCGCCGACTGCCTCCCAGACGTCCTGGATCGTCACCCGCCGCCCGTCGAGACGGCCGGCCCGCATCGGCCCGCCGTAGAGGACGACCGCGGGCTTGTCGACGCGGGCGAGCGCCATCAACGCGGCGGGCACGGTCTTGTCGCAGCCGACGATGCAGACCAGCGCGTCGAAGTCGTGCGCGTGCACCATCAGCTCGATCGAGTCGGCGATCACCTCGCGCGACACCAGCGATGCGCGCATCCCGGGCGTGGCCTGCGTCTGGTTGTCGGAGACGGCGATCGTGTTGAACGCCAGCGAGACTCCGCCCGCAGCCGTGACCGCATCTGACGCCCGCCGCGCGAGCTCGAGCTGGTTCAGGTTGCACGGCATCGTCTGGGTCCACGTCGACGCGACGCCGACGATCGGGCCGCCGAGGCGGGACGGATCGATGCCCATCGCGCGGAAATGCGAGCGGGCCGGAGCACGCGATGCACCGTGCGCGAGCTCCTCGCGGGCGCGTTGGCGCAGCGGCTCCTCCACGGCTCGAGTGTACGCTCGGCCCCGTGGCGACCCCGCTCGCGACCTGGGATCCGCGGCCGGAGCTCGAGGCCGCGGCAGCGCTCGGCCAAGCGCTGGGGCAGCTGGGCTACACGGAGAACGCCATCGTCGACCGGCTCGGCGACGACGGTCCCGCCGCGGATCTCGCCGAGGTGCCGCTCTTCGACCGGCGGCTCGGCGCCCGTGAGCTCGACCAGGTGATCCGGCTGCTGCTCCTGCAGCTCCCGGTTCCTCGCGCGGCGGTCCGCATCGCCGGGCTGCTGGAGGCGACCGGTCTCGCCGTCGAGGTCGCGGACACCCTCGTGCCGCGCGGGCGCATCGTCCCCACGGAAGGGCTCTACCTCGCCTTCGACGGCTTCTCGCAGGGTCTCGCCGACCCGCCGGGCTGGGTGGCGAGCTTCACTCCGACGTCGTACTGGCTCGCCTCGGCGACGCCGCGGCCCCGCGTCGCCCGTGCACTCGACGTCGGCACGGGGAACGGCGCGCACGCGCTCTTCGCCGCTCGGCACGCGGACCAGGTCGTCGCGACCGACATCAATCCGCGCGCACTCGCATTCACGGCCATCGGCGCCGCGCTGAACGGGATACACAACGTCGAGACGCGACAGGGCAGCCTGTTCGAGCCCGCAGGCGAGGAGACGTTCGATCTGATCACCTGCAATGCCCCGTACGTGATCTCACCCGAGAGCAGGTGGCAGTACCGAGACGCCGGCGCGCGAGGGGATTCGTTCTCCGAGCGGGTCGTGCGTGAGGCATCTGCGCACCTTCGCCCGGGCGGCTACGCCGCGCTCGTCGTCAGCTGGCTGGCGGAGTCGCCGGACGACCCGGACCGGCACGTGCACGGCTGGCTGGACGGCAGCGGCTGCGACGCGTGGCTGCTCGGCCTGCGCGGCAGCGACCCGGTCGAGCATGCGGCGGCGTGGACGGACCATCTCGCGGGCGATCCCGCTGCGATCACGACGGCGTTCGACAGCTGGATCGCGTACCTCGACGAGCTCGAGGCCGCATGGGTCACCGAAGGCGTCGTGGTTCTCCACAAGCGCGCCGGCGAGCGGCACGGCCTCCGTGCCGACCCGGTCGACGAGGACGATCTCGAGCACGCAGGCGCGCAGGCGCTGCGCGTTCTCGATGCGGTGGCGCTGCTTGCCGAGGGCGACCTCGCGGGCCGGACGTTCCGGCTGGTCGAGGACGCGTGGTTCCGGGAGGAGCTCGACCGTGACGGCGACGTGACGGACGTGACGCTCTCGCTCGACGAAGGCACGCATCCCGAGCTCGAGCTCGAGCCGGAGGAGATCGACCTGCTCGTCGATCCTGACGGCATCACCGTGGAGACCGTCGGCCCGGAGCTCCTGCGCGCTCTGCTGGAGCTCGGCTTCCTGGAAACTGTTTCGTCGCGTTAGCGACGAAACAGTTTCAGGTCTTCTTCCTTCGGGTCGAAGGCTCGAGCTCGAGCCGGAGGGGATCGACCTGCTCGTCGATCCTGACGGCATCACCGTCGAGACCGTCGGCCCGGAGCTCCTGCGCGACCTGCTGGAGCTCGCCTTCCTGGAAACTGTTTCGTCGCGTTAGCGACGAAACAGTTTCAGCTCTTCTTGCCGGGGTTGAGCAGGCCTTTCGGGTCGAAGGCCTGCTTGATCCGGCGATGCAGCTCGTGGCCGGTGGGGCCGAGCTGACGTTCGAGCTGGCCGCGCTTCAACCAGCCGATGCCGTGCTCGCCGGTGACCGTGCCGCCGAGCTGCAGCGCGAGCTCGAACAGGTCGTGGCAGGCCGCGTCGGCGCGCCGCTCCTCGTCGGGGTCGTCGGGAGAGAAGAGGAACGTCGAGTGGATGTTCCCGTCGCCCGCGTGGCCGAACGAGAGCGCAGGCACGCCGTGGCGCTCGCCGATCTCGAGCGTCTCGCGCGCGACCTCTCGCAGCCGGTCGAGCGGGACGGCGATGTCCTCGCTGAAGGCGCCGCCGCGCTGCGCGAGGATCGCGAACGCGGCACCGGCGCGCCATCGCCAGAGCGCGTCGACATCCGACGGCTCGGTCGGAGAATGCACGGCGATCGCGTCCTCGCCGAGCGCGTCGTGCAGCTCGGCTGCGGCGCGTCGCGCCTCGTCCGCGTCGCCGTCGGCCTCGGTGACCACCATGAACGATCCGCCGGCGGGGACTCCGAATGGATACGAACCGCCGGCGAAGGTCAGCGTCACGGCGTCGAGGTACTCGATCGCGGCGGGCACGACACCCGACGCGAGCACGCGCTCGATGGCGCTCACGCCGGCCTCGGCGTCGGCGTACAAGCCGACGACGGGGAGCTCGAGCTCCGGTGCCGGTACGAGCCGGAGCCAGGCTGCGGTGATGAGCCCGAGCGTCCCCTCCGAGCCGACGAGCAGGCTCTTGAGGTCGTAGCCGGCGACGTCCTTGCGAACCGAGCCGCCGACGCGGACGATCTCGCCCGGAGGCACGACCGCTTCCAGGCCCGTCACCCAGTGGCCGGTCACGCCGTACTTGAAGGCGTGCGGGCCGCCGGCGTTGCAGGCGATGTTCCCGCCGACCTGCGACATCTCGGCCGCACCGGGGTCCGGCGGGAAGCGCAGGCCGCTCTCGCGGGCGAGCCTCTTCACGTCCGCCGTCGTGACGCCGGCCTCGACGTGCATCCGCCACAGGAGCGGGTCGAACTGCCGGACGCGGTTGAGCCGCTCGAAGCCGAGAACGATCCCGCCCTCGACGGGGATGGCGCCGCCGGCGAGCCCGGTGCCGCCGCCGCGGGGGGTCAGCGGCACGTCGTGCTCGTAACACCAGCGCAGCACGGCGGCGACCTCGTCGGTCGACGAGGGAAAGACGACCGCCTCGGCCCTGCCCTGGACGCCGCGCCCCATCAGGTCGGCGAGGTAGCGCCCTTGCGGCTCGACGATCGCCTCGGCCGGGAGGACCGACGTCAGGTCCATCCGCCCAACCCTATTCGAGCGTGATCTCCTCCACGGACTCGCGCGCCACGAGCCACGCGCGCAGCTCGTCGTGCTTCAGCCCGTAGATCACGAACGGTCGCCCGGCCCACAGCCCCGAGCGCTCGCGATCGGTGCGCGAGGGCCGCGGCTCCGTCTCCGGGTGCGAGTGGAAGACGGCAAGCTGGTAGCCGTCGTCCTCGAGAAACCACACGTCGGGGTCGATCTCGAGCTCGTAGCGGTACGGCGAGGCGAGCGTGTTGCGTCCGCGCACGTAGCGCTCCGCCGTGCCGTCGCGCAGGACGATCACCCCGCAGCATTCGTTCGGCGCCTCGTCGGCCGCATGCGCGCGCAGCTCGGCGCGGACGTGGTCCGGGATCACCACCAGAGCCTGCTCTCGTCGATCTCCGCACCGCGCCAGAAGGGCGCCGAGAGGTACTTCCACCCGCCGTCGGCGAGGACGCACACGACGACCGCGCCCTCGGGAAGCTCTCCCGCGACCCGGCGGGCGACGTGGACGACCGCACCTGCCGAGACGCCGGCGAAGATGCCCTCCTGCTCGAGCAGGGCACGCGCCGCAGAAGCCGCCTCGTCGTTCGAGACGAGCAGCTTCCGGTCGAGCTGCGACACGTCGAGCACGGGCGGCACGTACCCCTCGTCGAGGGAGCGCAGGCCCATCACGGGGTCGCCGGGCAACGGCTCCGCCGCCACGACCTGCACGTTCGGGAACGCCTCGCGCAGCCTGCGGCCGGCGCCCATCAGCGTCCCCCCGGTACCGAGGCCCGCCACGAGAGCATCGACACGCGTGAGGTCGCGCGCGATCTCCGCGCCCGTGCCCTGGTAATGCGCACGTGGATTGGCGTCGTTCTCGTACTGGAAGAGCATCACGTAGCGCGGCTCGCGTTCGGCGATCTCCTGCGCGAGCCGGACCGCGCCGTTCGATCCCTGCTCAGGTGGTGAGTCGACCACCGTCGCGCCGTAGAGCTCGAGGAGCATGCGTCGCTCCTGCGTCGCGTTCGCGGGCATCACACATGTGAGCTTCAACCCCTTGAGCTTCGCGACGAGCGCCAGCGAGATGCCGGTGTTGCCGCTCGTCGGCTCGAGCAGCTCCTGGCCGGGCGCGAGCTGCGCCGCTTCGACCATCGCGAGCGCGACGCGGTCTTTCAGAGAACCCGTCGGGTTCTGACCTTCGAGCTTTGCGTGGATCGTGCGACCCGGGGGCGAGAGCCTGCGCAGCTCGACCAGCGGGGTGTTCCCGATCAGGTCGAGGAGCGAGCTAGCGACCACCGGCCATCGCCGGCAAGAGAATGACGGTTGCCCCTTCCCGTACCGGCGTTTCGAGACCGCCCCGCGTGCGCACGTCCTCGCCGTCGACGTAGACGTTGACGAACGGCTGGATCTCGCCCTCGGTGTAGACCCGCGCGCCGAGAGCGGGCAGGCGCCTCTCGAGGTCCTCGAGCAACTCGCGCACCGTCGATCCGGCGGCCTCGACCTCGCGTGCGCCGCCGGCCTCCTGGCGCAGCACCGGCGGGACTCTGACCACCGTCATCGGGCGGCGCAGAATTCGACGTAGTCGATGTAGTCGGTGATCGTCGGCTGCTCGCCGCAGACGGGACAGTCCGAGCGCCGCTCGATGCGCACCTCGCTGAAGTCGGTCGCGAGTGCGTCGAAGAGCAGGAGCCGGCCGATCAGCGGCTCGCCGATGCCGAGCGCCAGCTTGAGCGCCTCGTTCGTCTGCAGCGAGCCCACGATGCCCGGCAGCACGCCCAGCACGCCGCCCTCGGCGCACGACGGTGCCAGCTCGGGCGGAGGCGGCTCGGGGAACAGGCAGCGGTAGCACGGGCCGACCTGCGGCTTGAAGACCGTCACCTGGCCTTCGAAGCGGTAGATCGAGCCGTGCACGACCGGGATGTCGTGCCAGACCGAGGCGTCGTTGACGAGGTAGCGGGTGGGGAAGTTGTCGGCGCCGTCGACGATCACGTCCCAGCCCTCGTCCAGGATCCGGTCGACGTTCTCGGACGTCAGCCGCTCGCGGTAGGTGCGCACGTCGACGTCGGGATTGAGCGCGTTGATCGCGCGCTTCGCCGAGTCGACCTTCGGCGCACCGAGTGTCTCCAGGGAGTGCGCCACCTGGCGCTGGAGATTGGTCTCGTCGACGATGTCCGCGTCGACGATGCCGAGCGTGCCGACCCCGGCCGCAGCGAGATAGAGCGACGCGGGCGAGCCGAGCCCGCCGGCTCCGATCAGCAGGATGCGCGAGTCGAGCAGCCGCAGCTGGCCTTCCTCGCCGATCTCCGGAATCAGGGTGTGACGGGAGTAGCGCGTGCGCCTCTCGGGCGAGAGCACCCGCGGGACGGCGATGTCGTAGCCGTTGCGCTTCCAGTCGGTGAACCCGCCGACGAGCGAATAGACGTCCGCGTACCCGAGCTCCCCGAGAGTCTTCGCGGCGAACACGGAGCGATTGCCGGCCGAGCAGTACAGGACGATCGGCGCGGCCTTGTCGGGGGCGGTCGTCTCGATCCGCGACTCGAGGTTGCCGCGGGGGACGTGCTTGGCGCCGGGGATGTGACCCTCCTGCCACTCGTCCGATTCCCGCACGTCGACCCACAGTGCGCTCGGCAGCTCGCGCGCTCCGCGCGCGTCGATCTCGGCGATCTCCGACCTGGTCTGTTCGAGCAGCTCCCTGTAACCGGCCATAACTTCCTAAACGGTAGCGGCCCCTGCCTGCATTCCGGGTACTTTGGCCCGGTGTCGACGGCTCTCCGCGTGCGCCTCCTTGTGGGCGCGGCAGCCGTGGCCGCGGCCGGCATCGTCGTCGGCGTCGTTCTCGCAACCCGCCAGGACCCGGCGCAGCCGAAGGTGCAGTGCCCGAAGCCACGGCTCTTGATCGTCCCCGGCGTCGGCAACCCGCAGGCCGCGGACGCGGTTCGGGTCGCTTTCACAAATTGGCCTCACGACACCCTTCAGCGGCTCGAGGCACTGGCGACGCGGTATCCGCGCGACCCCGTCGTGCAGTTCAACTTCGGCTCCGCGCTGTTCTGCCGCGGGTACACGGCCGACGCGGTCCAGGCATACCAGGCGGCGAAGCGGACCGGACGCGACACGCAGTACGAGATCAGCGCCGACAACCTGCTGCATCCCGACTTCTTCCCCGGCGGGTACCCGATCTTCGAGCCGACGAGCAGGGACCCGCTCCTGATCCGCGGGAACCTTCTCCAGCGGGAGGGTCACCAGCACTCGGCGGAGAGACTGTACGCACGGGCGGCACGACTCCATCCGAACGACCCGGAAGCGCTCGTCGCGGCGGCGGTCGGACGCTTCGACGAGTCGAATCTCTCGGCGTCGTTCTCCCGGCTCGGGCCGCTCACGCGCCGCTTCCCGCGCAGTCAGACCGTGCGTTACCACCTCGGGTTGATGCTCATCTGGATCGGCCAGACGAAGCAGGGAATCAGCGAGTTCGAGCTAGCGCAGAAGCTCGGCCCGCACACGACGCTCGGCAAGGAGGCGGCGACGCTGCTCGGACGCATTCGCCAGGGTGGGACTGGAGGCTCTGCAAGATGAGCCGATCGACCTATGCGTCCGTCCGGCGCCGATGCGACAGTTCCGCATCCGTTCAGCGCCGGGTTACGAGGGGAGCCGATGAGCGCGACGCAGGACGCACCGCCAAGCGACTACGACGACGAACCCGAAGCGGGAGTCGCGGAAGGCGCCGACGAGGTCGAGACGCCGCTCGACCGGCTCGAGGCGGAAGCCGAGGCCGACTTCTACACCGCGCTCGACGCAGCCGACGACCTCGACGAGCCGAGCGATCTCGAGTTCTCGACCGACTCGCTGCAGCTGTTCCTGAAGGACATCGGCAAGGTCGAGCTGCTGACCGCCGCCCAGGAGGTCGAGCTCGCGAAGCGGATCGAGCGTGGCGACCACCGCGCCAAGCAGGAGATGGTGGAAGCGAACCTTCGGCTCGTCGTCTCGATCGCCAAGCGCTACCGCAACCAGGGGCTTCCGTTCCTCGACCTCATCCAGGAGGGGACGCTCGGTCTCGTGCGGGCCGCCGAGAAGTTCGACTGGCGCAAGGGATACAAGTTCTCCACCTACGCGACGTGGTGGATCAGGCAGGCGGTGGCGCGTGCACTCGCCGACAAGGCGCGCACGATCCGCATGCCGGTGCACGTCGTCGAGAAGCTCAACAAGATCACGCGTGCGGAGCGCAAGCTGCGTGCGGAGGGTGGTCGCGAGCCGACGAACCTCGAGATCGCGCAGGACCTCGAGATGACGCTCGACGAGGTCGAGTCGATCCGCCGCACGTCGCAGACGCCCGTCTCGCTGGAGAAGCCGGTGGGCGACGAGGAGGAGTCCGAGTTCGGCCACTTCATCGAGGACGAGAACGTGCCGCTGCCGGACGAGGCCGCCGACACGGCGTTTCGCGCAGCCGCGCTCGCGAGATGCCTCGGCGCGCTCAGCTACCGCGAGCGCCGCGTTCTCGAGTTGCGCTACGGGCTGAACGGCGAGCAGCCGTGCACGCTCGACGAGGTGGGGCGGACCTTCCAGGTGACCCGCGAACGCATTCGTCAGATCGAGAACCAGGGCCTGAAGAAGCTCCGCGCGCTCGCCGAGTCGCAGAAGCTCCGCGACGTCGCCTGAAACTGTTTCGTCGCTCCGCGACGAAACAGTTTCCACTCGCTAGTCTCCGGGCTCGTGGAGTGGTTCGACGAGCTCTCGGGCTTCCTGCGGATCCCGTCGATCAGTGCGGACCCGGCGCACGCGCCGGACGTGCAACGGGCAGCGGAATGGGTCTGCGAGTTCGTCCGCGGCGCCGGCGGGTCGTGCGACGTCGTCGGCTGGCGCGACCACCCGCTCGCGATCGGCGAGGTTCCTGCGTCGACGGCGCCCGCACCGACCGTCCTCTGCTACGGCCACTTCGACGTGCAGCCTCCCGACCCGCTCGAGCTCTGGGAGAGCGACCCGTTCGAGCCCGAGATCCGCGGGGAGTACCTCTACGGTCGCGGCGCCGTCGACGACAAGGGCCTGCTCTACATGCTGCTCGCCGCGGCGCGTTCGCTCGCGCAGGCCGGCGAGCTGCCGGTCAACGTTCGCTTCTGCTGCGACGGCGAGGAGGAGACGGGCGGCCACTCGATCGTCGACTTCCTCGAGCAGGACGAGCGCGGCGCCGACGCCGCCGTCATCTTCGACAGCGGGATGATCCGCCGGGGCCTGCCGGCGTTCGATGTCGCGACGCGCGGACTGTGCTACTTCCACGTCGTCCTCAGGACGGGCGACCGCGACCTGCACTCCGGCATGTACGGGGGCGCGGCGCTGAATGCGGCGCACGCGCTGATCGAGACGCTCGACGCGCTCGTCTCCCACGACGGGACGCTCGTCGAGTCGCTCCGCCGCGGGATCGCAACCCCGACCGAGGAGGAGCTCGCGGGCTGGCGCCAGCTGCCGGCAGGTGCAGACGAGCTCGCCGACCAGGGGGCGCGCCCGAAAGATCCACGCGCTGCGGAGGACTTCTACATCCGCACCTTCGCCGAACCGGCGCTCGACGTGAACGGCATCGTGTCCGGCTCGCCGATCCTGCAAAAGACGGTGCTGCCGGTCGAGGCCACGGCCAACCTGTCGATCCGGCTGGCCCCGGGTCAGCGGGTCGAGGAGATCGGGCCGGAAGTGGAGCGGCTGCTCCGCGAGGCGGCCCCGGCCGGCGCCGAGCTCCAGATCACGATGCTGTCGTCGTCGCAGCCGGGGCTCGTCCCGCCGGACTCGCGGGCGGTCCGGCTCGGGCTCGAGGCGTTCGAACGCGCCCTCGGCGTCCGTCCCGCGCTCATCCGGTCGGGCGGCACGTTGCCGATCGTGCCGGCGCTGGCGGAGAAGGGGATCCCGACGATCATCACCGGCTTCGGCCTTCCCGACTCGCAGATCCACTCGCCGAACGAGCGGCTCGTCGCCGAGTACGTGCCGCTCGGCATCGCCGCCGCGCGCGAGCTCTTCACCGCGTTCGCCGAGCTGTAGGCCATGTCTGGGGACTGTCCCCAGACATGGCCGGAAAAGACCCCTCCGTCAGTCCCACGGCGGGGGGTTGTGCACCCAGCGGCCGGCGAGCATCGTCGCGACGACCTGCGCGTCGAGGTCCTCCCACGGGTCGCGGTCGAGCACGACGAGATCGGCATAGCGGCCGGGAACGAGCGTCCCACGGCGACGCTCGTCCCGGGCGAGCACGCACGGCGCGACGCACGTCGCGTGAAACGCCGCGTCGACGGTCAGCGCCTGCTCCGGGTGCCACGGGCCGCGCTCGTCGATCGTGCGCCGCACGCCGGCGCGGATGCCCGCGAGCGGATCGAGCTCCTCGATCGGAGCGTCGCTGCCGTTCGCGACGAGCGCACCCGATTCGAGCAGAGAGCGGAACGCGTAAGCGCCGTCGATCTTGCCGGCCCAGTAGCGGTCCGCAAGGTCACGATCGGACGGGGCATGCGAGAACTGCACCGAGCACGCGACGCCGAGTGCCGCGAACCGTGGGAGGTCCTCCGCCGAGAGAAGCTGCGCGTGCTCGATCCGGTGGCGGAGGCCTTTGGGATGCCACAGGTCACGCGTCTGCTCGAATGCGTCGAGTGCTTCCCGGTTCGCGCGGTCGCCGATCGCATGCACCGCGACCGGCCAGCCCGCGGCGGCCGCACGCCGCACGACGTCCGCGAGCTCGCCGCCGCTCGTGATCTGCACGCCGCTGCCGTCGAGCATCAACGCGGTCTGCGAGCCGAGCGTGCCGTCCATGAAGACCTTGAGGTAGCCGACCCGCAGCAGCGGGGACCCGAGCCCCGAGCGGATTCCGGCGCCGGCGACCGCGTCGAGCTGATCCGCCGGAATCGACTGCCACACGCGCAGCGAGAGCGACCCGCGCTCCTCGAGTTGCTGCCAGAGGCGCAGCGCGCCGAGCCAGCCGTCTTTGTCGTGGACGGCGGTGACGCCGCGCGAATTCGCGAGGGCGATGCCGGCACGCATCGCGTCGAGGTACTCACCGTCCGGCACCGTCATGTACCGGTCCTTGAAGCGCCACGCCGACTCTTCGCGCAGGACGCCTGTCGGCTCGCCGGTCGCGTCGCGCTCGACGACACCTCCCTGCACGTCCAGGTCACCGCCCGCGAACGCGAGCGCGGCCGAGTTGAGCCAAAGGGAGTGGTAGTCCTTCGCGATCAGCCCCGCCGGACGGTCGCCCGTCACGGCGTCGAGGTCCGCCTTGGTCGGATCGCGGCCCTCTGTCCATTCGCCGCTCCGCCACCCGTATCCGCGCACCCAGCGCCCCTGGGGAACCTGAGCACCTCGAACGCGGTCGAGTGCCTCGGCCAGCGATGAGCATCCGTCGAGCGAGACTTCCGTCTGGGCGAGCGCCCACGTCGGAAAATGCACGTGGGAGTCGCTGAAGCCCGGCACGACCACCCGGCCGCCGAGATCGACCACCTCCGGCGAGGCGAGCGCCGTCTCGTGGACGCCGACGCCGCCCGCGACCCACTCGCCGGCGATCGCCAGCGCACGCTGCGTCGGCACCTGCGGGTCGAGTGTGCGGATGAGGCCGTTCTCGAGGATCACTGCAGCGAGAATCTACGTACGGCCGACCTTGTCTCTCCGCTCGGGACACGACTAGGGTCTGAGAGCATGAATGCCTGCTCGAACTGCGGTGTCGAGAATCCGGCCGGCCAGCGGTTCTGCGGCAACTGCGGGAGCGCGCTCGCCGCTGTGTGCAGCACCTGCGGTAACTCGAATCCGCAGGGGCAGAGATTCTGCGGATCGTGCGGTGCGCCGCTCGAGGCCGGGGCGGCAGCCCCGGTGATCAGTGCGACGCCGCTCGCAGAGCGCCGGCTGGTCTCGGTGCTGTTCGCCGACCTCGTCGGATTCACGACGGCGTCGGAAGGACGTGACGCGGAGGAGACGCGTGAGCTCCTCTCGCGCTACTTCGAGCTCGCGCGAACGCTGATCGGACGCTACGGCGGGACCGTGGAGAAGTTCATCGGTGACGCCGTGATGGCGGTGTGGGGCACGCCGACGACGACGGAGAGCGACGCCGAGCGCGCCGTGCGGGCTGCGCTCGACCTCGTCGCGGCGGTCCCCGAGCTCGACCCCGGGCTGCGCGCCCGGGCAGGTGTGCTCACAGGTGAGGCCGCAGTGACGCTCGGGGCGGAAGGCGAGGGCATGGTCGCCGGCGACCTCGTCAACACGGCTTCGCGCGTGCAGGCCGCCGCGGAGCCCGGCACCGTGCTCGTCGGCGAGGCGACGCGTCGCGCGACCGAGCAGGCCGTCGTCTACGACAGCGCCGGTCAGCGAGAGCTCAAAGGCAAGTCGGAGCCGGTCTCGCTCTGGCGGGCGCTGCGCGTCGTCTCCGGCGTCGGCGGTGCGCTCAAGTCGGCGGGGCTCGAGGCGCCGTTCGTCGGCCGTGAGCGTGAGCTGAAGCTGATCAAGGAGCTCTTCCACGTCAGCGCGTCGGATCGGCGCGCGCACCTGGTGTCGATCACGGGCATCGCCGGCATCGGAAAGTCGCGGCTCGCCTGGGAGTTCTACAAGTACTTCGACGGGATCGTCGATCTCGTCTGGTGGCATCGCGGCCGCTGTCTCGCGTACGGCGAGGGCGTCGCCTACTGGGCCCTCGCCGACATGGTGCGGATGCGCTGCCGGATCGGCGAAGACGAGGAGCCTTCGTCGGCGCGCGAGAAGCTCGCGGCGACGCTTTCGGAGCATCTCGTGAACGCCGACGAGCGCGCATTCGTCGAACCGCGTCTCGCGCAGCTGCTCGGGCTCGACGAAGGCGCATCCGGCGACCGCCAGGATCTGTTCGCGGCCTGGCGGCTGTTCTTCGAACGTCTCGCCGACTCGAGTCCCGTCGTCCTCGCGTTCGAGGATCTGCAGTGGGCCGACTCGAGCCTGCTCGACTTCATCGAGTACCTGCTCGAGTGGTCACGCGACTGTCCGCTCTACGTGATCACGCTCGGCAGACCGGAGCTGCAGGAGCGGCGGCCCGGGTGGGGGGCCGGCCAGCGCAACTTCACGTCGCTCTTCCTGGAGCCTCTCTCTCACGCCTCGATGGAGCACCTGCTCGAGGGGCTCGTGCCCGGCCTGCCGTCACGTCTGCGCGAGCAGATCCTCGCGCGGGCGCAGGGCGTCCCGCTGTATGCGGTCGAAACCGTACGGATGCTGCTCGACCGAGGGCTGCTCTCCCGGAACGGGCCGATCTACGAGGCGACCGGGGAGATCGAGACGCTCGAGGTCCCGGAGACGCTGCATGCGCTGATCGCAGCGCGGCTCGACGGGCTCTCCGTCGAGGAGCGGAAGGTTCTGCAGGACGGGGCCGTGCTCGGCAAGACGTTCACCGTCGACGCCCTCTCGGCGCTCTCGGGCTCCCCCGACCTCGAATCACTTCTCGCCGGGCTCGTACGCAAAGAGGTCCTCGGCGTGCAGTCGGATCCACGCTCGCCCGAACATGGGCAGTACGGATTTCTGCAGGACCTCGTTCGCCACGTCGCCTACGAGACGCTCGCGAAGCGGGACCGCAAGGCGCGGCACCTCGCCGCCGCCGCCCATCTCGAAGCTGCCTTCACCGAACCTGACGAGGTCGCCGAAGTGCTGGCCTCGCACTACCTCTCGGCCGTCGAGTCGATGCCCGACGCCGCGGACGCAGGCGCGATTCGCGCCAAGGCCGGAGCGATGCTCGCGCGGGCGGGAGACCGCGCGGGGTCCCTGGGCGCGCCCGGAGAAGGGCAGCGCTACTACGAGCAGGCGGCGAACCTCGCCGAGGATTCGACAGCGAGCGCCGTGCTGCTCGAACAGGCGGGCCGACTCGCCATCCGCGCGAACCGTCTCGATGAAGGAAGCCGCCTGCTCGAGCGCGCGATCGCCGAGCACGAGCGGACCGGCGACCGGCGAGGGGTGGCACGGGCGGGCGCCGCACTCGCGGCGGCCGATGCCCAGGACGGGCGGCTCGACGAGGCGGCGACACGACTCGAGCGTGCGGTCGCCGAGGTCGAGCAAGACACTCCCGGGCCGGAGCTGGCGGCGGCCCTCGCGGAGCTCGGTCGGATTCGCGTTCTCGGAGGGCACACCGAAGTTGCCGTCGCTCCTCTGGAGGAGGCCCTGACACTCGCAGAGCGCCTGCAGCTGCCGGAGGTGTTCGTGGAGGCGCTGACCAGCAAGGGGCTTGTTCTCAACGCGCAGGGGCGCCTCGAGGAGGCGCGGATCCTGCTCGAGGCCGCGATGCAGCGTGCCCGCGCCGAGGATCTCTCCGCGAGCGAGCTGCGGGCAGGAAACAACCTCGCCGTCGTGATCGAGGCGTCCGATCGTTATGCGGAAGCAATCGAGCTCTGCGAGAGACTGCGCACGCTCGCGCGGCGTCGCGGCGACCGGCGTTGGGAGTCTGCGATTCGCACCGGCTCTGTCCAGGACCTGGTCATGCTGGGACGCTGGGACGAGGCGCTGCAGGTCGCCGCCGAAGAGGAGCCGTCGGCGGTGGGGGAGTTCGCGCGCGCCACCCTGCTGCCCGTGGCCGTCGTCCACTGCGGGCGCGGCGAGCTCGACCGGGCGGAGGCGTGGCTCGCGGACGTCGCATCGGCCCGCGAGAGCGCGAACTTTCAGTTTCAGATCTTGTTTGCCTCGGTAGAGGCGCACGTGTTGCGTGCACGCGGGCGGTCCGGAGAGGCGCTGACCGCAGCCCAGCGAGGGCTGGAGGCGGGTAGCGGCGAAGCGTCGATGGCCGACGTCTCGATGAAGATGGCGCTGGTCGAGGGAGTCGAGGCGGCGCTCGCGACATCCGACCTCGACGCGGCCGAGAGGCTCCTCGCAATCCCGGAGTCGCTCGCACCCGGGGAGCTGACACCCGTCCTGCAGGCGAACGCGGCAAGGTTGCGCGCCCGACTCGACGCCGCTCGCGGCGAGCACGAGCGGGTCGACGAACGGTTCCGGTTCGCCGCGAACATGTGCCGCGAGTTCTCGCTCGTCTTCTACGAGGCGGTTGCGCGGCTCGAGCACGCAGACTGGCTCGCAGGTCGCGGGCGCGCCGAGGAGGCCGACGTCTTCGCAGCCGAGGCCGAGGCGGCCTTCGCCGAGTTGAAGGCCGCGCCGTGGCTCGAGAGCGCGCAGCGGCTGCGTGCTGCGGCGCTGCGCGATCAGGCTGTGGTCTCGTAGACGTGCTCGACCACGTCACGATTCGCGTCGCCGACCTCGACGCGAGCAGCAGCTTCTACACGGTCGCGCTCGGCGAGCCGTCGTACAACTCGATCGGGCCCGAGTGGGATGCGTTCTCGCTGCTGCCGGACGAGCACACGACCAAGCACCTGCATGTCGCCTTCGGCGTGCCGACGCGGGACGACGTCGACGCCTGGTGGCGGAAGCTCGTCGACGCCGGCTACGCCAGCGACGGCGATCCCGGGCCTCGGCCGCAGTACAGCGAGTCCTACTACGGCGCGTTCGTGCTCGACCCTGATAGATAGTTGTAATCATTGAACTACTCGACGCGGAACCACTTCGGTGTGCGATCACCGCCACGAACCTCCATCACCCTGCCGTGCTTACCGCGAGCGACGATCTGGTCACCGACACAAATACGTCGCGCGGCTGTTGCGGCTCGCCCGGGTCGGGATCGGGGTCTGGACGTAGCGGTGTCTCGGTCATGGAGCCGTCGTAGAGCCTGGGGTCGGGCGAGTACCGAGACGCTGTCGCGGCGGCGTACGGATTCCTTCTTAGGGAGGTCTCCAAGACGAAAGGCGAGGCCCTTGCAGCCGACCGCTGGTGGCCGTCTCTGGCGCCCCTTGCCGGAGCACCGCGGGGCGTAGGATCGGCGGTCGAGCGAGCGAGCGAGCGAGGGGCTGCTGTGGTCGGGTTCATCCGGATTTTTCGCGAGTACGAGCGTGGCGTCGTCTTCCGGCTTGGGCGGCTGATGGACCCGCCGCGCGGGCCGGGTCTGGTGTTTCTGATTCCGATCGTCGACCGGCCGGTGAAGGTCGATCTGCGCACGATCACGCTGAACATCCCGCCGCAGGAGGTCATCACCAAGGACAACGTGCCGGCACGCGTGAACGCGGTCGCGTTCTTCCGCATTGTCGACCCGAAGGCGGCGATCGTCCAGGTCGAGAACTTCATGGTTGCGACGTCGCAGATCGCACAGACGACGTTGCGGTCGGTCCTCGGCCAGCACCAGCTCGACGAGCTGCTGTCGGAGCGCGAGAAGATCAACGCGATCCTCCAGGAGATCATCGACGAACGAACGGCGCCCTGGGGCATCAAGGTCTCGATCGTCGAGGTGAAGGACGTCGAGATCCCGCAAGGGATGCAGCGCGCGATGGCACGACAGGCCGAGTCCGAGCGTGAGCGCCGCGCCAAGGTGATCAACGCCGAAGGCGAGTTCCAGGCCTCCGAGCGGCTGAAGGACGCGGCGAACGTCATCGCCGACCATCCGATCGCGCTGCAGCTGCGCTATCTGCAGACGCTGCTCGAGCTCGGCTCGTCGCAGTCGACCACGGTTGTCTTCCCGATGCCGGTCGACCTGATCCGCCCCTTCCTGGAACGCGCCGAATCTTCCCGCTGACCCGACGCTGCCAGTGCCCTCTTCGCCCGCATGGGCGCGTCGAAAGCGGCGATCAGCCAAAGGAGATGCGTCAGGCGAGGAAAGTGAGACAAACCAGGCGAGAGTTTTGCGTCTGTACACGTCCCTCCTCGCGGACCATCCAATCCGCTCGGCGCGGCCGGGCTTGATGACGGGTAGCTTGTGTGGGTGGAGTTTTCAGGCCTGACGGAGTCGGAGATCGTCCACGGGATCGGTAGTGACTACGAGGTCAAGTACGGCTTCCACGTACCCGAGGACTATTTCTTCAAGTCGGGGCGC
>Ga0070731_10001603_pt1 | contig 23071 bp, 19 predicted proteins | sample Coa_R1_2_FD_66448 | JGI IMG/M metagenome (GOLD analysis project Ga0070731, IMG submission 66448) | Surface soil microbial communities from Centralia Pennsylvania, which are recovering from an underground coalmine fire - Coalmine... | ecosystem: Environmental > Terrestrial > Soil > Unclassified ... | reverse complement strand
GGATCGTCGACGCCGGCGAGCGCCGCGAGAAACGTCTCGCTCGCATCGACGTGGATGACGCGCACGCCGAGGTGCATCGCGAACGTATCCATCACCTGGTCGGCCTCGTTCTGCCGCAGGAGACCGTGATCGACGAACACGCAGACGAGCCGATCGCCGATCGCGCGATGCAAGAGCGCCGCTGCCACCGACGAATCGACGCCGCCCGACAGGCCGAGCAGCACTTCCTCGTGTCCGACCTTCCTGCGAATCGCCTCGACCGCCTCACCGACATAGGCGTGCATGTTCCAGTCGTGCCCGCAGCCGCAGATGTCGTGGGCGAAGCGCGCGAGGATCGATGCGCCCTGCGGCGTGTGCGTGACCTCGGGATGGAATTGCAAGCCGTAGAAGCGGCGCGACTCGTCGGCCATTGCCGCGATCGCGCACGCGTCCGACGACGCGGCGAGCGCGAAGCCAGGCGGCAGGTCGATCACCTTGTCGCCGTGGCTCATCCAGACGTCGAGCAATCCATGACCTTCGGCATTGCGGCGGTCCTCGATATCGCGCAGCAACGCCGAGTGACCGCGCGCGCGCACTTCCGCACGGCCGAATTCGCGCACGCGGCCGGTTTCGACGCGGCCGCCGAGTTGCGCAGCCATCGTCTGCATGCCGTAGCAGATGCCAAGGACCGGAATGCCGACGTCCCATACGGCTGCCGGCGCGCGAGGCGTCTCGCCGACGGTAACGCTCGAAGGGCCGCCCGAGAGAACGATGCCGCTCGCGCCGAACTCGCGCACGAACGCGTCGCCGACATCGAACGGATGGATCTCGCAGTAGACGTTCGTCTCGCGAAGACGGCGCGCGATGAGCTGCGTGTACTGCGCGCCGAAGTCGAGAATCAGGATTGTGCAGTGTGATGCAACGGTCATGGCGCGTTCACCGTCGAAAAAAGGGGCCACGCTCGATTTTCGTTCGTCCGAAAATCGAGCGTGGCCCCTTTTTTCTATTCGACGCGGTAATTCGGCGCCTCCTTCACGATCTGCACGTCGTGCACGTGCGACTCGCGCATTCCGGCCGACGTGATCTCGACGAACTCGGCGCGCGTCGAAAGCTCGCGGATCGTCGGACAGCCGCAATACCCCATCGCGGCACGCACGCCCCCCATCAATTGCTGGATCACGTTCGCGAGCGATCCCTTGTACGGCACGCGCCCCTCGATGCCTTCCGGAACGAGCTTTTCCGCAGCGCCCTCGCCCTCCGAATCCTGGAAATAGCGATCGGCGCTGCCCGTTTGCATCGCGCCGATCGAGCCCATGCCGCGATAGCTCTTGTATGACCGGCCCTGGTAGAGCTCGATTTCGCCGGGCGACTCTTCGGTGCCCGCAAAGAGACTGCCGAGCATGACGCCGGAAGCGCCGGCGGCGATCGCCTTCGCGATGTCGCCCGAATAGCGGATGCCGCCGTCGGCGATCACCGGAACGTCGCCCGGCGAGATGGCCGCGAGTGCATCCTGAATCGCGGAAATCTGCGGCACGCCCACGCCCGCGACGATGCGGGTCGTGCAGATCGAGCCGGGACCAATGCCAATCTTCACGCCATCCGCGCCGTGATCGACGAGCGCTTTCGCGCCTGCCGCCGTCGCGACGTTGCCGCCGATCACCTGCACCTGCGGATAACGCTTCTTCACCGCCTGCACGCGGTCGAGCACGCCCTGCGAATGACCATGCGACGTGTCGACGACGATCACGTCCACGCCCGCTCCGACGAGCGCTTCGACGCGCGCATCGGTGTCGTCGCCCGTGCCGACGGCGGCGCCGACGCGCAATCGACCGAGGTCATCCTTGCACGCGATCGGATGCTCGGTCGATTTCAGAATGTCCTTCACCGTGATGAGCCCGCGCAATTCGTGCTCTCGATTGATGACGAGAACGCGCTCGAGTCGATGGCGGTGCATCAGCGCTTTCGCGGCTTCGAGATCGGTGCCCTCCGGAACCGTAACGAGCTTCTCCGCGCGCGTCATGATCTCGGCGACCGGCTGGTCGAGATTCGTCTCGAAGCGCAGGTCCCGGTTGGTGACGATGCCGACGACCTTGCGTCCTTCGACGACCGGCAACCCGGAGATCCGATACTGCTGGGTGAGCGCAAGCACCTGCCGCACCGACATCGACGGCGGAATCGTGATCGGGTCCTTCACGACGCCGCTCTCGAAGCGCTTGACCTTCGCGACCTCGGCCGCCTGGCGCGCGGGCGGCATGTTCTTGTGCACGATGCCGAGCCCGCCCTCCTGCGCGATCGCAATCGCGAGGCGCGCTTCGGTGACCGTGTCCATCGCCGCAGAAAGCAGCGGAATGTTGAGCGAAATCGAACGGGTTGCGCGGGTTGCGAGGGAAACGTCGCGGGGAACGACGCTGGAGTGGGCGGGAACGAGCAGGACGTCGTCGAAAGTCAACGCCTTGCGGGCGACGCGCATCGATTTCTCCTTGTCGCAAAAATGGATTATACCGGGGCTCGTTACGCGATCTGGCGTCCTCCTGCTCCCCATGCGGGCGAATCGGCCCGCGATTGCGGCCGCCGTACCGATCGCGCGACAACTGGCCGTGTCGGCACGGGCTCGGCCACATGTTAGATTGACGAGCGCACAAGCGCCGGGTAACTTGCCAATGTCATAAAAGCACCAGGACAGGCTATGTCACGCCCCTCGCTGTTGGCGTTCGCCCTTGCGTTGGTTGCCATCGGCTACGCGGCAGCCGCCTCCGCCGCGCTCTACAAGTGGACCGATGCGCAGGGGCGCGTGGTCTATTCCGATCAGCCGCCGAACGCCGACGTCAAAACCGAGCAGTTGCGCGGTGCGCCGCCACCCGCCAATCCGAACGCCGCCAAGGAGCTTGCGCAGCGCGACGCCGACTTCAAGAAGCGAAAGGCCGACGCCGAAGCCGCGGACGCGAAAGTCGCCAGGGAGCAGGCGACGAGCGAGCAGCGCAAGGAGAGTTGCGCGCAGGCGCGCGGCAACCTGAAGCAACTCGCGGAAAGCCAGCTCGCGCTCTACCGCTACAACGAAAAGGGCGAGCGCGAGATCATGGATGACGACGCGCGGGCGCGTGAGCGCGCGAAGCTCAACGCGTTCATCCGCGACAACAAGTGCCCGACGTAACGGGCGCGCTTCCCCGGAACCCGGATCCAGCCGCCCGCGCGGCCGCCTGTCTCGCCTGACGGCGCTTGCCGCTTCGCCATCGCTCGCTGAAACGCGGGGCGCTGCTAGAAACGCGCGACGTAATCGCGAATGCCTTGATCGATTCGTTCCTCGAAGCCCAGGAACCGCGCGAGGCCGAGCGCCCATCCGCACGAGGTCTCCGCGGCGGTGAAGATCTTCGCGAGACGTTCAACGCAGATTGCGGCTCGACCACCATAGCGACAGGCCGAGTGCGACCACGACCAAACACGCCGCGACCATCGTCATGAGCGAGGTCACCTCGACGTTCTTGCGCTCGAGCACGAATTTCGTGTTCAGATTGCGGTACACCTTGCGCAAATCCGCCGCCGTCGACGCGTTGAAGTATTCCGCGCGCGTGACGTCGGCCACGGCCTTCAGCGTCTCCTCGTCGAGGCGCACGTAAACCGACCAGCCCTCGAAACCGATCAGGCCCCCTGCCGCGGTGCCGAAGCCGACCGTGAAGACGCGCACACCGCGATCGGCCGCGAGCTTCGCCGCGTCGAGCGGGTCGGGCCCGGTGGTGCGCCGGCCATCGCTCATCAGGATGATCACCGAGTTCGTGTTCGAGCCGGGGGCGACTGGCTTGAACGGCTTCGGCGGCGCCTTGGGCCGCGGATCGAGCCTGCGCGAATTGCCGGGGCCGCCATAGAAGCCGCCGGGAAACGTCAGCGCTTCGAGGTCGATGCCAGCATCGGGAAAGAGCGTTGCGAGCGCGACGTAAAGCGCGCTGCCGGTAGCCGTCCCCCGCTGCAGCTCGAAGCGATCGATCGCCTCGAGCAGCTTCTCCTTGTCGTCGGTCGGCGGTTGCACGAGCGCGGCGTTACCTCCGAACGCGACGATGCCAATCCGCGCATTGGGCGGCCGCTCCTCGACAAACGATTTCGCGGCGATCTGTGCCGCCGTCATTCGATTGGGATCGACGTCGGTCGCGCCCATGCTGAGCGAGACGTCGATCGCGAGAATGATCGTCTGCTGCTGCGACGGCAGCGTGACGAGCGCCGTCGGCCGCGCGAGCGCGACGATCATTACGATCAGCGACAGCAGAAGAAGCGCCGGCGGAAGGTGACGGCGGATGCGATCGGCCGGTCCGAGCGCCGCCTTGACGACGTCGAGGCTCGAATACGTGACCGCGCCCTTCTTGCGCCGTCGCAGCCAGACGACATACAAGCCGAGGAGCAGCGGCACCGCGAGCAACAGCCACAGCATCTGCGGCCAGAGGAATTTCATGTCGTTCGCGCCGGGCCGCCCCAAGCGAATGACTGCTCTCCCTCCGGGGGCAGCGAGCCGAGCGAGCGTGGGGGTCGTTTCATCCGGTGGTCAGGTCTTGCAGTTCGGCCGCATGCAGCGTATTGGCGAGAAGCGTGGCGATCGTCATCGGTCCGACACCGCCCGGCACCGGCGTGATCCACGACGCGCGTTCGCGCGCGCTCTCGAAATCGACGTCGCCGACCAGTGTGCCGTCATCGCCGCGATTGATGCCGACGTCGATGACGATCGCGCCTTCGCGGATCCAGTCGCCCTGCACGAATTTCGGCTTGCCCATCGCCGCGACCACGATGTCCGCCTGCCGGACGAGGCCCGGCAGGTCGCGCGTTGCCGAATGGCAAATCGTCACCGTGCAGCGGGCCATCAATAGCTCGAGCGCCATCGGGCGCCCGACGATGTTCGATTGCCCGATGATGACCGCGTGCTTGCCCGCGAGCAATTCGCCGGTGGTCGCGAGGAGCTGCATGCATCCGTACGGCGTGCACGGACGAAGCGTGGGCATGCGCAGAACGAGCCGTCCGACGTTGTACGGATGGAAGCCATCGACATCCTTTCGCGGATCGATCCGCTCGATCACGCGCTCGGCCGCGATTTGCGACGGCAACGGCAACTGCACGAGGATGCCGCTCACGGCCCGGTCCGCGTTGAGACGATCGATGGTCCGCAAAAGTTCGTCCTGTGACGCGGTCGGCGGAAGATCGGTCGCGAACGAACGCATGCCGACCGCTTCGGTCGTCCTGCGCTTGTTGCGTACGTAGATTTGCGACGCCGCGTTTTCGCCGACCAGCACCACGGCGAGCCCCGGCGCCGGCCGCCCCCCCTCGGCGCGTGCGGCAACGCGCGCCCGAATGTCGTCGGTCACGCGTGAGGCGGTGAGCTTGCCGTCGAGAATGCGCGCGGGCATCGCGAGGATTTCAAGGATCGCCCGGTTAGAATCGGACCGGTGATCGGCGACGCTATTCTAGCGGCAATCGAGGCGCGGCTTGCGCGCGCGGGCGCCGTGCCCGACGACGGCTTTCGGCGCTTCGTGGCAGGCGGCGTCACCGTCGGCGTCATCGATGATCGCCGCGTCGAGCGACTCGCGCGCTTCGACTGCTTCGACGTTTCCCGGGGCGCCGTTTCTCTCGATGCGCGGCTTGCGACGCAGGATGCGCGCACGAAGGCGATGGCCGACGTTGCCGCGACGTTACGAAGCGAGGGTGCGTTGCCGGCGTGGCGCGATGAAGCTTATGCCGTGGCCGGCGCGTTTGGCGAGACGCCGCTATTCCTGATCGAGCGCGGCGCCGCGCGCTATTTCGGCGTCGTCACCTACGCCGCGCACGTCAACGGCATCATGCGCGACGGCGCAACCACGATGATGTGGCTTGCGAAGCGCAGCCATAACAAGGCGGTTGATCCGGGACTCCTGGACAATCTCGTCGGCGGCGGTATCGCGGCGACGCTTCGCGTCGACCAAACCGTGGTCAAGGAGGCATGGGAAGAAGCGGGCATCCCGGCATCGCTCGCCCGTTGCGCGCGGCCCGCGGGCCTAGTGTGTTCGCGCCGGCCGATGTTCGACGGCCTGCAGCGCGAGGTCCTGTTCGTGCACGACCTCACGCTCCCTGTGGATTTCGTGCCGCAAAATCAGGACGGTGAAGCGATCGAGCATCGCCTCGTGACGCTGGAGGATGCGGCGCGGACGATCGCCGTCGATACCGGCGACAACGAGGTCACCGTCGAATCAAGCCTCGCAGTGCTCGACTACCTCATCCGTCAAGGAGAAATTCGCCCCGATCAACCGCACTATGTGCGGCTGGCGGGGCTTTTGCACCAGCACCTCTGAACTGGGGGCTACGACGTCAGTGCCGACCGACCTGGTTGCCGATCACGCCGCCCACGACCCCACCGACCGCGGCACCGCCGACATCCCCGGTCACGCCCGCGCCAAGCGCGGTGCCCACTCCCGCGCCGACGACCGTGTCGCGATCGCGCTCGCTCATCCCCGCGCATGCAGCAAGGTTCGCCGCGAGTATCGCACAAAGCAGCCATTTTGCCGTTCGCTTCATCGAAGACCTCCGTAACGCGCGCAACCATCGTTGGCCGCGCTTTCAACGTGACGAGGTCACTATGCATTCCCGGCGTGGCACGGGGTAGCGAGCGGCAGCCGAAAAGGGTGTCGGCCATCGGCCGACGAGATCGCTATGCCGCGGCGCTTGCGGCAGCCGCCGCGGGCATCACCCGCTCGATCCGCATCTCGCGCAGCGTATCGCGCACGGCGTTCACTGCCTGCCGAATCTCCTCGGGCCCGATGGCGCCGATGCAGCCGACGCGGAAAGTCTCGACCCGCGTGAGCTTGCCCGGATAGAGGATGAAACCCTTGTCGCGCACGCGGTCGTAGAACTCGCGGAAGGTGTAGCGCGAATCGGCCGGCGCATGCAACGTGACGATGATGGGCGCCTGGATCGCCGGATCGAGGAACGGCCGGAAGCCGAGCTCCTTCATGCCCGCGACGAGCATGTCGCAATTGCGCGTGTAACGCAAAAGCCGGGCGGGCGAGCCGCCCTCGGCTGCGTGCGCGTCGAGCGCGGCTGCGAACGCGGCGACGACGTGCGTTGGCGGCGTGTAGCGCCACTGCGTCGTCTTCTCCATGTATTGCCACTGGTCGTGCAAGTCGAGCGACAGCGACGAGCAGTTGCCCGCGCTCTCCTCGAGCGCCGCGCGCCGCGCGATCACGAAGCCCATGCCCGGCGGCCCTTCGATGCACTTCCCCGACGCGGCGACCAGCGCCTCGAACGGAATTGCCTGCGCGTCGATCGGCAATGCACCGAACGAGCTCATCGCATCGACGATCAGCCGCTTGCCATGCCGGGCGATGACCGCCGCGATGTCGGCGAGCGGATTGAGGATGCCCGTCGACGTCTCGCAATGAACGAGACCGACGTGCGTGACCGAAGGATCGTCGGTGAGCAAACGCTCAACATCGGCCGCCTTCGTTTGCACGTCCTCGGCCGTCTCGAACACCGAGACGCGCCGACCCATCATCTGCGCGAGCTTCGCGAGCCGCTTGCCGTATGCGCCGTTGATCAGCACGAGCAGATGACCGTCGCGCGGCACGAGCGTGTTGACGGCCGCTTCGACCGAGAACGTGCCGCTTCCCTGCATCGGCACGCAGACGTGCGATTGTTGCGCGGAGACGATGTCGAGCAGTTGCCCGCGCACCGTCGCGGTGATCGAATTGAACGCCGAATCCCACGAGCCCCAATCCCGCAGCATCGCGACCTTCGTCGGCAACGATGTCGTGAGCGGCCCGGGCGTCAGGAGGATCGGATCGCGGCTTACGTTGGGCATGGTGATGTTCCTCGTGTCTAGATCTTCGGTTCCGGCTCATCTCACCGACGCGCGCGTCGGAATGTGCGACAGTCCGACGAGCACGATCGCCGTGCTGGCCGCGAGGACCATCGTCAGCGCGGCCGCGTCGAAGATCGCGCCGCGATCGGACAACGCGAAGATGCCGACGGGCATCGTCACCCAGCCGGGCGGATAGACCATCACCGTAGCCCCGAGCTCGCCCATCGAAAGCGCGATGCTCAAGCTGAACGCGGCGATCAGGTAAGGCGTAACGAGCGGGAGTGTCACGCGCCGGAGTCGATAGAACGGACGCGCACCGAGGCTTTCGGCCACCTGCTCGAAATCGACCGGCAGGCGCGCGAGCCCCGCCGAAACGTTGCCATACGTGAACGCGGACACGAGCACGAAGTGCGCGGTCAGCACGATCAGCGTCGTGCCGTTCAGAAGCACCGGCGGTCGGCTGAACGCAACCAGGAGCCCGAGCCCCACCGACACCGACGGCACCGCGCTCGGGATGAAGAACACGGCGTCGAGGAAGCGCTTCGACACGCGGCGATGTCGCCGCAGCGCGAGCGCCGCCCAGGTGCCGCTTACGAGCGCGACGGCGCTCGCCGCGAACGCGGTCGCGAGGCTCACGCGCAACTGGTCGAACGAATCGCCGCGGAGCGCGTTCGCGTAATGCTCGAACGTGAGGAGAGTCGGCAACACACCGTTCCATTGTCCGGCGATGCTCGCGAGCGCGATCACCCCGATCGGCAGCCCGTAAAGCAGCGCGAAGAGCGCCAACGCGAGCGTCCACGTCAACGCGCGCCCGCCGTTAGACCAGACCAGCACGGCGGCCTCCGAACGTCGCCACGACGTAGCGATAAAGCGAATAGAGGGCGATCGACAGCGCGACGTTGACGACGGCGATCACGCATGCCGTCGTGTAATCGAACTGCTGGATCGCCTTGTCGTAGATCAGAAGCGGCAGCGTGATCACGTCCTTCGCGCCGATGAAGAGCACGATGCCGAATTCGTTGACGGTCAACAGCAGGCACAGGCTGCCGCCCGCGACGAGCGCGGGCAGCGCCGCCGGCAGGATGATCCTGCTCACGATGCGAAGCGGCCGCGCACCGAGGCTCGCGGCGACCTCGATCTGCGATGCATCGATCAGCGAGAACGCGGCGAGCAGCGGGCGCATCACGAACGGCGTGTAAACGGTAACCTCCGACAGGATGACGCCCCACTGCGAATAGAGGAAATCGACCGGCGGAAGGTCGCGATGCATGAGCGCCATCAGCGATTCGTTCAGCATGCCGGCCGAGCCGTAGATGAACGTGAACGCGAGCGCGACGAGAAACGTCGGCAGCGCGATGAACGTGTCGATCATCCGCGCAAGGAAGCGGCTCCCGGGGAACGGCGTGAACGCGATCAGCACCGATAACACGAAACCGAGCACAAGGCATCCGGCGGTCGCGGAAAGCGCGATCGTCAGCGTGTTGCGGATCGCGTGCCGGAATTCGGCGGATGACATCACCGCCGCGAATTTGGCGAACGACAGCGCGCCGGCGTCACCGCCGAGCGCCTGGCGCGCGATGAGCGCGAGCGGGAAGAAAAACAGCGCCGCGAGGATCAGAAGCGGCGGCGCGATCCACAATCCTTTCGCGTTCCATTCCACGCCGGCACGCGTGGGCGCGCCGATCGCGAGATCAGCCACGAACGGCGGTCTCCGGAACGAGCGTTGCGTGCGTCGCGCTGAAATGCACGGTGAGTCGCGCACCGGGCGCGGGTGGCTCGTGCATCGGCGGACAGGACAGCCGCACCACGTTGCCGAGCACGTCGAGCTCGACGTTCTGCATGTCGCCCTGCCACTGAACGCTCTTCACGATGGCAGCGAGCATATTGCTCGCCTCCTCTGTCGGCGACAACCTGAGCTCGTGCGGGCGCACGCACAGAAGACACGCGCCGCCGTCCGGCAGGCCATGGTGATTTCGCGCCATGAGCGCGCCGTCGCCGAAGCGCACGCGCGCCATGCCGTCGCCAACGGGCGAAAGCGCTTCCACGGGCAGCAAATTCGCGCGACCGAGGAATTCGGCGGAAAAGCGATTGGGCGGATAGCGATACAGCGATTGCGCGTCGCCGAATGCGCACAGCCTGCCGTCGCGCATGATGCCGATGTGATCGGCGAGCGTCAGCGCTTCGGTCTGATCGTGCGTCACGTAGAGGACGGTCAGCGTCGGCAGATCGCGATGCAGCCGCGCGAGCTCGTCGAGCATCGAGCGTCGGATCTGCGCGTCGAGCGCGGACAGCGGCTCGTCGAGCAAGAGCACCTGCGGGCGGATCGCGAGCGCGCGTGCGATCGCCACCCGCTGCTGCTGCCCGCCGGATAGCTCGCGCGGGAAACGTTTCGCATAGCTCGCCATGCCGACGAGCCGCAGGCATTCCGGCACGCGTTCCCGGATAACCTCTGCCCTGACGCCGCGCGCGCGAAGGCCGAACGCGACGTTCTCCTCCGCACGCATATGCGGGAACAGCGCATAGTTCTGCACGACCATGCCGATGTTGCGCGCATGCGGCGCGACGTTCGTCACGTCGCGCGTACCGATCGTGATGCGGCCCCGAATCGGCCGCACGAATCCCGCGACTGCACGAAGCGCCGTCGTCTTGCCGGAGCCCGACGGACCAATCAGCGCGACGATCTCGCCGGGATTGACGACGAGCGACAGCGCATCGAGAACGACGAGACCGCCGTAGGCGACGGTCACGTCGTCGAAACCGATGCCGCTGCTGTTCGCTTCGCGGCTCGCGAGGGTCGCGCCCGCGCGAGATGGCGTCGCTATCGCGGCGGCCGTACCGACGAGTTCGGCCGGCATCGGTTTAAGCGCGAAAATCAGTTGCTCGAGATGGCCTTGTTGTACGCGGCGACGTCGCTTTGAAGATCGGAAAGCACCTGCGCCCAGTCCGGTTGCCAGATCTCGACGCCTTCGAGCATTGCGTTCAGCTTCTTGAAGTTCTCGTCGGTCGGATGCACGTCGGTACGCACCGGGAAGCCCTGCGCGACCGAGCTCACTTCCTCCTGCGCGGGCTTGGAGAGCAGGAAGTCGATCAGCTTCCTGCCGTTCTCGGCGTGCGGCGCGTTGGCGACGAGGCCGATGTAGTACGGCAGCGCGAACACCGATTTCTTTCCGTTCGGGCCGGCGGGGAAGAACACCTGCACGTTCGGGTTGCTGCGCATCTGCGCGAGATTCATCTGCATGTCGCCATTGGCGACGTAGATCTCGCCCTTGTTCACGAGCGCGGTCAGCTTGCCGGTGGACGCTGAAGGCCCGAGGTTGTTGACCTGGAGCTTGCGCAGGTAATCGAGGCCTGCCTGCTTGCTGCCGAACGCATGGAATGCCTGCAGCATGAGCGCCGTCCCGTCACCGGCCTGGCCTGGCGTCGAGTACTGGATCTTCTTGCGGAATTTCGGATCGAGCAGATCCTCGTAGGTTTTCGGGGCATCCTTGAGCGCCGCCTTGTTGTAGATGAAGTTCGGATAGTTGTTCATCAGCACGACGTAGAGGCCTTTCGGATCCTTGTCGCCCGTGCCGATCTTGTCCGCTTCCTTCGGCGTGTAGGCTTGCAGCAGCCCGTCGGCCGCGGCGCGCTGCATGAACGGCGGCAGCGTGACGAGCACGTCGGCCTGCGTGTTCGATTTCTCCTTCGCGATGCGGTCGGCGACGCCGCTCGACCCGGCCTCGATGTACTGCACCTTGATGCCGGTCGCCTTCGTGAACGCGTCGAACTGGTCGCCGAACCAGCTCGGATTGCCGTCGTGCAGCCCGTCGGCTGCGTAGATCGTCACCACCTGCTGCGCGAGCGCGGCGCCGCCGAAAGCGCCAAGCGCGATCGCGACGATCATCGTCAATGTCGACTTCATGGATCTCCTCCCGAAAATCATCGAGTGTGGGTAAGGTCGCCCGCAGCGCCTATCCATCGAGGCCACGGACATCGTTTGCAAAACGCGGCGTGCATCTTATCGCGCAAAGCGCGCGAGGTCTTGCAAGCCCATCCTGTCGCGGTCGAGTTTCGTCGTCCGAGTGTCGTCGTCCGAGCGACGTTTCTCGGGCCCCGCGGTTGCAGATTGTTGACAATCTACAACCAACAGTCAATAATCGCAACGATGTTCAAGTCCGATTCCGACGCGCCGCGGGACGGCGCGCGGGCTACGAGCGAAGCGCGGCTCATGCGCGACGCCTCGCGGGCCGTGACCAGCGCGGCCAACGCCCCGCTTCCGCGCGCCGACGGCGCCCGCCGTCGCACTGTCGGCGACGACCATCCGATCGCGCTGATCCAGTCGAACTCGCTGCCGGCGCTCGTGCAGCGCGAGCTCGAACGGATGATCCTCGCGGGCGACCTGCCCGCCGGCTCGCAGCTTCGCGAAACCGAGGTCGCGACAATGCTCGGCGTCTCCCGCGGGCCGGTGCGCGAAGCGTTTCGCGCGCTCGAGGAATCGGGCCTCGTTCGCCTCGAGAAGAATCGCGGCGTGTTCGTACGGCAGATCACGATCGACGAGGCCGACGAGATCTTCGAGCTTCGCGCCGTGCTCGACGAATTTGCCGGTCGGCGCGCGGCGCAGAAGGCCACGCCCGCCCAGGTCGGCGAGCTTCGCGCGCTCGTCGAGCGGATGGAAAAGGCCGTCGCGCGCGGCGACGTCGATACCTATCACGCGACCAACGTCGCGTTTCACGACCGCATCATCGAACTCGCCGGCAATCCCAAGCTGACGTTCGTCTACCGGCGGCTCGTCAACGAATTGCACCTGCACCGGCGCGCCGCGCTGGCGCAGACCGGCATCCTTCCCGTCTCGATGAATGAGCATCGGACGATCGTCAATCACATCGCGGCGCGTCAGCCCGCGGCCGCCGGCCGCGCGCTTTATCAGCACGTCATGGCGAGCCGCGAGCGCGTTCACCATACCGGCGCGGCGCCGCTTTCGCGCGCGAGGAAATCGGCACGATGAGCGAGCGTTCACCGAAGGAAACGATGGAAGTCAACGGACGCCGCTATCGCTGGCCTTCGCGCCCGCTCGTCGTCGTCTGCGTCGACGGCTGCGAGCCCGACTACGTGACGGAAGCGATCGAGGCCGGCAGTGCGCCGTGGTTCGCGAGCCTCGACGGCCGCGGCACGTGCCTTACGGCCGACTGCGTCGTGCCGTCATTCACGAACCCGAACAACCTGTCGATCGTCACCGGTGCTCCGCCGTCGGTGCACGGGATCTGCGGCAACTATTTCTACGATCCCGACGCCGGCGCCGAGGTGATGATGAACGACCCGAAATATCTTCGGGCCGGCAGCATCCTCGCCGCTTTCGCCGATGCGGGCGCGAGCGTCGCGGTCGTCACCGCCAAGGACAAGCTTCGGGCGCTCCTCGGCCATCGCCTGAACGGCCTCTGCTTTTCGGCCGAGCGCGCCGACAAGGTGACGCGCGCGGACAACGGCATCGACGACGCGCTCGGCCTCGCCGGCATGGCGCTTCCGTCCGTCTATAGCGCCGAGCTGTCCGAGTTCGTGTTCGCCGCCGGCTGCGCGCTGATGGAGCGCGAACGACCCGACATCATGTACCTGTCGACGACCGACTACGTCCAGCACAAGCACGCGCCGGGAACGCCAGCCGCGAACGCCTTCACCGGCATGCTCGACCGCTATCTCGCGCGGCTCGACGCGGTGGGCGCCACCGTCGTCGTCACCGCGGATCACGGGATGAACCCGAAGACCGATGCGCTCGGTCGCCCGAACATCGTCTTCCTGCAGGACATCCTGGACGCGGCCTACGGCGAGGACGCGACCCGCGTGATCCTGCCGATCACCGATCCTTACGTCGTTCACCACGGTGCGCTCGGGTCGTTCGCCACGGTGTACATCAATGGTCGGCTCGGCCTCGACGATGTTCGCGCGCGCATCGCCGGCCTGCGCGGCATCGACCTGGTGCTGTCGCGCAAAGAAGCCTGCGACCGGTTCGAGCTGCCGGAAAACCGCGTCGGCGATTTCGTCGTCATCTCCGAACGGCTGACGGCCATCGGCAGCCGAAGGACACGTCACGATCTGTCCGGCCTCGACGCGCCGCTGCGCTCGCACGGCGGGCTCTCGGAGCAGCGCGTGCCGCTGATCGCGAATCGACCCGCACCCGATCTTCCCGAGCGCCGCTGGCGCAATTTCGACGCGTTCGATCTCGGGCTCAATCATCTGGCCTGAGCAACTTCGCGCTCGCACACTCCCTGCTTGAAGGTCCTTTCGAAATGCTGACCGCCACCAAGGCCTCTTCCGCTCCCGCCCCGCTCGACGAAAGCATGCGCATTGCCGGCGAACGCGTGCGTAGCGCGCGCAAGCTCGAAGTCCACAATCCTTTCACCGGGGAGGTCGTCGGCACCGTGCCACGCGCGAGCGTCGACGACATCCGCCGCGCGTTTTCGATCGCACGCGCGTACAAGCCGACGCTCACGCGCTTCGAGCGCTACGAGATCTGCCGCAAAGCGGCGGAAATCATCGCCGCGCGGCAGGCGCAGCTTTCGGACCTGATCACCGCCGAGTGCGGCATCTGCAAGAAGGACTCGCTCTACGAAGCGGGCCGCGCGCGCGACGTGTTCACGTTCGCCGGCAACGCGGCGTTGCAGGACGACGGTCAGATCTTCTCGTGCGACCTGACCCCGCACGGCAAGTCGCGCAAGGTCTACACGCTGCGTGAGCCCTTGCTGGGCGTCATCTCGGCGATCACGCCGTTCAACCATCCGCTGAACCAGGTCGCGCACAAGATCGCTCCGTCGATCGCGACCAACAATCGGATGGTGCTGAAGCCGACCGAGAAGACGCCGCTGTCGGCGCTCGCGCTCGCGGACATCCTCTACGAGGCGGGCCTGCCGCCGCCGATGTTCTCCGTCGTCACCGGTGACCCACGCGAGATCGCCGACGAAATGCTGACGAACGCCGACGCCGATCTCATCACGTTTACGGGCGGCGTCGCGGTCGGCAAGTACATCGCGGCCAAGGCAGTCTACAAGCGGCAGGTGCTGGAACTCGGCGGCAACGACCCCATCATCGTCATGGAAGACGCCGACCTCGACGAGGCGGCGACGCTCGCGGCGACCGGCTCGTACAAAAATTCAGGGCAGCGCTGCACCGCCGTAAAGCGGATGCTCGTGCACGAAGCGGTCGCCGACGAATTCGTCGAGAAGCTGCTTGCACGAACGCGTACATGGACGTACGGCGACCCGTTCGATCCGAAGGTCGACATGGGCACGGTGATCGACGAGGCGGCCGCGAAGCAGTTCGAAGGCAAGGTCGATGCGGCCGTCGCGCGAGGCGCGCGCCTCTTGTACGGCAACAAGCGCGAAGGCGCGCTCTATTCGCCCACGGTGCTCGACCGTGTGACCCCGGAAATGGATGTCGTGCTCACCGAAACATTCGGGCCGGTGTCGCCGGTGGTCCGCTTCCGCGATATCGACGACGCGATCCGCATTTCCAATTCGACGGCGTATGGCCTCTCGTCGTCGGTGTGCACCAATCGGCTCGACTACATCACGCGCTTCGTACGCGAGCTTCAGGTCGGCACCGTCAACGTGCGCGAAGTGCCGGGCTATCGCCTCGAGCTCACGCCCTTCGGGGGCATCAAGGATTCAGGACTCGGGTACAAGGAAGGCGTGCAGGAGGCGATGAAGAGCTTCACGAACGTCAAGACTTATTCACTGCCGTGGTAGGAAAGGCGGGACGGGAGGCGAGGGACGAGGGATGAGCGTGGCCAGACGGACGCTCGCGTAGGCACTCTCATCCCTCGCCCCTCGCCCCCCGTCCCGGGTTTATGCAAACGCTACTAAACCTCCTCGCCGGCGTCTCCCTGCTCGTCTGGGGCACGCACATCGTGCGCGGCGGCATCCTGCGCATGTACGGCGGCGAGCTCCGGCGCGTGCTTCGGCGGAGCGTGTCGAAGCGCGTCTCTGCGTTCTTCGCGGGGCTCGGGGTCACCGCGCTGCTCCAGAGCAGCACCGCCGCGGCGCTGATCGTCGCGTCGTTCGCGGGCCAGGGCCTGATCGGCACTGCGCCCGCGCTCGCCGTGATGCTCGGCGCCGACGTAGGCACCGCCGTCGTCACGGTCCTGCTCTCGTTCGACCTGTCGTGGCTCGCGCCGCTACTCATCTTCAGCGGGATCGTTCTTTATCTGTCCGCACAGGCGAGCGCGGGCGGCCGCTTCGGCCGCATCCTGATCGGCCTCGGGCTCATCATGTTCGCACTGCAATGGATCGGCGTCGCCGCGCATCCGATCGTGCAGGCGGCAGGTGTCAAGGTGATTTTCGCTTCGCTCACCGGCGACGTCATGCTCGACATGCTGGTCGCGGCGCTCTTCACGGTGCTCTGCTATTCGAGCCTCGCCGTCGTGCTGCTCGTCGCGACATTTGCTTCGCTGCACGTCATCGCGCTGCCAGTCGCGCTCGGTCTCGTGCTGGGCGCGAACCTCGGCAGCGGGGTCCTCGGCATGCTGTCGACGCTTCGCGCGGCGCCCGAGGCGCGCCGCGTCACGCTCGGCAATTTCCTTTTCCGCGTGATCGGCTGCATGCTCGCGGTTCCGCTCGCTGGCCATCTCGACGAGTGGATCGGCGGCCTCGGTCTCGATCCGGCGCGCGAGGTCGTGCTGTTCCACCTGGGCTTCAACGTCGCGATCGCGGTCCTGCTGCTCTACTGGACCGAGAAGATCGCGAAGATCGCGGAGCAACTGCTCCCCGCGCGCCCGGCGTCGGAGGACCCGGCGAAGCCGCGTCATCTCGATCCATCGGCGCTCGACACGCCGAGTCTCGCGATCTCGTGCGCCGCGCGCGAAGCGATGCGCATCGGCGACGTGGTCGAGCAAATGCTCGCGGGGATGCTGCGCGTGCTGCGCACGAACGATCGCACGCTCGCCGAGCGGCTGCGCAAGATGGACGACGTCGTCGACGAGCTCTACACGGCGGTAAAGCTCTATCTCGCGCAGATTCCGCGCGAAGCGCTCGAGCAGCGCGAAGGCCGGCGCTGGGCCGACATCGTCTCGTTCACGATCAACATGGAACAGGTCGGCGACATCATCGAGCGCATCCTGACCGATCTCGAAGACAAGAAGATCGACAAGGGGCGCAACTTCTCCGAGGCCGGCATGGCGGAGATCTGCGATCTGCATGCGCGATTGATCGCGAACCTGCGGCTCGGGCTTTCGGTGTTCCTCAACGGCGATCTCAAGCAATCGCAGGAACTGCTCGCGCAGAAGGTGCTGTTCCGTGATCTCGAGCGCGCTTACGCGAACTCGCACCTCGGACGCCTTGCGGGCAACACCGTCGAAAGCATCGAGACGTCGTCGCTGCATCTCGACCTGATCTCCGATCTGCGCCGGATCAATTCGCACATCTGCTCGATCGCCTACCCGATCCTCGAGGAAGCCGGCGTGCTCGCGCGGACGCGCCTCAAGACCGACCAGACGATCGCGGCGCCCGCCGTACCGCAGGCCGATCTCGTTCCGCCGCTCGGCGACAGCGGCGCCTGGCAGAAGCGCAAGCCCAAGACCGCATGAGGAGGCGCCCGAGACGGTCGTGCCCGCCCAGGAGCTGACGCTCGGCATCACGCTCGCCGTTCTCCTCGCGGGCATGCTGCACGCCGGATGGAACGCGCTCGTCAAGGGGGCGCCCGGCGGCGATCCGATGCTCGACACCGCATCGGTGGTCGCCGGCTCGTGCGTCTGCGCGTTCGTCGTGCTGCCGTTCCTGCCGTTGCCCGACGCAGCGGCGTGGAAGTTCATCGCCGCGTCGACGGTGATCCATTTCGCCTACTACACGACACTCGCGCACGCGTATCGAACGGGCGACCTGTCGTTCGCGTATCCTCTGATGCGCGGCACTGCGCCGCTGATCGTCGCCGTGCTCGGCATCGCATTTCTGCACGAGCTGCCGACGTTGCACGGCGGCCTCGGCATCCTGCTGATCTGCGCGGGCATCGTCAGTATCGCGTTCGTGCGGCGCGAGCATCATCCGCCCGCCGCCGCGTCCTGGGCGTTTGCGAACGCCGCCGTTATCGCCTCGTACACGCTCGTCGACGGCACCGGCGCGCGGGTCTCGGGCAATTCGGTCGCGTACGTCACCTGGCTGATCGCGATCGAAGGCCTGCCGTTTCTCGCATGGATCGCCCTGCGTCGCGGCGCGGACGCACTCTCGTACGTGCGCCGCGGCTGGCGTCGCGGCTTGCTCGGCGGCGCAGCGAGCCTCGCCGCGTACGGGATCGTGTTGTTCGCGATGACGCGCGCGCCGATCGCCGCGGTTGCCGCACTACGCGAGACGTCGGTGCTGTTCGCGGCCTTGATCGGCGGTGTATGGCTCAAGGAAGGCTTCGGCGCGATGCGGCTGGCGGGCGCCGCAAGCGTGGTCATGGGCGTGGCGGCATTGAAGTTGTAGCATGCCCCTCCCCTCGCACGCACATACCGTCATCATCGGCGGTGGCATCGCCGGCGCATCGGTCGCGTATCACCTCGCGAAGCTCGGCATCGCCGACGTGCTGCTGCTCGAACAGGGCCGTCTCACCTGCGGCACGACGTGGCACGCGGCGGGTCTCATCGGCCAGATGCGCGCCACGCGCAACGCGACGCGCATGAGTCGTTACGGCATCGAGCTTTATTCGACGCTCGAGCAGGAAACGGGACTCGCGACCGGCTGGAAGCAATGCGGCAGCGTGAACGTCGCGAAGACACAGGAGCGGATGACGCTGATGCGCCGCCAGATGGCGCGCGCGCGAAGCTTCGGCGTCGAATTCGAGTGGCTGTCGCCGGCCGACATCGCGAAACGCACGCCGCTTCTTCGCACCGACGACCTCGAAGGCGGCGTGTGGATTCCCGGCGACGGCAAGGCGAACCCGACCGACCTCACGCAGTCGCTCGCGAAAGGTGCACGCATGCGCGGCGCGGGAATCATCGAAGGCGTCCGCGTAACGGGCATCGACACGCACAACGGACGCGTCATCGGCGTGCAGTTCGCCTCTGCTGACCAACGAGGCAGCGTTGCCTGCGAATTCGTCGTCAACTGCGCCGGACAGTGGGCACGCGAGCTCGGCGCACTCGCGAACGTCGCGATTCCGTTACAGCCCGCCGAGCATTTCTATCTCGTCACCGAGCCGATCGAAGGCGTCACGCTCGACATGCCGGTGATCCGCGATCCCGACGGCTATATCTACTTCAAGGAGGAAGTCGGCGGTGTGGTGATGGGCGGCTTCGAGCCGGTCGCCAAGCCATGGAAAGTGCCGCGCATTCCCGACGGCTTCGAGTTCCAGTTGCTGCCCGAGGATTGGGATCACTTCGAGATCCTGATGCATAACGCGCTGCATCGGATGCCGTGCCTCGAGCGCGCGCCGGTGAAGCTGCTTCTGAACGGACCCGAGAGCTTCACGCTCGACGGCAATTTCCTGCTCGGCGAAGCACCGGAGCTTCGCGGTTATTTCGTCTGCGCCGGCTTCAATTCGGCAGGCATCGCGAACGCGGGCGGTGCCGGGCGCCTCGTCGCCGAATGGCTCGTCGCCGGCGAGCCGCCATTCGACGTTTGGGACGTCGACATCCGCCGCTTCGCGCCGATTCACGTCAATCGGCGTCTTCTCGTCGATCGCACGGTCGAGACCCTGGGCCTGCATTACGCGATGCGATGGCCGCGCGAAGAGTTGCAAACGGCGCGACCACTACGCCGCTCGCCGCTCTACGATCGTCTGAAAGACAAGCGGGCCGTGTTCGGCACGAAGAACAATTGGGAGCGCGCGAATTACTTCCTGCCGCCCGGCGCGTCGGAACCGTCGCCGACGCTCGGCAAGCCCGGCTGGTTGCCGTTCGTGCTCGACGAGCAGCGCGCGTGCCGCGAAGAGGTCGTCGTCTTCGATCAGACGTCGTTCGCTAAATTCGTGCTGACAGGCCGCGACGCGATTCGCGTGCTCGAACGCCTCTGTGCGAACCGCATCGACGTGCCGGTCGGACGGATCGTCTACACGGCGCTACTCAATGTGCGCGGCGGTTTCGAAAGCGATCTGACGGTCACGCGCATCGCGCACGACCAGTTTCTCATCCTGACCGGCACGGCGCAGGCCACACGCGACTTCGCTTGGATCACGCGACATATTGGCGATGACGAACATGCGTCGCTCGTCGACGTGACGAGCGGCTGGTCGATCCTGTCGCTGATGGGCCCGCGCGCAGAGCCGCTTCTCGCCGCACTCTCGCTCGACGAGACTGCGATCGAAGCGCTGCCCGGCGTCGTGCGCATGATCGACGTCGGCCATGCGCGCATTCGCGCGGCGCGGGTAAGTTACGTCGGCGGCCACGGTTACGAGCTTTGCGTACCCACCGATCAATGCGCAACGCTCTACGACGCGCTGTGGAGTGAAGGCGCGCGCTTCGGATTGCGCGATGCGGGCTACTACACCATCGATGCGCTTCGCATCGAGGCGGGAAAACGCGCTTGGGGCGCGGATCTTTCGCCGGACGAAACGCCGATCGAGGCCGGGCTCGCGTTCGCCGTCGCGTTCGATAAACACGACTTCATCGGACGCGACGCGCTGCTGGTGCAACGCGAGCATGGCGTTTCGCGACGCCTGGTCCGCTTCACGATCGACGATCCCGACGCGTTTGCATGGGGCGGCGAGCCGCTGCTGATGGACGGACGGCCGGTATCCGAGGTCACGTCGGCCGGATACAGCCGAAAGCTCGGACGAAGCATCGCGTTCGCGTACGCCAAGTCGCGCGGCGATACTCCACTCACCGACGCGATGATCGCCGGTGCTCGTTACGCGATCGACATCGCGGGAATGGAGGTGGATGCGACGCCTATAATGCCGCGATGAACGGCGACCTCGCACGCGACCTCGCAGCCATCGCGGAGCACCTTCGCGCGCGCCGCCCGAGCATTCTCGAAGCGTGGCGTCGGGCGGCGCAGCGCGATCCCGAGATCACGACGTCGACGGCACTGTCGCGGGCGCAGTTCTACGATCACATCCCGGGCCTGCTCGACGCGCTCGACCATCGCCTCGTCGCCGAGCACTTGCGCGAATCGCTCGAAGCGAAGAGGGAGGAGAACGAGAGCGCCGAGGGTCACGGCCTGCAGCGCTGGCAGCAGGGCTACGACGACGCCGAAGTCATGCGCGAGTGGATCGCGCTCAACGCCTGCCTCGGCGACGAGATGGCCGCGTTCGCCGATGCGCATGCGCAAATGCCGCCGTCGAGCATCGCCGAAGGGTGGCGTCGCGTCGCCGATCTGACGATCAACGGCATGAGCGAAAGCGTCGCGCAGTACACTCGCCTCACGCGCGCCGAAGCGGCGAACCGCGTCAGCGCGCTCGAGCAGGCGATCGCACAGGTCGGCGAGCTCGAGAAGCAACGTGCCGAAGCGTGGCGGCAGGCCGCGCACGACCTTCGCGGGAACGTCGACCTGGTGCGCAACGTCGCCGCCGTCATGGAGAAGACGGGGCCGAGCGAGAAATTCCTGCAGATGCTCGGACGCGGCGTCGCGTCGCTCCATGCACTGCTCGATGACCTGACGACGCAGGCGCGCCTCGACGCCGGCCAGGAAAGGCGCGCGATCCATCGTTTCGATGCCGGCGCCCTGCTGAGCCAGCTCGCGGCGAATCTGCAACTCGTCGCGACCCAGCGCGGCCTCTACCTCGTCACCGAAGGTCCGGAGTCTCTGGTCGTCGACGGCGACGAAGTGAAGGTGCACCGCATCGCGCAGAACCTGCTGCTGAACGCGCTCAAGTACACGCCGCAAGGCGGCGTCAAGCTCACGTGGGAGACCGCGGACGCCGACCTCGCGCGCTGGAGCCTGAGCGTACAGGACACCGGCCCCGGCCTTGCGAGCGATGCGCTCGAACCGCTCGCGGCGGCGCTCGAGACTGCGACGCGCGATGGCCTCGCCGTAGCGAGCAACGCGACGCCCGGTGCGTCGTCGCCGAGCGACGCGTCGGCGCCGACGTTGCCATCGGCGTCGGCCGACGTGGCCGAGCACACGGGCGAAGGCGTCGGTCTTTCGATCGTCAAGCGACTTTGCGAGCTTCTCGACGCGCGGCTCGACCTGCATACACATCCCGGCCAGGGAACGACATTCCGGGTCACGTTCCCGAGCCGCTATCCGAAGGGATGAAGCGTCGCGCTTCGTCCCTGCGCGATACGTGAGCACGATCCATCGCCTGCCGACGCCCGTGCGCGGTCGCACGTCGTCGCGTCCCGCCGGGGAAACCGGCCAGGTGCAAAGCCTGACGCGGGGCTTATCGATTCTCGAATGCCTCGCGCGAAGCGAAGGCGGCTTGACGCTCACCGACATCGCGCAGCGCGTCACGCTTCCCGCGTCGACGACGCATCGGTTGCTCGCGACGCTCGAAAAGACCGGCTACGTCTACCAGATGGGCGATCTCGGTCGCTGGTACGTGGGCTTGCAGGCGTTCCAGGTCGGCTCGAGTTTTCTGGCGAACCGCGATTTCGCCGCGCACAGCCACGCGTACATGCGACGGTTGATGGAGCAATGCGGCGAGACCGCGAACCTCGCGATCCTCGACGGCACCGACGCGGTGTTCATCGACCAGGTGCAATGCCGCGAGACGATGCGCACGATCGTCAAGCTGGGAAGCCGCGTGCCGCTGCACGCGTCGGGCGTCGGCAAGGCGATCTTCGCGTCCCTTCCGGACGATCAGATCGATGCGCTCATCAAGGTGAAGGGCCTGCCGCGGATCACCGAGAACACGATCACGTCGCCCGAGACGATGTGGGCGAGCATTCGCGTGATTCGCCAGCGCGGATGGTCGTTCGATGACGAAGAGCATTTGCCCGGAACGCGCTGTGTTGCGGCGCCGATCTACGACGAGCACGCCGAGCCGCTCGGCGCGATCTCGCTCGCCGGACCATCGTCGCGACTGTCGGACGCGCGGATCAAGCAACTGGGACCGCTCGTGTCGCACATCGCGGAGGAGATCACCGGCCGGGTCGGCGGACGCTGGCCGCATCCGCGCTGACGAAAACCTCTTCCGACCTCGAAGCTCATCATGACATCCACTGATCATCCTCGCGGCGTCCTGGCGCCCGTCGTCACGCCGTTCACCGACGACCTCGCACCCGATGCGGGAAGGCTCGTGCGCCACTGCCGCTGGCTTCTCGATCAGGACGTCGGACTCGCGGTGTTCGGCACGAACTCCGAGGCAAATTCCCTTTCGGTCGCCGAGAAGATCGAACTCCTCGACGCGCTCGTCGAGGCGGGATTACCGCCTTCGCGGCTGATGCCGGGCACCGGCTGCTGCGCGTTT